>Ga0207864_1000703_pt1 | contig 43097 bp, 32 predicted proteins | sample HigsolmetaAR202D_FD_184834 | JGI IMG/M metagenome (GOLD analysis project Ga0207864, IMG submission 184834) | Ionic liquid and high solid enriched microbial communities from the Joint BioEnergy Institute, USA - AR20-2-D (SPAdes) (version 2) ...
CTGCACCAGCATCGCCGACTCCGCGTCCGCTACGAGCGCACCGCCGAGATCCATCAGGCCTTCCTCTCGCTGGGCTGCATCCTCATCTGCTTCAACAAACTCAAACCGCTATTGTGTTAGGGGTTCTAAGGGGCGTAGCTAATATGAAACCGGCCCGCGGGGCATCGAGCCCCGCGGGCCGTGGTTGTCATCCATCTTGGAGCCGCTTCGTCCAGGCGTTCCGCTCGCCCCTTCGGGGCTCAGGAGGCCAGAGGGTATGGGGAGGTGAGTCGGCGGCGAAGGGCCCTCACTTCACCCCATCCTTCTCCGCGATCATCGCCAGCATGTCCACGCACCGGGCCGCGTACCCGGCCTCGTTGTCGTACCAACTCACGACCTTGAAGAACCGGTCGTTGAGCTGCAGGCCCGCCGCGGCGTCGTAGATCGACGAGTGGCGGTCGCCGATGAAGTCGCTGGAGACGACCTCCTCCTCCGTGTACGCCAGGACCCCCTTCATCGGCCCCTCCGCCGCGGCCTTCATCGCCTGGTTGATCGCCTCCAGGCTCGTCGGCTTGGACGTGCGGAAGGTCAGGTCCACCGCGGAGACGTCCGCTGTCGGCACGCGGAAGGCCATGCCCGTCAGTTTGCCCTTCAGTTCCGGGATCGTCAGCGTCACGGCCTTCGCCGCGCCCGTGCTCGAGGGGATGATGTTCTGGTACGCGTTGCGACCGCCGCGCCAGTCCTTCTTGCTCGGGCCGTCCTGCGTCGGCTGGGTGGCCGTGACGGCGTGGATGGTGGTCATCAGGCCCTCTTCCAGGCCGAAGTTGTCGTTGATGACCTTGGCGATCGGCGCGAGGCAGTTGGTCGTGCAGCTCGCGTTGGAGAGCACGACGTGCTTCGACGGGTCGTACTTCTCGTGGTTGACCTTGTAGCAGAACGTCGGGGCCGTCTCGCCGGTGGTCTTGACCGGGGCCGAGATCAGCACCCGCTTCGCCCCCGCGCTCAGGTGCTTGGCCGCCCCCTCGTAGTCCGTGAAGATCCCGGTGGACTCCAGCACGTAGTCCACGCCCAGGTCCTTCCACGGCAGTTTCGCCGGGTCCCGCTCCGCCAGGGCCTTGGTCGTCTTGCCGTTGACGGTGAAGGAGTTCTCCGTCGCCGTCACCTCCGCCGGCTTGCCGTTGAGCATGAAGCGGCGGTGCATCGTGTCGTACTTCAGCAGGTACGCCAGGTTGTCGGCCGGGACGAGGTCGTTGACGGCGACGATCTCGAAGGCCGGGTTCTCGGAGGCGATGCGGTAGACCAGGCGGCCGATGCGGCCGAAGCCGTTGATGGCGATGCGGATGGCCATGGGGACGGGCTCCTGCGGATCGTGGTGGGGGGGACGAGGGGGGAGGGAACAGGAACGGAGTCCTACCGCGGATCTGGCCGCGGCAGGGCGCGATCATAGTCGCGCTTGGTGGGGCTTTGAAGGGGCATGAAAGGGCGCCGGCGCCGCGGAGCGGCGCGGACGCCCGAGTGGAGGACTGGACGGAAGCGAGGGGTTCTCGGTTGCCCCGCCGCCGGCCGCGGCGTGCGCCTCAGAAGCACCCCTGCTGGACCTCCTCGGCGATGCACTGCTTCAGCCGCTCGACGAGCCGCATGTCCTGCTGCTTCACGTCCCGCCAGAACTCCTGGAGCTTGGGCTTGCCGTCCGCGTTGGCGATGTACTGGTCGTACCGCCACACCGCGTCGATCCGGTCGGAGAGTTCGTGGATCAGGTCGTGGTCGTGGTTCTGGATCGACATCGTGTCGCCGACGTGGGCGTACGCCTCCTGCTGCGACGCCGACATCTGCTGCCCCATCCGCCCGCCGACGGGCATCTGCCCCTGGTTCATCGCCTGGGTCGAAGGCTGCTGCTGCTGCGGGTTGTTGGCTCGCATGGTCGTGACTCCTTTCACGAACGTGGTCCGGGTTGTTCCATCCCGGCCCGCGCCCCGGGCGCGGCCGGGTGAGGGAGCACCGCGCACCGGCGGCGCACGCGCGGCGTCCTTACGAGGATTGGTACGCTCGCGCCGAACAGGGGTATGAGTCTCGGTTTACGCCGCCTCAGGAGGCACGAGAGCCGCACCGCCGCCGGTGCACGGCCGCGGCGGCCAGGCCCAGCGCCGGGGCGAGAACGCCCGGGGCGGGGATGGTGGTGAACTGGAACTCAAAGGCGAGCCCCCCGGTGACCGTCCTGTTCTCCCCCGTCACCGCGGTGACATGGGCGTGGATGTCGAAGGGGCCAAGGAAGTGCCGGAAGGAGTAGTCGCCCGGCGGGATGATGCTGCCGGAGGGGAACGAGTCGAGGCCGTCGAAGACCTCCAGCGTGATGTCGCCGGTGTAGATGACGGGCAGGTCCGTGATCCGCAGGTTGAGCGTGAACTCGCTGAGCCCCGCCCCGGCCTCGGTGTAGCCGTTCTCGGCGGAGGGGTGCACGGCCGCGGCGACGGTGTGGACCGCGCCCAGCGTCAGCCCGATCGAACTCCCACCCGTGGTGATCTGCGGGAGCAGTTCGGAGGAAGCAGAGAAGGAGAGCAGCCCATCGTCAAAGGAGATGGGCGAGGTGGTGCCCGGCTCCTGGACGAAGGCGACGAGGTCGCCGTCCACAACCGCAGCGCCGAAGTGGTAGAACGTCGCGCTCGTGCTCAGGACGCTCACATCCGCTCGGGCGGACGCCGGAGCGCCGAGCATCGCCGCGCCGATGACGCCAACAGCCAGACACGCCGCCGCCGCTCGCACAGGAAGAACCCTCCGGCGCATAACCTCTCTCTCCGATATGGGGCGTTAGCCCCACACATTGGACGACCTGCCGGGTTGAGCGTACCGGAGAACGGCGGGGTCCGCAATGAAATCTGCGAACAAATGCGTCCCCGAGGGGCGTTTGTGCCGGTCGCGTGGGGCGTCCCGCCTTTCCCGGACCGAACAGTTCCGAGTCGTTCGAGAAGGCGGCTCGCCGGAGAGGATGCAGCGGGAGGGTGAGCCGGGTTACATCGCCCCGCCGGCGAAGATGATGCGCTCCCGTCGGGCCCGGGGGTTGGTCTGGGGAACGGCCGACAGCAGGGCGCGGGTGTAGGGATGCTCAGGGGTGCGGATGATCCGGTCCCGCGTGCCGGATTCCACGATCTTGCCCTTGTACATCACCGCCACCCGGTCGCACATGTGCTGGATGACGGCCATGTCGTGAGAAATGAAGAGATAAGAAAGCCCGAAGTCCCGCTGCAGGTCCTTGAGAAGATTGAGGATCTGCGCCTGGATCGAGACGTCCAGCGCGCTCGTCGGCTCGTCGCAGACGATGAACTTCGGCTCCAGCGACAGGGCCCGGGCGATCCCGATCCGCTGCCGCTGCCCGCCGGAGAACTCGTGCGGGTAGCGGTCCGCCGCGGCCCGCGGCATCCCGCACCGCTCCAGCAGCGTCTCGACCCGGTGCCGCAGCTCGTCCTTGTCCTTCACCAGCCCGTGCACCAGCAGCGGCTCGCCGACGATCGAGGCGATCCGCATCCGCGGGTTCAGCGACCCGGCCGGGTCCTGGAAGATGATCTGCATGTGCCGGCGCATGGCCTTCAGGGCTGAGCCGGAGACCTGGTACAGGTCCTTGCCCGCAAAGACGACCTTCCCGCTGGTGGCGGGGATCAGCCGCAGGATCGTCCGCCCAACGGTCGTCTTCCCGCACCCGGACTCGCCCACCAGCCCGAGTGTTTCGCCGGGGCGGATCTCGAAGGAGACGTCGTCCACGGCCTTGACCCACCCGGTCGTCCGCTGGAGCAGCCCCGACTTGATCGGGAAGTACGTCTTGAGGTTCACGACGGACAGCAGCGGGGGGCCCGCGAGGGGCGCGGGGTCGCGGCTGGCCGGGCGAGTCGTCTGAGCGGGGGTGGCGGTGGTCATCGGCGGGGTATGGTAGCGTCCGGGTGGGGACGGGTTAGCGGCCGCGGGCGGCGATCCGGCGGGCTGCACGGCGCCAGATCAGCCCCGCCGCGATCACCCCCAGCCCGGTCAGCCAGATCCGCGGTTCGACGAAGAACGCCAGGCTGAGGCAGGCCGCCAGCCCCGCCGCGGGGATCGCGGGGTGGAACAGCCGCTGCTCCCGCGGCAGCCGCAGGGCGCTGGCGTTCGTCAGGGCGTAGTAGACCAGGACGGTAAAGGCCGAGAAGGACCACGTCGTCTTGACGGACCCGACCAGGGCGAGCGCGGCGACGGCGACGCCGACGACGGCGATCGCGACCGAGGGGGCCGCGGTCGTGCGGGAAACCCGCGAGACAACGGCCGGCATGTCGCGGCGCCGGCCCATCGCAAACAGGACGCGCGAGAGCCCCAGGATGAGGTTGAGCAGCACGCCGAGCATCGCGGTGATCGCCCCGATCGCCACCGCCCGCGCCAGCCACGACGGGCCGAACTGCTCCGCCGCGGCCGCCAGCGGCGCGGCGGCCCCCCGCGTCGCTTCAGCCAGAGCCGGAGCCCCGATCGTCCCCACCGCCACCAGCGCCACGGCCGCGTAGAGCGCCGCAGCCAGGGCGATGGAGGCGATGATGGCCCGCGGGATGGTCCGCCGCGGCTCGCGGACCTCCTCCCCGAGGGTCGCGATGCGGCCGTAGCCGGTGTAGGCGACGAACATGAGCGCCGTCGCCTCGACGAACCCGCCGAGTCCGGCGCGAGCGGGGAGGATGGGCGTGAGCGTGACCCCGGCCCGCTGCATCGCGACGGGGCCGCCCACGACGATGAACAGCCCCAGCGCCCCGAGCGTGACCGCGACGATGGCGGCGTTCGCCGCGGCGCTCCGCCGGATCCCGGCCAGGCTGACCGCCGTCAACGCCGCGACGGCGGCGACCGCGATGAGAACCGCCAGTCGCCCGTCATCCCCGGAGCCCGCGAGCCCGAGCACGTACCCCGCGAACCCCAGCGCGGCCGTCGCGGCGGACGCGGCCTTGGCGCACAGGAACATCCACCCCGCCGTGAACCCCGCCGCGGGTGAGATCAGCCTTCCCGCGTACTCGTACGTTCCGCCCGAGACCGGGATGCTCGCGGCCAGTTGCGCCGACGACAGGGCGTTGGCCGCGGCCACCAGCGCGGCAAGCCCAACGGCGAGAACCACCGACGGCCCCGCCAGCCCCGCGCCGATCCCGATCGAGACGAAGACCCCGGTCCCGACCATCGACCCCAGGCCCAGGAGCGTCGCATGGCTGAGGCCGAGGGAGCGGGCGAGTTGCGGCGGGGCGGACATCGCGGCGGGATCGTACTCGGAGCGGTGGACGGGAAGTGGGGGGACGCTCCGCCCGCCGACCGACAGGCCATCGCCGGATCGAGGCGACGTACCATCGCCCATGACGGCGAAGATCATCGACGGACGAGCCCTGGCGGATCGGTATCGACGGGAGATCGCGGCACGCGTGGAAGCGGTGAGGTCCCGTGGGGGGAAGGTGCGCCTCGACGCCGTGCTCGTGGGGAGCGACGACAACGCCTCGCGCCTCTACGCGCACAATCAGGGACGGACGTGCGCGGAGTTGGGCATCGAATACCGCCTGCACGAACTGCCCACCGGCGCGGGGTACGACGAGATCGCCGGGCGCGTCCTCCTGCTGAACACGATGGAGGATGTCTCGGCGATCATGGTCCACATCCCCCTTCCCGAGGGCGTGGATCCCTACTCCATCCAGCGCCTGATCGCCCCGGAGAAGGACGTCGAGGGCGTCAATCCGGCCAACATCGGCAACATCGTCTACGGCCGCTCCAGCCTCGCCCCCTGCACCGCGCTCGCGACCGTCGCCATGATCGAGGAGACGGTCGGCACAGCGAACGGGAGCCTCCGCGGCAAGGTCGCGGTCGTCGTCGGCGCGGGCGACGTCGTCGGCAAGCCCATCGCCGTGATGCTCATGCGCCGCGAGGCGACGGTCATCTCGTGCAACAAGTGGACTCCCGAGATCAAGAGCCTGACCCGCACCGCGGACATCCTCGTCGCCGCCGCGGGGGTCCCCGGCCTGGTCACGGCGGACATGGTCAAGCCCGGCGGTGAGACGATCGTCGTGGACGTCGGCGTCAACCGCGTCACCGGGCCGGACGGCAAGACCCGGACGGTGGGGGACGTCGCGTTCGACGAAGTCGCCGAGGTCGCCGGGTGGGTGAGCCCCGTCCCCGGCGGCGTGGGGCCGGTCACCGTCGCGATGCTCCTGCGGAACGTGGTGGAGGCCGCGGAGAGATAGGCGGGCAGGCGGCCGCAATCTTCCAGAATGGTCGCGCCGCGCGCCGGCGGTTTCTGTACCATCTGGGCATGGCACGGGCACGCGTACTCCTGCTGGGGGATTCGGCGCGGCTGGCGGTCCAGGACCGCCTCGCGAAACTGCTCACCGAGGACGGCCTCGAGGTCGTCGGCCCCGCGGCCACTTGCGGCGACGCCCCCGCCCTCGCCGCGGGCGTCGCCGCATGGGCCGACGAGTTCAAGCCCGACATCGCCTGCTTCGGCTGCGGCCCCTGGGCCACCGAGCACCTCCTCCGGGTCGTCAACGCCGGCGGGGCCGAGGCCGCGGCCTTCGAACCCCTCCCGATGGCGGACTTCGAGCGGGCCCTGATGGACACGGTCACGGCTCTTCAGCGCTGGTGCGGGCGCCAGGTGGTGTACTACACGACGCCCCCCGTCCACCCGGGCCGGGTGTCGAAGGTCAGCGGCAGCGCCGACTTCGGCCACCACGTCAACCGCTGGATCGCCGAGTACAACCAGCAGGCGACGGGCCTCCTCGGGGAACTGAACGTCGGCCACGCGGACGTCTACCACGACCTGGCGCCGCACGACGAGGACGGCCTCGCCGCGGACGGGGTGACGCTCACGTCCGCCGGCGTCGAGATCGCCGCCCGGGTGATGGCGAAGGGGATCTACGGAGTGGTGCACCCATAGCCGGGCTGGCCGCCATTCGGCCGCGGGAGTGAGGCCCGGCACGTGCGAACAAAGCCCCCGCGTCTGGTCAGTTCCCGTCCGGGTCCGGCGTTGACATAGGTTGCATCGGGCGCTTGAATCCCCCATCAGGGAGCGTGGCCCAACCGCCGCGGCCGCCCATCAAAGGACGCCCATGAACACGCTTGGCATTATCTGGAACCTGGGCCCGGTGGAACTGCTGATCATCGGGGGCCTCGGCCTGCTGATCTTCGGTCGCCGTCTCCCGGAGGTCGGGCGCAGCCTGGGCAGGGGCATCGTCGAGTTCCGCAAGGGGCTCAAGGGGATCGAGGACGACATCGAGGCCGAGGTGAACCGCCCGGCGCCCCAGTACCAGCAGCAGCGGCCTCTCCCCCAGCCGGAGCCCGCGATGAACCCCCCGCTGCACGCCAGCGCGGCCGGTGAGGCCCCGGTGGACGTGCGGGTCAGCCGCGCCGACAAGGTCGAGTGACCGGTCGGTGAGAGCGGGGGAATGGGGGGGAGCACAACACGCGCTCGGAGTCGCCATGGCCGGATCTGGTAGGATCCGGCCATGTTGCATCCAGCCTTGGCGATGCTGCCGGCCCTGCTCGCGGCCGCCGCTGAGCCGCCCGCCGCCGACACATCAACCCTCCCCATCATCCGGGTCACCGCGGACGACACGGTCATCGACCGCTCCTGCCGCGTGGAGATCGCCCCCGACGCGGTGATCCGCGACGCCGCGGGGGACGGCGTGATCCAGGTCCGCGCCTCCGGCATCGTCGTGGAGTTCACGCCCGGCTCGGTCCTGCGCGGCGCGGCGCCGGGCGAGGCCCCGGATACCTATGCCGGCGTCGGCATCCGCATCGACGGGCACAGCGACGTGACGCTCCGGGGCGTGCAGGTCTCCGGGTTCAAGGCGGGCCTCTGGGCCACCGCGGCCGACCGCCTGGTCCTCGAGGACTCCCGCGCCGACGACCTCTGGCGTCACCGCCTCCGCAGCACCCCTGTCGCCGAAGACCTCGCGGACTGGCTCTGGCCCCACCGCAACGACGCCAACGAATGGCTCACCAACTACGGCGCGGCCTTCTACATCGAGGACAGCCGGGCCGTCACCGTGCGGCGCTGCGCCGTCCGCCGCGGCCAGAACGGCCTCATCCTCGACCGCGTCGATGATTCGACCGTCTACGACAACGACTTCTCCTTCCTCTCCGGCTGGGGTCTGGCGATGTGGCGGTCCAGCCGCAACACCATCGCCCGCAACGCCCTGGACTTCTGCGTCCGCGGCTACAGCCACGGCGTCTACAACCGCGGCCAGGACTCCGCCGGCATCCTCATGTTCGAGCAGTGCTCGGGCAACATCATCGCCGAGAACTCCGCAACCCACTCCGGCGACGGCTTCTTCGGCTTCGCCGGCCGCGAGGCCCTCGGCGAGACCCCGCCGCCGCACGAGGGGTTCGACTACAAGAAAAGAGGCTGCAACGGCAATCTCATCGAGGGCAACGACTTCTCCTACGCGCCGGCGCACGGGATCGAGATGACGTTCTCGTTCGAGAACATCATCCGGTCGAACCGGCTGGTCGAGAACGCCATCTGCGGCGTCTGGGGCGGGTACTCGCAGGAGACGTTCATCCGCGAGAACGAGATCCGGGGCAACGGATTGCCGGGTCGGAAGGAAGGCGGCGGGATCAACATCGAGCACGGCGTCAAGAACGACATCGCGTTCAATCGGTTCGACGGGAACACCCAGGCCATCGCGATGTGGTTCGACGCGGACGAGGGGATCATGAAGCTCCCGTGGGCGAGGGCGAACCACACCGGGCCCGGCTGGAACCACGCGTACGAGAATGAGTTCCGCGGGGACACGGTGGGAATCCGCCTCGAGAACGCCGGCGAACTCCGCGTGAAGGACAACCGGTTCGAGGGCGTCGGAGAGCAGCTCCGGATCGACGCCGATTCCCGGGTGGTCGAAGCCACCGAGTTCCCGTGTGTCATGCTCCTCCCGTACGAACTTCCCGGCGACACCCGCCCCGTCGGCGCCCGCGCCCACCTCCGCGGCCGCGACAAGATCATCATGGGCCAGTGGGGCCCCTGGGACCACGAGGACGTCCTCGTCCGCGACTACGGCGACAGCGCCTCCCGCGTGATCGAGGTCTTCGGCGCCGAGGGGCAGGCCCGCGCCGTCTCCGACTCCCCGGGCGTCCTGCTCACCGCCGAGCACGACCCCGCCCTCGACATGGCCCGCTTCACCATCACCGCCGATCCTGCGCACCCCGGCGGCCTCCTCCCCTACGCCGTCACCCTCACCGCCCCCGGCCTCCCCGGCGGCGAACAGACCTTCCGCGGCGCCCTCATCGCCGCCACCTGGACCGTCCGCCTCTTCCCCTGGACCATCGACCCTCGCGACGACCTCGCCGCCTGGCGCAACCAGGCCCAGGCCCCCGAGGCCGTCGAGACCACCCTCCCCGACCTCCTGCTCCGCTACGGCGCCGGCGGCCCGGCGGACCTCCCAGCCCTGCACGACCTCCGCGACCGCCTCCCCTGGCGCGACCGTTTCGGGACCATCGCCACCACCACCCTCCACCTCCCCGCCGGCCGCTACCGCCTCACGACCCTCAGCGACGACGGGGTCCGCGTCCTCGCCGCGGCCGGCCAGGCCGGGCCCCGCACCATCATCGAGAACTGGACCCACCACGCCCCGACGCGAGACTCGGGCGAACTCGTCCACGAGCAGGACGGCCCCGTCACCCTGACCGTCGAGCACTTCGAGATCGACGGCCACGCCGTGCTGGAACTGACCATCCAGCGGCTGGACGACCCGCCTCCCGACACACGACAACCCCTCCACCCGTAGCCGCTTCGGGGGGGCGTGGCTACCATTGGGGCCGTCACGCCGAGGTAGCTCAGTTGGTGAGAGCGGAGGATTCATAACCCTCAGGTCGGCGGTTCGAGTCCGCCCCTCGGCACGTTTCTCTGCCCGGCCCCCGGGCGACACCGGCCCGCGTAACTCACTGAATTGCAGTGGGTTGCGCGGGCCGGTTCTATTGCGGCCCCCCGCCCCCTCTCCTCGCGGCCGGCCAAAGTCTTCGCAAGGGTCTTGTACGGCGCAGCCCCCCTCGTCAGACTGTGGGGCATGTCCATGGATGCCCATGGGCCGATCGGCACACCTTCTCGGAGACCATGCGATGATCCCGACAAGACGACGCCTCGTCCTTGGACTGACCGCCCTGCTCGGTGCCGCCGGCGCTGCCGCGGCCCAGCCCTTCAACGACTTCTGCGACCAGCCCGAGTTGATCGCCGGTTACGGCACCTTCTTCTTCGACCTTTCCTTCGCCACCACCGACGGCCTCCCCAACGCCTCCTGCCTCTTCTTCGGCAACGACCAGATCGGCTACGACACGTGGTTCTGCTGGACCGCCCCCGAGAGCGGGCCGGTCTTCCTCGAAACCTGCTCCCAGACGACGACGGACACCAAGATCGCCGTCTACGACGGTTGCTCCCCCTGCCCCGAGATGGGCGGGATCCTCGCCTGCAACGACGACGCGTGCAGCCTCCAGTCGCGGGTGGACTGGTTCGCCGTCGAAGGACAGTCCTACATGATCCGCCTCGGCACCTGGCCCAGCGTCACCTCGGCCGGGTCGGGGACGTTCACCATCGCCTCGGCGCTGCCGACGATCCTCGCCGGCCCGTTCGTCAACCCCTCCAACGGCAGCACCTACTACCTGCTCAATCCCTCCAACTGGGACTTCGCGCAGTTCGCGGCCCAGAACCTGGGCGGCAACCTCGTCACCATCCGCAGCATGGAGGAGAACGAGTTCATCCGCGCCAACGTCCTCGGCTTCGACGGCGCCGATCGCCGCGGCTGGATCGGCCTCAACGACGTCGAGGAGGAGGGGAACTTCGTCTGGGTCAGCGGCGAGCCCGTCGTCTTCACGAACTGGGACCCGGGTGAGCCCAACAACACCCCCTTCCCCGAGAACTACGTCGAGATGTTCGGCAGCAACGGCCGCTGGAACGACGCCCAGCAGACCTCGTCCTTCACACGCTGGGGCATCGTCGAGGTGACCGCCGGCGGCGCCTGCCCCGCCGACTGGGACAACTCCGGCGGCGTCAACTCCAACGACATCTCCGCCTTCCTGTCCACATGGCTCGCCAGTGTCCAGAACGGCACCCTCGAGGCCGACTTCGACGAGAGCGGCAGCGTGAACTCCAACGACATCAGCGCCTTCCTGAACGCCTGGCTCCAGGCCGTCCAGAGCGGCTGCTGACCCCCCCTCATGTGGCATGGCCTTCCAGGCCATGCCCCCCCCTCTCTCCATCCTCCCCGTCTCGTCGCTCTCTTCCCCATCCTCACTTCCTCCGGGCGCCGTCCGATCCACGGGCGGCGCCCTTTTCTTTTCCCGCCACCCCATCAGTGCAGCCATCCCGCCGCCCCTGCCGATCTCTCACTCGTGCCGGCCAGCAGCGAGGACATCCCACCCCTGGTGATCACCGATGGAGGCATCGGCGGGCTCCTCGCCTGCTGGGCCGAGGGCGTCTGCGTCGGCCCCCGCCCCAGGTCCGCCGGCAGGGGCGCCGTTCCCGCTCCCGTCGGCTTCTTCGCGCCCCCCGTTCCCCCAACCCCCGGCGCCCTCGCCGCGGCCGCGCGGCAGGCCGAACTCTGCCACCTCTCGGACATGATCGTCCGTGAAGCCCCCGCCGCATCCCAGGCGCCCGATCCCTTCGCCTGGACGCGCCTGCTCCTGGACGCCGCGGCCGAGGCTTCCCGCCGCGGCATCACGCGCATCGTCTGGCCCATCCACGCCGGCGGCCCCGGACCCGACGCCGACCTCGACGCCGTCGCCGCCGCCTGCGACCGCGCCATGCTCGTCGCCCATCTCGCCGAACTCGACCTCCCCTCCGCCCCGCGCATCGACACCCCCTACGCCGACTACACCGACCGCCAGATGGCCGAGATCGCCCTCGACATGGACGCCCCGCTGATCGCCGCCTGGTGGTGCCAGGAGCGCGGCGACCGCCCGTGCGGCTCGTGCGGAGCGTGCCTCCGCTGGTCCGCCGCCTTCGACGCCGCGAGGCGGGGCGCAACTCCGGGAAGATCCGGGAGCACGCCCGACACGGTGGTTACGATGGAGCCGCGGCTGCGCAGCCACCGGGATCGCTGACGCCCGGGCGACGCAGCGCCGCACGCGGCGGTGGGGGAGCGGCCCGCAGCGAGCAGTGGGGGAGGTGGGGCGGCCCGACGGATCGGGCCGGGCCCATGGAGGCCCGCGTCACTCAAAGGAGTGGTGTCCCTTGAAGCTTGTGGTACAGAAGTTCGGCGGCTCGTCGGTTGCGGACCCGGAGCGGATGCGTCGGTGCGCGGAGCGCGTCATTGACGCCAAACGCCGCGGCCTGGACGTCGTCGTCGTCGTCTCCGCCATGGGCGACACCACCGACGACCTGATCGACCTCATGAACCGCGTCTGCGACTCCCCGCCCAGGCGCGAGGTGGATCAACTCCTGGCGACCGGCGAGCAGGTCTCCATCGCGCTCATGGCCATGACCCTCTGCGCCATGGGCGTCCCCGCCGTGAGCCTCACGGGCGGCCAGGCCGGCATCGTCACCGAGCCGATGCACACCAGGGCCAAGATCAAGTCCGTCGCCCGCACCCGCCTGGAGCGAGAACTCGCCGCCGGGCGCGTCCCCGTCGTCGCCGGCTTTCAGGGCCTGGCCGACGGCACCGGCTCCGACGGGAGAGTGGGGGGGGAGTGCATCGCCGACACCACCACGCTCGGCCGCGGCGGCTCGGACACCACCGCCGTCGCCCTCGCCGCGGCCCTCGGCGCCGACGAGTGCGAGATCTACACCGACGTGGACGGCATCTACACGGCCGATCCGCGCATCGTCCCCACCGCGCGCCTGAAGGCGACCATCTCCTACGATGAGATGATGGAGGCCGCCTCGCAGGGCGCCCGCGTGATGCACCTGCGGGCGGTGGAGCTGGGCAAGAAGGCCGGCGTCCCGATCCGCGTCCTGCACAGCCAGCGGGCCCCGGGCGCGGGCGAACTTCATCGAGGCACCCTGATCACCGTGGAAGACCCGAGCATGATGGAAGGCCGCGCCGTCTCCGTTGTGACGCTCAAGACCGACATCGGCCGCGTGACGCTCGTGGACCTGCCCAACAAGCCCGGCGTCCAGGAGGCGATCTTCGCCCCCATCGCCGCCGCGGGCATCTCCGTGGACGACATCATCCAGAACGAGGTCGAGGTCCCCGGCCCCGCCGCCGGGCACGTCGGCGGCCGCTGCAACATCGCCTTCACCGTGGACCGCCCCGACCTCGCCGAGGTCCGCCCCATCGCCGAGCAGGTCGTCAGGGGCCTCGGCGGCGGGCAGGTCCAGGTGGACACCTCGCTCGCGAAGGTCTCCGCCGTCGGCGTCGGCATGGTCAGCCAGAGCGGCGTCGCCTCCACCATGTTCAAGGCCCTCGCCGACGAGAACATCCCCATCACCAACATCACCACCAGCGAGATCAAGATCTCCTGCCTCATCCCCGAGACCCTCGGCAAGAAGGCGATGCAGGCCGTCCACGACGCCTTCGGGCTCGGGAGCGCGGAGACGAGGGTACTTGCGTCCGACGCTGCCCGGCAGGCGGTCTGATACGAAGCGAGCGATCGCCGCCGCAGCGGAGTCGATCCCGGCGGTGCCCTCGATGCGATCGGCAGTCACGGGGCCGTATACATGTGGGCAATCCTCGTGCTTGTTGCGGTCCAGCTCCTTTGGGCCATTCGCCTCGTCGGCATCTGGGCGAGCGTGGGCGGGGGCTGGATTGACTTTCAGCGCGGCGACATGCCCGAATGGGACGCGAGACGGGCCATTCGGCGCGGGCGGCTCGCGATCGCGGTAGGGGTCGTGCTTGTGTTGCTGCCGTTGGCGTCGATCTGGGAGCCGCGGCGATTGTCGCTCGACGTCAGGCCGCCCCTCTGGCTCTTGATCTCGCTGATCGTTGGTGAGACAGCGCTGATCGCCTGCCTCCTCCAGGCCTGGTGGACCGTTACAAAAGTGGCGGGGGAGACCGGCGGGATGCGACGACGCCAAGTGCACATCCGGTCCCGAAGGGGTCAACGGCCGTAACCATGAGTTCCAACCGGCGACGGGCCGCGGCCCCGGCGTCCTCACGGGGGTCCGATGCGCCCTTTCGATTGGGGCCCAAATCCCACCCCGCCTACCATCCCGCCCTATGACCGAATCTCAGCAGTTCATCCAGACCGAGCGGGCCGGCGGCGCCCCCCGCGGCGTCGTCCACACCTGGCGGACCACCCTCATCCCCACCACCCGCGAGGCCCCCGCCGACGCGGAGAGCCCCTCCCACATCCTCCTCTCCCGCGCCGGGTACATCCGCAAGCTCGGCGCCGGTATCTACGACTACCTCCCCCTCGCCTGGCGGACCCTCCGCAAGATCTCCCAGATCATCCGCGAGGAGATGGACGCCGCCGGCGCCAGCGAACTCCTCCTCCCCGTCCTCCTCCCCATCGAACTCTACGAGGGGACGAAGCGCGACCGCGACTACGGCCCCCTCCTCTTCAAGGTCGAGGACCGCAAGGGCGCGATCGCCGCCCTCGGCCCCACCCACGAGGAGCCCATCACCGAACTCATGAAGGGCTCCATCACCAGCTACAAGCAACTCCCCCTCAACCTCTACCAGATCCAGACCAAGTTCCGCGACGAGGCCCGCCCCCGCTCCGGCCTGCTCCGCTGCCGCGAGTTCATCATGAAGGACGCCTACTCCTTCCACCTCACCGTGGACGGCCCCGGCGGCCTCAACGAGACGTACGACGCGATGTACCGCGCGTACTCCAACATCTTCACCCGCTGCGGCCTCGACTTCACCGCCGTCGAGGCCGAGAGCGGCCCCATCGGCGGCTCCGCCAGCCACGAGTTCATGGTCAACTGCGCCAGCGGCGAGGACACCATCCTCCGCTGCCCCGTCTCCGGCTACGCCGCCAACGTCGAGAAGTGCGAGATCGGCGAGCGGCCGTGGTCCTTCGACAGTGGGGGGGTTGTCGCCGAACTGAAGAAGCACCACACCCCCAACATGCCCGGCATCGACCTCGTCGCCGGCGCCCTGGGCACCGACGCCGCGGGCATGCTCAAGACCATCGTCTTCAAGGTCACCGGCCCCGCCCCCGGCAACGCCACGCCCCCCGAGCACCTCCCCACCTGGATCCTCGCCACCGTCCGCGGCGACCACGACGTCAACGAGGGCAAGGTCAAGGCCGCCAGCGGCTGCACCGTCACCCTCGCCCCGGAGCCCGAGGCCCGCCTCGCCGGCTTCGCCATCGGCTACGTCAGCCCCCGGGTCATCACCCGCCCCGGCATGACCGACAAGACCCCCGCCGGGCTCTGCAAGACGATCCTGCTCATCGACCCCGACGCCGCCCAGGGGAACAGGCCCTGGGCCACCGGCGCCGACGAGCACGACCACCACGTCACCGGCTTCCTCTGGCGGCGCGAGATGGGCGACATCCTGGACAACGCCGACTGCGTCCGCGTCGCCGACATCCGCAACGCCCTCGCCGGCGACCCCTCCCCGCGCGCCAAGGGGGCGACCCTCGAGACCGCCCGCGGCATCGAGGTCGGCCACATCTTCAAACTCGGCACCAAGTACTCCGACGCCATGGGCTTCCAGGTCCTCGACAAGGACCAGAAGAAGCAGTCCGTCATCATGGGCTGCTACGGCATCGGCGTCAGCCGCACCATGGCCGCCTGCGTCGAGATGAGCCACGACGACAACGGCATCATCTGGCCCGCCGCCATCGCCCCGTACCACGTCCTCATCACCGTCATGAAGCCCGACGCCCCCGAGCAGTCGGATGCGGCGAAGCGCGTCGCCGCCGACCTCGCCGCCGCCGGCCTCGACGTCCTCATCGACGACCGCGACGAGCGCCCCGGCGTCAAGTTCAAGGACGCCGACCTCATCGGCATCCCCGTCCGCCTCACCGTCGGCGACAAGGCCCTCGCCGAAGGCGCGGTGGAGTTCAAACTGAGGAAGGTTGCGGGCAAGGGCGAACTGGTGAAACTGGAGGATGTGGTCGCGAGGTGCCGGGAGGCGACGGCCTGACCCCCGACCACGGCTCTGAGGCGTAGGCCCCCGAAAACGGTGGACGCAACAGCCCTTCAGACGCCGCGCGCCGGTGCCCTATCCATCGTGCGCCCCGGATGTGGAACCTGCCCCTCCCCTGGGGCGAAGAGTGGCGCATCATGCCAGCCCCCGCCCTGCTCACCCTTGGCGTCGTGGTCGCTGCTGCGCAGCCCGGCCCCTCCTCCCCGCCTCCCGCCCTTCCCCCGGGAGCCCCGCTCCCCTCCCCGGTCATCGAGCACATCACCCGCGACCCCCCGAAGGCGGAGACGCCGGACCCGATCGGCTACTCCTACAGCTCCATCTCGGACGACGGCCGGTTCGTCGCCTACACCTCGGGCCTCGACAAGGACCTCAACCGGCACCCCTTCCCGGGGTACTACGGCACGGGGGCGTTCCTCTTCGACCGCGCCACCGGCGAGCGGCAGATGATCGGCGCCCGCCAAGCCGCCTTGGAGCCCGGCGCACGATTCGAGGATGCCACAATCTCCGGCGACGGGCGATTCGTCGCCTTCGTCAGCGACAGCAACCACCTCGCCCCCACCGCGAACAACAACACCACCGACGTCTTTGTGTGGAACCGCCTCACCGGCGACATCGAGCACGTGAGCGTCTCCTCCCGCGGCACGGCGGGCAACGGCCCCAGCGGCCGCTACAACGTCGAGCTCGCCGTCTCCCTCCGCCGCCGTGACGACCCGGAGCCCCGCGGCCCCACCCGCGGGGAGCACGTCCAGGTCAGCATCAGCCGCGACGGCCGCTACGTCGCCTTCACGAGCGCCGCCGACAACCTCGTCCCCGGCGACAACAACGGCCACGCCGACGTCTTCGTCAGGGACCGCCTCCGCGGGCAGACGACGCGCGTCAGCGTTTCAAGCGGCGGGCGCGAGGGCAGAAACGGCCACAGCTCGCAGCCGGCCATCTCCCCGGACGGCCGCTACGTCGCCTTCGTGAGCAGCGCGGCACGGCTCTTCAAATCCCCGACCAACGGCTTCCGCCAGCTCTACATCCACGACCGCGAGACGGGCCGCACCGGCTGCCTCAGCCTCAGGCCCAACGGCAAGTTCGCAACCGGCAACAGCGAGTACCCCCGCTTCTCCGGCGACGGCCGCTACGTCGTCTTCCTCTCCGAAGCCCCCGACCTCGTCGAGGGGGACACCAACGGCCTCGCCGACATCTTCATCAAGGACCTCCACACCGGCCGGATCGTTCGAGTCGAGGTCGCCGATCCCAGGGAGCGCGATAAGACGAGCAAGGGGCCGATCGTGTGGTACTACCAGTTCCCCTCGCTCTCGCACGACGGGCGCTTCCTCGCCTTCTCGACGCTCCTGCGCCTTCACCCCGACGACACCAACGACCACCGCGACCTCTACCTGCTCGACCTCCGCACCGGCAAGTATCAACTCCTCAGCCGCTCGCTCAACGACCCCGGCGCCGCCGCCCTCGCCCCCAGCGCCCGCATCAACGCCCAGATCACCCCCGACGGCGGCAGCATCGTCTTCGAGTCCCTCGCCCCGGACTTCATCAAGCCCAACGATGAGGACGACGAACCCGATATCTTTGTGGTTGATCTAGTCCGGCGGGAGTGGGAGGGTTTGCCCCCCGCGGGCCTCGCCGGGGGCGCAGCGCCGGCGCCCTGACCGCTCCCGGCCGCACCCGCGGAATGCGCCCCTTCTCGAATGATGAGCACGACCACCATCCGCCCCGCCCGCACCCCCGCCGACCTCGCCGCCTTCCGCGCCCTCTGCCTCGAATACGCCAGGACCCTCGAGTACACCGCTGAGTGCCAGTCCCTCGAGCATCAGGGCTTCGACGCCGAGATGGCCACCCTCCCGGGCGCCTACGCCCCGCCCCGCGGTGAGATCCTCCTCGCCTTCGACCCCGCGGCCCCCGAAAGCCCTATCGGTTGCGTCGCCCTGCGCCCCCTCGGGGACGGTGGCGACTTCTGCGAGATGAAGCGCATGTACGTCCGCCCCCACGCCCGCTCCCGCGGCGTCGGCCGCGCCCTCGCCACCGCCCTCATCGCCGCCGCCCGCGAACGCAACTACCGCGCCATGCGCCTCGACACCGGCGCCACCATGCTCCACGCCGCGGCCCTCTACCAGTCCCTCGGCTTCCGCGACATCCCCGCCTACAACCACGACCCCGCCCCCGGCACACGCTGGATGGAACTGCCCCTCGACGCCCCGATCGGGGCGCCGCTCCACCGCCCGCGCAGCCGGTGAGTCAGCCCAAACCTGCGCCAGCCAGCCCCGCCCAGCGGGCGCCTCCCGGTTCAGTTTTACATAACATGCATTATAGGACGTTGCGCCCAGCGCGCCGCTAGGGGGCTTCCACCCCCATCCGCCCCCCGACCACCCCCTCGGCGCCCGGCTCAGCCCTCGGCCCCGCTACGTGCTTCCTCAGCCACGACCCGATCCGCTCCGCCTGCCCCTCCAGCAGGTAGAACAGCCCGCCGTGCCCGCCGAGGAACGTCAGCCGGTCCGGTCGCCCGAGCCGCTCGTACAGCACCTCCCCGGTCTCCGCCGGCACGATCCCGTCGAACATCGCGTGCACCACGAGCACCGGCACGCCGCGCAGCCGCGGCGCCATGTGGTACGGGTCCAGCCGCGTGTGCTCCAGGTAGTGCTCTCCGATCCGCGCTACGAGCCTGCGGTCGAGCGGCCCGTCCTTCCCGCGAAGGTCGATCCCCCCGCGCGTCAGCGTGTTGCGCTGCGAGATCTGAAAGATGTCCGCGCCGCCCCCGATCAGCACCACCGCCGACACCCGCTCCCCCAGCCTGACCGCGGCCGTCGGCGCCGCCAGCGCCCCCGCGCTGAACCCGATCACCGCCACCGGCAGCCCCGCCAGGTCCGGCCGCATCCGGTCGATGTACTCCAGCGCCGCCTCCGCCGCGTACGCGTTCTCCGCCAGCACCTCGTCCACCGCCGCGGCGATCCGCCTCGCGGCTTCGTCGATCTCCTCCTCCGCCTCCGACGCCGGCTCGAACCCGCTCGGCGGGATCGGGATCTCCTGTTCGACCTGCCGCGTCGCCCGCACGAAGTCCGCCGCGTACCGGTCCATGTCTCTGATGGAACGCACCCGCCGACCGTTCCGCTCCTCGACCACCCACGCCGGCGACGACCGCAGCAACTCCCGCCGTCGCACGTCGCGCCGCCGGTACGCCTCAAGCACGGCCGCCTGGTTCGGCTGCTCCACACGCGTCCGCGTCTGGATGTGCACCACCGCCCACCCCTGCGCCTCCAGCGACTCGATCACCCGCCGCTCGTAACTCGTCCCCGCCAGGGCGGTGAAGTGCAGCAGCACGCCCACCGGCCGCGACACCGCCACCGGCGGCAGACCGATCGCGATCCCCTCCCCGAGCATGATCGGACGCTCGCGCCGAACCTCCCGCAGCCCGGGGTACGGCGGACGCCGCCGCCGCGCTCGCTCCCGCTCCATCGCCGCCTGGAACGCCGCGCTCCGCACGCGGAACTCGCTCAGGAACTCCGCCCGCTGCACGAAGCCTCGCATGATCAACTCGACCTCGGCGGCGTCATCCCGCGCACCGACCTCCTCAAAGACACGCAGCAGCCCCTGCCCCGTGACCTGGTTGTACGCCACCCGGTATTCCGGCGTCCGCGCCGCCTCCGCCGCCGCCGGCGACAGCCGCTCCTCCGGCCACCCGGGCCGCCGCTCGAACCGGTAAACCTCCTCAGGCGTCGCTTCGTGAAACGGCTTCACCGCCGCGAGATCCCGCGCCGGCCACGCCTCTTCCTCCAGCGGCTCCACCGCCAGGCTCCACCGCTCCGCCGACCCCGTCCGATAGGTGAAGCACCCCCCCGCCGCCAGCGCTGCGCCGATCACCGCCGCCGCCAATGCACCCCGACGCACGCGCCGCGCACGCTCCATCATGGCCGCCAGTATACCGCCCCTCGTCCCCGGCGCAGCCCCCGCCCTACCTCGCCGCCCCCGCGCTCAGGTTCGGCGGCCGCGGCAACTCCGGCGCCGGCGTCAGCGGCCGCGTCCTCATCATCTCCCGCTGCGCCCTCGTCCGCTCCTGCATCGCCCGGTCCAGCCACGTGGCGATCTTCGGCGCGTTGTCCTCCATGAAGTAGAACATCGCCGTGTGCCCCCCGCTGAACCGCAGCCGGTCCGGCGCCCCCAGCCGGTCGTAGAGCACCAGCCCCGACGACGCCGGAACGATCCCGTCGAACACCGCGTGAACCACCAGCACCGGCTTGTCCACCAGACACGGCGCGGTGTGATACGGGTCCAGCCTCGAGCACCTCAGGTATTGCACGAGCAGGTCCGTGTACCGCTCCACCGGCACGATCGTCCGCCCCCAGTCCAGCGCGATCCCCCAGTTCCCCGCGTCGCTGCGCTGCGTGATGTCCAGCTCGGCGATGTCCAGCGCCGCCCGCGTGATTTCCTCCTCTGTCCGCACCGGCGCCGCCGCCCCCGTCACCCCCCCGCCCCAGCGAACCGGCGCGAACGCCGTCACCGTGTCCACCTGGATGATCGCCCACCCCCGCGACTCCATCGTCTCCAGCAGCGGACGCTCCTCCTCCGCCGTCAGCGTCCCCCGCAGGTACACCATCAGCCCCCGCGCCCGCGGCGACGCCGCCGACGCCGGCGCAGGCGGCAGCACGATCCCCACCCCCTCCTCCGCGATGTCCCGCACCGCCCGCTCCGTGTACCGCAGCCCCGGCCGCGTCACCGACAGCAGCCGGTTGCTCGTCTCCTCGTACGCCGCGGCTTTCGCCTCATACGCCCTCCGCTTTGGGTGCTCCAGGTACCACGACGACACGAACCGAGCATTGGGCGCAAATCCCCCCGCCGTCCGCTCGCCCCCCTTCCCGGGCGCCACGTCCTCAAACACCCGCAGCACCCCGCGCCCCATCACCCCATCAAACGCCACCCGCGCCACCGGCTCCGCCGCCGCCAGCAGGTCCTCCGCGCGCATCTCCTCGGGCGCACGCGTCCCGTCCAGACGGAATCGGTGCACCTCGGTCGGCGCCGCGACCGTCAGCGGCCGCACCTTGTCAACATCCCGCGCCGGCCAGTCCTCCTCCCGCGGCGGCTCCGCCGCGATCAGCGTCGCCCGTTCCGGCGGCGCGGGCGAGAACGAGGTGCACCCCCCCACCGCGACCACCGCCGCCGGCACGAGCCCCGCGAGCAACATCGACAACCGCATGGACCGAGCCTACCACGCGTGTATGAGAAACCTTCCAGGGGTTTGATCGGTCCTCATCCGCCAGCCCCCGCTCGCGTCCCCCCCCACTCCCCCGAACCCCTCAGTCCTCACTCGCCACCGCACCAGGGAAGATCCCATGCCCGCCTCCGCAGAACCCCTCATCCTCACCGGCGCTCCCCTCACTCCCGCCGACGTCGAGCGCGTCGCCCGCCATCATCAACGCGTCCACCTCTCCGACGAGGCGATCGCCAACATCGCCCTCTCCCGCGGCATCGCCGAGGGCGTCATGGCCGACGGCCTCCCCCACTACGGCCTCAACACCGGCTTCGGCTCCTTCTCCCGTCAGCGGATCAGCGACCCCGACCTCCGCGACCTCCAGCGCAACCTCATCCGCTCCCACGCCGCCGGCATCGGCGACCCCTTCCCCGCCGACGTCGTCCGCGCCATGATGCTCCTCCTCGCCGCCTCCCTCTCCCGCGGCCACTCCGGCGTCCGCCCCGAGACCGTCGCCCAGGTCATCGGCCTCCTCAACGCCGACGTCACCCCCGTCGTCCCCTCCATCGGCTCCTGCGGCGCTTCCGGCGACCTCGCGCCGCTCGCCCACGTCGCCCTCGTCCTCCTCGGCGAGGGCCGCGCGGTCGTCGATGGCCGCGAGGTCTCCGGCGCTGAAGCCATCCGCCACGCCGGCCTCGAGCCCCTCACCCTCGAGAGCAAGGAGGGCCTCGCCCTCATCAACGGCACCCACCTCATGGCCGCCCGCGCCGCCCTTCTTCTGTGCGACTTCGACCGCCTCTTCCCCGCCGCACTCGTCGCGGCCGCCATGTCCATCGACGCCTGCCGCGCCACCGACGCCTTCCTCGACCCCCGCGTCCACATCGTCCGCAACCAGCCCGGCCAGATCGACGTCGCCCAGCGCCTCCGCGACCTGCTCGCCGGCAGCCAGATCATCCCCTCCCACCGCCTCAACGACCCCCGCGTCCAGGACCCCTACTCCCTCCGCTGCGCTCCCCAGGTCCTCGGCGCCGCCCTCGACGCGGCCCGATACGTCCGCCAGGCCGTCGAGAACGAACTCGGCGCCGTCACCGACAACCCCCTCGTCTTCACCGGCTCCGCCGCCGAGCCGCCCGCCATTGTCTCCGCCGGCAACTTCCACGGCATGCCCATGGCCATCGCCCTCGACGTCATGGCCATCGCGCTCACGCACATCGCCGGCATCGCCGAGCGCCGTGTCTACCACATGCTCAGCGGCTTTGATCCTGACGCCGGCCTCCCCCCGTTCCTCTCCCCCGTCCCCGGCCTGCACTCGGGCCTGATGATCGCCCAGTACACTGCCGCCGCCTGCTGCAACGAACTCATCGGCCTCGCCGCCCCCGCCTCCGTCGCCAACCTCACCACCAGCGCCGGCATGGAGGACTACAACAGTTGGGGCCCGCGCTCCGCCGCGAAGGCCGCCCGCGCCCTCGAACTGACGCGCTCCGTCGTCGCCATCGAACTCCTCAGCGCGGCCGAGGCCATCGAGTACCACCGCCCCCTCCGCTCCGGCGACGCCGTCGAGAAGGCCCACGCCGCCATCCGCGCCCACGTCCCCCGCCTCACCGAAGACCGCCCCCCGGCGCCGGACATCGCCGTGATCGAGCGGCTGATTGCGGACGGCGCATTCGTGGTAGGCTGAGGCTCGAGCATCGGACCTCCGCGCTGCCAGCGAGCACGCCCAGCGGCTGATCGATGAGCAGCGGCACTTCCCACTCGCAGGTGAAGCGCCCTCGCTCTTCACGCTCCCTGAGCAAGTGGACGTGCGACATGCTCCATGAGCCCGCGGGGCGGATGAAACATGCTCAACCAACCATCGCCGCGCCGGCCCCCGGGCCGCTGGGATATCGCCCCGTGCACGGCAATCCGGCGTGCGACCGGCTCATTCCCTCTTGTAACCCACCCCCCACAGGTGTACGGTGAAGGATGCTTGAGGCGTCCACGGCCGCCGCGGCAATACCCCAGGCCATGACCGCCACCCGAGACACCCCCACCATGGCAACCACCACCTCCACCCCAGCCCCCGTCCGTCCTTCCGCACCTTCCTCCCCCCACTCCCGCACCATCCGCGCCCCCCGCGGCCCAGGGCTCACCTGCAAGACCTGGCAGGCCGAGGCCGCCATGCGCATGCTCATGAACAACCTCGACCCCGAGGTCGCCGAGAAGCCCGAGGCCCTCATCGTCTACGGCGGCCGCGGCCAGGCCGCCCGCTCCTGGGCCGCCTTCGACGCCATCGTCGCCGCCCTCAAGCGCCTCGAGCCGGACGAGACCCTCCTCGTCCAGTCCGGCAAGCCCGTCGGCATCGTCAAGACCCACCCCGACGCCCCCCGCGTCCTCATCGCCAACTCCAACCTCGTCCCCCACTGGGCCACCCAGGAGCACTTCGACGACCTCGCCGCCCGCGGCCTCATCATGTACGGCCAGATGACCGCCGGCTCCTGGATCTACATCGGCACCCAGGGCATCCTCCAGGGCACCTACGAGACCTTCGCCGAGTGCGCCCGCCAGCACTTCGGCGGCTCGCTCAAGGGCACCCTCTCCGTCACCGCCGGCTGCGGCGGCATGGGCGGCGCCCAGCCGCTGGCCGTCACCCTCAGCGGCGGCGTCTGCCTCATCGCCGACGTGGACCTCAAGGCCCTCCACCGCCGCAAGCGCGACCGCTACCTCGACGAGGTCGTCGCCGGCGTCGGCGGCATCGACCAGGCCATCGACCGCGCCATCACCGCCGCGGCCAACGAGGAGGCCGTCTCCGTCGGCGTCGCCTGCAACGCCGTCGAACTCCTCGAACGCCTCATCGAGCGCAACATCACCCCCGACATCCTCACCGACCAGACCTCCGCCCACGACGTCAAGAGCTACATCCCCCTCCACCTCACCGTCGAAGAGGCCGACATCCTCCGCCGCGTCTCCCCCGACGCCTACGACGAGTACTCCCTCGACACCATGGAGCGCCACGTCCGCGCCATGGTCGAACTCCAGCGCCGCGGCGCCGTCACCTTCGACTACGGCAACAACATCCGCCAGCGCGCCTACGAGCGAGGCTTCGAGGACGCCTTCGCCTTCCCCGGCTTCGTCCCCGCCTACATCCGCCCGCAGTTCTGCATCGGCCGCGGCCCCTTCCGCTGGGCCGCCCTCTCCGGCGATCCCCGCGACATCTACGTCACCGACCACGAGATCCTCCGCCTCTTCCCCGCCCGCGACAGCGAGTACAACCAGCGCCTCCACAACTGGATCCTCTCCTGCCACGCCAACCCCTCCGCCCTGCTCAAGGGCGACTACGACAACTGCCGCCCCCGCTTCGGCTTCCAGGGCCTCCCGGCCCGCATCTGCTGGCTCGGCTACGGCGAGCGACACAGGGCCGGCCTCCTCTTCAACCGCCTCGTCGCCCAGGGCAAGGTCCAGGCCCCCATCGTCATCGGCCGCGACCACCTCGACTGCGGCTCCGTCGCCTCCCCCAACCGCGAGACCGAGTCCATGCTCGACGGCAGCGACGCCATCAGCGACTGGCCCATCCTCAACGCCATGGTCAACGTCGCCTCCGGCGCCAGTTGGGTCAGCTTCCACCACGGCGGCGGCGTCGGCATCGGCTACTCCCAGCACGCAGGCCAGGTCATCGTCGCCGACGGCACCCCCGAGGCCGCGAAGCGGCTGGAGCGGGTGCTGACGAACGATCCGGCGATGGGCGTGTTCAGGCACGTGGATGCGGGGTATGAGGATGCGCAGCGGTGTGCGCATCAGCACGGGGTCGACATCCCGACGTAGCGCTTCTGTGATTGAGCACCGGGAACCCGGTCAATCTCGGCGGGAGGGTGCGGCACACCCGGGATCGTGCATCCTGAGTTCATGGCAAGGCGGCCGTTGGTCCATCATCATCCTGGCGTCGTGGAGGACCAGGCCCCACCTCGTCGGCCGTCGCTGCGCCCGCAAACGCCGGGTGCTCGATTCCCCCCTTCCACCGGCGCCGGAAACTCCGCCGTCACCAGCGAGTGCAGCACCGGGTACTCGATCCGGCACCGGTACGTCTCCAGCCCCTCCGCGTCCCACCCCAGTTTCGCGCACACCGACCGCAGCATCTCCACGTATCGCGGCGCCTCCGCCGTCTCCAGCGACCCCACCCCCACCCCCGCGAACTGCGACCTCGCCCCCACACGCAGCCGGTCCACCTCGCGCCGCCGCCGCCGCACCTCGCTCAGCGCGTTCCCGTACACCCCCATCCGCGGCGTGTACCCCGCCGGCGCCATCCCCGGCGCAAGCACTACATCGTGGATCAGCAGCTCCGACGGGTGCATCACCGTCGCGTCGCAGTGCAGCGGCTCGTCCGCCGGCACCGCCGACGGCCAGTGCTCCGCCAGCACGTACGTCAACTCCCCCGTCCGCCCCACCGGCGGCCCCGAGACGTACAGCTCGCTCTGCCCGTTCCCGCACGGCTCGCTGCTGAACCGCAACTGCGGCCCCGACGAGAACTCCTCCAGCACCGGCACCCCGCCCATCCCCGTCCCCAGCGGCCGCCCCGGCGGCGCCTCCCGCCCCGGCTTCTCCGGCTCGCACAGGTGCCGGCCGATCAGCAGTTTCTCGAACGGCCGCATCACCCGCAGCCCCACCGCGGCGCTGATGAACACGAAGTCGTACCGGTCCCCCGACGCCCCCGGGTGCAGGATGAAGCACTGCACCATCACCCCGACCTGCACCCCATAAATGTGGCTCATCGCCCGGTGCGCCTCCCGCCGGGCCTTCAGGTCCACCGCGGTCGTCTCCCCCTCCGTCAGCCCGCTCACCATCGAGTTGAACGCCGCCCGGCTCCCCGTGTGCCGCTCCACGCACGCCTCGAACTCGTCAAACGCCGCCGCGGCACGCCCCACCACCTCCCTCGCCACCCCCCGCGCCTCCGCCGCGGCCAGCGCCCGCCGCATCGCGTGCCGACCCGGAATGAGCGCCGCCGCCCCCAGCGGGTCCGCCGCCCCGATGAACCCGTGCAACTGCCACGACAGCGTGCTCGGCAGCCCCAACTCCCGCTGGATGTCCGTCCCCCCTCGAACCGGCCTCGCCAGCCCCGCCAGCACCGCGGCCAGCGCCGCCCGCAGCCGCAGCACCACCGCCGCGACGTCGGCGTCGAACGTCCCCGCCGCCGAGCCGCTGGCCGGGTTCCCCCGCGCCCCCGCCGTCTTGATGGAACTTGGTCGGGTCATAGGCCGGCTTCAGCGTACCACGCCCTTCCATCGGTCGCTCACTCCCTCTGATTTTTCAGTTGAAAATTCGATCGCAATCTTGACGCCGCCGACAACCTCTGGCATGCTGCGACCGTCTGGATTCCCCACCATTCCCCCACCCATCTCACTGAGGAGGAGCCTGAGATGACCCGATCAGTTCTCGGACGCACCGCATGCGCCACGCTCGCCGCCGCCGCGGCCGCACCCCTCGCCGCCGCCCAGCCCTGCGTCTGGGAGTGGAACGACGTCGGCGGTGGCACGGACACCCCCGGCCCGGGCGCTCCCTACGTCCAGGCCTCCGTCGTCTGGGACGATGGCCTGGGCGGCGGCCCCGCCCTGTACGTCGGCGGCGCCTTCACCACCGCCGGCGGCATCCCCGCCAACAAGATCGCCAAATGGGACGGCCACTCCTGGTCCCCCCTCGGCTCTGGCACCGGAGGCGGCGCCCAGAGCGTCCTCGACATGGCCGTCTGGGACGACGGCCTCGGCGCCGGCCCCAGCCTCTACGTCGTCGGCGCCTTCATGACCGCCGGCGGCATCGCCGCACCAAAGGTCGCCCGATGGGACGGCGCCAACTGGCATCCCGTCGGCGCCGGCATGCCTGTCCCGACCGACTACGTCTACGCCATCGCCCCCTTCGGCGACAGCCTCTACGTCGGCGGCCGCTTCACCCAGGTCGGCGACGCCACCATCAACCGCCTCGCCCGCTGGGACGGCGCCAACTGGCACCCCGTCGGCCTCAACGACATCGACCTCGAGATCTACGAACTCACCGTCTTCGACGACGGCACCGGCCCCGCTCTCTACGTCGGCGGCCACCTCGACGTCGCGGGCGGCATCCCCGTCAACAACATCGCCAAGTGGGACGGCCAGAACTGGCACGCCCTCGGCGAGGGCGTCCTCGGCCCCAGCCCCAACGGCCTCGTCAACGGCGCCGTCCTGGCCATGGCCGTCTTCGACGACGACGGCCCCGGCCCGATCCCCCCCGCCCTCTACGTCGGCGGTGACTTCGACACCGCCGGCGGCCAGCCCGCCTTCTACATCGCCCGCTGGGACGGCCAGAACTGGACCCCCGTCGGCGGCGGCATGAACGACCGCGTCGCCACGCTCACCGTCTTCGACGACGGCACCGGCCCCGCCCTCTACGCCGGTGGCTACTTCACCACCGCCGGCGGCGTCCCCGTCAACGGCATCGCCAAGTGGGACGGCCAGTCCTGGCACCCCGTCGGCGCCGGCATGACCGAGTTCGCCGAGGAGCCGGCCATGCTCTCCGTCCTCACCCTCGCCGGCTTCGACGACGGTTTCGGCAGCGGCCGCAGCCTCTACGCCGGCGGCGCGTTCTCCACCGCCGGCGGCCTCCCCATCTCCAACATCGCCCGCTGGAGCTGCAACCCCGTCGGCGCCTGCTGCCTCCCCAGCGGCGCGTGCGACCTGCTCACCGAGCAGGGGTGCGCCCTCGCCGGCGGCGTCTACTACGGCGACGGCGTGGACTGCGCCTCCATCCCCCCCTGCCCGCAACCCGCCACCGGCGCCTGCTGCCTCCCCGACGGCTCCTGCGAGATCATGTGGGCCGGCGGCTGCGCTGAACTCGGCGGCATCTACCAGGGCGACGACACCGCCTGCGGCGACTGCCCCGCCTTCTACACCGAGGTCGAGCCCAACAACAGCAAGTTCGAGGCCAACGCCCTCGTCCCCAGCAGCGGCGACGTCATCACCGGCGTCAGCACCGCCGCCGACGGCGTCGGCGACCCCGACAGCCCCGACTACTTCCGCATCCAGACCGCCGCGGCCCCGCGGGCCATCTACCGCCACCAGATGACCCTCACCAGCCCCACGCCCGGCCATCTTCCCACGATCCGCCTCCGCCTCCAGCAGAACAACCCCGGCTCCTGGCCGTGCGACCTGGGCCAGGAGGTCTTCCAGGGCTTCGACTTCATCGGCCAGGAGCCCGTCGCCGGCCCCCAGGGCCTGGTGAACACCTGGTACGGCTTCGGCCGGCAGGAGTTTGTCTACTACCGCGTTGATGGTGCGGCGAACACCGTTGACGGCTACCAGGCCCGCTTCGAGACGACCACCATCACCCCGATCGACCTCGGCGACTTCCAGCCCGGCCAGATCATCATCGACACCAGCGGCCAGGGCCACGAGACCGACACCGTCCTCGCCATCTACGACGCCGACCTCAACGCCATCCCCGGTTACTTCAACGACAACGCCACCCTCCTCGGCGGCGCCCCCGCGGACTCCATCTTCACCAGCTACCTCCGACGCGACTTCGCCCCCGGCGTCTACTACCTGGCCATCGGCCGCGGCACCATCGCCACCGACCAGGGCATCCCCTGCGACGAGGGCGAACTCTTCTACGTGCTCGCCGACTCGCCGAACGTCCTCTACGTCGTTGACAACGACTTCTCGACCTCCACCAACGCCTCCTTCAGCATCACCGACGGCGCCGGCACGACGCCCGTCCCCGCCGAGATCCCCGGCCGTAACCAGCTCGCCTGGTTCACCTTCACCGTCGGCGGCGGCGCGGCCTGCCCGGCCGACTGGGACGGCGACCAGCAGGTCAACTCCAACGACATCAGCGCCTTCCTGACCTCCTGGCTCGACAGCGTCCAGAACGGCGCCCTCGAGGCCGACTTCGACGGCTCCGGCTCCGTCAACTCCAACGACATCTCCGCCTTCCTCACCGCCTGGCTCGACGCCGTCGGCAGCGGCTGCTGATCCGGCCTCCACAACCCGCCTCCTGACGACCTGCCACCGGCCGCCGCCCCCGCGACGGCCGGTGGCTTTCTTTCTGGGAGACGGCCCCGGGCGGGCCGCCCCGCCCAGCCTCTTCGTCCTTCCCCGCGATACCCCGCCCCTTCCTCCCTTTCTCCCGGCCGAAGACACCATAATCGGGGGAGTTTCGCGGGGTTCCCGGCGCCCAGGTGCTGCTCTGCACGGCCACGATCACACACCGATGTGTGATTTGCACATCCGGCGAGCCCGATCCCCCAAAAGACGCCATCGCCATTGACACATCCCACATTCTCGGTAGTCTGGATGCGATCATCCATGACGCCCGGCCGCCGCCGCGGCGTGCCCGGACGCGCCCGCACACCCGTTCACCCCAGTGCGCGAAAGGATCACCCCATGGCCAGAACATCCCCCCTCCGCACCCTCTCCAGGTGTTCCCTGATCGCCGGCGTGGTCGCCGTCATCGCCACCGCCGCCGTCTCCCTCGCCGATCCCCCCTTCGTCGTCGGCTGCTGGCGCGACATCGAGTGCCTCGACGTCTGGCGGCCCGTCATCTGCAGCGACGGCAAGGTCTACTCCAACTCCTGCTACGCCTACCGCGCCTGCGCCACCGGCTGCGTCCCCTACGCCGACGTCCGCTGATACCCCGCGTTTCAGGCCCCGGCGCCGGCGTGCAGCCGGCGCCGTCACACCTCACCCAACCAACCGACCGAGGAGGACACCATCATGAACATGAAACTCTCCAGCCGCACCCTCGCCAAGGCCGCGATCCTCACCGCCGCCGTCGGCGCCATCACCTCCGCCGGCGTCTCCCTCGCCGATCCCCCCTTCGTCGTCGGCTGCTGGCGCAACATCGAGTGCCTCGACGTCTGGCGGCCCGTCATCTGCAGCGACGGCCGCGTCTACAGCAACGACTGCTACGCCTACCGCGCCTGCGCCACCGGCTGCGTCCCCTACAACGCGATGCGTTGACCCCGCTCACGCACCGGAAGGCTGGCGTCCTGTTCACTCGCACATGACGCCGATGCTCTGAACGTTCCGAGGAGACCCCATCATGAGATGCTCGATCCGAAACGTCACCAGGGCCGCCATCCTCGCCGCGGCCGGCGGCGTCATCGCGTCCGCCACCATCTCCCTCGCCGATCCGCCCACCGGCGGCTGCCCCCGCAACATCCTCTGTATCGAGGTCTACGACCCCGTCGTCTGCAGCGACGGCAATACCTACCCCAACTCCTGCTACGCCTACCGCGCCTGCGCCACCGGCTGCGTCCGCATCGGCCCCGGCCCCGTCCCGCTGGACCTCGACTGATCCGCCGACGCGGCCGCGCTTGACGACCAGTCCATCATCTCTTCTCCTCCCGGCGCCCCGGAGCCCCCGCTCCGGGGCGTCTTGTTCTTACTCCCCCCACACGTGGCGCCGGCTTCCAGCCCGTGCCTCCCCCTCGACCTCTCCTCCCCGCCTCATCCGCTCCCCATTCCCCGTTTCCGTGGCTCGAACCTCCGCCTCTTCCCCCCACCTCCAGATCCCCGCTCCTCCCCCAGAACCGGTCGATCCCCCGTCACTCCCCCCACCCCGTCACCTCGCCCACACCCCCCACCCTCCCCCCGTTCTTCGCACGCTCCATTGACTCCCCACCCACGCGCGGTACATTGCACCCCCCGGCCCATGACTCCCCGCCGCGGCCGCGCTCCCGCACCGTCGCCCCGCGGCGAGCCCGGCACGCATCCCGCTCGGAGGTCATCGTGCCCGATCGCCCCGCCGTCCCGACGCAGCCCGCCGGCGCCACCCTCCCCGCTTCCGCCGCCGACGGCCGCACGCCCCTCCTCCCCCTCGCGTGGCTCTTCGTCTTCGTCACGCTCATCATCTTCCTCCGCTCCCCCTCCGCCTTCCTCCACCCCATGCTCCCCTACGAGGACGGCACCCACCTCTACGCCTTCTACGTCGGCAACCCCGACCTCTCGCGCCTCTTCCGCTTCTACGCCGGCTACATCTCCCTCGGCCCCAACGCCGCCGGCTACCTCATCAGCAACGCCGCCCCCGTCACCGCCCCCTACCTCATGCCCCTTGCCTCCCTCGTCATCGCCGGCGCGGCCATGACCGTCTTCGCCCTGCGCCGATTCCGCTGCATCATCCCCAGCGACGCCGGCCGCGTCGCCATCTGCGTCGCCATCGCCGCCATGCCCCTGGGCGACTACGGCATCACCAGTTATCTCTCGTACTCCCTCTGGAACCTCCTGCTCATCGCCCTCCTCCTCACCGCCGCCCCGCTCCCCGCCTCGCGCCCCGCACGCCTCCTCCAGTTCGCCTTCACCTCCCTGGCCATCTGGTCCAACCCGCTCTCCGTCGTCTTCATCCCGCTCTGCCTCGGCCTCCTGTACTACCGCCGCACCCCGGAGGACCGCGCCTTCAACGCCGGCCTCATCGCCGTCACCCTCCTCTACATCGCCCTCGGCATCCGCCCGGAGACCGGCGCCGGCGAGGCCGCCCCCTCCTCCATCGCCGCGGCCGTCTTCACGCCTCGCTACATCCTCGACCGCGTCGTCTTCGAGACCTTCGCCGGCAGCCGCATCCGCGCCGCCCTTCACAACCGCGGCCTCAGCGCCCTCGTCTACGTCGGCGGCGCGTGCCTCTCCGCCGCCATCGCCGCGGCCCTCTACCTCCTCCGCCACCGCCTCACCACCGCCCACCGCCGCGCCCTCGCCGGCGCGGCCCTGCTCATCCTCGCCCTCTCCCTCCTCAGCGTCGTCGGCCGCGGCATCGACGCCGACGCCCGCCTCGGCGCGTGGAACACCCGCTACTTCTACATCCAGCGCTACGCCCTCCTCCTCATCCTCGCCGTCGCCGCCGCCCTCGCCATCCCTGAACTCCGCCGCCGCTTCTCCCTCGCCATCCCCGCCGCCGCCGTCGTCCTCTTCATCATCGCACTCAACATCCTCGAGCGTCCCTTCTTCACCCCGCCCCCCGCCCGCACCGCCGAACTCCTCCAGTTCACCCGCCTCGTCGCCGCCGAACTCGACAAGCCCGCCGCCTCCCGCTCCACGGACCCGCTGGTTTTCCCCAAGGACGGCCGCTGGGACATCCGCGTCCTCCCCGCCACACTCCCCGATTGATCGAATCCCCCTTGCTCCCCCCGCAACCCGGCGGGTACGCTCGTCCCGTCACGCTCGCGCGAAGGAGCCGCCCGTGCCGTTCGCCTCCGCCCTCCCACGCCCCGTCGCAGCCCTCTCCGCCGCGTCCATCGCCTCCCTTCTCTTCGCCGCCGCCGTCTCCGGCACCTCCCAGCCCCCCGCCGATCCCCACGACGAGCGCCTCCTCGCCCACCTGGAGGAGAACGCCACCCTCCACCGCCAACTCGCCGAGCACGGCAAGGCCCTCCACGACGCCGCCCGCATCTCCCTCAACGACCTCACCCTCCTGCAGATCGACGTCTGCGAGGCCGAACTCCTCGTCGCCACCGTCCGCAAGGACGACCGCGCCCGCGCTGAACTTCTCGATGAGATCGTCACCCTCCGCGAGCGCATCCTCTCCGGCCTCGGCCCCGACGCCCCGCCCGAGGCCGTCGCCGACGCCAGCCAGAACCTCGCCCAGGCCCGCGTCCGCCGCTGGGAACTCGAGCACAAGGAGGAGTGAGCCGGCCGCGGGTCGCACGCTCCTGTCCCGCGGGAGCACGAAGCGCCCCCCGCTCCCATCCTCTCCATCTTCACGCCCCAGAACTGGGGCCGCATCCCCCCATTCCGGAGAAATCTCGCGCGCATCGACGGTGTTTGTGCGCCATTTTGCAACGATACCGAACATCCGCCTTGTGCATCCGTCGCCCACCCGTTACGTTCCGCCAAACCTCGCACGGATGTCGATCATGACCGCACTCCCCCTCCCCCGCTTCCGCGACGCCCTCCTCCTCGCCCGCGAGGAGGCCATCCACATCCTCCGCCTCGTCATGCGCACCACCACCGCCGACGACCCCGACTCCACGCCCCTCCCCACCCGTGAGGCCCGCCTCGCCGCCTGCGCCGTCCTCCGCCTCCCCATCCCCGACGATGAGGAAGCCGACGCCCCGTCGGACGACCCCACCCCTCCGCCGCGCTCTTCCGGTACTTCGTCCTCTTCCCCGCGCACGACCACCGCGCCGCACGTCCCCACCCCCGCCCCTGCGCCCGCCGCTCCCATCGACGCCGCCGACGCCATCTACCCTGCTCCCCCTCCGGACGAGCGCCTTCCCTCCTCCTTCTCCGCCGCGCACGCACAGAAGTTCATCGACCCCGATGCGCCCCTGATCGCCGGCGCCACCCCGCGCCGTTCCCACACGTTCAAGACCAACGCGTCATCCCCCCACGCCCTCCTCGCCCGCGCCGGCGCCGGCCCCCCGACCTCCCGCCGCTGACGGCGCAGCCGCGCCACGCCTGATCCCCGTGCCTGTATACTCGCCCCGATGACCAGCCGCACCCTCACCTCCCGCCGCGACGTCCTCAAGGCCGCCGCCGCCGCTCTGGCCGCCCCCCTCTTCATCCCCTCGACCTCCCTCGCCAGCCCCCGCCACGGCCGCCGCGGCCCAGGCGACCGCATCACCCTCGCCCTCATCGGCATGGGTATCCAGAACCGCTTCCACCTCTCCGCCTTCCTGAACAACCCCGACGTCCGCATCCTCGCCGTCTGCGACGTGGACGCCACCCGGCGCAACGACGCCAAGGCCCGCGTCGATGCGCACTACGGCAGCGCCGACTGCGCCGCGTACAACGACCACCGCGACGCCCTCGCCCGCCCCGACATCGACGCCGTCGTCATCGCCACCCCCGACCACTGGCACGCCATCCAGGTCATCGACGCCGCGAAGGCCGGCAAGGACATCTACTGCGAGAAGCCCCTCTGCCACACGATCCACGAGGCGAAGGCCGTCATGGACGCCGTGCGCAAGCACGGCCGCATCCTCCAGACCGGCTCCCAGCAGCGCACCGAGCACGACGGCCGCTTCCGCCGGGCCGTCGAGGTCGTCCGCTCCGGCCGGCTCGGAACGCTCCTGACCGTCCACGTCGGCGTCGGCACGAGCAGCGTCCCCTGCGACCTCCCCGAGGAGCCCATCGAGCCCGGCCTCGACTGGGACCGCTGGCTCGGCCCCGCCCCGTTCCGCCCCTACCACTCCATCCTCTCCCCCCGCGGCGTCAACACCCACTACCCCGACTGGCGCCTCTACCGCGAGTACTCCGGCGGCATGATGACCGACTGGGGCGCCCACCACTTCGATATCGTCCAGTGGGCGCTCGACGCCGACGCGAGCGGCCCCGTCGAGATCATCCCCCCGCGCGACGAGAAGGCGGCGCACGGGGCAAGGCTCATCTACCCCGGCGGCGTCGAGGTCTACCACGGCGGCCCCCCCTACGGCATCGTCTTCAGCGGCACGAAGGGATCCCTCTTCGTCAGCCGCGAGCGTCTGGAGTCCATCCCCGCCTCGATCCTCGACGACCCTCCCGCCGACCGCGACCTCCGCCTCCCTGCCATCAACGACCACCGCCGGAACTGGCTCGACTGCATCCGCACACGTGAGAAGCCCATCTGCCACGAGGAGGTCGGCGCCCGCTCCGTCACCGTCTGCCACCTCGCCAACCTCGCCTACTGGCGCCGCCGCCCCCTCCGATGGGACCCGCACCGCTGGGAGTTCCCCGGCGACGCCGAAGCGAACACATGGCGGGACTACCAGCGCCGCAGCGGCTACGAACTCCCGACCTTCTGATTCCTGACCGGGCGTCGAACCCAGAACCGGGTGCCACGGCCGGCCACCCCGGGCCGGCCGTGCCGAAGTCCACCACGGGAAGGCTCGCGAGCATCGAAAGACCGCGGCCCACGCCTCCGCACGCGACCTCTCCGATCCGGCCCGGAACCCGCCCCGTCCCCCGGACCGACCGATGAAGACGGAAACGCTCGCGAAGATGGTCCACCAGGTCGCCAAACCGCTCGGCTACCGCCGCCGCGGCGGCCTCTTCTGGCGCTCTCGCGACGACGGCCTGACCACGATGATCCACCTCCAGCGCAGCCGCTGGGGCGGCGGGATGTACGTCAACCTCGGCCTCATGCCGACCGAGCACATCACGAAGGCCGCCCCGCCCGGCCCCGAGTACTGGCCGCTCTCGATGCGGGCCGCCGCGATCGAGTCGCCGCATCAGGAAGAGTTCCGCGATCTCGAACAGGACGACGACGACACCATGCCCCCAGAGGAGATGGCCGGAGCATTCACCTGGCTGCTCGCCTGGATGGACGAGAACTTCGGCGACGCCGACCGCATCCGCCGGGCCCTGCTCGGCGAGATCACCCACCCGCTCATCTCGTCGCGCCTGACCGCCGCCGCGGACGGCGAGTGGATCATGCTCGACTGGGCACGAGGCAAACTGAAGCCCCCGCGCCACGACTACAAAGGAACGCCGTACGGCAGGTCCTGGCAAGCAGGCCCCTGTCCGTACCTCGGTATTTGGCCATTTGGCCCTCCGCCATGTGGCCCTTTACAGTTCCCCGTGATCCCCCACACCACCCCGCCCATCTGGCCCGAGACCCGCCCCGGCCGTTTCGCCGCGGCCATCCTCCGCAACTCCACCGACCTCCTCGACGCCCCCGAGGCCGCGGACGCCATCGCCAAGTGCCGCATCGCGCTGCTCGGCATGCCCGACGACACCGGCGTCGGTCTCAACGGCGGCCGCCTCGGCGCTGCCGAAGGCCCCAACGCCTTCCGCGCCGCCCTGTCGCGCTACGGCGCGGCCATCCCCATGGCCGAGGTCCCCCTCGACACCGGCCTGCCCATGCGCGAGGCCCCCTACCCGCACGTCTTCGACGCCGGCAACATCATCCCCGCCGAGGACATCCACGAGACCCACGCCCGCGTCACCGAGGCCGTCGCCGCGGTCCTCGACCGCGGCCTCCTCCCCGTCGGCATCGGCGGCGGCCACGACCTCACCTTCCCCTTCGTCCGCGCCGTCGCTCAGCGCTTCGCCCCCATCGCCGGCGTCTACCTCGACGCCCACCTCGACGTCCGCGAAGAAGTCGGCTCCGGCATGCCATTCCGTCGATTGATCGAGGACTGCGGCGTCACCTCCCTCACCTGCATCGGCGTGGACGAACTCGCCAACACCCGCGAGCACTTCGAGTGGTTCACCGCCCACGGCGGCCGCACCGCGCACGCCGAACTCGACCACGTCAGCCCCCTTCCATTCGCCCCCCTCCCCCACTACCCCTCCCGCCCCGCCGGCGAGCCCGAGCACATCTTCGTCAGCCTCGACCTCGACGTCCTCGACGCCGCCTATGCCCCCGGCGTCAGCGCGATGAACCCCTGCGGCCTGACCCCGCACCAGGTCGCCCGCTACGTCCGCGCCGCCGGCCGCAGCCCCGCCGTCCGCTGCTTCGACATCATGGAACTCTCCCCCCCGCACGACGAAGGCGGCCGCACCGCCCGCCTCGCCGCCCGCATGTTCCTCGAGTTCCTCCGCGGGTTCGCCGAGAGGCCCACATGACCCGCCGCCCCACACCGGCGTCACGGACGGCTGTGCTCTCCCCCTCGACCGTGGCACGGGCTTCCAGCCCGTGTCTCCCCCTCCTCCTCGCCTCATCCGTCCCCCAACCTCTCTCTCTCCCCTCCGGGCGCCACGGCCGAGCCCCCGCTCGGCCGTGCTCTTCCCTTCTCCTTCTCTTCCTCTCCCCCTCCAGCCCCCTCTCCCGTGGGAGAAGGCAGGGGTGAGGGCTCCATGGCCTCCCTCCCCCCTCTCCATTCTCCTCCTCTCTCAGCCGCGAAGCCGCACCCGCAGGGAGCCCGGGGCGCAGCCCCGGGTTGGCCCTCCCCCGTTGTGTGAGAATAAAGGCAGACGCGACGACATAGCCTCCCACTTCACTCCCTCCCATCCTCAACTCCACGGCAAGACCCGTATGACACTCCTCATCCGCAACGCCCGCGTCCTCACGCTCGCCAACGGCGACATCCCCCGCCGCGGGGCCGCCATGTCCGACCTCGGCGTCCTCGACCGCGCCGACGTCCTCACCGACGGCGACCGCATCGCCGCCGTCGGCGAGAACCTCGACGCCCCATCCGGCGCGACGGTCATCGACGCCGCCGGCCGCATTCTCATGCCCGGCTTCGTGGACTGCCACACCCACGCCTGCTTCGCCGGCGACCGCCTCGACGAGTGGGACCAGAAACGCGCCGGCGTGCCGTACCTGGAGATCCTGCGCCGCGGCGGCGGCATCATGTCCACCGTCCGCGCCGTCCGCGCCGCCACGCAGGAGCAACTCGCCGAGAACCTCCTCGAACGCCTCCGCCGCATGCTCGCCCTCGGCTCCACCACCGTCGAGGTCAAGTCCGGCTACGGCCTCTCCACCCAGGACGAGTTGAAGATGCTCCGCGCCATCCGCGACGCCGCGGCCCGCTTCCCTGGCACGGTCATCCCCACGGCGCTGCTCGGCCACGCCATCGACGCCGACGCCCCCTCCCCGGCCGAGTTCGTTGAACGCACCATCACCGAGACCCTCCCCGCCGTCAGCCGCGAGTTCCCCGGCATCGCCATCGACGCCTACTGCGAGCAGGGCGCGTGGTCGCTCGAGGACACGCTGCGCCTCTTCGACGCCGCCCAGGACCTCGGCCATCCGATCCGCGTCCACGCCGACCAGTTCAACTCCCTCGGCATCCTCCGCGAGAACATCCTCCGCGCCCAGCGCCCGGGGGACGCCCACCGCTGCTTCCGCACCATCGACCACCTCGAGGCCTCTACCCCGCAGGACCTCGCCCTCCTCGGCGGCACGCCCACCATCGGCGTCGTCCTCCCCTGCGCCGGCTTCCACACCGACGGCCGCTACGCCCGGGCCCGCCTGCTCATCGACGCCTTCCCCACGCCCGGCGCCGTCGCTCTGGCCACCAACGACAACCCCGGCTCGGCCCCCTGCCTGTCGATGCCGATGGCGATCGCGCTCGCCGTCCGCTTCAACGGCCTCACCCCCGCGGAGGCGATCGCCGCCGCGACCATCAACGCCGCGGCCGCCTGCGGCCTGACCGACCGCGCCATGATCGCCCCCGGCCGACGCGCCGACCTCATCCTCCTCCGGCACCGCGACGAGCGGCTCCTCGCCTACGAGTTCGGCGACAACCCCGTGGACCTCGTCATCTGCGCCGGGAGGCAGGCGGCCGCTACGATGCGGGCGTGATGATGACCCGCCCCCGTCCCATGACCCCAGCCGACGCCGACGCCGCCTACGCCGCCGCCCAGTGCGTCGTAGAGATCCACCGGCGCCTGGCCGACCAACTTCGCGTCGGCCAGACGCTCGCCCAGATCGACGCCATGGTCGCCCGGTGGCTCGGCGAACTCCGCTGCGAGTCGTGCTTCTTCAAGTACCGCCAGGGCCGCCTCCCCCCCTTCCCCTCGCAGGCCTGCCTCTCCGTCAACGAGTGCGTCGTCCACGGCACCGCCGGGTACTACGAGGCGCCCATGAAGGAGGGGGACATCCTGAAAGTCGATATCGGCGTCCTCCATCGCGGTTGGATCGGCGACGCCGCCTGGACCTACACCTTCAAGGCCTTCCCCTCCGACGAAGCGCGGCGGCTCATCGAGTCCGGCAAGCAGTCCCTCATCCGCGGCATCCAGCAACTCCGCCCCGGCAACACCTACCTCGCCTGGGCCGAGGTCGTCCAGGACACCGTCGAGAAGGAGTTCGGCTTCCACCTCATCCGCGGCCTGGGCGGCCACGGCTACTACCGCCGCAAACTCCACGAGCCCCCCTTCATCTCCAACGTCCGCCCGACGGACCTCGCCTTCCGGCGCACCAGCATGGAGTGGCCCGACGCCTCCACCCCCTGCCACGTCGGCGCCGTCGTCGCCGTCGAGCCCATGGTCGCCATCGGCACCAGCGAGACGCGCTCCCACCCCCACCAGTGGCCCGTCTACTCCGCCGACCGCTCCCTCACCGTCCACTACGAGCACGACGTGATGATCACCGAGTCCGGCCCCCGCGTGCTGACCGAGGGGCTGGAGGAACTGCCGGACATCGTCGGCTGAGCGGGACGGGCGAGGGCGACATGCCCCCCCTGAAACCCGGCAGCCGAGCCAGTCGCCAGGATGATCGGGTCCGGTTCGCACGCCTCGGCCGGCGTGGGCCGGGGGGCGGCGATGCCGGGCGTACCAGTCGAGCGGGGGGATCGACGGGCTTGTGTCAAACGTTCTGGATCGCGCCCTTGCTACGGGCTGGCGTGCTGCAAGAATCTGATCTTCTGATGCAGGCCGAGCGGGAGGCGGCTGAGGGGGCCGGGGAGGGGGCCGGGGTTTTCGGAGCGCGGGACGCACCACCGCGGCAAACACGTAACTTGCTCGCGGATCTTGTCTGAAAGGGGTTTCAGGATGAGCCACTCCAACGGTACTCGTGTGTCCGTTCTTGCCGGTTCGGCGCGGGCTGACGCGGTCGCCGCCGCGACCGCGTGGAACCAGCAATGGAACGGCCGCCAGTCCGCGGAGGGGCAGTCGATCCAGGCCGCGTTCGGGTGCGACGTCTTCTCCGAACGCGTCATGCGGCAGCGGCTGCCGAAGGACGTCTTCCGGCAGCTGATGCGGACCACGCACCAGGGTCAGCCGCTGGACCCCAAGATCGCGGACATCGTCGCCGCGGCGATGAAGGACTGGGCGATCGAGAACGGTGCGACCCACTTCACGCACTGGTTCCAGCCGCTGACCGGCCTGACCGCCGAGAAGCACGACTCGCTGATGGTGCCCGACGGCCAGGGCGGGATGCTCTTCGAGTTCAGCGGCTCGGCGCTGGTGCAGGGGGAGCCCGACGCGTCGAGCTTCCCCTCCGGCGGCCTGCGGGCGACGTTCGAGGCCCGCGGGTACACCGCGTGGGACCCGACGAGCCCGGCGTTCCTCAACCGCAGCGGGAGCGTGGTGACCCTGTGCATCCCGACGGCGTTCGTCTCGATGAACGGGGAGGCCCTGGACAAGAAGACGCCGCTGCTGCGGTCGATCGACGCGCTCAGCGAGCAGGCGATGCGGATCCTGCGGCTCTTCGGGACCGACGCCGGCGTCTCCCGGGTGCACACGACGCTCGGGCCTGAGCAGGAGTACTTCCTGGTGGACCGCGGGCTCTTCTACGCCCGTCCCGACCTGGTGACCTGCGACCGGACCCTCTTCGGGGCCAGGCCGCCCAAGGGCCAGCAGCTGGAGGACCACTACTTCGGCTCCATCCCGCCGCGGGTGCTGAACTTCATGGCGGAGGTGGAGCGCGAGCTGTTCCGGATGGGCGTGCCCGTCAAGACGCGCCACAACGAGGTGGCGCCGGGGCAGTACGAGATCGCGCCGCTGTTCGAGACGACCAACGTCGCCTGCGACCACCAGATGGTCCTGATGGAGACGCTCCGGCGGGTCGCCCCGCGGTTCGGGCTCGAGGTCATCATGCACGAGAAGCCGTTCGCCGGGATCAACGGCAGCGGCAAGCACAACAACTGGTCGATGTGCACGGACACCGGCGTGAACCTGCTGGACCCGCAGGACCAGACGCACACCAACATGCAGTTCCTGGTCTTCCTGTGCGCGGTCATCCGGGCCGTGGACCTGCACGCCGACCTGCTGCGGGCCTCGATCGCCAGCGCGTCCAACGACCACCGGCTGGGGGCCAACGAGGCGCCGCCGGCGATCATCTCGATCTTCCTGGGCGACATGCTCACGGACATCATCGAGCAGATCGAGGACGGGAACCCGCGGCGGACGATCCGCGGCGGGGAACTGGACCTCGGCGCCCGCAGCCTCCCGCAGATCCCCCGCCACAGCGGGGACCGCAACCGCACCAGCCCCTTCGCCTTCACGGGCAACAAGTTCGAGTTCCGCGCCGTGGGCTCCAGCCAGACCTCGGCGTTCCCCAACACGGTGCTCAACACCATCGTCGCCGAGAGCCTGGACTACATCGCCACCGAACTCGAGGCGGCGACCGGGGGCGCCCGCTCCGAGGAGAAGGTGATCGAGGCGGCGAAGGCCCTGATGCAGAAGATCATCAAGCAGCACAAGCGGGTGATCTTCAACGGGGACAACTACTCGCCGCAGTGGCACGAGGAGGCGGCCCGGCGCGGTCTGCCCCACCTGCGGACCACCGTGGACGCGATCCCCGCGCTGCGGACCCCCAAGAGCCTCGAGCTGTTCCAGAAGTACAAGGTCCTCAACAAGGCCGAACTGGAGAGCCGGGCGCAGATCCTCCTCGAGAAGTACATCAAGCAGGTGACCATCGAGGGGGAGACGATGGTGTCGATGGCCCGGACCATGATCCTCCCGGCCGCGATCGAGCACCAGACCCGCCTGGCGACCGCGGTCTCGGCCGCCGCGGCCGCGGGCGTGGACCCCGGCGAGCAGCGCGCGGAACTGGAGCGGGTGGTCTCGCTGATCAACCGCTTCCGGGCGGCGACGGCCGCGCTCGACGCCGCCTGCGGCGTGCACGACGAGGACACCCTCACGCACGCCAGGCTCGTCAAGGAGAAGGTCTGCTCCGCGATGGAGGAGCTGCGCCGGCTCGGCGACGAGCTCGAGGAGGAGGTCGCCGCGGACCTCTGGCCGATGCCGACCTATCGGGACCTGCTCTTCATCAAGTAGCCCAAGTCCTCCCCCGGAATCGGGGATATCAGACCCGAAGGCCCCGGCTCTCCGCGGCCCCCCTCGCTCAAGGGGGGATCGAGGGGAGCCGGGGCTTTGTCCGCGCCGGCGGCCCATGCCTGGGCCGGGTCTTATCTCATTGACGACGGGCGAGTTGCGTTCTGTCGGCGTTTCGTCAGGCCGGGGTTGTGAACGCCTGAGGATGTGGTACTCTGCCCGATCAGGCGGTCGGATTCGATCGGCCGCCGCCGGGATGGGTTGGGGGATGTTTGGAACTCAGAGAGGAGTGCCCGTGTCATGAAGATGTCCTGTCTGCTTGGTCGTCCCGCGGCGTTGGCCGCGGCCGCTCTGGTCACCGTCGCCGGAACGGCGGGGTCGGCGCTGGCGCAGCCGGTGAACGACGACTGTGTGAACGCGCTCGAGGTCGGTCCGGGGACGTACACGGGGACGACCGCGACGGCAACGGCAAGCGAGGGCGCATCGGCGAGCTGCGGCAACTCATCCGGCGGCAAGGATGTGTGGTACAAGATCACGCCGAGCGAGGACGCGACGCTGGTGGTCGCGACGTGCGGAAGCGGCTACGACACGGTGCTGTCGGTCCACACCGGGTGCCCCGGGACGACGTCGAACGAGATCGCCTGCAACGACGACGCCTGCGACGGGACGCGGTCGCGGATCGATGTGCCGGTGAGCGCGGGGGTGACGTACTACATCCGCGTCGCGGGGTGGGGCTCGGCCAGCGGCAGTTACACGCTGACCGTCGCGCTCCAAGACCCGCCGCCCCCGGGATCGGGGCCGGACGTGGTGTACAGCGGCATCGGGAACGATTTCAGTCACTATGGTCCCGTCGGCTCGATCCGTGCGTACACCTACGGGACGCGGACGTGCAACATCGGGAACATGGACCTGCTGTGGACCAACGGCGGGACGCCGGGGATCGGGTTCAACCTGTACCGGCTGCACGATGGGCGTCTGATGCAGATCGGGCAGAGCTGGGTGAAGGTCGCCTGTTGCGCCGCCGTGAGCAATGGGTGCGGCGTGTGCAACGGCCGCGGCGGGAACGTCCTCGGCGCGGGGTGTCTGGACGTGTACACCTCGGGGTGGAACGGCAGCCATGGGAACCTCAAGCCGCGGAGCCAGGTCAACCCGTGGACCGGAACGTTCGGGCCGACGCCCCCGGGCGGCTCGTTCAGCGCGATCGACCGGCGCTTGCAGGTGCAGACGTCGGACCTGCAGGCGACGAACTTCCCCGGGGCCCGGTACTTCGCCGAGGGCGTGTTCGTCGCGACGGACGAGGCGCCGGAGAAGAAGATGAACAACGCGTCGTATCAGGAGGTGGTGGTCAGTCAGTCGAACTTCGCGCTGTCGCTG
>Ga0207864_1000704_pt1 | contig 43053 bp, 50 predicted proteins | sample HigsolmetaAR202D_FD_184834 | JGI IMG/M metagenome (GOLD analysis project Ga0207864, IMG submission 184834) | Ionic liquid and high solid enriched microbial communities from the Joint BioEnergy Institute, USA - AR20-2-D (SPAdes) (version 2) ...
GTACGGCCGCACCTCGGCGATCTTGTCGAACGGTCCACCCGAGAGCGGCACACGGGGCTTTAGCTCAGTTGGAAGAGCATCTGCTTTGCAAGCAGAGGGTCAGGGGTTCGAGTCCCCTAAGCTCCACGCAGGTCAAAGGCCACCTCCGATCATCGGGGTGGCCTTTGAGGCTTTCGTACAGCAGCGAAGTACAGCAACGGTCTCAGGTGCCGCCCTCCAGACGATCGCTGAGCCGCGCGAGCGCCGCGCGAGTCTCGTCCGAGGGGGTCTGCGTGTAGACCTCCATGGTCATGCCGATTTTGGTGTGCCGCAGGATGCGCATCGCGACCCGCGGGTGCACGTCGAGGGCGGCCAGGATCGAGGCGCAGGTGCGGCGGGTGTCGTGAACCCGGATGCGGGGAACGCCGGCTTTACGGCAGTGAGCCTCGAAGGCCCGGTTGAAGTTACGTGGCTCGACCGGGGTCCCGTATCTGGTTGTGAAGACCAGATCCGATTCTTTCCACTTTTCCGCTGCGTTTTTCCGCGCCTCATCCTGCACGTGCTGTCGATGCCGAAGTGCCGCAACGCACAGCGCAGGAAGCGGGAGGGACGCCTCAGAGCCGTCGGTTTTCGTCGTCTGTCGGTGAAGAAGACGGCCGTTCACCCGCGTGAGCTGTTGAGAAATCCACAGCTGCCTGCCCTCGAAATCGACAGCGTCCCATGTGAGCCCGAGGACCTCGCCCCGGCGCAGGCCGAGAACCAGGATCAACACGTATGCAGCGTAAAGCGGGTCGTCGACTTCTCTGAGGTGCTCGAGAAACCGCCGGGCCTCATCAACGCTCCAGGCCGCGTATTTCCGCTTTCTTCTCCTGGCGCCAGCTCTGGGCAGTGTTGTGAGCGCAGCGACGTTCTTGGTGATGAGCTCTTCCCGAATCGCCTGGTTGAGCGCCGCGCGAAGAACACGTCGTATCGCGGCTATCGTGTTGCGCGACGGATAGCTTTCGCAGCATTTGCCGACGGCACAGCATCGCCGTTTCGACTCAGGCCTTTTGTGGTCCTTTTTCTGGTCGCAGCAGGTGCAGAGGGCGGGAAGTTTGTTGAGCCAGGTCTGCACATCGCGGACGGTGAGCTTATCGAGCCGCTTGTCCCCCAGGCCGGGAATGATGTAGAGGCGCACTAGCGGCTCGTAGGCGACGTATGTTGTCGGCTCGCGGTTCGGCTGGATGACCTCGGCGAGCCACTGCGTCAAGTAGGTCTTGACGGTGGGGTGGCGGGTCGGCACCGGCCCTCTATGTGCCGCCTCGTGCAGCTTGAGCCACTTGCCGTGCGTTTCCTCGCGTGATTTGCCGTAGACCCATTTGCGGGTCCTGCCGCCGTCAGGGGTGGTGACCCACACGTACCCAGCCCAGCCATTCCGGTACGGGAAGATCGACCCCTCCCCGTTGGCGCGCCGCCCCATCAGGCGACCCCTTCGCGCAGCCGAGCCACGTACGCTTCCAACGCGGACTGCGGGATCCGGCGGCACCGGTCGCCAACGAGTACCGAATCCAGCTCACCTGAGCGGATCAGCTTGTAGACGGTCCATCGGCTCACCTTGAGCTTCGCCATCACCTCGGGAACGGTGAGCATCTCGGTGATCACGAGTTACCTCCTTTGCGAGCGTTGCGGCGAGCGCGGACTCGCCGGGTGTGAAACCACTGCCGGCGTAGCGCCAGTGGGCGACCACGAGCGTGGTGTCCGGGTCATACGGCAGGGCGGCGGCCTGGCGGGCGCGCCGGTAGTCGGCGCGGGCCTGGCGCAGAGCGGTCAGCGTGCTCGAGTAGGCCCGCGACCGGGTGGAGAAGTGGCCGCGAAAGCCGAGCATGTGCGCCCACTGCCGTAGCCGCAGGTGGGCCAGGTGCGGGTGAGTGCGGGGGTTGCCGAGCCTCCAGGCGGTGCGGATCAGCCGCGCGGTGTGCTCGGACACCCCGCAGGAGGCCAGGCGGACCAAGTCGGCGGCGGTGACGCGGCGATCCAGGGTGCCGGTGGCCTCGGCGGCCTTGGTGGCGTACTTGGCGATGTAGCCGGCCACGGCTTGCTCGGAAAGCTCGCCGTCGAGCTCGCCGGATGCGATCGGCCGGACGTCGACCTGCTCGCCCCAAGCCAGGATCAACCCGTCGGCGCCGGGCGGGACAAGCCGGACGGCGCGGGCGGCGGAGACGATCGCCCGCTGCAGCAGTTCGACGGTGGCCCAGGCCGGCGGCGGCACCACGGCGCCGTCGGGGTGGCGGCCGTCCAGGCGGATCACGGCGTGGAAATGGATCACGCCACGTCTCTGGTACTCGCCCACTTTGGCATAGGAGACCCGGATCTGCCGGTTGAAGGCGGCCTGGGTCATCCCGGCCGCGGCCGCCAGGTGGCGGCGCAGGTAGATGGTGAACCGCCGCCACAGGTCGGGAGCGTGCGCGTTCCACAGCACCTGGCCGGTGTAGTCGTAGGTGCCGGGGTCGAGGGGCTGGCCGATCAGCGGGTCGTCGGCGGTGTGGCGTCGCCAGCAGGACAGGCCCTGGCGGCGCGGGTGGCACACCACGGGCGTGCCGTCGGGGCCGGGGCCGCGGTGCACCGGCCCGAAGCTCGGGGCGGTGAGGGTGGCCAGCACCCGCGGGTGGGTGCGCACCCCGGCGGGCACGCCTTTGCCGCCGGCCAGGCCGGAGCGGATGAGCTGGAAGGTGTCGGCCCGGTAGACCGCAGAGCAGGCCGGGCAGCGGGAGGCGCGGCGGTTGCCGCAGGGGATCAGCAGGCACCCGTGCGGCTCGGTGGCCGTGCTGTAGGCGTCGAGGATCTCGCCGGTGCGCGCATCCACGGTGAGGCGCGAGCCAGTCAGCCGAATCGGCTCGGCACAGCCACGCAGACGGGTGACCTGCTCGATCCAGCGGTCCAGGTCGGTGGTCGAGTGCCGGGCCAGGTCCCGCAGGACCGGCCCGGCGAGCTCGGCAAGCGGCGCGACGGTGGTCATGCCGGGCGCTCCAGCGTCTGGCGTTGGTTTTCGGCGCAGACCTTGTGGCAGGGGGCGCCGGTGTCGTCGCACAGGAAGGTGAGCCTGTGGCAGATCCGGCAGGGCAGGCGGCGGCCCAGCCAGTGGGCGCGCGAGTTGCCCTGTCTGCGGCCGGACCAGTCCAGGCGGCTCATCGGCCGCACCGCCAGCAGACGGTGGAGGTGCGGGGGTTGATACCGCCGCACTTTGTGCAGATCCAGGTCGATGGAGTGCCGGGTGGCAGCATCGGCGAGCGCCTCGCGGCGGCCGCGGCAGAGAGTTGGGCAGCCTTCAGGCAGCACGGCATACTGGATCTCCCTTCTGACTGGAGGGGGACGCCCCGCGGGACGGCGCTGGCCGGCCAAGCTCTGGCCGTCCCGTGGGTGCGTCACGGATGATCGGATTCGCGGACGAGCAGGGCCTTGGCGCGTCAGGCGCCGGCCGTGGGAGTGGGCGTCGGCACGGGGGCCGCGGGAGCGGCCGGAGGCATCGGCGCGGGGGCGGGAGTGCCGCTCGCCGTGGGCGCAGGTGCCGCCGGTGCAGCGCCAGCCCAGCGGTCGGCGGGCGGCGCGGCCGACGTGCCGCCGGTGGTGGTGCGGGCGGCCTTGGTCACCTTGGCGGTGACGAACCGCAGCGAGGGACCGATCTCGTCGGCCTCGACCTCGTAGACGGTGCGGCGCTCGCCCTGCGTGGTCTCATACGAGCGCTGCTTGAGCCGCCCGCAGACGATCACCCGCGTCCCGCGCGTGAGGCTCTCAACAACGTTCTCCGCGGCCTGCCGCCAGATGATGCAGGTGAGGAACAGCGTCTCGCCGTCCTTCCACTCGCCGGTCTGGCGGTCCAGGTAGCGGGGGGTGGAGGCGACGCGGAGGCGGGCCACCGGCTGGCCGGTGGAGGTGTAGCGCAGCTCGGGGTCCTCGACGAGGTTCCCGGCGATGGTGATGGCGGCGTCTCCGAGCATGATCTTCCTTCCTGGTGGGCGCGATCGGATCGCGCTGGAATCGGTGATGGGGAATCAGGGAGATGCGGCCGCCGTCAGTACCGGGTGCCGATGCGGTTGTGACAGCAGCAGCGGCATTGGAACTGGCGGCCGTGTCGGTCTTGGTAGTCACGGCCGCGATAGAAGGCGTCGATCGTGCTCGCGCTGACGCCCTTGCTCCAGGCCAGCACGCGGCCCAGCGCGACCCTCGTCGCCTGGAGGACCGCCGCCTTCTCATGGACCAGCTCCGCGGCCATCACCCTCGTGCCCCGCGGGCACAGCGTGTGCTTCTCGGCCGACGGGCACGCGGCGTGGCAGGTGATCTTCTGCCCAGGGGACCTCAGGTCGGCCAGGATCCGGTCACGCCGCTGCTTCGCGGCCTCCAGGTCTGCCAGGGCCCGGTCCGCGTCGCGGAGCAGGGCGTCGATGAGCGTCTGCACGTCGTGCATCTGGTGCCTCCGTTTCTGCCGGTCGTCGTGGTCGGGGATGTCCGCGTCGGGCGTGCGGGGGTTCAGGCGGCCGTGCGGGCGGGGGCCGGCGGCGGGGGGCAGATCGCGCGCCAGCCCTGCAGCGGATCGGCCGGGTGGTCCTTGCTGCCGGGGGTGGGGGCGATGGACGCGATCGCGCCGATGAAATGGCTGCCGCAGGTCACCAGCACCGGGGTCCGCTGGCCGGTGACGTGGAACTGCAGCGGCCGGCGGACCGACGGGGCGGGTGGCTGGTAGGCGGCCGCGTGGGCGAACCGCGCCAGGAGGCCGGGGTCGAGCGTGACCGGCACGGTGGGGCGGGAGGTGGCTTGCGTGAGCCGGGCCAGGTGGCCGCCTAGGTAGCGCCGCCAGTCGAAGCAGTACTCCAGCGGGGCGGCGGGCAGGTGGTGGCGCAGCCCGTCGTCCTCGTGCACGGTCAGGCCGGTGGGGTCGATCTGCACGGTCACCTCGGCGCGAGGGTTGAGAGCGCGTAGCAGCCTGCGCGCCGCCGCCGCGGTCAGGGTGATCGCGATGTGGCTGTGCGGCTGGTCGTCGGGGAGCGGGTGGCGGATGACCCCGAGGGTGTAGCGGTCGGTCGCGACCAGATACAGGTGGCCGCGGTCGATCTCGCAGGCCAGGTGGGTGTACTCGTCGAAGAAGGCCTCCTCGTCGGGGGTGGCGGTGTGCACGAGCACGGCGGTGAGCAGCCGGGCCAGGTCGCGGCCGGTCATCGGGCCGAGCGTGGCCGGGGCGGACGAGCTGGTCATGGTCTCCTCCATGGGTGGGTCGGACGTGTGGGTGGCTGGTCGAGGTGGCGGGCCGTGGCGGCCGGGGTCGGGTCAGGCGAGCAGGTCGGCGAGCATCCGCCGGTGCGGCTCGTAAAGAGAGCCGTTGGCGTCGGCCGCCGCGGCCAGTTCGCAGTAGGTGCCGGCGGGCAGCCACTTCGCCTCGGCGGCGTCGCTGCTGCCGCTCACCTGCGGCAGCCGGTCGAGCTCGCCCAGGACGACGGCCACGGGGGTGGTGACGATCCACGCCCACGGCGTGCATCGGGGGTCGTGGACGAGCCGGTCCCGCTGTGGCGCCGGCTGCAGGTGCGGGAACGCCTGGAGGTTGAGTCCGGTCTCTTCGGCCAGCTCCCGCGTCGCGGCGGCCACGGGGTCCTCGCCCGGCTGTCGGAAGCCGCCGGGCAGTGCCCAGGTGCCGGTGTCGCGGCGGCGGACCATCAGCAGGTAGCGGCGTCCGTCGACGGTGGCCAGGACGACCGGGTCCACGGTCCGGTTCTCGCCCCAGGCCCACTTGGCGCCGTGGGGCTTGACGGGCGGGATGCCGAGCACGGTCATGGAAGGTCTCCTTTCGATCACGCGGTGAACGGTCCGGGATGGGGCGGGGACAAGATCGGGACGGTGAGGGCGGGAGCTAACCGGGTTAGGAAACTCACCGGGCGCTCGATCCGCCCGGAGTGTGCCGGTGACCTGCGGATAGTCCCGGAAAGTGAGCCGGTTAGGCCGGTGAGGCCGCACCTGCCGGCGGGCCGCTGCGGCGGCTTTCCGGCCCGGGGCGGGGCTAACTCACCCGGCGCGTTCGGCGTTCCTGCGGGCCAGGCAGGCGCGCAGATGGGCCGGGTCCAGCCGCGGGACGTTGCCGGTGTTGGTGACGCGGACGCCGTGCTGTTTGGTCAAAACCTCCCGCAGCTCGGTGCCGGTCAGCGACTGGTAGGGCAGCCAGGTCGGGGCCAGGCGGCGCAGCATGCCCGGCAGGTCCGCCACGCGCACCCGCTCCCCGTCGGGGGTGGTGGCCAGCACCTCGGCAAGGTCATCGAGCAGATCCCTCGCCTGGGGAGCGGCCCGGCCGGTGATGCCGGCCTTACGGCGGATCTCCATCGCCCGCTCCACCACCGATGCGGCCTGCTCCTGGTTGACGAAGTAGGCGCGCAGCAGGCCGGGCTTGGGCTCAAACCCGCGGGCCATGAAGGTGCCCACATCCCCCGGCCCCTCCTCGGTTCTGGGCTCCAGCCCGACGGCGCTGACGCCGGCCTTGTAGGAACCGGTCCCGAGGATCGCGTCGTTGGCGTGCTGGTCACCGATCGCAAAACACGCCCGGTTGGAGGTGACCGCGGTCAGCCGGCGCGGCAGCGAGTCCGACGACGGCTCAGGGGTGGCGCGGATGATCGTGATGCCGTACTTGCGGGCCGCGCTTTGCAGCTTGACCGACACATCGGTGGCCTTCTCGCCGTACTTGGCGTCCAGGTACAGCGCCTGGCACTCGTCGATGACCAGCACGCGGGGCCGCAGGCGCTGGTCGATCTCGGCCAGCTGGCGGGAGGCGGCGCGCACGCCGTGCTCCTTGAGCGCCTGCCCGCGGACGGTCAGCTCCGCATACAGGTCGCTCATGGTGTCCATGCACGCCTCGATGACCTCCTGGCCGCTGCCGGTCATCAGCGTGCGCAGGCGAGGCTTCATCGGGTCGTAGTCGGCGTTGTCGGCCAGCACGAACACATCGGCCTCGACCAGCGGGTCCAGCAGCGCGCCCAGCAGCAGCGTGATGATCAGCGAGGACTTGCCCGAGCCCATCATCCCGGCGATGGCGTAGTTGGCCTCGAAAAGCCGTCCGGTGATGGACTTGCCGCGGATGTTGACCGCCACGGGCACGCCCTTGAAGTAGTCCGCGCTGCCCTCGTGCAGCAGCGGCCAGGGCGGCACCGGGCCTGACAGCGCGCCCTGGTCGGCCACCCACAGATCGAGCACGCCCGGGTTGTCCCGCGGCTCGGTCGGCCAGACCTCGACCGGGAAGCGCACCAGGTTGTGGGCCAGGACCGTCTTCTTCTCGACGATCTTTTCGACCGGCACACCCGGGGGCAGCACGATCTGGGTGCGGTATCCCTTGCCTTCGCGCTGGGTGGGCAGCACCACCCGTGGCGTCCACCCGGCCTTGAACGCCTTGTTCAGCTCGGAGATGCCAAGGTGGCGCAGCGCGTTGAGGATCGCGTTCTCGTCGGGGATGATGTCGCGGGCCTCGGGGGCGTCGCCGCCGGTCTGCATCCGGCCCGGCGCGTCGGCGTCGCTGGTGCGGCGCCCCTCGCGCCAGGCGGCGCGCAGCAGGTAGGCGACGGTGCCGATCAGGATCGCCGGCCACCCGTAGATGACCACCCCGAGCAGGAAGCGGATGACGTTCCCGACCACGTGCCAGGTGGTGATCCACTCGCCCAGCCCCAGCAACCACACCGTGGTCGAAAGGGCGATCAGCCCGGCCAGCGCGGCCGCGCACCCGATCGCGCCGGCTTTGACCAGGTTGATGGCCAGGACCGGAAGCTCCATCATGCGGGCCCGGCGGGCGGCCACGGCGCGCTCCAGCCGTTCGGTCCAGTCGGCCAGCGCCTCGCGGTCCCCGGTGGCCTCGGCGATGCGGATCTGCCTGCGGTAGACGCCGAAGGTGGCCGCATCCCAGGCGCGGCCCGCATACGAGCCCACACCCCGGCCGATGGTGACAGCGATGCCGGCGGCGCGGCGGGCGCGGCGCGGCGGGGTGAGCTGCACGATGCGCAGAGTGCGGACGGGCTGCCGCTGCGGCGCCCGCGGCAGGATTTCACCTTCGTAGATGCGGGGTTCGGCCTGGCCGCGGCCAGGCCGGGCGGGCTGATCCGGTGCGGCGTCACCGGCCGGGACGGGCAGGGCGGGCGCCTGGTCGGGGTCCCGGACGATCCGCAGCTCAGGGCGTCGGCCGTTCACGAGGTCACCTCCAGGCGCACAGGCTCGGTCAGCGCGCACAGGCCGTAGGCGAGCACCGCCAGCACCCATCCGGCGCCGCGCGCGGCGGCCCAGATCAGGCGGCAGGCCTCGGCCAAAAGCAGCAGGGTGAGGATCAGCAGCAGCCGTCCGGCGGCCAGCGCGGTCCGGTAGGGCCCGGCGGCGCGGGCGGCGGCCCACTGCTGTCGCGGGGTGCGCGCCGCGGGGCACCACCAGGCCGGGCGTGCGCTCAGCAGGGCGATCGCGCCGACGGCGAGCAGCAGGTGAAGGACGGTGGTCATCGCGAGTCTCCGTGGCAGCGGGTGCAGCCGGGGCTGCAGCGGTTGGCGGGGTCGGCGGCCCAGCGGCGCGCCCAGCGGTCGGCGTTGGCCAGGGCCGGCCGGTGCCACCAGGCGGCCAGGGCGGCGGCGGGGCGGGTCTGGGTGACGCGGCACCAGGTCATGGCCAGGCGGAGCATCGCCCGGTCGAGCGTGGACAGACTGCGGGCGATCACGGCTGGCCTCCTGCACTCGCGAGGCGGTCGCGCACGGCACGGGCGGTGGCGGTCGAGCAGCGCAGTGCGCGGCGGATGCGCTCGACTCCGACCGTGGGCGGCAGCTCACCGGCGGCGATCAGCGCCCGGATCCGGTTGGCTTTGATCTCGATGTCGTCGGGGTCGCACCACCCCGACTCCCCCCCTGACTGTGATCTTGCGTTTTGCCTGGACGATGACTGACTTTCGCCCCGACTCGGCAGCCCCACGTCCAAGGTCGTGAACGCCGCCAAGATGATCGGCAAGGCGGTCACGATCGCGACCGCGACAATCGGCCCGAGGATGTGCAGCACCAGGCGCGGGAAGCTGAAGTCGTCGGCGATCCCGGGCAGGTAGGGGAAGGCGTTCATCCCCAGCGTCAAGGCGAGAAACAGCCACTCGATCCGCACCAGCGTCGGTGACTGGATCGGCTGGCCCTGGGTGCCCATGAAGGCGCGCGCCCCGACCACGACCAGCAGCGCGATCGACATGAACGGCTCGACCAGCCAGGCGAACACCCACTTGGGCGTCCAGGGTTGGGCGCCTTCGGCGGCGAACACCTGCACGCCGGCGGTGGACCAGCCCAGCGCGAGCGCGAGCGCCACCAGCGCGCAGGCGACCAGCAACCGGCGCATCCGCATCGCCCGCCAGGCGCGCATCGCCGGGTCCTGGGCGAGCGCGTGCAGCCGGGCCGCTTCCTCGGCACGCCGCCGGTGCCGGCGCACCCGGTCGGTGTCGAGGAAATAGATCGTCTCGTCCTGTTGCAGGTCGGCCAGGGCGTGGGCTTCGGCGACCTGGGCGCGCAGCCTGCGCACCCGGCGGGTGTCACCCTCCCTAGGGCCGAACCGCACCGCGGGTGTGGGCGGATGCGGGGTGCCGGGCAGGTGGGCGTTGGCTTCGGCTTCAAGCTGCTCGATACCGCGGGCGATGTCCTGCGGCGTCAGTGGTTCGTCGCCGGGCCCGGGCATGGCGGTCTGCATGGCTTCTCCTGGGATCGGATGTGGCGTGCTGTGGTGCGGGGCTGGGTGCCCGCCCGCGGCTTGCACGCGGTCCCCGGCTGCCGGTGATCCGGTCCGGTCGGGCTGGTGATGGATCAACGGGAGCGGTCGCGGGCGATGAGACGCCCGAGCGGCGGCAGGTTCTTCTCGGCCTTGCAAATGCGCCGCTGGCTGGCGATGTGGCGGGGGTCGTCGTCGCGGTCGACGTGCGGCGCGGCGCGTAGCGCGGTGGTCAGCTCGTCGCGTTCCTGCTTGGTGCCGATCAGCTTCTTGATCATGGGTTCTCCTCGGTTTCGGCCGCGCCCGCGCAGGGCGGGCGCGGCAGGCGGACGTGCTAGGCGGCGACGGGCTCCAGACGGGCGCCCTTGGCGACCGTGGCCTTGAACTCGCCGCCCGGGCGGAACTTCGGCACCCACGTCTCGGCGACCTCGACTGGCTGCCCGGTCCGCGGGTTGCGGGCGGTGCGCGCGGGCTTGTGGACCTGCTCCCACTTGCCGAAACCGGCGACGTTGACGTCCTCGCCACGGGCGACCGTCTCGACGACTGTGGAGGTGAAGGCGTCGAGGATCGCGGCGACGGTCTTGCGGTCGATCTCGGCGCGCTGGGCGACCTCGGCGATGAGCTGGGTCTTGTTCATGTGGTTGTCCTTTCGGGTTGTGGGCTGGAGCTGGCCCAGTGGTCTGCTGCTCCGCACCCCGCCCGGCACCCCTCGGATGCCAGGCGGGCACGCAACATCAGCGCCGCGGGCGCTGGCCGCTCTTGGCCAGGCGGCACGGGTGGTTGGTAGAGGTGAGCCGGGATGTGGACATCGCGCCGCAGCTGCAGCTGTAGACCGGCTTCGTAGGGCCGTCGTTGGCACCGCGCGGCCACTCGTTCCGGCCGCTCATCGCTTGCTGCCCTTCCTGCTCACCGCCTCGACGACGGCCTGCAGGTTCTCGACCTTCACATAGGGGCGCTTGGCGGCTTCGGCCTGGCGCACCTGCTGGAGGGCGTTGCTGTCGCGTAGGTCGAGGGTGTCGCTCACCGGGGCTTCACCCCCGGGCGGGCCGGGACACGCACCGGCGGCCGCGGCTCGGTCTGGGGCTTCTGCTGGGATGCCAGCCACCGGTCGTAGGCGGCGCGGACGGACTCGGGTTCTCCTCCGGGCCAGGTGCCGGGGTGACCAGAACTAGACTTCAAGGTGATTCCTTTCCTCGCAGGGTTAGGGATCATCAGGGCTCGTCGGCGGTGCCAGCGCCGGCGGGCCCGTTTTCGTCGGTCGTGATGCCGAGGAAGGCGTAGACCTCGGAGCGGAGGAAGCGGGTTCCTCGGCCGCTGGGGGTCTTGCGAGTGGTGAGTTTCCCGTCGCGCCCCCACCGTCGGACGGTCTCTGGGTCCACCTGCCACAGCTCCGCCACCTCGGCAGTCGTCATCAGGGGTCGTTCGCTGACGGTGGGGAGGGGCACGCGACACCTCCAATCGAATTTGGACATGGGACAACACGGTGTGAGATGCCATCGCAACAGCCTGCAATGCGTCGTACGACAAAGCATCGTACGATGCATCCACCCTGTCAAGCGATTGGCGTACGACACTTCCCGGAGAGCAGAATTGGCGTACGACAATTGGCCTAAGATTGTCGTATGTCACCTGAAGCACTCACGGGGCCCTCGGCCCGCATCGCAGCCGACCTAAGGTCCGCCATCCTCGAGGGGCGACTCGCACCCGGCGCGAAGCTCCCGCCGGTGCGGACGCTGGCAGACCAGTACGGCGTCAGCCGGAACACCGCCGTCAAGGCCATCGCCCAGCTCCGAAGCGAGGGCCTTATCGTCACCAAGTACGGCTCCGGCGCCTACGTCCGCGACGAGCACCCCGTCCGCTGGCTCGGACCTGACCGGTACGCACGCTCCCGGTGGGCGACCACCACCGTCGAGGTCCGAGCGGACGACCCGAGCAGCGACGCCGCCCAAATCCAGGGCGGACAGACACAAGAGGTCAACCGCGTCGACGCCGACGAGCGGATCGCCGCCGCCTTAGAGATCGAGGTCGGAGCCCCGGTGATCGAACGCGCCCGTGTGATCACCCGCGGAGACGTCCCCACCCACACCATGACCAGCTACTACCGGGCCGAGGACGTCGAGGACACGCCGATCTGCGACCCCCGGCCGGGCATCGCTGGCCGCGGCGGCGGGTTCGCGATCCTCGCGGAGCGCGGCCTCGAGCCAGCCGAGGTCACCGAGGAGCTCCGAGCGCGGATGCCCACGCCCGACGAGGCGGAACTGCTCGAGTTGCCGCCGGGCGAGCCGGTGGTCGAGTTGCGCCGGATTACGCGGACGGCCAACGGCCGGCCGATCGAGTACGCGGTCGGCGTCCACGCAGCGAGCCGGTTCGGGTGGAGGTTCACATACCCGATCCCGGACTAGGACGGTAGCCACTCGAGCGAGATAGGGCCCTCGCACCGTGCGGGGGCCCTCGTTATTTCCGCGTGCGGGGACCTGATTCCCAGCACATGGGCAATCGTCGGCGCGTCCCCGTCTCAGCCCTGTACAGCTCGGCGCATCAGCTGTTACAGGTTTCTCTACTGCATCAAGCCGCCGCTGACGCGGCGGTCTCCCGGCCGCGGTACAGACTCCCGGCCTTGGGGCTCCGCCCCAAACCCCGGGGCCTCCGGCTCCGGGAAGTCCGCGATCTTGAAAAGGTGAGTGGTCGGTCGATCCTGATCTTCCCGCTGCCGTCGGCCCGGACAAGCCCAGCAGGCCGGCTCCTGCGGCGCAAGCCCGGCTGTTTCCGGTTGGGAGCACATCACCGGGGATGGCGGCGGTAGGCGTACACGCGAAGCCGGGCTTGCGCCTCCGTCGCCGGCCTGCTGCCCTCCGAGGCGGGCCGACGGCAGACGGGAAGATCAGGACAGGAGAAAAGCGCGCGGCGCGCGCAGCACCTTGGAGCTGTACAGCACGCGCGTACAGCAACGCCATCGTTCGCGCTCAGGCGGTATCGGCTCTTATCCACCACACCATCAGGGCGGGAGGAGATACACGAGGCACTCGCCCGTTCTTTGCAAGCAGAGGGTCAGGGGTTCGAGTCCCCTAAGCTCCACCAGGGAAAACGCCCCGATCCAGATCATGGACCGGGGCGTTCGTGCCATTAACGTGCCATTAGCCTTCTGAGGCGGGCGGGCCGGGCAAGCTCCCGCCGTTCCGCTCCCGACGCTCGGCCTCGATCCGCGCGCTCAGCGCATCGGCGATCATCTGGTCGGCACGCCGCGTCGCGTGCTGGTAGATCAGCGCCGCCCGGTCACTGTCGTGCCCCATCCGCGCCTTGAGATCGGCCAGGCTCGCACCGCTCTGCGCGGCCAGCGTGTTCCCGGTGTGGCGAAGGTCGTGAAAGTGCAGGCCGGTCAGCCCCATTTCCTTCAGCGCCTCCGCCCATTTCGCCTCCCGCCGGAAATTGCCACCGCGGAGGAATCCGCCCCGCGCGCCGAGGAATACGAACGCGTCCGGCACGTCGTCGACGTACGTGGCGAGGTGCTCTTCCAGCGCCGGAATGATGACGGCCGGAATACTGACGATGCGTTTCCCGGCCCGGGACTTGGGCGGACCGAGGATCAGCTTTCCGCTGGTCAGCTCCACAAGCTGGTGGCGAACCCTCACCGTCCGCGCCGCCAGGTCGATGTCGCAACGCTGCAGCGCGGTCACCTCGCCCCAGCGCAGGCTCGCGAAGGTGGCCAGCAGAATCAGCGCCCGGAAACGCCGATCGGCCATACGGTCGGCCAGCTCGAAGACCTGGGCGACGGAGAGAACGGGGCGTTCCGGCGTCTGCTCGTTGTCCGCCCCCTTGATCCGGCAGGGGTTGCGGCTCAATAGTTTGTCCTCTTCCACGGCCGTCATCAGCACGGCCCGCAGCAGCCGGTACGCCTTGGCCGCCGTCGACACCGAAACGCCGCTGTCCAGTAGCTCACTCCGCCAGGTGCGGATCATCTGGGTGGTGAGCTTGCCGACCGCGACCCCGCCGAGGGTGGGCGCGATGTGGCGTTCCAGCAGCCACGTGTACAGATCGATCGTTTTCGGCCGAAGGCCGGGCCGTTCCTTGATCCACCGTCGTGCGTAGTCGCCGAGCCGGACCTTGCCACGGTCTGGGTCGGTCCAGTCACCGGAAATGATCTGAGCCTCGATCAGCGTGAGCGCGCGATCGGCGTCCGTCTTGGTGGCGTACGTGGTCTGGCCGGTCCTCATCCGTCCATCCGGGCCGGGGTAGCGAATCTGGTAGCGGCCCGAGGGCAGTTTGCGGATGTTGCCGAAACGCCGGTGACCCTTCTTATTCGCCATCAGGCAACGCCCCTCGCGACGTTCCCGGCCGTCAGCGGCGGCACCGTACCGGCGGCGACGAAGGCGTCCAAGGCGTGCTCGGTAATGCGCACGTGCCGCCCGACTTTGACGAACTCGATGCGCCGCTCTGCGACCAGACGCCGGATGAACCGCACCGAGGTATTGAGCCGCTCGGCCGCTTCCTGGACGGTGAGAAGTCGCTTCATGCCGCCCTCCCTCGATCGGCTGCCGACGTTGCCGAAAGATCTTGCAAGGTGCGTCCTTCGGCTCTGGCCTGTAGCCGTTGCATGGCCGCGCGCCAGCGCTGGCGCTCGGCGACGGCCCGCAGGAGGCGTACGGCGAGCGGTGGGACGTCCCGCTCGTTGCGGGAGACCGGGCGCCAGGTGTAGCGGTGCGGGTCGGCCGCCTCCTCCTCCGACAGCCCGAGGGCTTCCAGCACCCAGGCCCGCCGGTCTTGCCGGTGCTCGGCGAGGGTCTTGTTCGACCACTTGCGCGACACCAGCACGCGGCGGCCCGCATAGCCCAGGTGCTCGGGCTTGTGCGCCTTGCCCCTGCAGCAGCCGGGGCGCATCCCGGCGCGGGCGTTTTTGGGCTGGATGCCATAGCGCAGCCAGTTGGGGCAGCTCGGCGAGCAGGGTTCGTACCGCAGTGCCTCGACCAGCCTTGCGGCGTGCTCGGCCTGGGCCGCATCGGCCGGGTTGGCGGCGTCGCCGATGGACTTGGTCAGGTACTTGGACAGGTAGCGGATGCACTGGTCGGCATCTTTGGACCCGGCGAGCACGCCTTGGACATCCATCTGCGGGCCGAAGCGGATCACGTGCAGCGGCTTGGCGTCCGGGTCGGCGTCGAGCGCATCCAGGGCCTGGTCCCAGGTGGGCAGCACCTCGCCGGTGTCCGGATCGACATAGCCGGCCTTCTCATCCCAGACCGGCAGGTGGTCGCCGTCGTAGACGACCCGGTCGGCCGCAGGCCACCAGACCTGGTGATAGGTGGCCGCGGCGATCTGCCGGATCTCCGCCCGAGGCAGGGTGCCCCGGACGGCCATGTGCAGGTGCGGGGCAAGCCGCCGCTGCGGCTCAACGGTGGCGAAGTACTGCACGTCGTACCCGGCCACCCGGCGCAGGTTCTGCACGAACCGGTCGATCAGCTTGGAAAAGTGCAGCGCGTCCCGGGCAGCCCGCGCATAGTCGTACTCCTCCGGATCGACCGGGACGCCGTCGCGGACCCGGCCGTAGGAGGGGAGGGTGAGGGTGATGAACATCGACGGCCGGTAGACCTTGCCGTCCGGCGCGGTGAACGTCCGGCCCAGCGTCGTGCTGGCCCGCTTGCGCTTGGGCAGGTCCGGCGCGTCCTGGCGGCGCCGGGTCGAACGGGTGCGCTTCGGCACCGACCGGCCTAGGACGTTGCCGCGCAGGCCCGCGGCGTTGATTTCGGCATCCAGGTCGGTGATCGCGCCGTCGAAATCTTCGGTGGGCTCGCCCGCCGCCTGGGCCGCATCCCGCCAGGCCTGCAGGTCGGCCCGCAGCTCGACCAGGTGCCGCTGATGCTCGCTGGGCTGATTCGGGGTGATGACCGGTTCGGTCTCCAGGTGCCAGCCCTCGCGGCACTGGGCCATGCGAAGCTGCCGGTTGCGCTTCGCGCAGGACGGGCACACGGTCTCCAGGGTCGCCCCGCAGGGGACGTCGATGATCTCGGACTTGCCCGTGTGGGTGTCGATGCGCCGCATCGGCACCGGGCGGATGCACACCCCGTAGTCGATGGCGATGTGCTCGACGACCTCCCGGGCCAGCGGCATCGCCTGCCGTACCGACCGTGGCACCTGCAGGGTCATCGGCCCTCACCCCCACCCGCGGCGTAGGCGACCATGGCGCGGATGTCGGCGTCGGAGACGTAGGCGGCGCGCACCCGGATCGGGTCAGGGCTGGACTCCAGCCGCACATACCCCACGCCGGCCCCGCGCTCGGGGATGGGTGAGATGTGGTCGGCCAGCGCGCCCCGGTCGCGGGCACCCTCGCCGAGCACCATGTCCACCTGTTCTGACTCATCCAGCCGCAGGGCGATCTTGTCGGGGAACAGGTTGCGGATGCTCATGACCTCCTTGCGCGGGTCCTGCAGCGCGGCCAGCACGCCGACGCCGACGGCGCGGCCCTGGGTGGTGAGCGTGGCCAGGGCGGCGATGGTCCGGGCGCGAAGGTGCTTGTCGGACTGGTAGGCGGTCAGGAACGCGACCTCATCGACGATCACCAGGATGAACGGGTCGGCGGCGGTCGGCTCGTGCACGCGGCGGACCCCGGCGTAGCGGTCGGCGCGCTGTTGCATCACCGCCACCGCGGCCTCAAGCAGGTCGGCGCAATCGGCCGGGTCGGCCGCATAGCGGTCGAACAGCTCCCGGCCGTAGGACAGCTCCATGCGCTTGGGATCGAGCGCCCAGATCTGCACCAGGCCTGATCGCATCGCGGGCAGCAGGCCACGGATCACCGACCACAGGTAGGAGCCCTTGCCCGAGCCGGTCGCACCCGCGATCAGCACGTGCGTGCCGTGCACCTTCAGCCGGTAGGGGGTGCCGTCCTCGCAGATACCGATCTCCACCGGCCCCACCGAGGCGGTGCCGGGGATGGGTATGGCGGGCAGCGGAACCGCCAGCGGGTCCCGGTGCGGGAAGGTCAGGCGGAGCCGACCGGCCCGGGCAACCGACACCCGGCAGCCTGCCGCGCCGAAGCCGTGGGCCAGATGGTTGGCGCGGTCGGCCCAGTCCTTGACCGCTTGGCCGTGCAGCATCCTGACGGTGACATGGTCGGCCCAGTCGTCGCAGCGGACTTTCAGCAGCGCGGGCAGGTAGTCGCGGCCGCGCAGGTGCCGCCCCAGACCGGAGACGATCATTACTGGCTGCCAGTGCCGCCGGTAGACCCACACCCAGCGCCACCAGGCCAGCAGCCGCCAGCCGAGCAGCCGGGCGAACGAGGAGCGGTGCAGGGTCGCCCACGCGGTCAGCGCCGAGGTGGTCATGCAGACGGCGGCGAGGGTGACGTGCCAGCCGTACAGCCAGCAGGCCGCGACCGGTGCCGCCGCCACGGCCAGGGCGACCGGGTGCCGCCACACCAGGCGGGCAAGGCCTGCCAGAAGTCGGGCCAGGTGGACGACGATGGTGACGATGACGGGAGTGGAGACGACGGCCGGGCGGAAGACCACGGCCGTGTCTGGGGTGGTGGAGACCAGGCTCTTGACCTCGTCCCCTGGGAGCTTGCGCAGCATATGCTTGTTTCCTCTTTCGATCGAGCGTCGGGAGAGATCAGGGGCCGCTGGAAGGGCCAGTTCCAGCGGCCCCGCCTTATGTCAGGCCGCGTCGTGGTCGAGCGGCCCGCCGCAGGAATGGGCGGAGAGCGCGTATCGCCAGGCGACCTCATCGGCGAAGGCGTCGGCCGCGCGGGCGAGCTGCCGTGCGAAGGTCACATCGTGCGCAGTGACCTGGTCGGCGGCGCAGGGGCGGATCACCACCCAAGTGGCGCCGAAGTCCAGCGCCAGGGCCGGCGTCCAGTCGGCGCGCTTGTGCCGCATTAGGTGGGCGGCCCGCCCCGTGGTGAGGGTGATCACGCTGTTGCGCCCGACCGCGACCCGCCGCCTCATGCCTGCTCCTGTCCAGCGGCCTTGGTCTTGCCGACCCCGGCGCGAGGAGCGCGCATGGCACGGGCGCGGACCGAGTAGGCCAGCCGCCCGGTGCCCTGGTGGACGTACGGGGTGACGGTGATGCCGTCGAACTCCACCGGAGTGAACGGCATCCCGGCCGCCGCGGGCGGGACGACGGGCTCTTCCTCAGAGAGGATCTTGACCGCCACCGTCTTCTGCGCGGGCTTGAGGGTGGGGTCGGCGTCCATCACCGCGACCTGCCACACCGGCAGCCCGGTGGACTTGTCGCGCGCCTGCACGAAGCGGGTGTTGGTCGAGGCATCGAAGTCCTTGACCTTCTCGACCTCGCCGACCACGTAGCAGCCGTAGGGGAACACCTGCTCGAACGTGACGGCGATAGGTCCTCGCAGCGCCATAGGGCTTCCCTCCATCGACGACCGTCATTCGGTCGTTCACTTGTCCGATCGAGTGGAAGGCTACGACGGACAACTTGTCCGCACAAGTGGTTAAGCAGCGTTCGCGGGAAAGATCTACTTCACCGAGTAGACATCCTCGAGCTCGTGCAGGTCACCCGGCAGGGCCACGCTCATCACCATCAGCACCGAGCCCGCCGGATCGTGCACCGTCGCCAGCACGCCCAGCACCGGATCGGACGTGCCGAGCAACCCGGCCTCCTCATCGGTCGGCCTGCGCGCGGTCAGCCGTTCCCGGATGTGATCGAACCGGACGTGCTTGACCGCCTCCAGGTGGTGACGCACCCCGCGCGGCAGCGGATCGGGCTTCTCCAGATCCGTCGCAAGGGCGACCTCCAGCGGGAACCACAGGGTTTCCACCGCCGACGGCCGCCCTCCATGCCGCGCCACCCGTTGCCGCATCACCACCGGCGTCCGCTCGGCCACCCCAAGAAGGCGGGCGATATGGCGAGGAGCCGCCACACGCTCCACCCGCACCATCCCATCGCCGGTTTCGGCCTGCTCGGCCACGGCCAGGCCAGGCCGTACGCGGTCGGCCGGGCTCTCGGGACGCCCCTTCACGAACGAGCCGCGCCCATGCTCGCGGGTGATCCACCCCTGCATGGCGAGCGTCTGCAGCGCGCGCACCACGGTGGTACGGCCCACACCGAGTTCGCGGACAAGCTGGCTCTCCGAGGGCAGCATGTCGCCCGGCCGGTACTCGCCGGCCTCGATCCGCTGCTGGATCGTGGACATGACCTGGATGTACTTGGGGGGCGCGTAGTCCATGCCCATTTCATCCGCCCAATCGCTCTATCGCTTGTCCGCATAAGCAGACTAGCGACAACCCGCGATCGTGTCAGGTGAGTAATCCTTCTCGGAGCGGTCAGGTAAGCGCAGTCCCCTGAGGAGGACCCGGCACCGCCGGTGGCGTCCGTGACGAGCCATTCGATCCCCGCCCGCATAACGCGCCTGGTCATCGGCTCATGCACACGCCGAAGGTGTGCGGCGTAGCTGCGCCAGCCGGAACGCGATCCGCCGGGCGGCCCTCTCGGGGTCGTTCGCTGGATGCCAGACGATCCGGCAGCGTCGCCGCCGCGGGTTCCAGTCGGTGCGCCACCAGAACCGCACACCATCGGTCCAGACGAAAAGATCGGCCCACACCGACACCACCGCCAGCCCGTACCCGTCGTTGACGCTGACGGTGATCCCATGCGCCTCCAGGTGGTGGCGCAGCCACGATGCCGCGACCAGCGCCGGGTCCTGCGGCAACGACCTGCCGGTCATGACCCGACCCGGGTGAAGCGCACCGAGCCGGCAAGGTCCACGACGGCCTCGAAGATCACGTCGCGGCGCCAGTCGTCGATTGACACGCCGAAGTCGAACACCCGCCGGACGACCCGTCCTCGGGCGTTCTGGCCGGGGCCGATCCTGCGCAGCGCCTTGCGCAGTTCATCCATCGCGGTCGCCTGACCGGACGTGCTTCCGCACGGCCCGAGCCGTTCACCGCCATCGTCGGCAGGGAGCAGGACCTCCCACTCGAACCTCTCCGCCACCGGTGAGGGACCGTCACACTGGAGGCAGTCCTCCCGGGAGGACTGCGCAGCGCCGAGCATCGACGCGGCGACATGTCCCCGCCGGGTGACGATCTTCCATCCGCGGCCGTTGCACGCGTCGCACTTCACCGCTTCCGCCATGCCGAAGAGCATCGGCGGTAAGACACTTGCGCCACTATTCCTCGAAGATATTCCTCTGGCGTATATAGGCTGCCATCCAAACCGCCACGTACCTCACAGCCGAGGCCCTGGAGGCGCGCCTTGCGCGAGCAGGCATTCGAGCCGATCAGGATTCCCGCCGAGATATGGGAGCGGGAGGAAACGCGCGAACTTCTCAAACGCCGAGACGTGCCCGCTCTGCTCAAACTTGCCAGCAAGTACGCGGGTGCCAGCCAGGCGCGCATCGGGGCCGCGACCGGCATCGCCCAGAGCCGGATCAGCCGCTACATGCGCGGACTGCTCCAGGTGACTGACCTGGACGTATACGAACGCATCGCCACCGGCCTCGGCATGCCCAACCACGCCCGCGTCCTGTTCGGCCTGGGGGTCAACAACGCCGATACATCGGACCTGACCGATGATCTAGAGCTGCGTCAGCAGCACGATGAATTGATCGCGCGATTGGACGCCGCGTTCTCCATCGACTCCACGATGGTCGCGATCCTCAGCGTGGACACCAACAATCTTCGCCTAATGGATCGCAAACTCGGAGCCGCCGCAATCGCGGACAAAATGCGTGCACAAATCAACCAGGTGCAACGCGCACTCCACCATGCCGTACGCCCCGGGATAAGAGCCAAACTCGCCCACATACTCGCGGAAACCGCATCCCTGGCCGGATGGCAGGCCATCGACAGATGCGCCCTGGCGGAGGCCTGGCAACACTACGAGATGGCCAAGGCCGCGGCCCACCAGGCCGACGACCCCGCCCTGGTCGCCTACGTGTCCGGCGAGCAGGCGTACGTCCTTGCCGACCTGGGCCGGCCCGCCGAAGCCACCGAACTCCTCCAGCACGTCCGCGCCACCCACCGCACCCGCATCCCGGCACTCACCCGCACTTGGCTATCAGCAGCGGAAGCCGAACTCGCCGCCATCCTCGGCGACGAACACACCTGCCGAACCGCACTCGACCGAGCCGCCGCTCTCCTCGGCGAGGCCGGCCCTGACCCCGACATGCCCTACATCGCGCTCGACCGGCATCATCTGGCTCGTTGGAGGGGCAACTGCCTGGTACGCTTCGGCGATCCCGAAACCGTCGAGGATCTGCGCTCGGCGCTCGCGGGCATGGACGGCACCTTCAACCGCGCCGAAGCCGCAACCCGCTGCGACCTTGCCCACGCTCTCCTCGCCGCAGGTGAACCCGAGGCCGCCCAGCCTCACATCCACCGGGCACAGCAGCTTGCGGCCATGACCGGCTCCCGTCGCCAGCGCCGCCGCATCGACGAAGTGGCCCGTCTGGTCAAGCGCGCTCTGAACTGAGCCGCTCCCGGGCCGCATACAGCCCGATCAGCGTCCCGGACGTCCAGATGTCACCCCGGGCGATCATCTCCGGGATCTCGGCCATCGGGATCCATCGGATCAGATCCGCCTCGACCTCCCCGGTCGGCTCACCGACGTACTCGGCGCCGCGGGCAAGAAACAGCAGGTGCTCGGCGTCCACCATGCCCGCGATCGGCTGGTAGGTGAGAAGCGGCTCGATCTGCTTGGGCCGGTATCCGGTCTCCTCCTCCACCTCCCGGGCCGCCGTGGCAGCAGCATCTTCGCCGGCCTCGACCAGGCCGCCGGGCAGCTCCCAGCCCCACCGGTCGAACACGAACCGGTGCCGCCACATCATCAGCACCCGATCGTCCTCATCGACCACGACCGCGATCGCCGCCCGATCCAGGTGCACCACATGATGCTCGAACCGCTCGGCCCCGGGGATCTCCACGTCGGCCAGCGCCAACCGGATCCACCGGTTGTCATAGACCAGCCGCTCTCCGTGCACGATCCAGCGCGTACGCTCGGTGTCCTCGCCCACACGGCGAAGCTACCGTCACCACGGCCCCGCCGTACACGCGTTCCGCGCGATACCTATGAGGCGTTGCCGAATAACGCCTATGAAGATCAAGGGCAGCGCTCCGCGCCGCCTCGCGGCCCTCCGCCGCTCGGCGGCCGGGCGTGCGGCTCGCGGCCGGTCCCGCCCGCCGACGTGCGGCAGATGGACTAGTGGGCTGCATAAATGAAAGGCGCGGTGTATGCGGGCACCGCGCCTTTCTTCGGGGTCAGGTCATGCGGTCGGGCAAGGCGGAGGAGTGAAGTCGGTGACGATGCTCCTGACGTCGGGGTGAGAGGTCACCCTGATCCGCGCGCGCATAATGCCCGTGTTGGTGTAGGACGAGCTCTCCAGGCGGTGCGAGACGGTGACGGTGTCCGGCCCGGTGGTCTCGAACGACCCGGGAACCGTGATCTCGCCACCGCTGCCGCTGAGGAACTCCCACTGGTACTCCACGCGGACCGGGCCGTTCACCTGGATACGGCTGGTGAAGTTGATCGCGGGCCCGTTACCGGGGGTGCAGGCGGAGGTGTCGTAGTTCCGCTGGAGATTAAGGACCTGGATGCTCAGCGCCTCACAGGTCACCTGCACTTCGGCCGTGTTGGACACGCCGGTGTTGGGCGAGAGGATCTCGATCCACCGCTGCACAGGGCCGCTTTCGGTCACCTCCACCGTGTGCGAGACGTTCTTGCTCAGCGCATCGCCCTCGGCGAAGGTCAGCGTCTCGGTGGGGCCCTGGAAGTTCGGACCGGCCCAGCGGTACTGCACGGCCGTACCGCCGGCGTTGATCCGGTCGACGGTCACGGTGCCGGTGAACACGCGGGTGATCGGAGGGCAGGCGCCCGTGTAGTTCTCCGGAGCCGTCACCGAGGCCGTCGCCTCGACCGGAGGCGGCGGAGGGGGTTCCTCCTTCTCACACGTCACCGTGTAGCCGTCACGGCCGGAAACGCCATGGCGCGGGGAGACGATGTCCAAGGTCACCCAGCCCTTGTGGCTCTTGTCCGGTTTGAAGGTGTAGGAGACCTTCTTGTCGCGGACGACCTTGACCTTGCCCGTGTCGACGACCTTGCCGTTGTGCACCCACCGGTACGTCACCACGGTGGGGCGGAAGGTCTTGATCACGCCCTTGGCCGTGACGCCGCGCGACGGGGGCACACACCGGTGTAGTCAGGCACATGGACAAACGCCTTGACGAACGCCGGTATCTTCCCGTGTCCCGGCTTGCCCGGTCCGGGCCTGCCCGGCGCAGGCTTCACCGGGCGGCGGCAGGACACCTCAAAGTACGCCTTCTTCGTCGTCACCTTGCGCGGCGACAACAGCTGCAGGGCCTGCCAGCCCTTGACGCTCTTCGTGAAGGTCGCCTTCTCCGCCACGGTGACGGTCTTGACGCCCCGGCCCTTGACGGTCCGGGTCCTGACCGCGCTCCTGGAACCGTCACCGCGCAGCCAGCGGTAGGCGACGGTGGCCTTGCCGCGAACCTTCAGGCGCACCTTCGCCGAGAAGGTGACCGTGACCGGGCACTTGCCGACATGTCCTTGGGGTGACGCCGTGGGTGTGCTCACCGACACCACCGGCTTCTTGACCGGTGCTCCGGCCGCGGCTGCGGGGGTGGCCACGAGACCCGACCCCACGGCGGTCAGCGCGGCGGCGCCGACGGCGGCGAGCCGGGCTAAGCCTCTGGAGAACATGAGGGTGAGACTCCGTTCAGAAAGTTGTTCTGTGGATCGAGGCGGTTGCCGTACGAGTGGAACTCACATCAATACCGCGAAGCCTCAGCACTGCATTTTGGCCTAAATGCTGCGCTCACAGAAGTTCCAAAACACGGTTCTGAATCCGCCTCAATCGCATCAACGGAGTCACACCAGACCGCCCTCGCCCGGGAAGAACCCAGACGAAAATGCCTGAACGGCGAGGCGTCCGGCCGACCGGCTGAGCACGCGAACCCTGTACGGCCAGGCCCGCACCCGCACCGGTTGCCCCACGGTGTGCGCCCTGCCTACCAGGGCCATGCACCCACCGACCCTCGCGTAGCCCGCGATCGTACGCCACAGGAACCAAACACACCTGCGGCCGCACCTCGGGGATTCTCATCGCTCCCGTAACGGGTGCTCTGCCGTACCCGCACCAGCGTGGCGCCCGCTCCTCATCTCTTCCTGTGGGTCCGGATATCCATCCCGTCGTCCGTTATCCGGCAACACGGGGCATTGATCAAGAACTCGAATCCGGGCGTGCGCCGGGCATTCGCGGTGGCGTTCTTCGCGTATCCGCCCAAGTCGGTCAACGGCGTACCCGATAGCGCAGGTGAAGCACCCGGTTGCCCCGGATCACCACGTCGGGGTCCTCCAGCAGGTGCTGCGCGTCGACCGACCCGAAGAAGCGCTTGCCGGACCCGAACACGACGGGTACGACGTCCATGCGCACCTCGTCGACCAGGCCCGCGGCGAGCACCTGCCCGCCGACGTCGCCTGCGGCGACCTCGACCAGGCGGTCGCCGGCGAGCTCCTGCGCCTTGGCCACGGCCGCGCCACCGCGGATGCGGAACGGCGCGCCGAGGTTGACGATGAGCAGCGCCGCCGGCGCCGGAGGCAGCGTGAGCCGGGCGTACGGCGGCGCGCCCGCCAAGTCGAGACGCACGGGAGCACGATAAGCGCGCTGAACTGCGGCTCGCCATGGCAACGCAGATCGATATGAGTCTTTGCAAGCCGAGGTTTAGGGTTTCGAGTCACTGGCGAGACGCACCGAGCCCGGCCATTGACCGGCGTCCGCGCCATTGAGGTGCCCTTGGCCGATCGGGCCCGGCGGTCCCGGCGTCCCCTGGGTCCCGCTGCTCGAGATCAACGCACGCTGAGCACGTCGAGGGGATCCTTGGCCAGTCGCCCGCTGACCTCTTTCGCCGTTTCGATGAGGCCGGCCAGTGCGGGGGACTGCACGCCGGCGGGCCAGGCGAGGAGGGTCGTGGCCAAGGGGGCGTCGGTGACCGGGACCGCGACGTGTTCCGGCCACTGCCAGGCGCGGCTGGAGGCCGGGATCACCAGCAGCGTCCGCCCGAAGGCGACGAGCTGCGCGAGCTGGGACTGGCTGCGTACCTCGGGCCCGGGGCCGGGCGGATAGGTGAAGTCATGGCGCGGCCACCGGGCCATCGGCAGGTCGGGGACGTTGCTCACCTCCGCCATGGTCAGGGTGGAGCGCTGGGCGAGCGGATGCGACCTCGGCAGGATGGCGACCTGGCCTTCGGTCAGGATCTCGACGCTCTCGAGCCCGGTCATCAGGTCGAACGGCGCGTGCATGATCGCCACGTCGGCCCGGCCGTTGAGCAGCAGCCCCCGCTGCTCGCCGATCTCACACAGCAGTACGTCGATCTCGACGGCCCCGGCCGCGCGGCGTACGCGTCGAGCAGCTCCTTCAGCAGCGCGTGGGAGGCGCCCGCCTTCGTGGTGAGCACCAGGGTGGGCTTGGCCATCGCGGCGCGGCGGGTACGGCGTACGGCCGCGTCGACCGCGTCGAGCGCGCGCCGGGCCTCCTTCAGGAAGGTCTCGCCCGCCGGAGTGAGCGAGACGCCCCGGTTGTCGCGGTTCAGGAGCTGGACTCCCAGGCGGCGCTCGAGCCGGCGGATGGCCCGGGACAGCGGCGGCTGGGCCATCTGCAGACGCTCGGCGGCACGGCCGAAGTGAAGCTCTTCGGCCACGGCCACGAAGTACCGCAATTCGCGAGTTTCCAGACCATCCACGGTCGCAGACTACCTGCGATACCGCCGAGGTATCAGCCGAGATCGAGCCGGTCTTGGACAGTCCCGGACCGCCGTACGCACCATTTCTGCAGACGGCAGGCGCGCAAAAGACCGTCTGCCGCTTTTCTCTGCTTCTGAAAATGGGGGAAAACATGAGCAGTACCACTCCTTCCCTGCCCGGCGGTACCTGGACCCTGGGCGACCTGACCGTCACGCGATTCGGCTACGGCGCCATGCGGCTCACAGGGCCGGGGGTGATGGGTCCGCCCGCCGATCGTGACGAGGCCCTCGCCGTCCTCCGCGAGGTCCGCGACCTGGGGATCACGCACATCGACACCGCGGACGTGTACGGCCCGCACGTCGCGAACGAGCTCATCCGCGAGGCGCTGCAGCCGTACGGCCCGCTGCTCGTGGCCACAAAGGTCGGGGCGGTCCGTGACGAGCAGGGCGGCTGGCCGCCGGCCCGCGAGCCCGACCAGCTTCGCCGGCAGGTCGAGGACAACCTCAAGACCCTCGGGGTCGACAGGCTGGACCTGGTCTACCTGCGCCTCGGCGACGCCACCGGGCCGCAGCCCGGCTCGATCGCCCGGGCCTTCGAGACGCTCGTCGAGCTGCAGCGGCAGGGCGTCATCCGGCACCTCGGCGTGAGCAACGCGACGCCGGAGCAGGTCGCGGAGGCCCAGTCGATCGCGCCGATCGTGGCCGTGCAGAACCTGTACAACCTCGCCATCCGCTTCGACGACGAGCTCATCGACCGGCTCGCCGCCGAGAACGTCGCCTACGTGCCCTTCTTCCCGCTCGGCGGGTTCACCCCGCTGCAGTCCGAGGCGCTCTCCGCGGTGGCGAAGCGGCTGAACAGCACGCCGTTCAGCGTCGCGCTGGCGTGGTTGCTGCACCGCTCGCCGAACATCCTGCTGATCCCGGGGACCTCGCGCGTGCAGCACCTGCGGGAGAACGTGGCCGGTGCCGCCCTTTCGCTCAGCGACGAGGACCTCGCCGAACTGGACAAGATCGGCCGTCAGGGCTGAGGGACAGGTCACGGCCCGCGGCGGCCATGACCCGAAGGATTTGCCGGCAAAGGCGCCAAGGGTCCGATCCGCCAAGCCCCACCCCGGGTGGAAGGCCACTTCCGGTCACCGGAAGTGGCCTTTTGACCCCTGGGGAGCAGGGCACACGACACATGATCAGCCGCTCGCTCCGGCCACCGGCGGCCCTCGGCCGCTCGGGCGACTCGACGGCGAACGGGAAGGGCGGGTACGGCCGGGGCCGACGTGGCGAACGGACCCGAACGACTGGACAACGTTGCGGGTTCACGGTCCGGACGGGCTGAGCGTGTACCGCCGGTAGCGGTCACCGGGAGGAGTGAACTCGAGGCCGTTCTCGTCGAGGGCGTTTTCGATGGTCAGCTGGCCGTTCGGGAAGCTGAATGTTGGAATTGCGCCTTGGGGATCCAGCGCAGGGTGAGAACGCCCATGCCCGCGCAGAGGATGGCGCCGGTCGCCATGGCGATGTGCAGTCCGGTCAGAAATGCGGACTTCGCTTCGCTCACGACGCTCGCCGTGCCCGCCAGGTCGAGCGTCTCGTTCAGTGTGGGGGCGAGTTCGGGGCCGAGGACTCGGAAGGCGAGGGCGGCGATGGAGCCGAGGAGGGCGATGCCGAGGGCGTTGCCGATCTCGTTCGAGGTCTCCGCGATGGCGCCGGCCGCGCCCGCCCGGTCGGCGGGGACCGCGGCGACGGCGGTGTCGGCCACGAGCGCGAACGAGATGCCGTAGCCCACTCCCGCGATGGCCGCCGACGCGATGTACCAGCCGATCCCGCCGGTCGTCGTGGTCGGCAGGAGGAGGGCGAGGCCGGCGGCGATCGCGAAGTGGCAGAGGGCGAGCGCGCGGCGCTTGCCGATTCGCTCCGCGATCCGAGGAGTGATCACGCACATGGTGATGAGCACCGCCGCACCGGGCAGGGCGAGGAGGGCGGCGGTGAGGACGGGCAGGTCGAGGACGGTCTGCAGGTAGATGCCGGCCAGGTACGCCGCGGCCGACCAGGCGACCAGGGAGAGCACGCCGGTGATGATCGCGACGGTGAAGACCTTCTCGCGGAAGAGGGTCACGTCGACCAGCGGGTACGCGAGCCGCCGCTGCCGGAGGACGAACCAGACCAGTACCAGGACACCCGCCGCGCCGGCGGCGAGAACCGGCCAGGAAGGGCCGTAGGCGGCGAAATCCTTGATCGCGTACACCACCGCCAGGAGCCCGCCCGCGGAAAGCAGGATCGAGGGTACGTCGACGCCGCCCGGACGGGCGGCCCTGACCTCGCGGAGCACGAACGGCGCGGCCGCGAGGAAGACGACGACCACGGGAAGGTTGATGAGGAACACCGAGCCCCACGCGAACCGGCTCAGCAGCACTCCGCCGATCACCGGGCCGATCGCGAAGCCGGCGGCGAAGGTGGCCGCGAAGACGCCGATGGCCTGGGAGCGTTGCCGGGGATTCGGGAAGAGTTCGCCGAGTACGGCGAGCCCCGACGGCAGCAGTGTCGCGCCACCGAGGCCCATGAGCACGCGGCAGCCGATGAGCCACTCGGGCGAGGGCGAGAACGCGGCCCCGGCGGAACCGAGGCCGAAGACGGCCACGCCGATCATGAGCAGCTTCAGCCTGCCGTACCGGTCCCCGAGGTTGCCGAACGCGATCAGCAGCGAGCCGACGGCGAAGCCGTAGCCGTCGAGGATCCACAGCGCCTGATCCGCCGTGGGCGCGAGCGCGTGGGTGATGGTCGGCATGGTGAGGAACAGGATCGAGCCGTCCATCGAGACCAGCAGCACCGGGCCGAGGACGACCAGCAGGCCGAGCCAGGCACGGCGGCCTGCCCTCGCCTGCTCCGGCGGTGGTGCGGACGTGGCGATCGGAACCGGGTCACGTTTCGGGTCAGCCATGGTTCCGATCGTCAGGAGCGCACCGTGACCTGCCAGGCCTCTGTCGTGGGTACACCTGACAGGTGCAGGCACGGCCGCGCGCCGCGAGGTTACGCTCGGCCCCATGCGGACCGAGACGCTGGGCGTGTTCCTCAAGACGCGTCGTGCCCGGGTCACGCCGCAGGATGTGGGCCTGCGGTCGTACGGCACGGTACGCCGCGTTCCGGGCCTGCGACGGGAGGAGCTCGCGCAGCTCGCCGGCGTCAGCGTCGGCTACTACACGCGGCTGGAGCAGGACCAGGGCAGCGCCTCGCCGCAGGTGCTCGACTCACTCGCCCGGGTGCTCGGTCTCGACACCACCGAGACCGCGCACCTGCACAATCTCGCGCAGCGCTCCGGGCTCTCCCGGCTCAGCCCGCCCGAGCCCGAGGTCCTCGCGCCCCGCGTCGCGACGTTGCTGGCCTCGCTGGGCGAGAGTGTGCCGGCCATCGTGCTCGGCAGACGCGGTGACGTGCTCGCGTGGAACCGCACCGGTCACGCGCTCATCGCGGAACACCTCGAGTACACGGCCCCGGACTCGCCGGAGACCAGGCCGTCCATTCCGCGCATGTTCTTCCTCGACCCGCTGCATCGCGACCTGTACCGGAACTGGGACGAACTGGCGCGCATCCACATCGGCTATCTGCGGCTGACCTCCGGGCGGTATCCCGACGACGCGAAGCTCGCGGAATTGATCGGGGAACTCGCCATGCGCAGTCCCGAGTTCGCGAGCGTCTGGGCGACCGGGGAGGTCGCCGACTGTACGGCGGGCCCGATGGATCTGCGCCACCCCACCCTCGGCGATATCGAGCTGGATTACCAGGTCTGGCTCCAGCCGGACAGCCCCGATCACCGCCTTGAGGTCTACACGCCGCGCAATGAAACGTCGCGCGACGCCATCCGGCTCCTCTAGGTCGGCAAAGCGCACGGGCGGACCCTGAAAGATTCCGGCGGGTCACGTTTTCCGGCGACCGCCTGCGGACGAACGGGCGGGCCACGGAATCGCCGCCGGCGCCCGCCGCAGAACCGGTCGGGGAGATCCGTCTGCATCACCGGGTCGCCTTGGCGCCGGCCACCCGGCCGGGCCGTCGCGCGGCCGAATAACGGCCCTGCCGGACGACGGTGAAGGCGTACACACGACGGCGGCCTCCCCGGCTCCCTGACGTGAGATTCCACCCGGCCGAGCGGCTCGGGTCATGGTTCCCGGCAAACGGAACGACCGTTATTTACCTAACCAAGATCCAAAATGGACAGCACCGAGGATTGTCAGGAGGATGTAACCAAACCTATGGTATTTGTTTGCGGTGACACTTGCCCAAACCCTTGCAAAGAGGACCGGCCGTCGCTGTCTCCATCTGCCGTCGAACAGGCTCGGCCTGTACCTCGCGCTCCGGCACTGGTGCACGCCCGGACAGCGACTGCTCATGTCGCCGATTTCCGCCGATGAGATCATTTTCCTGGTGCTGGCCGCCGGGCTGGTGCCGGTCATCGCGCCGCTGTCGATTCTGGACGGGAACATCGAGGTCGTCCGCGTCCTCCTCGAGTCGGTGGACGCCGTGCTCACCACCAACCTGTACGGCCTGCCGGACCGGGTCACCGAGTACTCCGGCAAGACGCTCATCGAGGACGTCGCGCACGGCATAGAGACGACCGTGAACGGGCAACCGCTCGGCACCTTCGGCGTGGCCGGCGTGTTCAGCCTCTCCAAACACGTCGCCGCGGGCTCGGGAGGCGTCCTCGCCGTCGAGCACGAGTCCGACTACCGCGAGCTGAAGCGCCACCGCGACCTGCTGCTCCGGCCCGGATCGCTCCGCCGCGAGATCCGCTCGGTGCTCACCTCCATGGCCCGCCAGGCGGCGCTGCGCCTGAACCGGGTACGGCCCGCCCTCGCGATATCCCGCATGCTGGGCCTGGAGGAGGAGCGGGAGGGGTACCGCATTCCCCCGCGCCGGGCGGACCTGGAGAAAGCCCTCGCCCACGTGCCGGACCTGCCGCCGTTCGACCCGTGGGTTCGCGCCGACCTGCACCACTACCGGGACCGGAACGGTGCGCTCGCCCGCTGGTACCAGTCCAGGCGCATGCGGGCGCTGCCGCGCGAGCGGGACCGGCGGGTCGCGGGCGTGCACCTCCTGGCCGAGCTGCCCTCGGCCGCCGAGGGCGTGCGGACGCACGTGGACCAGCCGCTGTTCCGCGTGCCCCTCCTCGTCGAGGACCGCGACGCCGCGATCGCCACCCTGGAACGGCACGGCGTCGCCACCGGCTACCTGTACGACCCGCCGTACGACGACTACCTCCCCGGCCTCGTCGTGCCCTCCCCGTCCCCCGAGGCCGCCCGCTGGTGGGCCCGGCACGTGCTTCCGGTCGACCCGCTCTACGCCCACCGGGCGCTCCCGGTCGTCAGGCGGCTCCGGCCGGCATCCCCGCCGCCCGCCCGGCGTCCTCCGGCTCCGGCCCGGCAGGCGACCGCGCCGAACTCCCGCTGACCACCGGGCCTCCTGGGGAGGTCATGACGACTCGGCGACCGCCGGATGTCGCCGGCGTCGCTCCACGAGGAGGAAGTGCGCGACGATGAGGGCGATGCTCACCGCGGCCCCCGCCCACACGATCGTCTTTCCTATCGCCTGGATGACCTCGTTCCGGCCGGGCGGGAGCACGACCATCTGTACGGCGGCGCCGACCGGCACGGTCAGTCGCGCGAGCAGGCCGAGCAAGCCGGATCGCCTGACACAGGCGCCGATCGCGCCCAGCGGGGCGCCGAGCACGATGCCTGCCGTCCCCCACGCGATTACCTCGGCATCGAACCAGGGGGACTCCCCGCCGTCGGCGATGCTCTCCCCGATGCTGTAGGCGGTCGTGGCCGCGATCAGGGCCAGCGGGGCGGCGATGGCACCGAGCGCCGGCGCCGCAAGGCGGCCATCGGTGCCCCGCGTGACCAGCCAGCCCACGGCGACCGCGCAACCGGCCCACGCCCAGCCGGAGTCGAGCAGCACGCTGACGATCTCCGCGACCGACCAGCCACCGGTGGTGTACTCACGACTGGACAGGTCGGTCTGACCGAGCGCGAGCGCGTTCACGAAGGCGGTCGCCGCGCCGAATCCTGCTCCCATCGCCAGGGCGCTCACCAGGATGCCCGCGATCCGGCCCGCGGGCGAGCGGCCCTGGCCTCGATCACCTCGCCGCTGACTGTTGATCACACTGCCTTCCTACCACCTGGATCGCGAGGTCGCGGCGCTCAGATCAGGGCGATGCAGGTGAGAAGCATCACCGAGTTGACGATCTCGGTGATGCCGATCTGTTTGGGGGTGAGGCCGCGCCGGGGGAACAACGCCGCACGGGCGAGGAACCACGCGAACAGCACCCCGGCCCACGGGCTCAGGTACGCGGCGACGGCGAGCGCGACCACGTGGTGGGCGATCGACCAGCGGTGGTAGGCGGCGTTGCCGCGCTCGCGGATCATGGTCTTGACGTACGGCACGGTGCCGGCGAAGTAGGCCGCGCACAGCAGGAACGGGACGAGGACCGCGGACGGCGGCGTGCCGGCGACGGTGGCGACGACGAAGACCATGAGGCAGCTCTCGGCGACCGAGGCGAGGTCGTTGCCGAGGTCGCGTTCCCGGCGCCGCCAGGCGTACCAGGCGTTGACCGCGAAGAGCGCGGCGTACGCCGGGGCGTACCAGAGCACGCCCGGCGCGGCGATCAGGACGACGAGCAGCAGCGGAGCGGCGACCAGGCCGTAGCCGAGGAGCTGGTCGCGGTACCGCCGGGGGCGGCGGGACTTGAGGGCCTGGAAGACGAAGTAGGACAGCAGGTAGCCGCCGATCCAGGCGCCGAGCAGGGGCAGGGCGGGCCAGCGGAACCCGGCGGTGACGAGCCCGGCCAGGTACGGCACGGCGAGCATGGCCCATGCCCCGTGCTGGGGTGGCACGAACCGCCGCAGGCGGCGGCCCGCCGTTCGGCGTTCCGCCCTGCCGGTCACCGGGACAGCGTCGTCCATCGTGCTCTCCGTGGTCGCTGGAGATGCGCGGCCTCCGTCGTGCCGGGCGCACCCGGCGGCCGATGCGGCCGAGCCGCCCGGACGGCCTGGGGCCAGGCTAGCGAACGGGGTGCCCGCCCCGGTTCCGACGTTCGGCATCGGAAAAAAGGACTTTCGGCCCGGATGTACGGGCTCGCGGCGAGGACGCGGCGGCGGTCAGACGATCCGGAAGTCCGCCATCATCGCCATGTCCTCGTGCTCGAGGTTGTGGCAGTGGAACATGTACCGGCCCCGGTAGCCGTCGAACCGCACGAGCACGTCGACGATCTCGTACGGCCGGACGTCCACGGTGTCCTTCAGCCCGGCGTCGGTCGCCTCCGGCCCGCGCGTGCCGCGGCCGAGCACCTGGAAGTGCGCCAGGTGCAGGTGCACCGGGTGGTGGAAGTCGCTGGTGAACCGCCACACCTCGGCGGTGCCGAGCCGCGGCTCGGCGATCGGCCTGCCCGGCCGGTACGGCTCGCCGTTGATCGTCCACATGTCGCCGGAGTCGTGCCGGGTGCGCCGGAAGTCGAAGGTGCGCACGGTCACCGCGGCGGCCCGGTCGGCGGGCGGGAGCTCGGCGAGCCGGGGCGGGACGCGGCTGTCGTCGCGCACCCGCGAGGTGACCCGGAACCGCATGACGGCCCGGGTGTTCGGGCTCTCGCCGAGCGCGTTCACCATGGTGATCTCGGTGCCGGGCGGGTACCCGGAGAAGTCGACGACCACGTCGAACCGCTCCCCCGGCACGATCGTCAGCGAGGTGTGCTCGACCGGCGCGGCGAGCAGCCCCTGGTCGCTGCCGACCTGCACGAAGTGCGCGCCGCCGGTGAGCTCGAGACGGTAGCGCCGGGCGTTCGACCCGTTGAGCAGGCGGAGCCGGTACCGCGCCGTGCCCACCTCGAGCACCGGCCAGGGGGCGCCGTTGACCAGGATCACGTCCCCCTGCACGCCCTCCATGTACGCGTCCTCGACGCCGGGCCGTACCAGGAGGGTGGGGTCGAGCGACGGGTAGCGGAACGAGCCGTCCTCCGCGAACGCCCGGTCGCAGATGAACAGCGGGATGTCCCGCTCGCCCTTGGGCAGCGGCAGCGCGTCGTCCTCGTCGTCGCGCACGATCGCGAACCCGGCGAGGCCGCGCCACACCTGCGGGGCGGTGAAGTCCATGCGGTGGTCGTGGTACCAGAGCGTGGCCGCGCGCTGCTCGACCGGGTAGACGTAGTCCTTCGCCCCGGAGTGGAACGTCCACACGGACGGGTCGTGGTGGCCGTGCATGCCGCCGGCCGGCCGGAACGTGCGGCCCTCCGCCACCACCAGGTCGGTCGGGTACCCGTCGGAGTCGGCCGGAGTGACGCCGCCGTGCAGGTGGGTGGAGGTGGGCACCGGCAGCTCGTTGCGGACCCGCACCGTGGTACGGCTGCCGCGGCGCAGCTCGAGCGTCGGGCCGGGGAAGACGCCGTCGAAGCCCCACACCTCGGTCGTCGCGCCCGGAATGATCTCGACCCGGGCGGCCCGCTGGGTCAGCTCGTAGCGGCCGGGCTCGACCGGGCGGGCGGCGGGCGGGATCGGCAGCGGCACGGTGAACGGGCGCGGCAGCGGGAGCGCGCTGGTGAGCGTCTCGCCGGTGGTCTCGGCGGGCAGCAGGGTGGCGCCGATCGCCCAGCCCGCCCCGGCGAGGCCGGTGCCCGCGGCCACGCCGAGGAACGCGCGCCGGGTCAGGGCGCGCCGGGACGGCGTGGTCATGCCCGCGTCCCCTGCGGGGCACCGGCCCGCTCGTCCCGGGCCACGGCGGGCGCGTCCTCAGCCCGGCTCTCGATGCGGCCCCACGCCCAGACGGCCATCACCGCGGAGATCCCGACGATCAGCATCGCGAGCGGGACGTGCAGGTCGAGGACGCGGCGCAGGCCGGTCGTGTGCTGGATCCCCTCGAGCAGGGTGAGCAGCAGGCTCGGCCAGATCGGCCAGGCCGCCCCGCGTCCCGGCCGCCACAGCAGGATCGCCGCCACGAACTGCAGCGTGGCGAGGCCCGAGGCGACCTCCCCGTTGATCGAGTGCAGGCGCAGCAGGTCGACGTCCCCGGTGATGAACATGCCGGCGGTCACGCCCTGCGCGAGCACGGAGACCAGGTGCGCGGTCACGGTGACCCGGATCGACCAGACGATCCAGCCGGCCACGGGGGTTCGGCGCGACACGGGGTTCATGGGGAGGTGTCCTCCTGGAACGGTTTCGTACGGCACGCCGGCCGTACCCGAGATCGCCCTCAACCGAGGGGAATGCCGTATCGCGCGTACCGTATCCCGCGCACCCCTCGCCCCCGAATCCGGGTCGGGCCCGGCCCCGGGGCGAGGCGGTCTCAGCCGGGCGGCGGGTTGAGGGGACGGGCGCGCGCCGGCCAGTCGTGCGGGTCCGTCGCGTCGATCGGATAGATGAAGAACATGTCGGCGTGCCCGGAGGTCATCGGGTCCTCCGCCCACAACCGGCCGCAGCGCGTGCAGCGCAGCACGCCGAGCCGGCGGCCGGAGTCGCGGGCGACGACGGTGAGCAGGTGGGCGATCTCGTCGTGGTGCCGGGCCAGGGCCAAGGCCTCGCGCCGGTTCGCGGGGGCCGCCCAGGTGTCGTGACCGCAGGGGCATGAGCCGGGCATGGACACCGAGGGTACGGGGAGCGCAGGGTCACGCCAGGCGCGCCGCCGGGGAACCCGAGGGCCCTCCCGGGGCCGTGGGTCCCGCCGGCGGCGCGGCGCTCGCCGTACGGCCGGCCGTGCGCGGCGGGGCCGAGGGCTCAGCAGGCCGGCGGCGGTGTCCGGCCCGCGCGCTTCGCCTCCTCCGCTTCCTCCCGGGCCTTCGCCCGCTCCGCGCACCGCTGGTCGACCACGGCGGCGACGCCGGGCATGGCCTGTGCGGCCTCGATCAGGGGGCGGGGGTCGGCACCCGGCTTGAGGTGGACGCGGTAGCTCTCCGGTAGATCGTCGGGCTTGGTCGCCTCGAGCAGGAGCTTGTTGTCCCGGTACATCCGCTTGAAGTTCTCGAACGCGGTGTGCCGATCCTCGAAGATCACCGAGTCGACCTCGGGCCGGTCGCGGAGCATCCGGCCCACGGCGCTGATCTCCGCCTGGGTCGCGGGTCGCGCGGCCGCGGGCGAGCCGCCCTGGCATGCCGTATACGGTGAGGTCCTGGTGCACAGGAAGACCGCGATGTCGCCCGTCGTGCTCGCCGTCTGGACGACGTACAGCGTGCCCGCCGCCGGGGTCGCCGCGGGCGCGACCGTGCGGAAGACCACCGATCCCCCTGCCACGGCCACCACCACGGCCGCCGCCGCGGCGGCGACGAGCACGGGCCGCCGGAGGCGCGGTGGACGGGACGGGACCTGCCGATCCGGGGCGACGAGCGGGCGGAGCACGGCCGGGTCGACCGTCCCGGCGGCCTCGCGGAGCGCCGCCCGCAGCCTGGCCTCCACCTTCCGGTTCATGCCTCCTCCTTCAGGGCCTTGCCGAGGGCGGCGATGCCACGGGCGATCGTGGAGCGCACCGTGCTCGGACCGATGCCCATGACGTCGGCGATCTCCGGGTCGGACAGCTCGAGGTAGTAGCGCAGGACGAGCGCCTCACGCTGGCGGCGCGGCAGCCGCTGCAGCGCGGCGAGGACCTCGCGCCGCTCCTCGCCGATGAGCACGGCGCTCTCCGCCGACCAGATCGGCGGCTCGTACGGCGTGCGGCGGCGGAAGGCGAACGCCCGCCTGCGGAGCACCGACCGGCAGCCGTTGAGCACGGCGGAGCGCACGTACGTGAGCGCCTTGTCCGGGTCCCGCAGCCGCGGCAGACCGGCGTGGGTCCGCGCGAAGGCCTCCTGCACCACGTCCTCGGCGGTGGCCAGATCGCCGACCATGATCAGCGCGAGCCGTACCAGCCCGATGTGGTGCGCGGCGAAGATCGCGGCGACGTCCACCCGTTCTCGGGGAACGGCTTCCTCGGCGGTGGCCGGCGGTTCGACTCTCATGCCCCAGAGACGCGCTGCGGGCGCGGATGCTGCTCGCGCCGGGACACGAGATCAGACCCGGGAGAAGACCTCCTGCAGGGAGCGGCAGGCGCCCTCGAGGTGGGCGCGCATGCGGCGCACCGCCTCGTCGGCGTCGCCGGCGCGCATCGCGTCGAGGATCGAGGTGTGCTCGGCGACGATGCGTTCCCGGCCGAGGGTGTGGCGGGTCTGCACCATCGACAGGTGGAGCTCGCCGCGGATGAGGCGGTAGGCGCGCTGGTAGCGCGGGCTGTCGAGGGCGTCCACGAGGCACTGGTGGAAGCGCAGGTCGGCCTCGACGAACGCGCTGTGTGAGGCGTCGGGCTCGATGTGCCGGAGGTCCTCGACGGCGCGTGCGGCGGCGACGACGGGGACGGTGCCGCGTTCGATGAGCAGGCGCACGACCTCGGTCTCGATGGGTATGCGGATCAGAAAGAGGTCCTCGACGTCCTCACGGGACAGGCGGGGCACACAGGCGCGCTTGTTCGCCTCCCGGTAGAGCAGGCCCTCGTGCACGAGCGCGGTGAGCGCGCTGCGCGCGGTCGGGCGGGAGACGCCGTACGTGGAGGCGATCTCGGCCTCGGTCATCGTGCTGCCCGGCGGGATCTGGCCGTCGAGTACGCGGTCCCGAAGGGATGCGGCGAGCGCGTCGACGACCGAGACGGTGGACAACCGGAGCGCGGCGTCCCGGGGCATGCACACCTCCCATGAAGCCTGCCCTCATTCTCTCACGCTCCGCGAAACCGACTGTTGACAGACAAGAAACATTGTCTGACACTTTCACATCACGGGGCGTGCAGACGGGGACACTCTCGATCAAAAGGAGCAGGGCCGTGGACGGGTACCAGCAGGTCTTCGACCCCGTAGCGGGGTCACTCGCGTGGAGCGCGCTGTTCGCCGCGCTTCCGCTCGCCACACTCTTCGTGCTGCTCGGCGCGCTGCGCTGGAAGGCGTGGAAGGCCTCGATCGCCGCGCTGGCGGTGAGCCTCGCCGTCGCGATCTTCGCCTACTCGATGCCGGTCGGGCAGGCACTGCTCGCCGCGAGCGAGGGGGCGGCCTTCGGGCTGTTCCCGATCATCTGGATCGTGCTCAACGCCCTGTGGATCTACAAGCTGACCGAGGTCACGGGCTACGACCAGGTGCTGCGCCGCGCCTTCGGCTCGCTCTCCGACGACCAGCGCATCCAGGCGATCATCATCGCGTTCTGCTTCGGCGCCCTGCTCGAGGCGCTCGCCGGCTTCGGCACCCCGGTCGCCGTCTCCTCGGTCATGCTCATGGCGGTGGGCCTGCGGCCGATGAAGGCCGCCGCGGTCTCGCTGGTCGCGAACACCGCGCCGGTGGCGTTCGGCGCGATCGCGGTGCCGATCACCACGCTCGGCAAGATCACCGGCCTCGACGCGGCCGAGCTCGGCGCCATGGTGGGGCGGCAGACGCCGGTGCTCGCGCTGTTCGTGCCGCTGGTGCTCGTGCTCATGGTCGACGGCCGGCGCGGCGTGCGGCAGACCTGGCCGGTGGCGCTCGTCGGCGGCGCGGCGTTCGCCGGGGCCCAGTACCTCACCGCGAACTTCATCTCGTACGAGATCACCGACATCGTGGCCGCGTTCGCCGGGGCGTTCGCCATCGTCGGCATGCTGCGCATCTGGCGGCCGCGTGAGGTGCTCACCGCCCAGGACCCGATGCCGGTGGTCGCCGGGGCGGCCGTGGCCGACGCGCGGTTCGAGGCCGAGCACAAGCGCCGCCGTACCGGGGAGGGCTCGGCCGCGATGGCCTTCGCCCCCTACCTCATCGTGGTCGCGCTGTTCGCCATCGCCACCTTCGGGCCGGTCAAGGCCTGGCTCGCCGAGCACTCCGGCTGGCAGTTCGCCTGGCCCGGCCTCAACGTGGTGAACGCCGCGGGCGAGACCGTCTCCTCGGTCACCTTCAACTTCAACCTGTTCAGCGCCGGCGGCACCACGCTGCTCGTGGCGGGCGTGCTCACCGCGCTGCTCTACCGGATCGGGCCGGGCCGTACCCTGCGGGCGTACGCCGACACCGTGCACCAGTTCCGCTGGACGATCGTGACCGTCGCGGCGGTGCTCGCGCTCGCCTACGTGATGAACCTGTCCGGGCAGACCGTGACGCTCGGCCTGTTCCTCGCCGAGACCGGGGCGCTGTTCGCCTTCCTCTCGCCGATCGTCGGCTGGCTCGGCGTCGCCGTCACCGGCTCGGACACCTCCTCGAACTCGCTGTTCGGCATGCTCCAGTACGCGGCGGCCGAGAAGACCGGCATCTCCGCCTACCTGCTCGGCGCGGCGAACACCACCGGCGGCGTGCTCGGCAAGATGATCTCGCCGCAGAACCTCGCGATCGCCGCCGCGGTCGTCGGCATGGAGGGTCGCGAGGGCGAGCTGTTCCGCAAGGTGGTCGGCTGGGGCGTCGCGATGCTGATCGCGATCTGCCTGCTCGTCTACCTGCAGTCGACGCCGGTGCTCGGCTGGATGGTCGTGGGGTGATGAAGATGCGTGGGGACCTGGCGAGGGACTTGGCCGGCATCGTGGGCGAGCGCCACGTACGGGTGGACGACGGCGCCCTCGCCGCCCACGCCCGCGACGCGACCCCGCTGTTCGAGGCGGCGCCGCAGGCCGTGGTGTACCCGGGCAGCACCGCCGAGGTGGCGGAGATCCTGCGGTACGCCACGGCGAACCGGGTGCCGGTCGTGCCGCGCGGCGGCGGGTCGAACCTGTGCGCGGCGGCCGTGCCGCTGCACGGCGGCATCGTGATGGTGCTCACCAGGCTCAACGAGATCCTCGAGATCAGCCGCGAGGAGCTGCTCGCACGGGTCCAGCCGGGCGTCACCACCGCCGCCCTGGCCGCCGCGGCCGCCGAGCAGGGCCTGCTGTACGCGCCCGACCCGGGCAGCCACACGGTGTCCACGATCGGCGGCAACATCGCCACGTGCGCGGGCGGGCTGCGCGGGCTCAAGTACGGCGTGACCCGCAACTACGTGCTCGGCCTGGAGGCCGTGCTGCCCACCGGGGAGATCATCCGCACCGGCGGGCGGCTGTGGAAGGACGTGGCCGGGTACGACCTCACCCGGCTGCTCACCGGGTCCGAGGGCACCCTCGCGGTGATCACCGAGGCCACGGTGGCGCTGCTGCCGAAGCCGAAGGAGAGCGGCACCGGCGTGGCGTACTTCGCCTCGCTCGCCGACGCCTCCCGGGCGGTGACCGCGGTGATCGCGGCCGGGATCGTCCCGGCCACGCTGGAGTTCCTCGACCACAAGTGCATCGCCGCGGTGGAGGAGTTCGCCAGGCTCGGGCTGCGGCTCGACGCCGGGGCGCTGCTGCTCTTCGGCGACGACGGGGAGGCCGACGCGGTCGCGGCCAACCTCGACCGGATCAAGGCGATCTGCACCGACATCGGCGCGCTGGAGGTGACGCTGGCGGAGAACGTCGCCCGCGCCGACGCGCTGCTCGCCGCCCGCCGCTGCTCGCTGCCCGCGCTCTCCCGGCTCGGCCCGCTCACCGTGCTGGAGGACGTGACCGTGCCGCGGCACCGGCTCGCCGAGATGGTCGACCGGATCGACGAGATCGCCGACCGGTACGAGCTGCGCATCGCCACCTTCGGGCACGCCGGGGACGGCAACCTCCACCCCACCTGCGTGCTCGACCCGCACGACCACGCGGCGATCGAACGCTGCCACAAGGCGTTCGCCGAGATCTTCTCGGCCGCGATCGCGCTCGACGGCACGATCACCGGGGAGCACGGGGTGGGCGCGGCGAAGCTGCCCTACCTCGAAGAACGCCTCGGCGCCGACCAGGTCGCCCTGCTCGGGCGGATCAAGCGCGCCTTCGACCCCGCAGGAATCCTCAACCCCGGAAAGCTCGGATCATGACCCACCGCCCCGCCTCCGACGCCCGCCCCGACGCGCACTCCGGGGAGGGCAGGCCCGCGCCCGCCTCGGCGGGGATCTTCGACCCCGGGCTGCTCGACCGCTGCATCTCCTGCGGGTTCTGCCTGCCGGTCTGCCCCACCTACAAGCTCACCGGCCAGGAGACCTCCTCCCCGCGCGGGCGCATCACGCTCATGCGGGCGCTGGAGGCCGGGAGGCTCGCCGACGGCGACCCGACGCTCGCCGAGGAGGCGTCGTTCTGCCTCGGCTGCCGGGCCTGCGAGACCGTGTGCCCGGCCGGGGTGCGGTACGGCGAGCTGCTCGAGCAGTGGCGCGACCACCAGTGGCGGGGGCGGCGGCGGCCGCTCCTCGCCCGGCTGCTCATGGCCGTGGTGTCCCGGCCGGGCCTGCTGGGGCTGCAGCGGCTGGTCCGCCGGTACGCCACCGGGCGGGGCGGGCCGCGGCGCGGAGCCGTACCCGCGGGAGCCGCCGCCGGATCCGGCACGGCCCGGTCCGGCGCTGCGCCGGCGCGGGACGGTGCGGCCCGCCCCGCCTCGCTCATGCTCGGCTGCGTGGAGCGCGGCCTCTACCCGGAGGTGTCCCGGGCCGTGCTGAGGCTGCGGCCCGGGCTCGCCGTACCCGGCGGGCAGGGGTGCTGCGGGGCGCTGCACGCGCACAACGGCGACTCGGCGACCGGCCGGGAGCTCGCGCTCAAGCTGGGGGAACGCCTCGACGGTGTGATCGTGACCACGGCCGGCGGGTGCGCCGCGCACCTCGCCCACCACCTCGGGCGGGAGCGGGTGGCCGAGCTGAGCGAGTACCTGGAGCGGACCGGGTACCGGCCGGCCGGCGAGGTCCGGGTCGGCGGGCGGCGGGCCCGGGTCGCGCTGCAGGACTCCTGCCACCTGCGGAACGCGCTCGGCGTCACCCGGCCGCCGCGCGAGCTGATCGCCGCGGTCGCGGACTTCGTCGAGCTGCCGAACGCGGGCGACTGCTGCGGGGCCGCGGGCACCTACTCGCTGCTGCGGCCCGCCGACAGCCGTGCCGTACTCGCCCCCAAGCTGGAGGCGATCGAGGCGGCGGGCGTCGACTACGTCGTCGCGCTCAACCCCGGCTGCCTGCGCCAGCTCCGCCAGGGGCTGCGCCGGGCGGGCAGCAAGGTCAGGGCGATCCACCTCGCCGAGCTGCTCGCCATGGCCGAAAAGGGCTCGACGGCCCGCTGAGCCGCCCGCGAGGATGTCGGCCATGACATCCCGCAGGTTGATCTCGAGCGGCTCGCCGTTCGAGGAGGAGATCGGCTACTCGCGTGCGGTCGTGGCCGACGGCTGGGTCTTCGTGTCGGGCACCACCGGCTTCGACTACACGACGATGACCATCTCCGACGACCCGGCGGAACAGGCCCGCCAATGCCTGCGGAACATCGAGGCCGCACTGGCGGAGGCGGGCTCCCGCCTGTCCGACGTCGTCCGCGTCCGCTACCTCGTGCCCGACCCGGCCGACTTCGAGCGCTGCACGCCCGTCCTCCGCGAGTTCTTCGGCGACATCCGCCCCGCCGCCACCATGCTCTCCTGCGGCCTCGCCGACCCGCGCATGCGCATCGAGATCGAGGTCACCGCCCGCATCGGCAGCGGCGGCTGACCCCGGCCCAGGGTGGAACCCCGGCCCGGTGGGTACGCGGATCCGGTCCGAGGCCCGCACACCGACCGTCGGAGGCCGGCGATGAGCGAACGTCCCCCGGTGACGCCGGAGCAGTGGGCCGATGCCGCCCTGGTCTGGGACTACCACCGCCTGGGGCACGCACCGCGGCCGTGCGCGGTCGCGATCGGGCTGGGCAGCCACGACCTAGGGGTGGCGGGCCATGCCGCGAAGCTCTATCACCAGGGCATGTTTCCGTTGGTGGTCTTCACCGGCGCGACCACTCCGTCCACCGCCGGCCGGTTTCCGCGCGGGGAGGCCGTGCACTTCCGGGAGCACGCGCTCGCGCTCGGGGTGCCGGACGAGGCGATCCTCGTGGAGCCGCGGGCGCGGAACACCGGGGAGAACATCGCGTTCAGCCGGGCCCTGCTGCGCGAACGGGGGATCGCGCCCGAGTCGGTGATGCTGGTGAGCAAGCCGTACATGGAGCGCCGTGCCTACGCGACCTGTCGCCGGCAGTGGCCCGAGGTGGAGGTGGTCTGCGCCTCCGCGCCGCCGCCGCTGCGGGAGTACGCCCGGACCATTGGTGACGACCACCTCGTCATCGACATGCTCGTCGGTGATCTCCAGCGCATCCTCGAGTACCCGAAGCGGGGCTTCGCCATCCCCCAGCACGTTCCCGAGCCGGTGCTCGCCGCCTACCGGAGGCTCGTCGCGGCCGGCTTCGACACCCGGTTGATCACCGCCTGATCGTCACCCGGCCGCTCGCGGCCGGACGCGTCCGTCCCAACCGTGACGGGTGAGCTGACCGGGTTCCCGGCACGTTCTGCAATCGATTGCACAACCCACTTCGCACACGTGTCATACACGAGTCACGCGTACGGCATTCGACGCAGGCCGTACCGCAACCGCATCCGAACCGTACTTCACCGCGTCTTCACTGGTCATGCGGGCTTTACCGACAGGTCCCGCCAGTACCGTCCCTGGGCCGCGGCGACTTTTTCGCGCACTGTTGTTGACATGTTCCACAACCGCTTTCATTCTGGGTGCGCCATGGATGACGTGACCGAGGTTCCCGAAGCCTCCCGGCCGGTGACCATCCACATGGTCGCGGCGTCGGCCGGGGTGTCCGCTTCGACGGTGTCGCGCGCGCTCAACTTCCCCGAGCTGGTGAAGCCGGGGACCCGGGA
>Ga0207864_1000708_pt1 | contig 42900 bp, 40 predicted proteins | sample HigsolmetaAR202D_FD_184834 | JGI IMG/M metagenome (GOLD analysis project Ga0207864, IMG submission 184834) | Ionic liquid and high solid enriched microbial communities from the Joint BioEnergy Institute, USA - AR20-2-D (SPAdes) (version 2) ...
GTCAGCCACAATCGGTTGGGGTTGCGGCGGGCAGTCTATTGCCTTGGGCGCAAGAGGGTCTCTCGCCTCTGCGCGCGGGGCGAACTGGACGTTACCGACCCGCGATCGCGGCCGCCGCGGCGGGCCACAGGCGCTCCGCCTCCTCCCCCCTGCCCTCGGCGTGCAGGCGGGCGCAATCGCTGATCAGGTCGGCCAGGATCGCCACCGCCTCGGCGTCGCCGAGCGCCGCCAGCCGCTCCAGCCCGAGCGCGTAGAGGTAGTCGCCCGCGAGCAGCGCCAGGTCCTCGTCGTGGCCCGCCAGCAGGCGCGGGCGGCCGTAATGCAGCAAGTAGCCCTCGCGCACCGCCTCGACCACCAGCGCGTACTCGCCCGGCGCCGCCGCGGTGCGGGGACCGTCGGCGGCGATCCGCCCCAGCTCCGGCTCGGCGTCCGGCTCCACCACGTGCGGCGCGATCGGCGTCCGCTCGCCGCGCAGCTGCGCCGCCAGCGCCCGCAGCGCCTCTCCCGGCTCGCTCATCGCAGCGCCTCCGCGAGCGCCGCCTCCGCCGCCTCCAGGGTGCGGTCGACGCTCGCCTCGTCGTGGGCCAGGGAGACGAACCAGGCCTCGAACTGGGACGGGGGCGGGTAGACGCCGCGGGCCAGCATCGCGTTGCAGAAGCGGGCGTGGGCGGCGGTGTCGCAAGCGGCGGCGCCGGCGAAGTCCCGCACCGGGTCGGGGCTGAAGAACAGCGTCACCAGTCCCGGGGCGGCGGCGACCTGCAAGGGCCGCCCCCGTGCCAGCTCCCGCAGCCCCGCCGCGAGGCGGTCGGTGAGCGCGCCGAGCCGCGCGTAGGCGGCCTCGTCGAGGCGGCGCAGGGTCGCCAGGCCGGCGGCCACCGCGAGCGGGTTGCCGGACAGCGTGCCGGCCTGGTAGACGTCGCCCGCCGGCGCCACCCGCTCCATCGCCTCGCGCGGGCCGGCGAAGGCGGCGGCGGGCAGCCCGCCCCCCAGCACCTTGCCGAGCACGGTCAGGTCGGGCAGCACCCCGTACAGCTCCTGGGCGCCGCCGCGCGCGACCCGGAAGCCGGTGATCACCTCGTCGAAGACCAACAGCGCGCCCGCCTCGCGCGTCGCCTCGCGCAGGAACTCGAGGAAGCCCTCGGCCGGCGGCACGACCCCCATGTTGGCGGCGATCGGCTCGGCGATCACCGCCGCGACGCTGTGGTCGCGCAGCGCCCGCGCCACCGCCTCGCGGTCGTTCCAGGGCACGACCACGGTTGCCGCCGCCCAGGCCGCGGGCACGCCGGGGCTGCCGGGGACGGCGAGCGTCGCCAGGCCGGAGCCGGCCTCGGCCAGCAGCCCGTCGGAGTGGCCGTGGTAGGCGCCGGCGAACTTGACCACCACCTCGCGGCCGGTGATCGCGCGCGCCAGCCGCACCGCCGACATCGCCGCCTCGGTGCCGGAGCTGGTCATCCGCACCATCTCGGCCGACGGCACCCGCGCCGCGACCTCCTCCGCCAGCTCCACCTCGGCCGCGGTCGCCGCGCCGAAGCTCGTCCCCCGCGCGGCCGCCTCGCGCACCGCCGCCAGCACCGAGGGCTCGGCGTGGCCGAGGATCAGCGGCCCCCACGACCCGACCCAGTCGAGGTAGGGGTTGCCGTCGACGTCGATCAGCTCGCAGCCCTCGCCGCGGTCGATGAAGATCGGCTCGCGCCCGATCTGCCCCATCGCCCGCACCGGCGAGTTGACCCCGCCGGGCAGCGACCGCCGCGCCCGCTCGAAGAGCCGCGCCGAGGCGCTCACGCCGCCCGCGCGGGCTCGGGGGTCACAGCCACGCCGCCGCCTCCTTCGCGTAGTAGGTGACGATCGCGTCGGCGCCGGCGCGGCGGATCGCGGTCAGCGTCTCCAGCACCGCCGCCCGCTCGTCGATCCAGCCGTTCGCGGCCGCGGCCTTCAGCATCGAGTACTCGCCGGAGACGTGGTAGGCGGCCAGCGGCGCCCCGGTCGCGTCCTTGACCCGGCGCACCACGTCCAGGTAGGCGGTGGCCGGCTTCACCATCAGCATGTCGGCGCCCTCCTCAAGGTCCAGCCGCGCCTCGCGCACCGCCTCGTCGGCGTTGGCGGGGTCCATCTGGTAGCCGCGCCGGTCGCCGAACTCCGGCGCCGAGTCGGCCGCGTCGCGGAACGGGCCGTACAGCGCCGAGGCGTACTTGGCGCTGTAGGCGACGATCGGCACCCCGGAGTGGCCCTCCTCGTCGAGCTGGTAGCGGATCGTGCCGATGCGGCCGTCCATCATGTCGCTGGGGGCGACCGCGTCGGCGCCCGCCTCGGCGTGGGAGATCGCCGTTTTGGCCAGCAGCTCGACGGTGATGTCGTTGTCGACCTCGCCCTCGCGGACGACGCCGCAGTGGCCGTGCGAGGTGTACTCGCAGAGGCAGACGTCGGTGATCACGACCAGGTCCGGGTGGGCGTCCTTGAGCGCCCGCACCGCCATCTGCACCACGCCCTCGTCGTCGTAGGCGCCGCTGCCGGCCTCGTCCTTGCTGCCGGGGATCCCGAACAGCAGGATCGCGCCGACGCCGGCGGCGGCGATCTCGCCCGCCTCCTCGACCAGGCCGGAGATCGTGTGCCGGGAGATGCCCGGCAGCGAGGGGATCTCGCCGCCCGCGGCCTCGCCGGCGGCGACGAAGACGGGCTGGATCAGGTGTGCGGGCGACAGGTGCGTCTCGCGCACCAGCGCGCGCCAGGTCTCGTTGCGCCGCAGGCGACGCAGTCGGGTGGCGGGGTAGGCCATGCACCCCGATTCTAGGCACGGCCGGCCGGCTCCCCGGCCGCGCCCGCCCCGGGTAGCGTTGCGGCCGTGAGAGCGCGGGGGCTGGTCAAATCCTATGGGGAGCGGCAGGCGCTGCGCGGCGTCTCCTTCGAGGCCGCGGCCGGGGAGCTGCTGGCGATCATCGGCCCCAACGGGGCGGGGAAGACGACCCTGCTCTCGATCCTCGCCGGCATCCTCCCCCCCGACCGGGGCGAGGTCGAGGCGCCGCCCGGCGGCGTCGGCTGGGTGCCGCAGCAGGCGGCGCTGTACCGGCGGCTGACCGTGGAGGAGAACCTGCTTCTGTTCGCCCGCCTGGAGGGCCTGGAGGACCCGCGCGCCGCCGTCGACGAGATGGTCGAGCTCTGCGGGCTCGGCGAGCGGCGCGGCGAGGCCGTCGCCCGCCTGTCGGGCGGCAACCAGCAGCGGGTGAACATCGCGATCGGCCTGCTCTCGCGCCCGCAGGCGCTGCTGCTCGACGAGCCCAGCGTCGGGCTGGACCCGCACCGGCGGGCGCGGCTGTGGGAGTTCATCCGCGGCCTGGCGGCAGACGGGACGACGGTCGTCTTCTCCACGCACGACATCCAGGAGGCGGAGCGCTACGGGCACCGGGTGCTGGTGCTCGCCGACGGTGAGGCGGTGTTCGTCGGCGCCGCCGAGGAGCTGCGCGAGGCGGTGCGCGAGGAGGCGCCCGCCGACGCCGACCGCGATTTCGAGACCGCCTTCCTCGCCTACCTGCGCCACCGGGGGCACTAGTGCGCTGGCTGCTGCTCAAGGACCTGCAGCTGCTGCGGCGCTCGCCGCTGCAGGCCGCGCTGCTGGTCGTCTACCCGGTGCTGATCGCGGTCCTGGTCGGGCTGGCGATCTCCGGCGGGCCCGAGAAGCCGCGCGTGGCCTTCCTCAACGAAGTCCCGCCCGGAGCGCGGATCGCGCTCGGCCCGCAGCGGATGCCCTCGGCCGACGTCAGCGAGCGGATCTGCCGCCGGGTCGCGTGCCTGCGCGTCGCCGACCGCGCCGAGGCCGAGGCGGCGGTGCGCTCCGGCGAGGCGCTGGCAGCCCTGATCCTGCCCGCCGACCTGGTCGATCGGATCAACTCGCTGGCGACGCTGACGCCGGGCACGCCACGGGTCGAAGTGCTGGTCAACGAGGACGACCCGGTGAAGGCGCGCCTCGTCGACGACCGGATCGCCGCCCTGCTGGCGCAGGCCAACCTGGCGATCGCGCGGCGGATCGCGACCGAAGGGGGCCGCTACCTGAAGCTCTTGGTCGACGGCGGCGAGTTCCGGATCGTCGGCCAGTCGGTGCAGATCCTCGGCCTGCGGGCGACGGCGCGGATCCTCGCCGCCCTGCAGCCGGCGCTGCCGCCGGGCCTGCGCGCCTCGCTGGCCGAGGTGTCGCGGTTCGCCCGCCAGGCGCGCGACAACCTCGACATCGCCGAGCCGTTGCTCGACCGGCTGGCGGAGCCGATCACGGTGCGCAAGGTGGCGATCGGCGGCGCCTCGCCGCCGCTGGACTCGTTCGCGGTCGCGGTCGCCGCCACGCTCACGCTCGCCTTCGTCGCCGTGCTGCTGGTCGCCGGCTCGTTGGCGCTGGAGCGGGAGGAGAACGCGTTCCCCCGCCTCACCCGCGGCCTCGTCGGACCCGGGGAGCTGCTGGTGGAGAAGGTGCTGCTCGGGGTCGCGGTGGGGCTCGTCGTCACCCTGCTGATGCTGGCCGGGCTGCAGCTGTTCCTGTCGCTGCGCTGGGAGCGCTTCGGCCTCTGGCTCGTCGCGATCGCCGCCGGCGGCGCGGCGCTCGGCGCGGCCGGGGCGGCGCTGGGCGCGGCGGCGCGCGACGTGCGCGCGGTCGCGCTGCTCGCCTTCATGGTCACGCTCCCCGTCGCCTTCCTCTCCCTCGTCCCAGCCGGGGCCGTCTCCCCGGCCCTGTACGACGCGATCCGCGTCCTCACCGGCCTGTTCCCGTTCAAGCCGGCGCTGGAGGCGATCGCCGCGGCGCTCGACCCGGCGGGGCCGGAGCTGGGGGCGGCGCTGGCCCACCTGGCGGCGCTCGCCGCCGCCTACGGCCTGCTGGCCCGCCTCGCCCTGCGCCGCTTCGCGCGCATCTGACGCCTGCCGGGGCGGGTAGGGTCAGCGCGATGCGCGTGCTGTTCATCGGCGACGTGGTCGGTAGCCCGGGGCGGCGCGGCCTGCGGGCGGCGATGCCTCGCCTGCGCGATCGCTACGCGCCGGACCTCGTCGTGGTCAACGGCGAGAACTCGGCGGGCGGGGTCGGCATCACCCCGAAGACCGCGGCGGACCTGTTCGAGATCGGCGCCGGGGTGATCACCACCGGCAACCACGTCTACCGCCACCGGGAGGCGTACGAGCTGCTGGACCGCGAGCCGCGCATCCTGCGCCCGGCCAACTACCCGCAGGGCAACCCGGGCCACGGCCACACGGTGGTCGAGGCGGGCGGGATGCGGGTCGGCGTGGTCAACCTCAGCGGCGGCGTCGGGATGACCGTCGCCCGCTCCCCGTTCGACGCCGTCGACGCGATCCTCGAGCGGCTCGACGCCGACGCGGTGATCGTCGACTTCCACGCCGAAGTGTCGAGCGAGAAGGTGGCGATGGGCTGGCACCTCGACGGCCGCGTCGCCGCCGTCTTCGGCACCCACACCCACGTCCCCACCGCCGACGGCCGCGTGCTGCCCGGCGGCACCGCGCACGTCTCCGACGTCGGCATGACCGGCTCGCGGGCGGGCGTGCTCGGGGTCAAGCGCGAGCAGGCGGTCGCCGCCCTCGTCACCCAGATGCCGACCCGGTTCGAGACCGCCGACGAGGACGTGTGGGTGATGGGCGCCGTGGTCGAGGTCAACGACCGCGGCCTCGCCGACTCCTACGAGCAGGTGATGCTCCCCGCCTGAGCGGGAGCGGGCGCCCGCTCCGCCCGGCCGGGCCGCGCCTCCGGCGCGGGGCCGAGCAGCAGGGCGACGAGCAGCAGCGGGTAGAACCAGGCGACGTAGAGGTAGAACCAGTGCTGCAGGGTGAGCTGCAGGAGGACGATCAGGGCGGCGCCGAGGGCGGCCACCTGGCGCACCGACTTGCGCCGCGGGCGGGCCGCGAACAGCAGCGAGAGCGCGGCCAGCGCCCCGAGCAGGGCGACGCGCAGCCACTCCAGCGACGGCACCTGGCCCCAGACGCTGAACGGCGAGTCGCGCCCCGCTTGGGTGCCGACGGTGCGCTCGTAGAAGGTCGCGAGGCCCGGGTCGAGCGCCGGCCAGGCGAGGACGACGAGGCTGACGAGCGCGAACCCGGCGGCGAAGGCGAGCGCGGCGCGGCGCGGCGGGCCGCCGCCCCCCTCCCCCTCCGGCGGGCGCCAGGTGAGCAGCATCGGCCCCAGGGGCGCGGGGGCGAACTTGGCCCAGGTGGCGAGCGCGAGGGTGGCGCCGCGCGCCGCCGGGCGGGCGAGCAGGACCAGGACCGCGACCAGCAGGGCGGCGACGAGGGCGTCGTTGGCGTTCGACTCCAGCACGTAGGCCGTGTACGGGTAGGCGGCCCAGCCGAACCCCAACGCCGCCGCCAGCCGCCGCCCCGCCGCGCCCGGGCGCAGCCGCGTGCCGAGCAGGACGAGGAGCAGGAAGGCGGCGAGGTCGAAGGCGACCGCCGCGCCGTGCGCGGCCGGCAGGTCGTCCCAGGTCCCCGACCAGGGCCAGACCAACTCGAAGGGGACGTAGGCGAGGTAGTTGACCGGCCCGTAGGTGTCGCCGTTGGTGAAGTCGGAGGGGAAGTTGTCGTAGATCGCCTCCCCGTGGGCGATGCGGTCGGCGCCGACGACGCCCGCGTAGCCGACGTCGATCACCCCCGCGTCGGCGACGTTGAGCCCGACCCGGAATCCGAGCAGGAACAGCGCCGCGACCAGCAGCCAGGAGGCGGGCCAGACCGGCCGCAGCCCCGGCCCGCGCCCGCGCAGCCCGATCCACAGGCAGCGCCCCAGCAGGTACAGCAGCGGCGGGTACTGCAAGGGCACCGAGACGCCGATCTCGCCCCGGTTGAAGAATAAGTGCGAGGCGCCGAAGGCGAGCAGCGCCACCAGGTCGAGGTTGGCGACCCGCAGCGGGCGCCGCCAGTCGAGCAGGCCGCAGAGGAAGATCGCGCACAGGGGCAGGAAGACCCACGGCGCGTTGAGCGCCCGCCCGAAGGCGCCCTCGTAGCCGCGCGCCATCTTCCAGGCCACCTGGTAGCCGGTCCACGACTCGGCTACCTCGCCGCTGCGCGGGTCGACGATCGCCAGCGCCAGCTGCTCGCCGCCGGCGAAGTAGGCGACCTCCCAGCGACCGTCGACCATCGCCGCGCTCGGCGCCAGGCCCGGGTGCTCGCGCCGCGTCTGGACCACCTTCGGGTCGCGGTCGGCGGCCCGGATCGCGGCCTCTTCCCCGATCACGGCCGGCGCCGGGGCGGCGAGGGCGAGGGAGGCGAGCGCCGCCGCGAGCAGCGCGCCCGCCGCCGCCCTAAGCCGCACGCCCCACCCCGAAGTGGGCCCGCACCAGCGGGGCGACGTCGCGCAGCGCCCAGCGCCGCCCGCCCGCATCGCGCGGGCCGCAGCCGACGCACACGAGCGGCCCGAGCGAGTCGCCGGCCCGCAGCGAGCCGTGCCCGCCGCCGCCCGCGTGGCTGACCCCGCCCCAGTCCACGGCCTCGTAGCCCGGCGCCAGCGAGACGACGAAGTCGCCCGCGTGGGGAGCGCCGAGCGCCGCCCAGACCCGCCCGAGGGCGTCCGGGAACAGCTCGCTGTCGACGACGCCGTCCTCGACCTCGGCCGCCAGCGCCGCCGGGTCGCCCTCCAGCTCCCAGCCCGCCCCGCGGCGGTCGCGCAGCGCCTCGCCGGGGCGGAAGCGCAGCGTCGCGCCGTCGCGCTCGACCAGCGCCCACTCGGTCCCGGTCGGCGGCCCCGGATGCTCGCGCCACAGCAGCCGCCCGCCGGCCCCCTGCAGCGCGCAGACCAACTCCACCCCCTCGGTCTCGGCCAGGCGCGCCGCCACGTCCTCGGCCGCGGGGCGGCGCCGCTCGTCGCCAAGCAGGTAGACGTGCGCGGCGCGGCCGCTTGGGCTGACCGCCAGCTGCGCCTCCTGCGGGCGGTCGGCGGAGGGCCGCAGCACGTCCCAGTCGCGGCCCAGCAGCTCGGCCAACGGCAGGCCGCGCTCGATCGGCGTCTGCGCGTGGTCGGCGACCAGGATCACCGCGTAGGCTGCCAGCAGCGCGTCGAGGCCGCCCGCCGCCTCCACCACCTGGGCGAAGCACTCGTCGGCGCGGGCGATCGAGTCCACGGTCGCCTCCGGCCCCTCGCGGTGCGAGTGGTTGTCGTTGTCGGGCAGCGAGAGCAGGATGAAGTCGGCCAGGTCACGCTCCACTAGCCGCGCCGCGCAGCAGGCGGCGTAGGGGTCGCGGCCGCCCGGCAGCGAGGTCGAGCGGCAGGGCACCTCGCGGCTCGCGTAAAGGTCGCCGTAGAACAGCTCCCGCGGCCCCCAGGTGTGGTGGTGAAACTTCAGCCGCGTGGCGTCCACGGCGCGGCGCAGCAAGCCGTCGAGGCTGACCTCGTGCCGGTGCCGGCCGCGGTAGATCAAGAACGGCGTGCAGGCGGTGCGCACCCCCGCGTCGTCGAGCGCCTCGAACACGGTCGCCGCCCGCGGGCTGAGGTGGGCGAGGTTCATGTTGTAGACAAGGTCGTAGAGGGAGCGGAAGACCCCGAAGGCGCGCGTCGCCTCCCACGAGGACCCGTACTCGACGTAGCGCCGCTCGAGCCGGTGGTACCAGTTCATGCCGCTGATCCAGTGGCGGTCCGCCGCCAGGCCGGCGGCCAGCTCGGCGCAGGCGACCGGCGTCACCGAAGGGAAGCTGGAGACGCAGTCGGGGATCAGCGTGCCCCGCTCCAGCAGCGCCGCGAAGCGCGGCGCGCGGCCCTCCGCCACCGCCCGCTCGAGCATGTCGGTGCGCAGCGAGTCGACGTAGGTGAGGATCAGCTTGCGCGGGCGCGCCATCGCCCACGAATGATCCTCGACTCCGACGCCCGCCTCTAGCGGAGGATGCGGAGGCCGGCGTGCTTGCGCTGCGCGCGGCGGTGGCGGGCGACGCCGAGCCACCCGAGCGCCAGCGCCAGCAGCAGCACCAGCACCGGGACGAGCAGCGCCACCGCGACGACGAGGAGCGCCGCCAGCGCGACGATGAACCCGAGCGCTCCGGCCGCGCCCCCCTGGCGGCGGCTGGCGCCGAAGACGACGTCGCTGATCACCAGGCAGCCGACGGCGGCGCCGAGCATGCAGAACAGAGCCCCGACGACGCCGTGCACGACGAAGCCCGCCGCGAGGCCGATCGCGGCCGCGAGCAGGGTCATGCGGCCGCGCGCCGAGCCGTGCGTGCCAGTGGTGCCGGCGAGCATCCCGATCGCCAGCCCGATGCCTGCGGATTGCAGAATGTCCACGTGCGAAAACCTAGCCGTCCCCGCGCGTCCGCGTCGATCCGCCACACTTCTTCCATGAGCGATCCGTCGCGCCCCGGTGGCCAGCGCCGCCGCGCCCACACCAGCACCCGCGACCTGCAGCGCTACGCGGGACTGTTCGCCGCCCGCACCAAGGTGATGCGATCCTCCGCGATGCGGGACCTGATGGCGATCACCGCCCACCCGGAGGTGATCACGCTGGCGGGCGGCCTCCCGGACACCTCCACCTTCCCCCCGCAGAGCTTCGCCGCCCAGATGACCCGGATCGCGCAGGAGTCGGCGGCCGAGGCGCTGCAGTACGGGCCCACGGAGGGCTTCGACGCGACCCGCGACTGCGTGTTGGAAGTGATGGCGGCCGAGGGCATGCGCCCCGACCCCGAGGACGTGATCGTCACCACCGGCGGCCAACAGGGCATCGACCTGGTCACCAAGGCGCTGGTCGACCCCGGCGACGTGGTGATCTGCGAGGCCCCCACCTACCCGGGCGCGATCCCAACCTTCTGCAGCTACGAGGCGGAGATCGTCCAGATCGAGTGCGACGCGGACGGGATGCGGGTCGACCTGCTGGAAGAGCTGCTGGCGCGGCTGGCGCGCGAGGGGCGGCGGCCGAAGTTCATCTACACCGTGCCCACCTTCCAGAACCCGGCCGGGGTGACACTCTCGCTGGAGCGGCGGCGGCGCCTGGTCGAGCTGGCGCGCGAGAACGAGCTGCTGCTGGTCGAGGACAGCCCCTACGGCCTGCTGCGCTACGGCGGCGAGCCGCTGCCGCCGCTCTACCAGCTCGACGGCGGCGACTTCGTGATCTACATCGGCACCTTCTCGAAGATCCTCTCCCCCGGCATCCGGCTCGGCTGGACCGTGGCGCCGCCGCCGGTGATGGAGAAGATCGTGATCGGCAAGCAGGCCTCCGACCTCTGCACCTCGACCCTCACCCAGCACTTCGTGCGCGAGTACTTCGCCGAAGGGCGCTGGCGCCAGTACATCGACGACGTGGTCGAGATCTACCGCGGGCGGCGGGAAGCGATGCTCGCCGCGCTGCGCGAGCACTTCCCGGCCGAGGCGAGCTGGACCGAGCCGGACGGCGGCCTGTTCATCTGGGCGACTCTGCCCGAGTACATCGACACCACCGACCTGCTGGCGAAGGCGCTGCGCGCCGACGTCGCCTTCGTCCCCGGGCGCGCCGCCTACGTCGACGGCCGTGGCGCCAACTCGATGCGGCTCAACTTCTCCGGCGTGCAAGAGGAGGAGATCCGCGAGGGCGTGCGGCGGATCGGCGAGGTGATCGCCGAGCAGGTCGAGCTGTACGGCGCCCTCACCGGCCGCCCGCCGGCTACCGGACGGCGGGCGGCGAGCGAGCGGGCCGAGTCGGGCGAGCAGCGGAAGGAGAACGTGCTGCCGTTCCGCAAGACGGGCGAGGCGGGCGGATGAGGGTCGCGGTGCTGAAAGGCGGTCGCTCCCCGGAGCGGCTGGTCTCGCTGCGCTCCGGGGCGCGGGTCGAGGACGCCCTCGAGGCGCTCGGTCACGAGGTGGTCCCGATCGACGCCGGCACCGACCTGGTGCGGCGACTGCGCGAGGAGCGCCCCGACGTCGCCTTCGTCGCCATGCACGGGATCGGCGGCGAGGACGGCACCGCGCAGGAGCTGCTCGACCTGCTCGGCATCCCCTTCACCGGCCCCGGCGTCGCCGCCTGCGCGCGCTGCATGGACAAGGCGACGGCGAAGTTCACGATGCAGGAGGTGGGCATCCCGACCCCGGACTGGTTCTCCTTCAACCAGACCGCGTTCCGCGAGCTGGGGGCCGCCGACGCCCTCGACCGGCTCGAGTCCCGGCTCGGCTTCCCGCTCGTGGTCAAGCCCAGCCGCGGCGGCTCCTCGCTCGGCGTGCGCTTCGCGCGCGGCGCCGAGGAGGTGCCGGGGGCGCTGATCTCGGCCTTCAGCTATGACGACCGGGTGCTGATGGAGCGCTTCGTCGACGGCCGCGAGCTGGCCGTCAGCGTGCTCGGCGGCGAGCCGCTGCCGGTGGTGGAGGTGATCCCCGTCGCCGGCGACCGCTACGACTTCGAGGCCCGCTACGAGATCGGCCGCACCCGCTTCGAGTGCCCGGCGGACCTGAGCGAGGCCGAGCTGCGCGCGGTCACCGACGCCGCCCTCGCCACCTGGCGCGCGCTCGGCTGCACCGGGTTCGCGCGCGTCGACCTGATCCTCGACGAGCGCGGCCCCTGGGTGCTGGAGGCGAACGCGATCCCCGGCCTCACCGACACCAGCCTGCTGCCTCAGGCGGCGGAGGCCGCCGGACTGGGCTTCGAGGAGCTGGTCGGGCGGATCCTCGACCTGGCGCTGCGCCCGGCCGCGGCCTGAGCGCTAGGAGTCGCCCCCCTGGGCGAAGTCTTCCGGCGTCACCTGGTCGAGGAACTCCTTGAACTTGTCGACGACCTCCTCGGTGTCCTCGACTTCGTGTTCGAACTCGATCGCCGACTCCTCGATCACCTCCTCCGCCGCATAGATCGGCGCCGAGACGCGCACGGCCAGCGCCAGCGCGTCCGAGGGGCGGGAGTCGATCTCGACCTCTGTGCCGTTGACCGAGACCGTGATCGAGGCGTAGAAGGTGTTGTCGCGCAGCTCCGTCACCGCGACGCGCTCGCACTTGCCGTCGAGGTTCTCGATCACGTCCTGGAGCAGGTCGTGAGTCATCGGCCGCGGCGTCGTCGCCCCTTGCAGCTTCATCAGGATCGCCGCCGCCTCCGGGTGGCCGATCCAGATCGGCAGGAAGCGGTTGCCGTCGACCGTCTTCAACAGCACGATCGGCTGCTTGCCGACCATGTCGAAGCTCACGCCGTAGATCTGCATCTGCTGCAAGAGAGGCTCCCGACCGTGCCCGTGGTTGCAGGTCAAGTATAGGTCGGCCGACGATGGGCGATCCTGGATTCGAACCAGGGACCTCGTCCTTATCAGAGACGCGCTCTAACCAACTGAGCTAATCGCCCGAGGGGAGTCGATGATAGCGACGGCGCGCGGGCGCGGGAAGCGCCGCCGCGGGCGCCGGGCCGCCCCACGGGGCCTCAGCGACGGCGCCGCAGCGCGCGCGCCAGCTCTTCCGCTTCGGCCAGCTCGTCGAAGCGCAGCTCGACCGCGATGCCGTCCCCTTTCGGGCGGACGCGGACCTCGTGGCCGAGCGCCGCCTCCAGCGCGTCGCCGGCCCGTGCCAGTGCCGCCTCCTCCTCGGCCGAGAGGCGCCGCGCTGGCTCCCGCTCGGTCTTTGGCTGGCTGGCCAGCCGGACCCTGCTCTCGGTCTCGCGCACCGACCAGCCCTCGCGCGCGGCCTGCCGCGCCAGGCGGCGGCGCACGTCGTGGCCCTTGGCCCCCAACAGGGCGCGGCCGTGGCCCTCGCTCAGCTCGCCCGCTTCGAGCAGCTCCAGCGCCTCGTCGGGCAGCTCCAGCAGCCGGATCAGGTTCGAGATCGCCGGGCGGCTGCGGCCGACCCGGCGGGCCAACTCCTCTTTCGTCAGGCCGAGGTCCTCGACCAGGGCGGCGCAGGCGCGCGCCTCCTCGACCGGGTTGAGGTCCTCGCGCACCATGTTCTCGATCAGCGCCGCCTGCAGCCGCTCTGCCTCCGCCTGCTCGCGCACCACCGCCGGCACCCGCTCCAGGCCGGCCCGCTGCGCGGCGCGCCAGCGCCGCTCGCCGGCGACCAGCTCGTAGCTGCCGTCGGGCAGGGGGCGGACCAGAAGCGGCTGCACGATCCCGCTGGCGGCGATCGAGGAGGCGAGGCCCTCCAGGGCCTCCTCGTCGAACTGGGTCCGCGGCTGGTCCGGGTTCGGCTTGATCAGCTCGACCGGCAGCTGGCGCAGCTCGCCCGCCCCGTCGGCCGACGCCGCCTCGGGCAGGATCGCGGCCAGGCCGCGCCCGATCCCGCGCTTTGCCTTAGCCACGGCCGGCGAGCTCCCGGGCCAGCGCCCGGTAGGCGACGGCGCCGCGCGACGAAGGTGCGTGCTCGGTCACGGGCAGACCATAGCTCGGCGACTCGGCGACGCGGACGCTGCGTGGGATCACCGTCTCGAAGACCATGCCGGCGAAGTGGTCGCGCAGTTCCTCCTCCACGTCGCGGGCCAGTCGCGTGCGCTCGTCGTACATCGTGATCAGCAGCCCCGCCACCTCCAGCCCCGGGTTCAGCTCGCGCCGGATCAGGCTCAGCGTCTCCAGGAACTGGATCAGCCCCTCGAGCGCCAGGTACTCGGCCTGCACCGGCACGATCACCCGGTCGGCGGCGGTGAGCGCGTTGACGCTCACCGGCCCCAGCGAGGGCGGGCAGTCCAGCAAGGTGACCGCGAACCGCTCCCGCACCGGGCCCAGGCGCTCGCGCAGCCGCGTCTCGGACCCCTCGATCCGCGGCAGCTCCACCGCCGCCCCGGCCAGGTCGCGGTTGGCCGGCACCAGCCAGAGGTTGTCCGGCCCGGCCGGCCGCGCCGCCTCGGCGACCGAGACGTCGTCGGTGAGGCAGTCGTAGGCGGAGGGCCGCATGTCGCGGTCGGCCCCGAGGGCGACGGTCGCGTTGCACTGCGGGTCGAGGTCGACGATCAGCGTCTGCTCGCCGCCCGCGGCCGCGCAGGCGGCAAGGTTGACCGCCGTGGTCGTCTTGCCGACGCCGCCCTTCTGGTTGGCCACCGCGTAGACCTTGCCCATGTCGTCGCCCAGACTAGATGCTCGCCCGGTGCCGATCCCTCCCGCCCGCGGCGCAGCCGAGCAGCCCGTCCGGCGGTCGGATAGCCTGCGCCCGTGCCCGAGACCGAGGACTGGCCCGACGCACCGGCCGAGCGCGCCCGCGAGCTCGTCGAAGGCGTCCTGGACGAGCTCGACCTCGACGGCGAGGTGATCGTCGACGAGGACGACGAGCGGATCCTGGTCACAGTCGACGGCGACGACGACTACGGCCTGCTGATCGGCAAGCGCGGGCAGACGATCGACGCCCTGCAGCTGCTCTGCTACCAGGCCGCGTTCCGCGGCCGGCGCGACCGCAAGCGGGTCGTCGTCGACGCCGCCGGGTACCGCGAGCGGCGCCGGGAGACCTTGGAGAGCCGCGCCGACCGCGCCGCCGACCAGGCGCTCAGCTCCAACGCGGTCGTCCAGCTCGACCCGATGAGCGCCGCGGAGCGCAAGATCATCCATGACCGGCTGAAGGGCCGCCCCGGGGTCGCGACCTACAGCGAGGGCGAAGAGCCGAACCGCTGCGTGGTCGTCGCCCCGCTGCTCGCCGAGTGAGCGGCGGCGGGGACGGGCTGGGGCCCGACGCCCGCGCGGCGCTGCGCCGCGTGCTCGACCTGCTGGCGGCCGAGCGCGCCTCGGTCAGCTCGGTGGTCGACGAGCGCGCCTGGCGCGTCCACGTCGAGGACAGCCTCACCGGCCTCGAGGTGCCGGAGCTGCGCCGCGCGCGGCGGATCGCCGACGTGGGGGCGGGGGCCGGCTTCCCGGGCCTGGTGCTCGCCGCCGCGCTGCCCGCGGCCCGGGTGGACCTGATCGAGTCGGTGCGGCGCAAGTGCGACTTCATGCGCCGCGCGATCGCGGCGGCGGGGATCGCCAACGCGCGCGTCGTCAACGCCCGCTCGGAGGAGGTGGCCGCCGAGGACGGGCGCGAGGCCTACGAGGCGGTCACCGCGCGCGCCGTGGGGCGCCTCTCGACGCTCGCCGAGCTGGCCTCGCCGCTGCTGGTCGAGGGCGGGGCGCTCGTCGCCTGGAAGGGACGGCGCGACGCCGAGGAGGAGGCGCAGCTCGAGCGCGCCGCGGAGGCGTTGGCGATGCGGCCCCTGCGCGTGCTCGACGTCGGCGGGCGAGCGGGCAGCGAGTACCGCCACCTGCACGTCGTCGTCAAGTCCGGGCCGACGCCGGCCAACCTGCCCCGCAAGCCGGGGATCGCGAAGAAGCGCCCGAAGGGCTGAGGCGGCCTAGCGGCGCTTCTTGCGCTTGCGCGGCGGCGGGGGCGGCGGCTTGGCGGCCTTCGCCTCCTCCGGCGAGGGGACCTGCGGCGCCGGCACCACCTTTTTCACCACCAGCTGCTGGCCGATGGTCCAGATGTTGGTCGTGATCCAGTAGAGGATCAGCCCGGCCGGGAAGCTGATGATGAAGGGGACGAAGATCAGCGGCAGGACGAAGATCAGCGCCCGCTGGCTCTTGTCGGCCGAGATCGCCATCACCATGCCCGAGGCGAGCTGGGTGCCGATGTAGATCAGGATCAGCGCCACCAGTTCGGCGCCGGTCGCCTTCGCGGTCAGATCGCCGATGAACAGGAAGCTCTGGCCCCAGTCGCCCGGCGGCACCGCGCCGCAGACCTTGTCGGTTTGGCCGCAGATGTCGAACCGCAGGTCGTTCTGCAGGACGTAGAAGAGGGTGATGAAGACGGGGATCTGGGCGAGGAGCGGGATGCAGGAGGCGAACGGGTTGACTTTGTTCTCTTTGTAGAAGCGGAGCATCTCCTGCTGCATCCGCTGTTTGTCGTTCTTGTACTTCTCCTGGATCTCTTTCAGCTGCGGCTGCAAGGCCTGCAGCGCCCGCATCCCTTTGAGCTGTTTGTAGGTAAGCGGGATCAGGATCGTCCGCATGCAGACGGTGAGGGCGATGATCGCCCCGCCCCAGCTCAACCCGACGCTGTCGTGGAAGAAGACGAGGACCTTGTCGGCCGCGTCGACGAAGAACTGGGGGACGAGCTGGAAAGCGAGCGGCAGCATCAGGCGCGGGCCTCCCGGTGGTGGTCGGCCGGGCGGACGTGGTTGGCGCGGACGCGGAAGGCGTCCGGCACCGGGTCGAAGCCGCCGTGGCTGAACGGGTTGCAGCGCAGCAGCCGCCAAGCGGCCATCAGGGCGCCGCGCAGGACGCCGAAGCGCTCGATCGCCTCGATCGCGTAAGCCGAGCAGGTCGGCTCGTAGCGGCAGCGGCGGGGGAAGGCGGGGGAGACCCAGCGGCGGTAGGCGCGCAGCGGCGCCAACGCGAGGCGTTTCACGTGGAACGCCCCCCCTGGTGGCGCGCCAGCGCCTCCTCGAGGTCGGCGGCCACGCCCTGCGCCCCCTCCCGCTCGATCAGCTCGACGATGGCCGGACGGGCGACGATCACGAAGTCGTTTCCCTCCGGAAGCCGGTCGCCCAGGCTCCAGAACGCCTCCCGCAGCACCCGCTTGACGCGGTTGCGCTGCACGGCACCGCCGACCTTGCGGCTGACCGAGACGCCGAGCCGCGCGCCCTCATCGTCGTCTTCGCCGCGCGGAAACGTGTAGAGGACGAGGAATCGGGTCGCATGTGATGTTCCGTCGCGGTAGACGCGGTCGAACTCTCCGCTGCGCGAGAGGCGCCGTCGCTTCGACGCCATCTAAGGGGTGAGGCGCTTCCGCCCCTTGCGCCGCCGGCGCCGGAGGACGGCGCGGCCGGCGCGCGTCCTCATGCGCGCCCGGAACCCGTGCGTTTTGGCGCGCTTGCGCTTCTTCGGCTGGTAGGTGCGCTTCATCGCGGCCGCAAGTATACGGACGGGCGGCGAAATCTTTTCTGCGGCAAATGCGGGGCAGGTGTCGCCGACCCCGAGCGGGGCGGATATGGTCGCCGCGGCGGTGCCGGACGACATCTCTACACGCGACCTCGAGGCCCTTTGGCGGGCGGTCACCGACCGGCTCCGCGCCGCGCTCCCGGCCTCCACCTACAGCATCTGGCTGGAGCCGCTGGAAGTCGTCGGGGTGGTCGGCGAGACGCTGTACTTGACCGCGCCGGACCGCGTCCGCGCCTGGGCCGAGCGCCGCTACTCCGGGCTGATCGCCGAAGCCCTGCGCGCCTGCGGCGCGCCGCTGCGCGAGGTCAGCTTCGCGGCGCCGCGGGAGGACGACGAGGCGCCGGGCGACTTCCCCGGCGTCTCCGTCAACCCCGCCTACACCTTCGACCGCTTCGTGATCGGGCCCGGCAACCACCTTGCCCACGGCGCCGCTTTGGCGGTCGCCGAGGCGCCCTCGGAGGCCTACAACCCCCTCTTCCTGCACGGGCCGCCGGGGCTGGGCAAGACGCACCTGCTGGGCGCGATCGCCAACTACCTGGCCGACAACGCCCCCGGCCTCAGCATCCGCTACACGACCGCAGAGTCGTTCACCAACGAGTTCGTCGCCGCCCTGCGCACCACCGGCGCCGAGGCCTTCAAGGCCCGCTACCGGGACATCGACGTGCTGCTGATCGACGACATCCAGTTCCTGCAGGGCAAGCCGGCGACCGAGGAGGAGTTCTTCCACACCTTCAACGCGCTCTACGAGGCGGGCAGCCAGCTCGTCCTCTCAGCCGACCGCATCCCCAGCGAGCTCTCCACGCTGGCGGCCCGGCTGCGCGACCGCTTCGAGTGGGGGCTTACCGTCGCCGTCGAGCCGCCCAACCTCGCCACCCGCCTCACCGTCCTGCAGCGGCTGGTGAAGGAGGCCGGCGTGGAGATCGCCGAAGACTCCGCCCTGACCGAGCTGGCGCGGCGGATCGACGCCAACGTGCGCCAACTGCACGGGGCGCTGACCCGGGTGCTCGCCCACGCCTCCCTGAAGGCGCGGCCGCTCAGCGTCGAGCTGATCGCCGAAGTGATCCCGCCCCGGCCGCGCCCGGAGAAGAAGACCACCGTGGAGGAGATCCAGCAGCGCGTGGCGGAGAGCTACGGGATCTCCCGCGCGGAGCTGGTCGGCTCCAGCCGCGCCGCTCGCCCGCTGCGCGCCCGTCAGGTGGCGATCTTCCTCACCCGCGAACTGACCGACCTCTCGCTGCCCGAGATCGGGCGCCTGTACGGCGGCCGCGACCACTCGACCGTGCTCAACTCCCTGCGCCGAGTGGAAGCCGGCCTGGGGCAGGACGACGAGCTGACCCGCAAGGTCCGGGAGCTGCGCGGCGCTATCCACAGCCAAGGTGGGAAGTAGCCGCAAGCCCTCACTGACGGCCGATGGCGCTGCAAGAATCCGCCCTTTCCCACAGCCGCTTCCACAGCGCGCATCCCCAGCACGCAAGCGGGATCAGCGGCGTCGCCGAGGGTTTCCACAGGTCCTAACCTCAATCAAGGAGACATCCGTCAGTTGAAGCTCAAGACCAACCGCGAAGAACTCGTCTCCAAGCTGTCGACCGTCTCCCGCGCCGTCTCGACGCGCGCCGCGACCCAGGCGCTCTCCGGGATCCTGCTGCAGGCCGGCGAGGGCGCGCTGACGCTCAGCGCCACCGACCTGGACCTGGGCCTGCGCACCTCGATCGGCGCCGAGGTCGGTGAGGACGGCTCGGCCCTGCTGCCCGGCCGGCTGCTGGCCGAGGTCGTCCGCTCGCTGGGCGACGAGGCGGTGGAGATCGACTCGCGCGAGGGCGAGGGCGACGTGGAGATCCGCAGCGGCAGCTCCCGCTTCCACCTACGCATGCTGCCGACGGCCGATTTCCCGTCGCTGCCCGAGCCCGACCGCGAGCGCGCCCTGCGGCTGCCGGCCGAGGCCCTGCAGTCGAGCATCGAGCTGGTCGCGCGGGCGGCCTCGCGCGACGACATGCGCCCGGTGCTGACCGGCGTCTTCGTCAGCGCCGCGGGCAAGGAGCTGACGATGGTCGCCACCGACTCCTACCGGCTTGCGGTCAAGCAGACCGCGCTGGAGGCGGAGCTGGGCGGCGAGCTGGAGGCCAACGTCCCCGCCAAGGCGCTGCGCGAGCTGAGCCGCATCCTCGCCGCCGAAGGGGTGGAGGAGGCGTCGGTGACGCTGCTGCCCAACCAGGCGGTGTTCGAGGCCGGCTCGATCACCCTCAGCACGCGGCTGATCGACGGCCAGTTCCCGAACTTCCGCCAGCTCTTGCCGGAGTCCTACGAGCACGACGTGCGGCTGCCGCGCGACGAGTTCCTCGCCGTCGTGCGGCGGGTCAGCCAGATGGCGCAGCGCAACGCCCCGCTGCGCCTCTCGTTCACGAGCGGTGAGCTGACGGTGGCGGCGACGACGCCGGACGTCGGCGACGCGGTGGAGACGATGCCGGTCGCCTTCGAGGGCGAGGAGCTGGAAATCGGCTTCAACCCCGAGTTCCTGCGCGAGGGCGTCGAAAGCGTCGAGGGCGACGAGGTGCTGATGCGACTGATCTCGCCGTTGCGCCCGGGCCTGCTGCAGCCGGTCGGCAGCGAGGACTTCCGCTACCTGGTGATGCCGATTCGCCTCAACGTCTGAGGCGGCGCCGCGGGGTGCTGGTCACCGCGATCGAGGCCCGGCCGCTGCGCAGCCTTGACCGCGCCCGGGTCGAGCTGCCGCCCGGGATCACCAGCGTCGTTGGGCCGAACGGGACCGGCAAGACCAACCTCGTCGAGGCGCTGTACTTCGCCCTCACCGGGCGTTCGTTCCGCACCGCCGACCGCCGCGACCTGATCCCGTTCGGCGGCTCCTTCGCGCGCGCGGAGGCGACGCTGCGCGACGCCGACGGGATCGAGCACCGCCTCACCGCGACCGTGAGCCGCACCGAGGGGCGCCGCCACCTGTTGGACGGCAACCGCGCCGACCCGGCGACGATCACGCGCAGCCGCCCCCCGGTGGCGGTCTTCGCGCCGGACCGCCTCAGCCTGGTCAAGGGCCCGCCGGGCGAGCGGCGCGCTCACCTCGACGGCTTCGCGGCGGCGCGCTGGCCGTCGCGCGCCGAGCTGCGCAAGCGCTACGGGCAGGCGCTCGCGCAGCGCAACGCGCTGCTGGGCCGGATCGGGGCGGGGATCGGCTCGCCGTCGGACCTTGGCGTCTGGGACGCGGCGCTGGCCGCGTCCGCGGCGCCGCTGGTCGCCTCCCGCGCCGAGGCGACGGCCGAGCTGGCGGAGCCGTTCGCCGCCGCCGCGGCGGAGCTGGGCCTGGAGGAGGCGAGCCTGAGCTACGCGCCGCGCGCCGCCGGGGACGCGGAGGAGATCCGCGCCGGCCTCGAGGAGCGGCGCGAGCAGGACCTGCGCGCCGGCCGCACCACCTGGGGGCCGCACCTGGACGAGCTGAAGATCGAGGCCGGCGGCCGCGCCCTGCGCCGCTACGGGTCGCAGGGCCAGCAGCGCGCCGCCCTGCTGGCGCTGCTGTTCGCCGAGCGCGAGGCGCTGCTGGCGGCGCGCCGCGTGGTCCCGCTGCTGCTGCTCGACGACGTGATGAGCGAGCTGGACCCCGGCCGCCGCGAGCGGCTGGTGGGGCGGCTGGGGGACGGCGGGCAGGCGCTGGTCACCGCCGCCGACGAGGAGTCGGTGCCCGCCGCGGCGCGGGGGACGGTGGTGCGGATGCCGCCGCCCGCGCCGGAGGAGGGGGCGTGAGCCGCCGCCGCGCTCCGCGCCCGGCCGCCGCCGCGCTCCGCGCCGCCCTGCAGCGGGCGGCGCCGCAGACCCCGCTCGCCGCCGCGCAGGCGGCCTGGGCGCAGGCGGTCGGCGAGGGCGTCGCCGCGGTCGCCGAGCCGGTCGCCGAACGCGACGGGAAGCTGGTGGTCGAGTGCCGCGACGCGGTCTGGGCGCAGGAGCTGGACCTGATGCAGGCGGACCTGCTGGGCCGCCTGCGGGAGGAGATCGGCGACGCCGCCCCGAGCGGGTTGACCTTCCGCGTCAAAGGGGCGCGGGATTAGGCACATTTTGCCTTGATTTGCAGGAAAAAAGCGGCGAATCGACACGATTTCCGCGGCGCCGGGCTGGTATTCTTCACTCCGACTCGCGTTCGGCCCCGACCTCCGTGGAGCGAGGCTCCAGGCGTCGGGGCTTTCTGTGTCAACCGGAAGGGACCAATTGCCTGAGAAGAAAGCCAAAGCAGCCGGGGGCGACTCCTACGGCGCCAAGGACATCACCGTCCTCGAGGGCTTGGAGGCGGTTCGCAAGCGCCCCGGCATGTACATCGGTTCCACCGGTCCCCGCGGGCTCCACCACCTCGTCTACGAGATCGTCGACAACTCGGTCGACGAGGCGTTGGCCGGGCACTGCGACAGCGTGCGCGTGGTCCTGCACCCGGACAACTCGTGCACAGTCGAGGACAACGGCCGCGGCATCCCGGTCGAGACGATGGAGAAGGAGGGCCGCCCGGCCGCCGAGGTGGTGCTGACCGTGCTGCACGCGGGGGGCAAGTTCGGCGACGGTGGCGGCTACAAGGTCTCGGGCGGCTTGCACGGAGTCGGCGTCTCGGTCGTCAACGCGCTCTCGGAGCGGCTGCACCTGGAGGTGAGCCGCGACGGGCGGGTCTGGACCCAGGACTACGAGCGCGGCAAGCCGCAGAACGAGTTGACGCCGGGCGCCGAGACGGAGGCCACCGGCACCAAGATCACCTTCCTGCCCGACCTCGAGATCTTCGAGGAGATCGAGTTCGACTTCCAGACGCTGGCCGAGCGGCTACGCGAGACCGCCTTCCTGACCCGCGGCCTGCGGATCGAGCTGGTCGACGAGCGCGGCACCACGAACAGCGTCGTCTTCCAGTACGACGGCGGGATCGAGGACTTCGTCCGCCACCTGAACGAGAACAAGGACCCGCTGCACCGCAAGGTCATCTACTTCGGCGGCGAGGAGGAGTCGGGCGAAGTCGAGGTGGCGATGCAGTGGAACTCTTCCTACCAGGAGTCGATCTTCAGCTTCGCCAACAACATCAACACCCACGAGGGCGGCACCCACCTCTCCGGCTTTCGCGCCGCCCTGACCCGGACCCTGAACGCCTACGCGCGCAACAAAGGGCTGCTGAAAGAGAAGGACGCCAACCTCGCCGGCGAGGACGTGCGCGAGGGGCTGACGGCGGTGATCTCGGTCAAGCTGCACGACCCGCAGTTCGAGGGCCAGACGAAGACCAAACTCGGCAACCCGCCGATCAAAGGCCTGGTCGAGGAGACGGTCAACCGCAAGCTGGCCGAGTTCCTGGAGGAGAACCCGGGCGACGCGCGGCGGATCATCGGCAAGGCGATCGACGCCTCGCGGGCCCGCGACGCGGCGCGCAAAGCGCGCGACCTGACGCGGCGCAAGTCGGCGCTGGAGAACTCGACCCTGCCCGGCAAGCTCGCCGACTGCACGGTCAAGGACCCGGCGCTGGCGGAGCTGTTCGTGGTCGAGGGCGACTCGGCGGGCGGCTCGGCGAAGCAGGCGCGCGACCGCAACACGCAGGCGGTGCTGCCGCTGCGCGGCAAGATCATCAACGTCGAGAAGAGCCGCATCGACAAGGTGCTGGCCAACAACGAGATCCAGGCGCTGATCACCGCGATCGGCACCGGCGTCCACGACGAGTTCAAGCTCGAGGACGCCCGCTACCACAAGATCGTGATGGCGACCGACGCCGACGTCGACGGCGCCCACATCCGCACCCTGGTGCTGACCTTCCTCTACCGGCAGATGCCGGACTTGATCGACGCCGGCTACGTGTACATCGCCAAACCGCCCCTCTACCGCGTCAAGCAGGGCAACCAGGAGACCTACCTCGAGCGCGAGAGCGAACTGGAGGAGCTGCTGCTGCGCGACAAACTGGAGGACTTCCGGATCACCGACGCGAGCGGCGAGACCCGCAAGCTGACGCAGTCGCGCTGGCAGGCGTACGTGCGCCGCTCGAAGGAGTACGAGGGCTGGGGGTCCTCGCTGCAGGCGCAGTTCGGCGGCGAGGTGGTGCGCTTCCTGGAGGAGTCCTCGCTGCTCGACGAGGGCGTCGCCGGCCTCGCGGAGGCGGCGAAGCTGCTCGGCCGCGAGGCGCAGGAGGGCGAGCCGTTCGAGACCACGGTGCTGTACGAGGGCGAGGACGCGCTGACCGTGAAGGCGGTCGAGCGCCGCAGCGGCCTGGCGCGGACGCACCGGCTGCCGGCGGAGCTGTTCGCCCACCACGAGTACCGCAAGTTCGCCGCCGTCCACCAGGCGCTGCTGAAACAGGTCGGGCGGCCGCCGTTCGAGATCGAGTACGACGGGCGGCGCAACGCGGCCCTCTCCTTCCAGGCGCTGCGCGGCGCGGTGCTGGAGCTGGCCCGCAAGGGCGTGCAGCTGACCCGCTTCAAGGGGCTGGGCGAGATGAACGCCGAGCAGCTGCGCGAGACGACGATGGACCCGGCCACCCGCACCCTGGCCCGGGTGACGCTGGAAGACGCCACCGCCGCCGACCAGATCTTCTCGATGCTGATGGGCGACCAGGTCGGTCCGCGGCGCGAATTCATCGAGGCCCACGCCAAGGAGGTCCGCTTCCTTGACGTCTAAGAGCCCGCGGCCCGCGGCCGCGAGGGAGGGGAGCTGAGATGGCGCTCGAGGCGCTGACCGGGCGGATCGAGGAGCGCGAGCTCGAGAAGGAGATGCGCTCCTCGTACCTCGATTACGCGATGAGCGTGATCGTGGGGCGGGCGCTGCCGGACGTGCGCGACGGCCTCAAGCCGGTGCACCGGCGGGTGCTGTACGCGATGCACGACATCGGCCTGCAGCCGACCCGGCCGTACCGCAAGTGCGCCTTCATCGTCGGCGAGGTGATGGGCAAGTACCACCCGCACGGCGACTCGGCGATCTACGACACGCTGGTGCGGATGGCGCAGGACTTCTCGCTGCGCTACGTGCTCGTCGACGGCCAGGGCAACTTCGGCTCGATCGACGACGACCCGGCCGCGGCGATGCGCTACACGGAGGCGCGGCTGGGGCGCCTGGCGACCGAGCTGCTGCGCGACATCGACGCCGACACGGTCGACTTCGGCCCCAACTACGACGAGTCGACGCAGGAGCCGCTGGTCCTGCCGGCGCGCTTCCCGAACCTGCTCGTCAACGGCGCCGCGGGGATCGCGGTCGGGATGGCGACCAACATCCCGCCCCACAACCTGCGCGAGGTCGTCGACGCGGTCTGCGCCTACATCGACGACCCGGAGATCGACCTCGAGGGCCTGATGCAGCACATCAAGGGCCCCGACTTCCCGGGCGGCGGGATCATGAGTCGGGAAGGGATCGCCGAGGCCTACCGGTCCGGGCGCGGCAGCATCAAGGTGCGGGCGCGCGCCCACGTCGAGCCGCTGAAGGGCGGCAAGGAGGCGATCGTCGTCACCGAGCTGCCGTTCATGGTCAAAAAGGGCGGCGACGGCGGCCTGATCACGAAGATCGCCGAGCTGGTCCGGGACAAGAAGCTGGACGGGATCGCCGACCTGCGCGACGAGTCGGACCGCTCCGGGATGCGGCTGGTGATCGAGCTGAAGCGCGGCGGCCCGCCGGCCAAGGTGGTCCTCAACAACCTCTACAAGAAGACCGCCATGCAGACGACGTTCGGCGCCAACATGGTGGCGCTCGTCGACGGCGTCCCGAAAACGCTCAGCCTGCGCGAGCTGATCCAGCACTACGTCGACCACCAGCGCGAGGTGGTGACGCAGCGCACCCAGTACGAACTGCGGCGGGCCGAGGCGCGGGCGCACATCCTCGAGGGGCTGCTGGCCGCGCTCGACAACCTCGACGCGGTGATCAAGCTGATCCGCGGCTCAAGCGATCCCGACGCCGCCCGCGAGGGCCTGATGTCGAGCTTCGACCTCTCGCGCGAGCAGGCGCAGGCGATCCTCGACATGCGCCTGCAGCGGCTGACCGCGCTGGAAGCCGACAAGGTGCGCGCCGAGCACGCGGACCTGGTGGAGCGGATCGCCGAACTGCGCGACATCCTCGGCGACGAGGCCAAAGTACTGGGCCTGATCAAGGAGGAGCTGCGGGAAATCGCCGACGCCTACGGCGACGAGCGCCGCACGGAGCTGGTCCACTTCGACGGCGACGTCGGGATCGAGGACATGATCGCCGACCAGCAGATGGTGATCTCGATCACCGCCTCCGGCTACGTGAAGCGGCTGCCGCTGGCCACCTACCGGCAGCAGCGCCGCGGCGGCGTCGGCGTGATGGGGATGAACCTCAAAGAGGACGACTACATCGCCCACCTGCACATCTGCTCGACGCACGACTTCCTGCTCTTCTTCACCAACCGCGGAAAGGTGTACCGGACCAAGGTGTACGAGCTGCCGGAGGGGTCGCGGACCTCGAAAGGCAGCTCGCTCAACAACCTGCTGCCGCTGCGCGAAGGCGAGCGAGTGATGGCGGTGATCCCGACCCGCGACTTCAAAGAGAACAAGTACCTCGCCTTCGCCACCGCCAACGGGCTGATCAAGAAAACGGAGTTCGAGGCCTACAACACGCCGATCCGCGCCGACGGGATCATCGCGATCAAGATCCGTGATGACGACGAGCTGGTGCAGGTGCGGCTCACTTCGGGCGAAGACGACATCCTCATGGTCTCCCGCTCCGGCCACGCGGCGCGCTTCTCGGAGCAGGCGGTGCGGCCGATGGGCCGCGACACCAGCGGCGTCAAGGGGATGAACGTCTCCGAGGGCGACAACCGGGTGCTGGCGATGGACGTAGCCCGCAACGACACCGAACTGTTCGTCGTCACCGAGAACGGCTACGGCAAGCGGACGCCGGTCTCCGAGTACCCGGTCAAGGGGCGCGGGACGAAGGGCGTGCTGACCGCGAAGCTGACCGAGAAGAAGGGCGGCCTCGCCGGCGCCCTGATCGTCGCCGAGCACCAGGACCTGCTGTTCATCTCCCAGAACGGGATGGTGCAGCGGACCTCGGTCGCCGGCATCTCCCGCATGGGTCGCGCGACCCAGGGCGTGAAAGTGATGAACCTGCGCGGCGACGACCGCGTCAGCGCCGTCGCCCTCGTCGTCGAGTCGGGCGAAAAGCAGCGCCCCGACACCGATGCCGACGACGACCAAGGCCGCCTCGACGAAGCCGACGCCTGAGCCCGGGCCGCCTTAAGCCGCCTGGGGCAGGTACTGCTGCCAGTTGTCCGGGATCTTCGGGCTGGCGACCTGGATGAAGACGGTGGGAGGCGGCGGCTTCGGGGGGCGCGCGGGGTGCATCTGGATCTCGCGCGGCAGGCGGTCGCCCTTGCGGCGGTTGCAGCTCGCGCAGGCGGCGACGATGTTCTCCCAGACCGATTTGCCGCCGCGGCTGCGGGGGATCACGTGGTCGACGGTGAGCGTCGACTGGGTCGAGCCGCAGTACTGGCAGGTCCAGCGGTCGCGGGCGAGGACGGCGCGGCGGGTGATCTTGCGCCGGTGCGCCTCGCGCGGGATCTTCACGTAGTTGAGGAGCCGGATCACGTCCGGGCGCTCCATCGTCATCCGCTCCGAGCGCAGCGTCGCCCCCTCGCGCCGCTCGAGCAGTTCGGCTTTTTCCTTCAGCAGCAGGACGGTGGCCCTGCGCAGAGTGCAGACGTTGATCGGCTCATACGTCGCGTTGAGTACGAGGACCCGTCCCATGACTGCAGCGGATTGTACGGGGAGGTCCGCCCGACCCCGTATCGATTGCGACATGGGCGGTTCCGGGCCGCCCGAGCGCTCAAGCAGCCTCAGCCGGTCGGGTAAGAGCCGAGGATGCGCACCGAGCCCGCCTTGGTGCGCAGGGCCGCGATCGCCTCGGCGACGACGGGGTCGCTCTCGGCTCCCTCGAGGTCGCAGAAGAACATGTACAGGCCGAGCCCGACCCGCATCGGCCGCGACTCGATCCGGGTCAGGTTGATGCGGCGCGAGGAGAACTCGCTCAAAGCGTCGACCAGCGCCCCGGGGTGGTCCTCGCCCAGCTCCGAGAACACGAGCGAGGTCTTCCACGGCCCCTCGCCCTCCGGCGGCGTGCCGGCGGGCGCGATCCAGACGAAGCGGGTGACGTTGTTTTCCTCGTCCTGGATGCTCTCGCGCACGATCGCGCACCCGTACAGCTCCGCCGCGGAGCGCGACCCGATCGCCGCCCAGGGACGCGGCGACTCGGCCACCATCCGCACCGCCGCCGCGGTGCTGCTGACGCTGCGCAGTTCGACCCCGGACAGGTTCTCGCGCAGGAAGCGCGCGCACTGGGCGAGCGGCTGCTGGTGGGACAGCACCGCCTCGATCCGCTCCAGCTCCAGCGGCTCGCGGGCCAGCAGGTGGGCGCGCACGGTGTAGTCGTGCTCGCCGACGATCGTCACTCCCTCGGCCTCGAAGGCAAGCGTGTCCAGGGTCGGCCGCACCGAGCCCTCGATCGAGTTCTCGAACGGAACCAGGGCGCGGTCGGCCTCGCCGCGCTGCACCGCCAGGATCGCCTCGTGGATCCCGGCCGTGCGCAGGGGCTCGTAGTCGCTGTCCGAGAGCGCCTCGCTGAGCGCGTCCTCGGTGAAGGTGCCGGCCGGGCCGAGGTAGGCGATCCGCATCGCGGCCCCTATTCGAAGACGACCGTGTAGGTGGCCTCGTTGTTTTCGGTCACCTGCTCGCCGGGCACCGGGTCGACTTTGACCTCGAGCGTCACTTCGCCTTTGGGCGTCGGCGTCAGCGGGATCGAGACGCTTTCCGTTTCCCCGGCCCCGATCGAGTTGATGGTCTCGGTCAGCGCTTTGCCGTCGACCGAGACCGTGACCTTGACCCCGTTCTCGGTCGATTCGCCCTGGTTCTGGACCTGGACTTCGACTTCTGCCGTTTCACCGCCGCTCGCGGTCGCCGGCACCCCTTCGGCGAGTTCGGATCCGTTGAGGCTCACCCCGACCAGCCCCAAGCCGTGCACGCCGGGCGTCGCTTTGCCGCCGCCGGAGCCGCTCACCGCCGCCAGCGCCTCGCCGACCGCGCCCGCCTCGAGCCACTCGGTGCCGGGGACGAAGGAGCTTTTCACCACTTCGGCGCTGACGCCCTTGTCGTCCAACGTGCCCTGGATTTCGGGCCGCACCACCGTTTCGTAGACCACGTCCGAGGCGGCCAGCCGCTGCACCTGGCGTTCGATCGAGGCGGTCGCTTTGCGCGCCCCCGCGTCGCCGAGCGCGGTGCGCACCTTGTTGGCGATTTCGGTCATCGCCCCGGCGCGCAGCGCGTAGACCAGTTCGAGGTTGCGCTGGGCGCCCTTCATGTCGCCCGGCGCGTCGAGCCCGTCGATCCGCGACGCGTAGGCGTCCATCGCGCTGCGGTCGGCGTTGACCTCGTTGACGAACTCGCTCACCGAGAGGCTCCCCGGGTCGGAGAGGCGGCTGAAGAACGATTTGCTCGTCTGCTGGGTCTCCTTGAGGATCTGCGCCACGTTGCGCGCGTAGTCGCTCAGGGCGCGGTTGGCGCGCGCGTCGAGGCACCCCTTCACCCCGAGCACGATCAGGACCAGCAGCAGCAGCGCCCCGCCCAGCGCCAGCGCGCGCCGCAGCATGATCTGCTGGCGCTCCGGACGGCGCCGGGGCCGCGGCCGACGCGGCCTGCGTGATGCGGCTTCGTGCTCCAAGAACGGCTCTCCCAGGCTGGTTGGCTGGCCGAAGAGTATGACCGCAGGCACGGGCAACGCTCCCTCGCGGCGCGCGCCCGGTGGCTTTTTCCCAACCTGCGCGCCGCGCCGAAGGCGGGCAGGAGGGGGGAGCCCGGCGGCGAAGTCGCAAGGCGCTGTGGTCGGCTCCGTGGTCCTCAACCGGTTCGTGATCGAGCGGCGCCTGGGCAGCGGCGGGTTCGGCGTCGTCTACGAGGCCTGGGACGGCCGCCTCGAGCGCCCGGTGGCTGTGAAGGCGATCGAGCGCCGCGGCGAGGCCGGCCGGCGCGTCCTGCGCGAGGCGCAGGCGGCGGCGCGCCTCAACCACCCGGCGATCGTCACCCTCTACGAGATGGGGGAGGAGGACGGCGCCGCGCTGCTGGTCAGCGAGCTGGTCGAGGGCGAGACGCTGGCCGAGCTGGCGGCGGCGGGCGAGCTGACCGACCGCGAGATCGGCGAGATCGGCGCCGACCTCTGCGAGGCGCTCGACCACGCCCACTCGCGCGGCGTCGTGCACCGGGACGTGAAGCCGCAGAACGTGCTCGTCGTCGACGGTGAGCCGCGCGCCAAGCTGATGGACTTCGGCGTCGCACACCTGGCCGGCGACGCCGGGCTGACGGCGCCCGGCGACGTGGTCGGCACGCTCGCCTACATGGCGCCCGAGCAGGCGGCGGGCCGCGCGGTCGGCCCCGAGGCCGACCTCTACTCGCTCGCCCTGACGCTGTACGAGTGCTGGAGCGGCGAGAACCCCCACCGGCGCGCCAACCCGGCGGCGACGGCGCGCTCGATCGGCGGCCGCGTGCGCAGCCTGCGGCGGCTGCGCCCCGACCTGCCGCGCGAGCTGACCGACGCGATCGACGCCTGCCTGCAGCCGCGCCCCTCCCGGCGCCCCTCGCTGGCGGAGCTGGGAGAGGCGATCGAGGGCTCCCTGGAGCTGCTCTCCGACGACCTCGAGGCGGGCCCGCGGCTGGCGCCGCGGCTGGGCGCCCTCGCGCTCGCGCTCGCGGCCGGCGTCTGGCTCGCGGTCGGCCACGGCCCGGTGCTGCCCTGACAACCACGTTCTAGGATTTCTCCGATCGGCGTCCTACGCAATTTGGAGTCCCGGATCGAGCGCCTGGTCGAGGGCCTGTTCAGCCGTGCCTTCAGCTCCGAGGTGCAGCCGGTCGAACTGGCGCGCAAGCTGGCCAAGGAAATGGACGCCCACAAGACCGCCTCGGTGCAGCGCGTCTACGTCCCCAACGAGTACACGGTCTACCTCTCGCCGCGCGACCGGGCCAAGTTCGAGGGCTACGAGCGCTCGCTGGAGCAGGAGCTGGCCGGCTACTTGCTCGAGCACGCCCGCCGGCGCGGCTACGACCTGCTGACCCGGCCCGAGGTCAGCTTCGCCACCGACGAGCGGCTGCGCTTGGGCGAGTTCGGGATCGGGGCGCGGCTGGTGAAGCCGCCCGCCCACGAGGGCGAGGCCCCGAGCCAGGGCGAGGAGGGGCGCACGATGGTCTACTCGGCGGTGCGCCAGCGGGGCGGCCGCGCGCCGGTGGAGGAGGCGCCGGGCGAAGTGGTGACGCGGGCCGTCGTCTCCCTGCGCGACCGCCGCTACGTGCTGGACGGCCCGCGGGCCACGGTCGGGCGCTCGAAGTCGGCCGACTGCGTCCTCGCCGACCCCAACGTCTCCCGCCGCCACGCCGAGCTGCGCCGGTCCCCGGACGGCGAGTGGGAGATCGTCGACCTCGGCTCGACCAACGGGCTGAAGGTGAACGGCCGCCGCGTGCCGGCGGCGCGCCTGCGCCCCGGCGACGAGGTGACGCTCGGCACCACGACCTTCGTCTTCGACATCGAGCAGTAGCGGGCGCTGCCCGTAACCTGCTGGGCGCGTGGACTACGACCCGATATCGGTGGCCCTCAAGTTCGGCTTCCTGGCCGTCCTCTACCTGTTCCTGCTCGCGATCGCGCGCAGCGCCCTGCGCGACCTGCGCGGCACGGTCGCGCCCGCCCCGGACGCGACGGGCTTCCACCCGGCGCCCGCGGTCGCCGCGGCGCCCGCCGCCGACGCCTGGCTGGTCGCCGAGCGGGGCGGCGGGTTGGAGCCGGGGACGCGCTTCGACCTGATCGGGGGCCTCTCGATCGGGCGCTCCCGCGAGGCCGACGTGCAGATCGCCGACCGCTACGCCTCGGGCCTGCATGCCCGCGTCTTCTCCCGCGAAGGGCGGTTCTTCGTCGAGGACATGAACTCGACCAACGGCACCCTGCTCAACGGCGCCGAGCTGCACGGGGAGGCGGAGCTGATCGACGGCGACACGCTGCGGATCGGCGACACCGAGTTCCGGCTGGAGGTGGGGTGAGGTGACGCTGCGGATCGCCGAAGTCGCCCACCGCACCGACACCGGGCGCCAGCGCAGCGCCAACGAGGATGCCTTCTTCGCGCAGGGCCCGGTGTTCGCGGTCGCCGACGGGATGGGCGGCGCCCAGGCGGGCGAGGTCGCCTCCAAAGCGGCGGCGGAGGCGTTCGCGGCCGAGCTGCCGCAGGCGGCGCCGGAGGCGGTGCTGCGGGAGACGATCGAGGGCGCCAACCGCACCATCCACGAGCTCGCGCGCCGCGACCCCGCCTTGGCCGGGATGGGGACGACGACGACGGCGGCGATCGTCGACCCGGAGGCCGAGGAGGTGGCGATCGGCCACGTCGGCGACAGCCGCGCCTACCGCTTGCGGGGCGGGCGGCTGGAGCAGCTGACCCGCGACCACTCGCTGGTCGAGGAGATGCGCCGCAAGGGCCAGCTGACCCAGGCGCAGGCCGAGGACCACCCGCAGCGCTCGATCATCACCCGAGCGCTGGGCCCCGAGGCTGAGGTCCAGGTCGACGTGCAGACGGTGCCGGCGCGCGACGGCGACGTCTTCCTGCTCTGCTCGGACGGGCTGACGACGATGCTCGACGACGACCACATCCGCCGCCTGCTCGTTCGTGCCTCCTCCCTGCAGAGCGCGGTCCGCGCCCTGGTCGACGAAGCCAACCGGGCCGGGGGCCGGGACAACATCACGGTGGTCGCCTTCCGGCTCGAGGACGCCGCCGCCCCGGCGCGCGGCAACCCGGGCGCCGACCCGGACGAGAGCGCGACGCTGCTCGGGCCCGCGGCCGAGGAAGCGGGCCTCACCGCGACCGAGGTGCGGCGCCGGGCCGCCGCCGAGGCGGCGCGCAAACGGCGCGCAGAGATGGCCGCCCGCCGCCCGCGGCGCCGCCTGCGCACGGCGGCGAAGGCGCTGGCGGCGCTGGTCGTCGTCGCGGCGCTCCTCGGCGGCGCCTGGTACGGCACCCGCCAGGTCTGGTTCCTCGGCACCGACGAGGCGGGGCGGGTTGCGCTCTACCGGGGCCTGCCCTACGAGCTACCGTTCGGCCTCAAGCTCTACGAACGGCGCTACGCGAGCCCGATCCAGACCGACTCGCTGCCGCCCCGCCGCCGCCGGGCCGTGGTCGACCACGACCTGCGCTCGCGCTCCGACGCCGTCTCGCTGATCGAGGACATCCAGCGCAGCCAGGGAGTGCCTTGAGGTCGGCCCGCAACCGCGAGCTGGTGGCCCTGATCCCGGTCGCCCTGATGCTCACCGCCGGGTTCACCGCCGTCTTCGCCCAGCAGGACCAGCGGCTGGGCGACCTCAGCCTGGTCTACGGCGCCTACTTCCTCGCCGTCTGCCTCGCCACCCACGTCTACCTGCGGATCCGGCTGCCGGCCGCGGACCCGTACCTGTTCCCGCTCGTGGCCCTGCTGACCGCGTTCGGGCTGGTGATGATCTACCGCATCGACGCCGACCTGGCCCGCGACCAGGCGAACTGGTTCGTGCTCGGGCTGGTCCTGTTCGCGCTCACGATCCACTTCCTGCGCGACTACGAGGTGCTGGAGCGCTACCGCTACACGATTGCCGCCGCCGGGCTGCTCCTGCTCCTGGCGCCGCGCCTGCCCGGGATCGGGCAGCAAGTCAACGGCGCCTACCTCGGGGTGAAGGTCGGCCCGGTCGCGTTCCAGCCCGCCGAGCCGGCGAAGCTGGCGATCGTCGTCTTCCTCGCCGGCTACCTGCGCGAGCACCGCGAGGTGCTGATCGTCGGCGCCCGCCGGGTGCTGGGCGTGACGCTGCCGCCGCTGAAGCACTTCGGCCCAATGCTGGTCGTCTGGGGGGCGACGATGTTCATGCTCGTCTTCATCCGCGACCTGGGCAGCTCGCTGATGTTCTTCGCCGCCTTCCTGGCGCTGCTCTACGTGGCCACGGGGCGGCTCTCGTTCGTGGTCATCGGGATGGCGATGTTCTTCGCCGGGGCCTGGTTCTTCGCCTCCACCGTCCCGCACGTCCACGACCGGGTGCAGATCTGGCTCGACCCCTGGCGCGACCCGGGCAACACCGGCTACCAGGTCCTGCAGTCGATCTTCGCCCAGGCCGACGGCGGGCTGTTCGGCAAAGGGCTCGGGCAGTCGCTGATCACGATCCCGGGCAGCGACGCGCCGCTGCTGCCGGCGGCGCAGACGGACCTCGTCTACGCGCTGATCGTCAACGAGGTCGGCCTCTTCGGTGCCTGCGGCGTGATCCTGATCTACCTGCTGATCGCGGCGCGCGGGTTCAAGATCGCCCTGCTCGCCGACGACGGCTTCTCGAAGCTGCTGGCGACCGGCCTCACCGCGGTCTTCTCCTTCCAGGCGTTCGTGATCATCGGCGGCGTCACCCGGGTGATCCCGCTGACCGGGGTGACGCTGCCCTTCATCAGCTACGGGGGCAGCTCGATCGTCGCCAACTTCGTCCTGCTGGCGCTGCTGCTGTTGGTCTCCGACCGGGCTCGCCGCGAGGCGGCGGCCCAGGGGCGGGCGCCGGCGCCGGGGGTGGCATGAACCGGCAGATCGTCAGGCTGTTCGGCTTCTTCGTCGTCCTCTTCGGGCTGCTGGTCGGCTTCACCTCGTACTGGTCGGTGTTCGACGCCGAGGCCCTGCGCGAGAACAGCGTCAACAAGCGGCCCCTGTTCGAGCAGCAGCAGGTGCGTCGCGGGCGCATCCTCACCGCGGACGGCGAACTGATCGCGAAGTCGGTCCGCAAGGGCAGCGGCGACGACCTGCGCTACGTGCGCCGCTACCCGGAGGGGAGCCTGTACGGGCACCCGATCGGCTACAGCTTCCCGGACGAGGGTCAGAGCGAGTTCGAGCGCTTCCACAACGCGACCCTGGTCGACGAAGAGGGCGAGTTCCGCTCCATCGTCGAGGAGCTGCTGGGCCACGCCCGGGAGGGCGACGACATCGTCACCAACATCGACTCCGACGCGCAGCGGGTCGCGCTGCGGAGCCTCGAAGCGGCCGGCTTCGGGGCGGTGGTGGCGCTCGACCCGCGCACCGGGGCGGTGCGGGCGATGGCCTCCAACAAGTCCTTCAACCCGAACGCGATCCCGACCCGGATCGGGCAGATGAACCGCAACACGATCGAAACGCCGCTGCTCAACCGGGCCACGCAGGGCTTGTACCCGCCGGGCTCCACCTTCAAGGTGGTGACCGCGGCGGCGGGGCTGGAGAGCGGCGTGATCACCCCGAGCACGGTGATCGACGCGCCGGGGACGATCGAGGCCGAAGGGCACCCGCTCAGCAACGACTTCGGCACCTCTTACTCGGGGGCGACGCTGGACCGGGCGCTGACCAACTCGATCAACACCTGGTTCGCGCAGCTGGGGCAGAAGGTCGGCCGGGCGCGGCTGTTCGAGACGATGGAGAAGTTCGGCTTCAACTCGACGCCGCCGATCGACCTCCCCGACGACGAGGTCTGGGTCAGCGGCGTCTACGAAGGGCGGCGCACGCTCGACCGCGACGACGCCTTCGACCTCGCCCGCCTGGCGATCGGCCAGGAGCGGCTGCTGGCGACGCCGCTGCAGATGGCGATGGTGGCGGCCGCGGTCGCCAACGGCGGGCGGCTGATGAAGCCGCAGATCTGGAGCCGGGTCGTCGACCCCGACGGGCGCGTCGTGCGGCGCCAGGAGCCGTCCGAGTACCGGCGGCCGATCTCGGCCGAGACGGCGGCCGACCTGGCGCGGGCGATGGAAGGGGTGGTGCGGGAAGGCACGGGCACCAACGCGGCGATCCCGGGGGTCCCGGTGGCGGGCAAGACGGGGACCGCGGAAACGCCGGGCAACAAGGCGTGCGGGGGCGGCGCGGAGCAGAACCAGGCCTGGTTCATCGGCTTCGCGCCGGCCGACGAGCCGGAGGTCGCGATCGCGGTCTCGGTCGAGTGCACGACGCAGTTCGGCGGCGAAGTCGCGGCGCCGATCTTCCGCGCCGTGGCGGAAGCCGTCCTGGAAAGCGATTAGACAACGGGCAGCAAGCGAATGGAGGGCCGATTGGCGGAACTGGGCGAGGGCAGCGTGGTCGACGGGCGCTACCGGGTGCTGCGCCGGATCGGGTCCGGCGGCATGGCGGACGTCTGGCTGGCGGAGGACACGCACCTGCAACGGCAGGTGGCGCTGAAGGTCCTGCACGCCCGCTTCGCCCAGGACCGCGAGTTCGTCGAGCGCTTCCGCCGCGAGGCCGAGGCGGCGGCGGGCTTGCAGCACCCGAACATCGTCGCCGTCTACGACCGCGGCTCCTACGAGGGCACCTGGTACATCGCGATGCAGTACGTCGAGGGGGCGACGCTGAAGGAGCTGATCGCCCGCGGCCTCACGCCGCCGGAGGCGGTGGAGCTGATCCGTCAGGTGCTGGCGGCGGCCGGCTTCGCGCACCGGCACGGGGTCGTGCACCGGGACCTCAAGCCGCAGAACGTGATCGTCGACGGCGACGGCAAGGTGGTGGTGACGGACTTCGGGATCGCTCGCGCGGGCGTCTCCGACATCACCCAGACCGGCTCGGTGATGGGCACGCCGCACTACCTGTCGCCCGAGCAGGCGCAAGGGCGCGACGTGACCCCGGTCTCCGACCTCTACTCGATCGGGGTGATGCTGTACGAGGCGCTGACCGGGCGGGTGCCGTTCGAGGGCGAAACGGCGGTCGCGGTGGCGATGAAACAGGTCTCCCAGACGCCGATCCGCCCCGGCTCGCTGAGCCCGCAGGTGCCGCCGGCGCTCGACGCGGCGGTAATGCGGGCGCTGGAGAAGGAGCCGGGCGCGCGCTTCCAGAGCGCCGACGCGTTCATCGCCGCGCTCGACGCGGCGATCAAGGAAGCGCCGCCGGGCGACGCCACCGCGCCGTTCGCGCCCCTGCCGCCCCCGGTGGTCGAGCCGGCCGCGGCGGAGGAGCCGCTCGACGACGAGGAGGAGGCCGAGCGCCGGCGCCGTCGGCGCTGGATCTGGGCCGCGGTGGCGGCGGCGGTGCTGATCGGCGTCCTCGCCGGCCTCGCCTTGACCCGCGACACCACCACGCCGGTGCCGAACGTCGAAGGCACGCAGCTCAGCGTCGCGGTGCGGCTGCTGGAACAGGACGGGTTCTCGGTCGGAGAGATCAAGCGGGTGAGCGGGGACGCGCCGCGCAACGAAGTCATCACCCAGGACCCGCTGCCCTCGCCGCCGACCGAGGAGGCGCCGCTGGACTGCGCCTTCCTCTCCTTCTTCTGCTCCAAGCCGGAGGTGACGCTGACGGTCAGCGCCGGGCCGGGGACGGCGAAGGTCCCGTCGACCGCCGGGCTGCCGCGCGCCGAGGCGGTGGCGAAGGTGCGCGCGGCGGGCTTCACGGTCAACGTGCGGACGCAGAACTCGAGCCGGGTCGAGGAGGGCCTGGTGATCCACTCGCAGCCCTCCGGCGGCACCAGCCTCACCAAGGGCTCGACGGTGACGCTGTTCGTCTCCGCCGGGCCGCGGAAGGTGCGGGTGCCGGTGCTGGTGGGCAGCCGCCGCGCGGTCGCGGTGGAGCGGCTGCGGGCGCTGGGCCTCCAGCCCTCGGTGAGCGAAGAGGAAAGCTCGTCGCCGGCGGGCGAGGTGCTGCGCCAGAGCCCCGGCGCGGGGACGATGGTGCTGCCGGGCTCGACGGTGACGATCGTGGTCTCGGAAGGGACCGAGCAGGCGCAGGTCCCGAACGTGATCGGCCGCCTGCGCCGCCAGGCGGTCGAAGCGCTGCGCGCCGCCGGCCTGGCGCCGCGGGTGGTGGAAGAGGAAACGGACGTCCCGGGCCAGGTTGGGCGCGTGATCGACCAGTTCCCGCCCCCCGGCACGGCGGCGCGCCCGGGCTCGCAGGTGACGCTGACCGTGGGGCGCGCGGCGCGGCCCGAGCCGGAGCCCGAAGAAGAAGGCTTCGAAGGGCTGATCGGGGGTCGGTCGCGATGAGGGTCGCGGTGCTGAGCGGCGGCCGCTCCTCCGAGCACGAGGTCTCGCTGCGCTCCGGCGCCGCCGTCGCCGCCGGGCTGCGCGAGGCCGGCCACGAGGCGGTCGAGGTGACGATCGACCGCGACGGGAGCTGGCGCGCCGAGGGCGGGCCGGTGCGGCTCGAGCCGGGCGGCGGGCTGCTGGGCGCCGACGTCGCCTTCCCCGCCCTGCACGGCCCGTTCGGCGAGGACGGCAGCGTCCAGGGCCTGCTCGAGTGGCTGGACGTCCCCTACGTCGGCTCCGACGTGCTCGCCTCGGCGATCTGCATGGACAAGCTGACGCTGAAGCGGCTGCTCGCCGCGCACGGGGTGCCGCAGGTCGAGTTCACCGCGGTCGAAGGCGACGAGTGGCGGGAGCGCTGCGCGCAGCTGGGGCTGCCGCTGTGGGTGAAGCCGTCGCGGCTCGGCTCCAGCGTCGGCATCAGCCGCGTCGACTCGCTCGACGAGCTGGAGGAGGCGGTCGAGCTGGCGCGCCGCCACGACCCGCGGGTGATCGTCGAGGCCTCGGCGCACGGGCGCGAGATCGAGTGCTCCCTGCTCGGCGACGAGGAGCCGCTGGCCTCGCCCCCGGGCGAGATCGTCACCGAGGCCGAGTGGTACGACTTCGAGGCGAAGTACACGGCCGGGGGCATGGAACTGCGCGTGCCGGCGCAGCTGCCGGAGGAGACCGCGGCGCGGGTGCGCGAGCTCGCGGTCGAGGTCTTCCGCCTCGCCGGCTGCTCGGGCCTGGCCCGCTGCGACTTCTTCGTCGAGCCGGACGGCCGCGTCCTCGTCAACGAGATCAACACCATGCCCGGCTTCACCGCCACCAGCGTCTACGCCAAGCTCCTGGAGGCCGACGGCATCTCCTACCCGGACCTCTGCGACCGTCTCGTCGCCCTCGCCCTCGCCCGCCACCGCCGCACCCGCTCCCACCGGTTCTGACCGCGGGCGACCGGGCGGAGGTCAGCGGATCAGCTTGATGTCGCTGATCTCCAGGCGCCAGCGGCCCGGCTGGTCGCTGGAGGGGGCGGCTTTGGTGAACCAGAGGAGGAAGTGGCGGGCGGCGCGGGGGACGCGGAGGGGGATCTCGGCCGGGTCGGTGGCGTCGGTGACCTCGCCCACCGGCTCGCCCCAGCCGGCCAGGTCCTCGGGCGGCGTGGAGGCGGTGGCGTAGACGCGGGCGTCCCAGCCCGGCGTTCCGCGGACGACCATCTCGCGCGGGCGGGCCGGGGACTCGGTGGTGACGTAGAGGCCGACCCCGGGCTCCTCGCCCGACTTGGTGCCGGCGAAGGACGGGTCGTCGTAGTGCTCGCTGGTCCACGCGGTCCCGGTCGGGTTGCCGTCGACGGCGAACCCGACCGCGCTCGGGTCCTCTTCGCCGTCGCCGAAGGGGTCGAAGTCGGTCGCCCCGGCCAGCGGCAGCTTCGCCCCCTTGTTGGAGAGCGCGCCTCCGCCCCCGGCGCCTCCGCCCCCGATCAGCGTCACCGCCGCCAGCACGGCGCCGGCGATCAGCAGCGCGACCACCAGCCCCAGCCAGGAGAGGCGCCGGCCGCGCGAGAGCTTGCGCCGCTGCGGCGGCACCGCCTCCAGCACGCTGGTCGCCTCGTCGGAGGGCGCCCCGGCCCGCGCCGCCTCCACCTCCAGCGCGGTGGAGAGGTCGTCGATCATCTCCTCGACGCTCTGGTAGCGCTGGCGCGGGTCCTTCGCCGTCGCCCGCTCGACGACCAACGCCGCGGCCGCCGAGACCTCGGGGCGGCGCGCCTGCACGTCGGGCAGCTCCTCGTTGACGTGCTTCATCGCCACGCCGACCTGGCTGTCGGCGTGGAACGGCACCTGCCCGATCAGCATCTCGTAGAGCACCACGCCGAGCGAGTAGATGTCCGAGCGCGGGTCGACCGGGTGGCCCATCGCCTGCTCGGGGGCGACGTAGTCGGTGGTGCCCAGCACCCGCCCGGTGGCCGTCATCCCGTCTTGCTCGAGCTGCCGCGAGATGCCGAAGTCGGTCAGCTTCGCCCGCCCCTCGGCGTCGATCAGCACGTTCTGCGGCTTGATGTCGCGGTGGACCATCGAGCGGGCGTGGGCGACGCCGAGCCCGCGCGCGATCTCGATCGCGTAGGCGAGCGCTTCCTGCGGGTCCAGCGCCCCGATCCGCTTGATCCGCTGCTTCAGCGTCTCCCCTTCGACGTACTCGAAGACGATGTACGGGTGGCCGCGGTCCTCGCCGGCGTCGATCACCGCGACCACGTTCGGGTGCGAGAGCTTCGCCACCGAGCGCGCCTCCTGGCGGAAGCGCTCCAGCTGGTCCGGCTGCTCGGACATCTCCCGGTGCATGACCTTGACCGCGACCGGCCGGTCGAGGGTGGTGTCGCGGGCCAGGTACACGGTCGACATGCCGCCGCTGCCAAGCTTGGCTTCGAGGCGGTAGCGGCCCGAGAGGACCGTGCCGATCATCTGCGAGCTGGTTGAGGCCGGGTCGATCACGGTTGCGGGCCAACGTTATGGGTCGAGAGGGGCGGTCTCAATAGCCTTGGTGCTGACACGATGCCCGTACAGGTTCGCTACTTCACCGATCCCGCCTGCTCCTGGTCGTGGGGCGCCGAGGCGCCGCTGCGGCGTCTGATGTGGGAGTTCGAGGGGCAGTTGGAGTTCGTCTGGGTGATGGGGGGCCTCGCGCGCAAGCTCGGCAGCGGCTACCGGGACGATGACGGGAACATCGGCGCCGGGCCGGACTGCTTCGCCGACCTGATGGCGCACTGGCTCAACGTCGCCGGCGAGACCGGCCAGCCGTGCGACCCGCGGCTGTGGACGGAGGGCCCGATCGAGAGCACCTACCCGGCCTGCTTGGCGGTCGTCGCCGCCTCCGAGCAGGGCTGGGAGGCCGGCTACCGCTACCTGCGCCGCCTGCGCGAGGGGCTGATGTACGGGCGGCGCAAGCTCGACAACCGCAGCGCGCTGCTGGCCGAGGCGCGCCCGGCGGGGATCGACGCGGAGCGGTTCGAGATCGCGCTCGACTCCAACGGGCCGCTGGAGACGCTCAGCGCCCACATCGAAGAGGCGCGGACGATCCCCGAGGAGGCGCGGGCGGCGGGCAAGCTCAGCCACACCGAAGGGCGCGAGCGGCTCTCCTTCCCCTCGGCGGTGTTCGTCGGCGCCGACGGCAGCCGGCACGGCGTCTACGGCTGGCAGCCCCTGGAGGCCTACCGGGAGGCGGCCCTCGCCGCCGGGGCCGAGCAGGTCAACGGCGGCCCGCTGGAGCCGGAGGCGGCGGTGGCCCGCTTCGGCTCGATCACGACCCGGGAGGCGGAAGTGCTCGCCCAGCGGCCCGGGCCGCCGATCTGCGCCGAGCTGTGGCGGCTGGCGGCGGAGTTCCGGCTGCGCCCGGTGCGGGCGCTCACCGGCACCGTCTGGGAGCGCCCCTGACTCAGCGGCGGACGACCGCGCCCGCCTCGTCGGTGGCGCGGCCGATCCGCTTCGCGGCCGGGTAGCGGCGGCGCAGCAGCTCCAGCGCCGCCGCCTCGTCGGCGGGCGGGACGACGACGCAGAAGCCGCAGCCCATGTTGAAGACCTCGTACATCTCCTCCTCGGCGACCTCGCCGCGCTCGGCGATCAGCTCGAAGACCGGCGGCACCGGCAGCGGGTCGTCGATCTCGTATCCCACGTCGGCCGCCAGCCGCAGCAGGTTCCCGGTCCCGCCCGAGGTGATGTGGGCCAGGCCGCGCACCTCGACCGGGGAGCGCAGCAGCTCCAGCACCGCCTTGACGTAGATCTCGGTCGGCTCCAGCAGCACCTCTCCCAGCGGCCGCCCGAGCCGCTCGTCGTCGAGCGGGAGCCCGGCCAGCGCGGCGCGGGCGAGCGTGTAGCCGTTGGAGTGCAGGCCCGAGGAGGGCAGCCCGATGACGCTGTCGCCCGGCCGCACCGCGGCGCCGTCGACGATCGCGTCGAGGGCGACGACGCCGAAGCAGGCGCCCGAGACGTCGACCCCGCGCACCATGTCGCCCAGCTGCGCCAGCTCGCCGCCGGGGATCTCGATCCCGGCCAGCTCCGCCCCCCGCGCCAGCCCGACCCCGATCTGCTCGCAGACGGCGGCGTCGGCGCGCTCGATCGCGATGTAGTCGAGCATCGCCAGCGGCTCGGCCCCGACGCAGATCACGTCGTTGACGTTCATCGCCACGCAGTCGATCCCGATCGTGTCGAAGCGGCCCAACTCCTCGGCCACCTTGAGCTTCGTCCCCACCCCGTCGGTGGAGAGCGCGATCCCGGTCCGCTCGTCGATCCGGATCACGCTCGCGTAGTGGCCGGGGAGCGGCACCTGCGCCGAGGGGCGGTCCAGCCGCGCCGCCGCCAGCGCCCGCACCAGGCCGGCCACGGCGGCGTCGGCGGCGCCCTGGTCGACCCCGGCCCTGGCGTACGCGTCGCTCACGACCCCGATTCTCTCAGGAGCCGCGGCAGGTCGGGCGCCGGGCTGAACAGGTGCCGCCGCCGCTGGACCCGTTTGACCAGCAGGCCGCGCTCGGCCAGGCGCCGCAGGTCGGAGCGCGCGGTCTCGTGCGTGACCCGGTGGGTGCGCGCGTGGCTGTCGAACGAGTAGACCGCGCCGGGACGGCGGATCGCGTCGGTCAGCAGCGCGAGCTGGCGCCCGTTGAGCGCGCCGTCGGCCTGCAACCGGCTCTCCATGTCGCGCGCCTCGGCGATCTTGCGCCGCAGGTAGCGGTGAAGGTCGTCGATCGCCCGCCGCACGATCTGCAGCTGGTGGATGAGGAAGTAGGTCGTGTCGCCGCCGTCGGCCTCGGTTTCCATGAACGCCCGCGCGTACTGCGCGGGGGCCTTGCGGATCAGGCGGGAGATCGGCAGGTATTCGGCCAGCCAGTAGTCCTCGGCGTGCATCTTCCAGAAGAAGAGGATCCGCGCCGTGCGCCCGTTGCCGTCCACGAACGGGTGGTCGTAGGCGAGCCAGAAGTGGAGCAGGACCGCCCGCACGACGGGGTGGACGAAGCGGTCTTCCCCTTCGTCCCCGTTGGCGAAGGCGCAGAGCCGTTCGATCCGCTCCGGCAGCTGCTCGGCGGGCGGCGGGATATGGATCGGCCGCCCATCGTCGCGGTCGTAGACCTTGACCCGCTCCTCGCCCGGCCGCTGGATGCGGCCCGCCGCCTCCGGGTCGGCGAGCGTGCCCTCGGTGAGGATGCGGTGGACTTCCAGCAGCGCCTCGGGGGTGAGCACGGTGCCCATCTCCTCGCGCATGAACTGCATCGCGCGGTAGTTGTTGACGATCATCCGCTCGCTGCGGTCGCGGGGCTCGCGGCCGCTGCGCAACAGCTCCTTGGCGACCGCCCGCGACGTCGTCGCGCCCTCGAGCTGGCTGGAGCGGATCGCCTCCTCCATTAGCGAGTTGACCAGGAACCGCCTGCCGGCCTCGCGCTCGGAGGTGACCACCTCGTCCATCGCCACCTCGCCGGCGCAGCGCTGATCGATGTAGTGGAGGTGCTTCAGCACCTCGTCGGGAAGGCAGTAGCTGAACCGGTTCCCTTCGGGATCCGTCAGCGGGATCGGTCGCCGGTCCCGACCCAAGACGATCGCCAGCCACCATTCTTCGTGGCTCAGATCCCCGGGCGGGTCCAGCCGGCGCAGCTTGTCCCAGTGCAGGTAGCGGCCGCCGTCGTCGGCCGTGGACCGGGGGAGCACGCGCACGACCGCCTCGGCGCCGAGGCGGTCAAGAAGTTCTCCGTAAGTGGGCGCCGGCTCTACGTACACGCGAGCTCCAAGCGGTCTCCAAATTTCTCCAAGATTTGGAGTTGTAGCAGGAACTCCAAGTCCAACTCCAAATTTCTCCAAGATTTGGAGTTCAGCCGCGCCGCAGTTTGGCGAGCACGAGGGCGGCGAGCGCGGTGCGGTAGGCGGCGTAGGGCCACAGCGGCCGGTCGCGCTCCACGAGGCGGAGCAGCGGTTGGGAGGCGAGGGTCGAGGCGAAGGAGGCGGCGGCGCCGAGGGCCAGCGAGCGGCGCGCGGAGGGCGAGACGCCGCGGCGCGCCAGGCGGGCCCCCTTGAGCGCCGTGGCGCCGACGATCACCGGCAGGGCGATCGCCCGCGAGAGGCGGTTCGCCTCCGGGCGCGAGAAGCGGCGCCAGCGGGCGGCGGCCAGCGTGATGCCGTTGCGCGAGA
>Ga0207864_1000709_pt1 | contig 42886 bp, 39 predicted proteins | sample HigsolmetaAR202D_FD_184834 | JGI IMG/M metagenome (GOLD analysis project Ga0207864, IMG submission 184834) | Ionic liquid and high solid enriched microbial communities from the Joint BioEnergy Institute, USA - AR20-2-D (SPAdes) (version 2) ...
GGCGAGGCGGGCGCGCTCGCCGGGGTCGAGGATGAGGGGCTCGAGCGCTTGGGCGAGAGCCGCGTCGTCGCCTGGCGGGACGAGGCGGGCGGCGCGGCCGGCGGGCGTGGCCGGGATCCCGCCGACGTCGGATGCGACGAGCGGCAGCCCGTGTGCCGCGGCCTCGGCGAGCGCCATCCCGTAGCTCTCGAAGAGGGACGGGAGCACGAACACGTCGGCGCGGTGGTACGCCTCGCGCACGGCTTCGTGCGGCACCTCACCGGTCAGCGTCACGCGGCCGGCGAGCCCTCGGCGATCGATCTCGGTCCGCAGCGCGGCGCCCGTCGCCGGCTCGTACGCCCGACTGCCGACGATCTCGAGCGTCCACGGCAGGTGGCTCAGCCGCGCGAGCGCGCGCACCAGCACCGAGTGCGCCTTGACCCGCGTGACCGCGCCGACCGAGAGGAGGCGGACGGGTGAGTCTGCGGCGGCGTCATCGAGTTGCGCCCCCCCGCCGGCGCGCGTCACCGGCGCGTCGCGGAAGGCGCGACCGCCGTCCGCCGCGTGACCAACACCCGGCGCCTGCATCACCGCCGCCCCCACCGCGCGCCCTCCATCCATCGGCGCACCCACCACCCCGTCCACCCCCGGCTCCACCACGCCGATCCGGGGCTCCGGCACGCCGCGCCGGGCCAGCCGCCGGGCGATGACGGGGCTGGTGCATACGACGCGGTCGGCGTGGCGCAACCACGCCTCCTCGGCCGCGCGAAGCCGGACGCGCACGCCGTACGGCAGGCCGCGCTCCTCGTCGAGCGGCATGTGGACCAGCAGGATGCGCGGCACGTCGAAGGGGAACGGCCCCGTCGGGTCGAGCGCGGCGAGGGCGAGGCCGTCGACGAGGAGGACGTCGCCGGGGCGCACGGCGGAGAGAGCGCGCGCCGTGGATGCGAGCGCGGCGGAGTCCGGCCACGGGAATCGCCCCTCCAGCTCGTGGACGACGACATCGTGACCCAGGCGCCGCAGCCCGGCCGCGATCCGCGCGTCGTAGATCGTCCCGCCCGTCAGTCGTCCAAGTGGGCCCGGGACCATGAGATGCACGCGCGGGTTCATGCGTCGCCTCCGGATTCCGCCGGCGTCCCGACGCGCGCGGCGGGCTGGCGGCCCCCTCCCGACGCCCCCGCGGCTCCCGGATCGCGCCCCCCGGCACGGCCGGCGCTCGACGAGTCACCCGGCCACACCACCCGCGCCCGCGCGACCGGCCCCTCCCAGCTCGCCCACGTGTCGTCGTCTTCCCAGAGCGTCACGCAGACACGGTCGACGCGGGCGGGGTCCACCTGGCGGGTCACCCATTCGCCGAGGATGCGTGCGAAGTTTTCCAGGCTCGGGTTGAGCCCCGCGAACTCGGGGGCGCCGTTCAGCGTCGTGTCCGCATACCTGGCGACCGCGTCGTCGACGAAGGCGCGTACGCTGTCGAGGTCCTCGAGGTACCCCGACCCGTCCAATGCCCGGCCATAGAGCGTCAGCTCGAGCCGGTAGCGGTGGGAGTGCCGCTCGGCCTCCGGCCCGGCATCGTCCGTCGTCAGGAAGTGCCATGCGACGAAGTCGCGTCTCACGCCGATCCGGTACATTGCTCCTCCTCGTAGGTGAGAAGGACCTGGAGCGCCGCGCCGGGCGACGTGTCGAGCAGGTGGAACGCCGCCGCCGCGCGCTCGACGGGGAAACGGTGCGTTACCAGCGCACCCGGACGGATGCGACGCAGCAGCTCGATCGCGAATCCGAGACGCCGCGCCTTGGTCCACCGCCCGGCGAGCGCCGGGTCGATCCGGCTGACCTGGCTGCTCCGCACGGTGAGCCGGCCGCGGTGGAAGTGCGTGCCCAGCTCGATCGGCGCGCGCCGCGTGCCGTACCACGAGCCGACGACGACGCGCCCCTCTCGGCCCGTCGCCCGGAGCACGTCGTCCAGCGCGGCCGGGTTGCCGGATAGCTCGAAGGCGACGTCGGCGCCGTCTCCGCCGAGCGCGTCGCGTGCCGCGCCCGGCTCGACCACCGCCGTCGCACCCATCGCGAGCGCGGCGCGTCGCCGCTCGGGGAGCGGGTCCACGGCGACGACGCGCTCGAGCGGCATGCGCGCGAGGATCGCGGTCACGAGCAGCCCGATCACGCCCTGCCCGGCGACCAGCATCCGCTCGCCCGGGACCGGCCGCGCGTCCATGACCAGCGAGAGTGCGGTCTCCATGCTCGGGAGCAGTGCCGCCGTCCCGGCGTCGAGGTCCGGCGGGAGCGGCACGACGTCGCCCGCGGCCGCGACGAAATGGCTGCGGTGCGGCTGGAACGCGAAGACGCGGCGGCCGAGCAGCTCTCGCGGAGCGAGCGGGCCGAGCGCCACAACGTCGCCTACCGCCGCGTAACCGTAGCGGACCGGCCAGGCGAAGCGCCCGCCCAGCGCCTCGAGCGCCTCGTCCATGGCCACGCCCGCCTCCACCTCGCCCCTGTGCGCGAGCAGCTCGGTCCCCGCCGAGATCGCGCTGACCCGTGTCGCGACCAGCACGCGGCCGGGGCCGGGCGGGTCCAGCGGCTCCTCGATGACCCGCACCGTCCGCGGCGCGACGTGCTCGACCACGCGGCAGCGCAGCGGCGCGAGCCGCGGAGCCGGGGCAGAGGCCGGCGCCGGGGCAGAGGCCGGCGCCGGGCCAACCTTCGCGGGAGCCGTCGGGCCGCCCGCCGCCCGCGCGGGAGCTGCCGGGTCTCGCACCCCGCCGCCCCACCCGGCGGGCTCCCCCGGGGCGCCGGCCCGCCCGCGCGCAACGACCCGCTCCCGCCCGCCCCTCATGGCCCGGCCCAGCACGGCGTCCCGCTCACGACCACGTCGTCGCCGAGGCGGAACGCCTCGATTCCGTCCAGCCGCCGGGGCCATGCCCCGCTCCGGCCTCGCGCGGCCAGCGGCCCCACCGCCCGCAGCCCTCCCACGAGCATCGACGCGACGGTCACGATCATGTGGTCCACGCGCCGGCCGCGCAGGAAGCTCGTGATGACGCGGGCGCCGCCCTCGACCATCACGCTCGACACCCCCTCTCCGGCCAACCACTCGAGGAGCGCGCCGAGGTCGACGCGACCTCGCGGGTCCGACGGGAAGCGCACGACCCGCGCGCCCGCGCGTTCCAGCGCGCTCACCGCGGCCGGCGCGGCCGCTTCGGTCGTCGCGATCACCGGCCTGCGCGTGGGGTGCGCGAGGAGGCGCGCGTCGACGGGCGTGCGCGCGCGCGAATCGACGACGATCGGGAGCGGGTCCGGCCCGTCGACGAGCCGGACCGTGAGCCGCGGGTCGTCCGAAAGCACCGTTCCGACGCCGACGAGGATCGCGTCGTGCGTCGCCCGAAGCATGTGGGTGAGCATCTGCGCGCCGCCGCCGCTCAGCGCCAGCGGAAAGCCGCGTCGGACCGCGATGCTGCCGTCGAGACTCTGGGCGTAGGTGAGCGTGATGAACGGCGCGGCCCGCGGCCGGCCGCGGGCCGCGATCCGCGCCCGCAGCCGCTCGGCCGCGCCCTCGGCCAGGCCGTAATCGGCGCCGTCGAGGCCGTGGATTCGGAAGGGTTCGGTTGTCTCCAGGGGATCGCGCGCCATGATCCCCGGCGCGCGTGCAACTTCCTTGCCGGAACGCGCGAGGCGGGCGGGCGCGGCTGGGGTGTGGAGGACTGCTCGCCGTCGCGCGGCGACGCGCCCGCCCGCGCCCGCCTCAGAAGTTCACCCGATACAGCAGGCTCGCGCCGCGGCCGGCCTGCGGCATGATCTCCTTGATCCGCGAGAGGTGGTCGCGGTACACCTCGTCGGTGATGTTGTCGACACGCAGCGTGAGTGTGTGCAGCTGCCCGCCGACCGGCCAGCGGTAACCGGCCGACGCGTCGAAGATGCCGTAGCCGTCGGTCGGCGTCTCGAACTCGCCGGTCCGGTCCTGCCGCGCGGCGCCGCGCCAACCCGCGGCGACGAAGAAGCGCTGCGTCTCGTAGCGCGCGCCGACCCTGCCGTGCAGCGGCGGGATCTGCGGCAGCGGCTCGTCCGTCGCGGTCAACGTGCCCCGCACGTACGAGACCGTGCCGTCGAGGACGAATCGCTCGGTTACGCTCCACTGCGCGCTACCCTCGAAGCCGACGAGCACCGCGTCCTCGTTCACGTGCTGGTAGACCGGGAGCCCCGTCGGGCTGAGGTCGCCCGTGTTACGAGCGTAGATGTAGTTGTCGATCTGGTTCCGGAACCCGGCCACCTCGGCGCGGAACCGGTCGCGCGTGACGCGCAGGAAGACGTCCGCGCCGAGCCCGATCTCCTCCTCCAGATCCGGGTTGCCGATCTCGTACGTGTACGTGGCCAGGTGCGGCCCCTCGGAGAAGAGCTCGCTCGCATTCGGCGTGCGGAACGCGCGGGCCACGCTCGCGCCCAGCCCCACCCCGCCGCCCAGGTCGTACAGCGCGCCGACCGACGCCGTCGCCGCACCGAAGTCGCGCGTCCGGATCTCGCCGATCTCCTCGGCGCCCGGGCGCTCCGGCTCGACCCGACGCCAGTCGTAGCGCCCGCCGAGCTGGATCCGCATGGGACCGACGTCGAACTCCTCCAGGAAGAACGCCGCCAGCCCGTACTCGTTCGTCGGCGTGATCGCGATCGAGCCGGCCGCCGTGTAATCGCTCCAATGCGCCTGGACCCCGACCGCGCCCTCGGCGAACGGGCCGAGCGCGGCGTGGCGCGCGAGCAGGTCCGCGGTTCCGGTCAGCAGCTCGAACGTCGTGCCGACCTCGCCGCTCGCCTCGACCTCCTCGTGCCGGTAGTCGGTGAACGTGCCGTCCAGCTCGATCGACGAGAACGGCCCGACGCCCGACGAGAGCCGCGCCTGACCCCGCGTCGTGTTCCGCCGCATCCGGATCTTCACGCCCTCGTGGTCGTGGCCGTGGTCGTGATCGTGATCCTCGTCCTCCTCGTGCTCGTGGTCGTCGGCGGGGTGGTCGCCGACGTGGTACGACGGGATGCCGTATTCGCTCCAGTAGTAGCGGTGCGCCCCGCCCACGTGGCCGCGCTCGCCGATCCACGACGCGCCGCCGGAGAGGTTGAGCGTCTCGATCCCGGTGTTCTCCAGCTCGCCCAGCGGCGTGGCCAGGTTGCCGGCGACGCGCCCGCTCGCCTCGAATCTCAGCGCGATCGGGCCGGCGGACCCGACGACGTGCCCGCCGCCGGCAACACCCTCGTTGACCGACTGCCCCTGGACGCCGAGGCTTCCGTGCACGCGATGGCTGACCGAGGTCGGCACCTCGTCGCGGATCACGTTCACGATCCCGCCCAGCGCATTGCTCCCGTGCAGGAGCGCCGCCGGCCCGCGAACCACCTCGACCTGCGAGGCCGTGACCGCCTCGATCGCGACGGCGTGGTCCGGCGACGCGGACGAGAGGTCGCCGATCCGCTCGCCGTCCTCGAGGATCAGGATCCGGTCGCCGCCCAGCCCGCGGATCACCGGGCGCGCCGTCGCCGGGCCGTTCGAGACCGCCGCGAGCCCGGCCTGGCCCTCCAGCGTCGACGCGATCGTCACATCGAGGCGACGGTTCAGCTCCTGCCCGCCTACCACCGTCGTCGCCCGCATCGCATCCTCGCCCAGCCGGGTCCCCAGCGCGCCGGTCACGACGATGTCCGGCAACCGGATCGCCGAGAACGGCATCTCGACGCGAAGCTCGAGCTTCTCGCCGCCGGCGACCGAGATCTCACGCGTTTCGCGCCGGTAACCGACGTACTCGAAGACGAGCGTGTACCGTCCCGGTGGGAGCCGTTCGATGTGGAACGTCCCATCGCCGTGCGTGAGCTCTATGCGATTCAGCTCCAGGACCCGCACCTGCACGCCGGCGAGGGGGTCGCCCGAACGCGCGTCGACGACGACGCCGTGGACGGCGGCCGTGTCCGGCTCCGCCGTCCGGGCGGGCGCCGGCGCGCCGGCCGCCGGGGCGGGGAGCACGGCGCCTCCCCCCAGCAACACGCCGAAGAGCAGCGAGAGATGATGAATGCCGGGCTTTCCAACTGCCATTCCGATCCTCCCGAATCCCCGAACGGGCCCTCCGCGCTTTCTCGCGCACGACGCGTCGTCGTGGGGGCCCGATATGACCTTCGTTCGTCCCCGGCGGGCGCGCGGGCCGCGCGCCGCCATCGGGGCGAGTCGAGCGGCGCGAGCGCTTGGCGCCGCTGCGACGATCCGCGTTGTCGCAGGAGATCAGGCGATGGGGGGTGCCCGCGGCCGGAGCGGCGATGGGATCGCCGCGATCGGCGGCGCGGGATGCTCGACAAGGACCGGGAGCGGCATCGCGGGCGCGGCGTTCAGCACCGCGACGGCGGGCGCAGCGGCCAACACGCCCCGGTCGACGATGCGGCAGAGCTGACACGTCGCGTGGTCGTGCAGCGGGGCGCACGGTCCGTCGCCCGGCGCCTCGACGTGCACCTGCCGGTCGTCGGCCAGCGCTTCGAGCGTGCCGTCCAGCGATGGAACGACGCCCGCCACCAGCAGGTGCACCACCAGGCTGAGCACGGCCGTTGTCTTGCGCGAGACTGTTGGGGCGATAGGCACGATGGCTTCCCCGATTCCGTTCCCGAAGAGTTCGGCGGCGCGACGCCGCGCCAGGGTGGGCCGTTTCGTTCTGTGCGGAATGCCGCGAAACTTGCCCGACGGCGTCGGCGGTGTCAAGTCGACGCCTGGCCGATCTCGGCGAGCAGGCTCACGATGGCGCGCACCACGGCCGCCGGCCGCTCTTCCTGGATGTACTGCCCGGACCGGTGCACGAGTTCCACGCGGAAGTCCTCGAGCTCCTCGCGGAGCGTCTCGACCTCCGCCGGCGGAACGATGTCCTTCGGGGGGCCGGCGCCCATGAGGAGCCGGACCGGGACGCGGATCCGGCGGAGCAGCGGCCGCAGCGGCTCCGGCTCCGCCGCGCCCATCATGCGCTGCAGCGCGTCCAGCGCGCCGCCGAGATCCTCGTCGAACGGCGCCGTGTAGCCACGAATGACCTCTTCCGTGACCCACGCGGGATCATACGAGCTGGCGACGAGCCCCTCGGCGAGCCGGTCGCGTACGATCCCCTCCGCGCCGAAGAGGGAGAGGACGGGAGCGTAGCGGAGCGCGGAGCGGAGCCCGGGCGTGCCCGCGCGCTCGGCCGCGCCGCCGTTCAACGAGACGATCCCCGCCGCCAGCTCCGGCCGCCGCGCGGCCATGCGGAAGCACATCGAGGCGCCCACGGCGTGGCAGACCAGGATCGCCGAGTCGATGCGCAGCGAGTCCAGCGCCGCCTCGATCCGCCGGGATTGGGCAGTGAGGGAATAGTCGGCGTGCTTCGGCCGCGACGACGCGCCCGTCCCCAGCGGCTCCACGACCACGACCCGAAGCCCCGCTTCCGCCAGCGCATGCCGCACGTGCCGGAACGTGTACGCCGCACCGAGCAGGCCGGGGACCATGACCACCGCCCGGCCGTCTCCGCCGTCGACCGTGACCGCCAGCGTCTCCGCCGGCGCGACGACGACGAAACGACGTTCCGTGTCGCCTACGGCCGTCGAGAGCGGCAGCGCCGCCGCCAGCAGGATGTGCAGAAACATGCGGTATTCCTTCGCTCGGTTGCCGCCGCGACCTCCGGGGCCGCCGACGGCGGCTGCGACCGGAGGACACACGGTCGCACCGTCGCATGCAAGAACCGGGGAATACGTGGCGCTACGGCCACGCATGCATCATCATACCCGGCGATAGGGCCGGTTGCGCCCGCGGGCCCGCGGCCGGCCCCGCCCGCTCCTCGAACCCGGACCGGACATGGATTCGATCGACTTCATCATCGACGAGATCCGCCGTTCGATACACGGCGACGCCTGGCACGGTCCCGCCCTCGCGGAAGTCCTCGCCGACGTTCGCGCCGATGAAGCCATCCAACGCCCCATCGCCGCCCACAGCATCTGGGAGATCGCCCTGCACGCGACCGGATGGATCGAGGAGGTGACGCGGCGCCTCGCCGGCGGCGAGCCGGCGCTCCCCGAGCGCGGCGACTGGCCGGCGATCGAGGACGACGGCGAAGAGGCGTGGGCCGAGACGCTCGAGGCGCTGCACCGCGCGCACGAAGCGCTTGAGGCGACGCTCTCTCGATTCCCCGCCGAGCGCCTCGGGGATCACGTGGGTGGCTCATCGCACGACGCACCCCTCGGCACAGGCGTCACCTTCGCGCGGATGCTCCACGGCCTCGCCCAACACAATGCCTACCATGCGGGGCAAGTGGCGCTGCTCAAGGGCGCGCTCCGTCGGATGAAGTCGCCGGCGAGCTGAGACGGGTCTCTGCGGCCTGCGAGCCGAGCCGCGCCTCGGCCGCCGGCGCGGCGTCACGCCGGCCCCTCGCCCCGGCCCAGCTCCAGCACCTGCGCGCCCTTGCTCCCGTAGCGGTAGAGCGTGATCCCCTTGAGCCCCAGCTCCCACGCGCGCCGGTAGATCCGGGCGACGTCGTCCGGCGTGGCGCTCTCGGGCAGGTTCACGGTCTTCGAGACCGAGTTGTCTACATGCCGCTGGAACGCCGCCTGGATCTCCAGGTGCCGCTCCGGCGGGATCTCGAGAGCGGTCACGAACACACGCGCGAGCGACGCCGGCACGCCAGGCGCGCCGCGCAGCGTCCCGGTCTCGGCCACGTGGGGGACCAGCGTCTCCGCGTCCAGCCCGTGCTCCTCGATCGCGCGCAGGAAGAGCGGGTGCACCTCCTCGAGCGTCTCCCCCTCGAGGATGTGCGTGCGTCGGTACGCCAGCGCGAAGATCGGCTCGATGCTCGCGCTCGCGCCGGCGATGATGCTGATCGTCCCCGTCGGCGCGATCGCGGTCTGCGTCGCGTTCCGGACGCGACGGCCCTCCTTCTGATGAACGCTCCCCTCCCAGTTCGGGAAGACGCCCCGCTCGGCCGCCAGCTCGGCCGACGCGTCGCGCGCCTCCTCCGCGATCAGCGCCATGACGTCGTCCGCCATACGGACCGCATCGTCCGAGTCGTACGAGATTCCGAGGCGGATCAGGAGGTCGGCGAAGCCCATTACGCCGAGCCCGATCTTTCGGTTCGCGCGCGTGATCCGCTCGATCTCGGGGACCGGGAAGCGCCCGACCTCGACAACGTCGTCCAGGAAGCGCACGGCGGTGCGCGCGGTCCTGCGGAGTTTGTCGCGGTCCAACTCGGCACGGCCGTCGCGCTCCCGAACCATGCGCCCGAGGTTGATCGAGCCGAGGTTGCACGACTCGTACGGCAGGAGCGGGATCTCGCCGCACGGGTTCGTCGCCTCGATCCGGCCGATATGGGGCGTCGGGTTCGCGCGGTTGATCGCGTCCAGGAAGACGAGGCCGGGGTCGCCCGTCCGCCACGCGGCATCGACGATGCGTTCGAAGACCTCGGCGGCGTTGAGCCGCCCGGCCTTCGAGCAGTCCCGGGGGTCGATCAGGTCGTAGTCGGCGCCGCGGGCGGCGGCTTCCATGAACGCGTCCGTCGCGCCGACGGAGATGTTGAAGTTGCGCAGCGCCCGCCCGCCTACCTTGGCCTCGATGAATTCCAGCACGTCGGGGTGGTCGACGCGCAGGATCCCCATGTTCGCGCCCCGTCGCCGGCCGCCCAGCTTCACGTTCTCCGTCGCGCAGTCGAAGACCTTCATGAAGGCGACGGGGCCGGGCGTCGTGCCGCCGGTCGAGAGGAGCGTCGCGCCGCGCGGACGCAGCCGCGAGAAGGAGAAGCCGGTTCCGCCGCCGGTCTTCTGCACGAGCGCCATCTGCTTCAGCGCCTCGAAGATCTCGTCGAGGCTGTCGCCAACGGGGAGGACGAAGCACGCCGACAGCTGGCCGAGCGGGGTGCCCGCATTCATGAGGGTCGGCGTGTTCGGCAGGAACTCGAGCCGCGCCATGAGTTCGTGGAACTCCGCCTCCCAGTGTGCTGCCTGGCGGGCCGTCCCGAGCAGCAGCTCCGCCTCGGCGACGGCGCGCGCGACCCGCTCCAGCAGCTCCTCCGGCGTCTCGATGATCCGCCGCTCCGCATCGCGGCGGAGGTATCGCGCCTCCAGCACCCGGCGCGCGTTCTCCGTCAGCTCGAGCATGGCGACCTCCCCGGGGCCCGCCGCTCGCTGCGGCGCTGGCATCGTTCGTGCGCCGACCACGCTGCCCGAACCGTGCCATCCTCGCCCCACGGGACCGCACCATGGCCGGGCCGTCCAGCAAGGTGGAGGTGCCGACGCAGGCCGAGATCCGGTCGCTGTCCAAGAAGCAGGCGGCCCGGGTGATCCGCTCGCTCCGCGACCACATCCGCCACCACGACTACCTCTACTACGTCCTGGATCGCCCCGAGATCTCCGACGCCGAGTACGACCGCCTCTTCGACGCACTGCGTCGCCTCGAGTCGCGGTTCCCCGACCTGGTCACGCCCGACTCGCCCACCCAGCGCGTGGCCGGCGAGCCGAAGCACGAATTCCCGACCGTCCGGCACGCCGCGCAGATGATGAGCCTCGAAGCGACGCGCGAGAAGGACGACGTCGCCGGGTTCCTGCGCCGGCTGGAGCGCGAGGCAGGCTCGCCGCCGAAGCTCCTCCTTGAGCCGAAGCTCGACGGCGCGTCGATCGAGCTGGTCTACCGGAACGGCGCGCTGGTCCGTGCCGCGACCCGCGGTGACGGCGTCCGGGGCGAGGACGTGACGGACAACGTGCGGACGATCTCCGCCGTGCCGCTCCGCCTGCGCGACGACGAGCGGCCGGCGCCGCGCTCCATCGCGCTCCGGGGCGAGGTGCTGATGCACTCGGACGCGTTCGAGGCGCTCAACAAGCGGCTGCTCCAGGAGGGGAAGGAGCCGTTCGCCAACCCGCGCAACGCGGCGGCGGGGTCGCTGCGGCAGCTCGACCCGCGCATCACCGCCGAGCGCGAACTGGACGTCGTCGTCTACGAGATGCTGGCCGCGGACGGCGTCGAGTTCGAGACGGACACCGAGCTGCTCGAGGCCTGCAACGACTGGGGGCTCCGCACGCCCGACCCAACCGAGTCCGCCACCACGCTCGACGAGATCCAGGCGTACCACGAGCGACTGGGCAGCAGCCGCGAAGCGCTCGGCTACGAGATCGACGGGATCGTCCTCAAGGTCGACGATTACGCACTCCGCGAGCGCCTCGGCGCCTCGACCCGCAACCCGCGGTGGGCGCTCGCCTTCAAGTTCGAGCCGCGCCGCCAGGTCACGCGCATCCGCGACATCATCGTCCAGGTCGGCCGCACCGGGCTGATCACGCCGGTCGCGCTGCTCGACCCCGTCGAAGTCGGCGGCGTCGTCGTCGCCCGCGCGACGCTCCACAACCGCGCGGAGCTGCAGCGCCGCGACGTCCGCGTCGGCGACCTGGTCCGTATCCAGCGCGCCGGGGACGTGATCCCCGAGGTCGGCGAGCGGATCCCGGAACGCGGACGCCGACGCGGCCGGCCGTTCCGCTTCCCGAAGCGCTGCCCATCCTGCGACACGCCGCTCGAGGCGTCGGGGCCGCTCACCCGCTGCCCGAACCACCTCGGCTGCCCGGCGCAGCTCCGGGAGCGGATCCGGCACTTCGCGTCCCGCGAGGCCATGGACATCGCCGGGCTCGGCGAGTCGACCGCGGAGGCGCTCGTCGACCGCGGCCTCGTCCGCCGGCTCGCGGACCTGTACGAGCTCAGCCCGGAGGACGTCGCCCGGCTGCCGCACCACGGCGAGCGCTCCGCGAAAAAGCTCGTCGACGCGATCCACCGCGCCCGCCGCGTCGAGCTGTCCCGCTTCCTCATCGCGCTCGGGATCCCGGGCGTGGGCCCGGCGAACGCCCGCGATCTGGCGCGCCACTTCCGCACGCTGGACGCGCTGCGACGCGCCACGCTCGACCGGCTCCGCCGCGCGCCCGGCGTCGGTCCCGCCCTCGCCGAATCGGTCCACGACTTCTTCGCCGAGCGCAAGAACCAGCAGGCGATCGACGCGCTCCTCGACGCCGGCGTCCGCGTCGTCGCCGAGGCCTCACACCCCGACGGCCGCCTCGCCGGGAAGCGCTTCGTCTTCACCGGCAGGCTGGAGCGGTTCACGCGCGACGAGGCGCGGGACCTCGTCGAATCGCTCGGCGCGCGGGCGGGCGAATCCGTGAGCGGGAACACCGACTACGTCGTGGCGGGCGAAGATCCGGGGAGCAAACTGGACGAGGCACGGGACCAGGGCGTGCGCATCCTCGACGAAAGCGAGTTCGTCCGCCTCGTCCGCCGGGCGGGCGGTGACGTCTGAGAACCAATGGAGAACGTCGAAATCGCAGAAAAGCTCCGCCAGGTCGCCGACCTCCTCGAGATCCAGGGCGACAACCCCTTCAAGGTCCGCGCGTACCGCAACGCCGCGCGCACCGTCGAGGGGCTCGCCGAGCCGGTCGCCGAGATGGTCCGCCGCGGCGAAGACCTCGAGGAGCTCCCCTCCATCGGCAAGGACATGGCGGGGTACATCACCGAGCTGGTCGAGACCGGCCGCCTGCGCCGGCTCGAGCGGCTCGAGAAGCACGCGACGCCGGGCGCCGCCGAGCTGATCCGCCTCGAAGGCGTCGGTCCGGCCAAGGCGCTCCGCCTGGCCGGCGAGCTCGGGGTCGGCTCGATCGACGACCTCGAGCGTGCCATCGAAAGGGGCGAGGTCGAGAAGCTCCGGGGGTTCGGCAAGAGGTCCGCCGAGAAGTTGAAGCAGGCGATCCGCGACTACCGAAAGCACCGCCGCCGCTTCAAGCTCTCCGACGCCGACCAGCTCGTCCGCCCGCTCCTCGAGCACATGCGCGCCGCGCCCGGCGTCCGCGAGATCGAGGTCGCCGGGAGCTACCGCCGCCGCGTCGAGACGATCGGCGACGTCGACATCCTCGTCGCCGCGCGCCCGGCCCGGCCGGTCATCGAGCACTTCACCGCCTACCCCGCGGCGGCGCGCACCGAGAGCGCCGGGACGACCCGCGCGACGATCGTCCTCCGCGACGGCTTGCACGTCGACCTCCGCGTCGTCGCGCCACAGTCGTGGGGCGCCGCGCTCCACTACTTCACCGGCTCCAAGGCCCACAACATCCGCGTGCGCCGCATGGGGATCGACAAGGGACTCAAGATCAACGAGTACGGGGTGTTCCGCGAACGGAGAGGGAAGGGAAAGGGCGGAGCGCAGAAGCGGGCGGCGGACGGCGGCGCGAGCCGGGCCGCCGACGGCGGATCCTCCACGCCGGCCGACCCACGCGAGGTCCGCTGGGTCCGGGTCGGAGGACGGACCGAGGAGGAGGTGTTCGACGCGGTCGGGATGGATTACGTCCCGCCCGAGCTCCGCGAGGACCGCGGCGAGATCGAGGCCGCGCTCGAGGGGACGCTCCCCGACCTCGTCGCCCTCGACGACATCCGCGGCGACCTCCAGTGCCACACCACCTGGAGCGACGGCCGCGACTCCCTCGAGACTATGGTCCGCGCCGCGAAGGAGCTCGGCTACGACTACATCGCCATCACCGACCACAGCCCCGCCGTGCGCGTGGCCGGCGGGCTGGACGTCAAACGACTCGAGAAGCAGTGGAAAGAGATCGACGCCGTCGCCGACCGCGTCGCCGGAATCACGATCCTCAAGGGGATGGAGGTCGACATCCTCGCCGACGGCTCGCTCGACCTCCCCGGCGAGTTCGTCGAGCGGCTCGACGTCGTCGTCGTGGCGGTCCACTCGCGCATGCGCATGTCCGAAGCGAAGATGACCGACCGCATCATCAAGGCGATCTCCCACCCGGGCGTCCACATCCTCGCCCACCCGACCGGGCGGATCATCAATCGCCGCGAGCCGTACGACGTCGACCTCGACGCCATCCTCGAGGCGGCGGCCGAGCACCACGTCGCCATCGAGATCGACGCCCAGCCCGACCGCCTCGACCCCCACGACGTCCTCGCCCGCCGCGTGCGCGACCGCGGCGTCAAGCTCGTCATCGACTCCGACGCCCACTCGGCCGGCGACCTCCGCTACATTCGCTACGGCGTCGACCAGGCCCGGCGCGCCTGGGTCGAGAAGGGCGACGTCCTGAACACCATGCCGCTCGGCAGATTACGGAAATGGCTCTCCCGGAGCTGAGTTCCCCCCGCCGCCCGCTGCCCGCCAGATGTCCGGTCGTTGGGGCGCCCCCCTGACACCCGACACCTGACCCCTGAGCCCTGAGCCCCGAGCCCCGAGCCCCTATATCCCCAGAACCCCTACGGGCGCGCATCCCCCCGGCCCGCCCCCTTGACATTCCCCCGGTCCTAAATATCTTAGCGCTGAGATGATTGCCGAGGGGGAGTTCCGAGGATATGACGAGGCCACCGAACGCGGCCTCAAGCTGTGGACCGTGCTGGCCCGCGCCTACAACGCGGTCGCGGCCCACTCGCGGGCCGACATCGCACGCCACGGGCTGACGGTCGGCGAGTTCGCCGTCCTCGAGGCGCTCTACCACAAGGGCCCGCTCCTCCTCAACGAGGTGCAGCGCAAGGTCCTCGTCTCGAGCGGCGGGGTCACGTACCTGATGGATCGTCTGGCCGAGCGCGGACTCGTCGAGCGTAGGCCGTGCCCGACCGATCGACGCGCCGTCCACGCCGCGCTGACCCCATTCGGCGAGGAGCTGATGCGGAAGATCTTCCCGGAGCATGCCCGCGCGATGGTGCGCGCAGTCTCCGGGCTGGACGAAGCCGAGCAGGCCGAGGCGATCCGCCTGCTCCGCAAGCTCGGGCTGGCGGCGGCCGAACTCGAGAGCGACGGCTGACGCGCCGCGGGGGAGGGGCTTGCGCCGCCCCCGGTGATGCGGCGCGCGGGCGCGCCGCGCGCGAGGCGCCGTCCCCGAGGCGCCCGACGCGCCGTCGGGCCACGCTTTTTCGCAGTCGATTGTCTCAGCGGTGAGAATCTCCGCACTACGGGATCGGGCGCGCGCCGGCCGCGCCCGAGTCACGACCCGACGGGCCGGAACTTTTCTACACGGAGGTTTGGATGTCGACGGTGAGCACGAAGGAGACCGGCCGGAGCACGTGGACGATCGATGCGTCCCATACGCTCGTGGAGTTCGCGGTCAAGCACATGATGATCGCGACGGTGAAGGGTCGGTTCGGCGAGGTGAGCGGGACGATCGTGCTGGACGAGGCGTCGCTGGAAAACTCGTCGGTGGAGGTCGAGATCGATGCGGCGAGCATCGACACGCGCAACGCGGACCGTGACGCGCATCTTCGCTCCGCGGACTTCTTCGACGTGGAGAACCACCCGAAGCTGACGTTCCGGAGCCGGCGCGTGGAGCCGCAGGGCGAGGGCCGTTTCCGCGTGGTCGGCGACCTGACGATCCGCGGCACGACGCGCGAGGTGGTGCTGGAGGTCGAGGACCAGGGGCGCGGCAAGGACCCGTGGGGCGGCGAACGCGCCGCGTTCAGCGCGCGGACCGAGATCGACCGGACGGACTTCGGCCTGACGTGGAACGCCGCGCTGGAGACCGGCGGCGTGCTGGTGAGCGACCGGGTCCGCATCAGCATCGAGGTGGAGGCGGTGCGGTCGGCGGAGTAGGCAGTGAGCTGACCGCCAAATACGAGCGGGCGCGTGGTGAATTTCAGTCCACGCGCCCGCTTTCGTTTTATCGCAGCCGGTCACCCGGCCCGGCCACTACGCCCGGGCCGGATCCACCCGCCTGGCTCCTACCTGCAGCCATCGCTCACGACCTGCCCCTCGATGATGACGATGCACACGTGCGTCGTGTGCTCGAACGGGTCGCCGTCGAAGAGGACGACGTCGCCGTCCTTCCCGCGCTCGAGGGAGCCGACGCGGTCGGCGATCCCGAGGATGCGGGCGGCGTCGATGGTGACCGACGCGAGCGCCTGCTCGAAGGGGAGCCCGTAGGCGGCGGCCATCGCGGCCTCGAAGAGGACGACGCGCGTCTTGGGGACGTACCCCTCGTACCCGCTCTGGAGCGCGACCTGGATCCCGGCGTCGCGCAGGCGACGGATCGTCTCCATCGTCGCGTTCTGGAGCGAGCCGCTGTGGCGCGCCATGGTCGGGTGGATGATCACGGGCACGCCGGCGGCCTTGATCTCGTCGATCAGCTCGTAGGACTCCGCAGCACCGTCAAGGACGAGCTTGAAGCCGAACTCCTGCTGGAGCCGGAGCGCGGCCAGGATGTCCTGGGCGCGGTGGGCCGTGATCAGCGCCGGGACCTCGCCGCTCAGGACCCGGGCGAGGATCTCCATCTTGAGGTCGCGGGCGGGGGCGTTGCCGTCGCGCGCCTGCTCGCGCTTGCGGGCGTACTCCTGCGCCTTCAGGAACTCGGCGCGCATCATGGCGATCGCCTTCGCCGTCGTCCCCGGGCGGCTGTTGAAGTTGCGGGCGACCTCGGGGCCGATCGTCATGGCGACCATCGTCACCGAGTCGACGATCGCCTCGCCCACGTTGTTGCCGCGGGTCTTGACGATCATCGTCTGGCCGCTCATGACCGCACCGGGCCCGTGCCCGGTGTGGACGGTGGTGACGCCGTGCTCGCGGAGCCACTCGACCAGCCGCTCGCGGGCGTTGTAGGCGTCGAACGCGCGCAGCTCCGGCTGGATCGCGTTCGAGCGCTCGAGCTGGTCCTGGTCGTGCTCCTGGTTCATGTAGCCGGCGAGCCCGACCACGCTGTGCGCGTCGACCAGCCCCGGCGTCACGACCTTGGCGGTGAAGGTGCGGTAGCCGTCGGGGATGCGGACGTCCGAGGCGCGCCCGACGCGCTCGATCTTCCCGTTCGGTCCGATCAGCACGACCCCGTCCTGGATGGCGGGCCCGGCCATGGTGTAGACGGTCTCGCCGCGCACGGCGATCTGCGCCTCGAGCGCGGTCGGCGCGAAGGCGAGCATCGCGGCCGCGGCCGCCGCGCCGATTCCGCGCCGCATCGCAGCGCCACGCGCGGCGTCGCCGATCGCGGCGGCCGCGGGCGCTGCAACCTTTCCGAGTATGTCGATCGCCTTCATCAGTGCCCCTCCATCCCCTCGTGGTGGTACGTGGTCACGACACCGGCGCCCCTGCCGCCGACGGCGTAGATGTAGTCGCGCGGGTCGTTCAGGTCGAAGACCTTGACCCCCTCGACCCAGGTCTGGAGGACGCGGGTGTAGGTGCTGAGCGGGTCGCCGGACAGGACGATGAAGTCGGCGTCCTTGCCGCGCTCGAGCGAGCCGATCCGGTCGTCGAGGCCGAGCATCCTGGCGCCGGCCATGGTCATCGCGTACAGCGCCGCCTCGCGCGACATCCCGTAGCGCACGCCGAACGCGGCCGAACGCAGGAAGAAGCGCGAGTCGGTGATCCCGTCGTCGGTGTGGTAGCCGACCAGCACGCCGGCCTTCTCGAGCGCCGCGCCGCTCTCGTTGCTGAAGTCGATCGCCTCCAGCTTCCCGCCGGGCGAATCGAGGACGATGATCGACGTCGGGACGCCCGCCTTCGCGATCTCGTCTACGACACGGTACGCCTCGCTCGCGTGCTGGAGCACCAAGCGGAAGCCGAACTCCTGCTGTAGCCGGATCGCGGTCAGGATGTCGTCGTGCCGGTGCGTGTGGAAGTGGACGACGCGCTTCCCCTCGAGCACCTGGACGAGCGCCTCCATCTCGAGATCCCGCGGAGGCATCTTGCTCGGGTCGCCGTTCGCGCGGCGGATCTTCTCCCGGTACTCCTGCGCCTGGACGAACTTGTTGCGCACGATCGCGGCGGACTTGGCGCGCGTCCCGGGGAACGGCGAGCTGCCGATCGGGTTCGTCCCGTTGGCCATCTTCATCCCGCCGCAGATCTCGTTCAGGACGTCCTTGCAGTAGAGCAGGTCGTAGATCGTGCGGCCGTCGCGCAGCTTGACGTACACGGTCTGGCCGCTCATCAGGTGCCCCGAGCCTGGCATGATGTTGACCGTCGTGAGCCCGCCGGCCTGGGCCTTCTGGATGCTCTCGTCGCGCACGTCGATCGCGTCGAGGATCCGGACGTCGGGGTGCATCGCCGACGAGCGGTCGCCGCCGGAGCCGCCGCCGATGTGCGAGTGAGTATCGACGAGGCCGGGCATGATGACCCTGCCGGACACGTCGTGGACCTCGGCGTCGTTGGGGATGCGGACGCTGCCCGCCGCGCCGACCGCGACGATCTTCCCGCCCTGGACTACGAGCACCCCGTTCTCGATCGGCGGGCTCGTGATCGGGATCAGTCGCGCGCCCGTGAACGCGACGGGTCGCTCCTGCGCGGCCGCCGGGAGCGCCGCCAGGGCAAGGCCGAGCGTGAGGAGAAGTACGGATCGTTTCATCTGAAATCCTCCGGCATCGGGGAGCGAGGGCGCACGTCCCGGGGTGGCGCGCGCCCGGTGGATTCGGGCCCTTGGGTGGGTCGTGGTTGGGAGTTCTCGGAATTCTGCGGATTCCGGGCGGGGCGTGTCAAGGCAAGGCGCGGCGGGACCGCCGGGCACGACGAACGCCGACGGCCGATCGACGATGGTCGAGCGCGGCGGGGTTACCGAGTCCCCGCCGCGCCCGCGTTCGTCGTTGAGCAGGTCTCCGCCGTCGAGCGGGCCTCAGCCCTGCACCCGCTCCTCCGGCCGCTCGCGCGCCTTGAAGCCGAAGTAGAGCAGCGGGATCGCGAGCAGCACGTGCAGCCAGATGATGTTGCCGCCGATCGGCATGATCCCGAAGAAGCTCGGCGTGAAGAAGGCGAGGAGCGCGAGCGCGAGGTAGGCGACGCCGACGATCTGCGCGAACGACTTCGAGCTGCTGAACCGCTTCGCCGCCCACACGCCCCAGATCCCCGTCCCGAGGTGCACGAGGTTGTGCAGGAAGTTGAGGGGGAAGATCCCCAGCAGGCGGTCCGCCGTCGCCATGTTCGCGTCCATGCTGAAGCCGGTCGCGAAGAAGCCCAGCACGGCGATGATGATGAACACCCACCCGACGATCTTTGCGACCTTTTGGACGGCCGTCATGTGCACCCCCAGGGTATTCTGTACGCCCTGCCGCGCCGGCCGCCGGCTGCGGCGGCGGAACGGCGCACCATCCCGACCGATTGTGCGCATCTGCCGTGCCGGCGGGTGGTGGACGGCGGTCCGACGCCGTACTTTGCCGGCGCACGCGCGGACTGTCGAACGGACCGGGGACCTCTCGCCATCGATGCGCCCATGAGCCCGAACGGACCCAAGCATTGCTCCACGCGCCAGTCCGGGCGCCGGGCCCCGAACTGTGCCTCCGAAGCACCCGCCGCGGGGGTCGGCTCATGAGCGCGCGCCCGCTTTCCGAGATCTTCGGCGCCGCCCGCCCGCTCGTCGGGATGGTGCACCTGCTCCCGCTCCCGGGCGCGCCGCTGTGGCGCGGCTCGATGGACGAGGTGCTCGACCGCGCCGTCGCCGACGCACGCGCCCTCGCCCGTGGCGGCTTCGACGGCGTCGTCGTCGAGAACTACGGCGACGCGCCGTTCTACCCCACGCGCGTCCCGGCCGAGACGATCGCCGCGCTTTCCGTTGCGGTCCGCGAGGTCGTCCGCGCGGTCGACGTGCCGGTCGGCGTGAACGTCCTGCGCAACGACGGGCCGGCGGCGATCGCGATCGCCGCGGCGGCGGGCGCCGCGTTCGTGCGGATCAACGTCCATACCGGCGCGATGCTGGGCGACCAGGGGTGGCTGACCGGGGAAGCGCACGAGACGCTGCGGCTGCGCGCGCGGCTCGGCGCGCCGGTCGCGATCCTGGCCGACGTGCTGGTCAAGCACGCCACGCCGCCGGCGGGGCTCGACGTCGGCCAGGCGGCGCGGGACGCGTGGCACCGCGGCCGCGCGGACGGGCTCATCGTCTCCGGCGCGGCCACGGGCGCCGCGACCGACCCAGTCCGCATCCGCGCCGTGAAGGCGGCCGTCCCCGAAGCGCCGGTCTGGATCGGGAGCGGGCTCGACGCCGCGAACGCCGCCGATCTCCTCCCCCTCTCCGATGGCGCGATCGTCGGGAGCACGCTGATGCGCGGCGGCGTGGCGGGGCAGGGGGTGGACGAGAGCCGGGTCGCGGCGTTCATGGCGGCGGTGCGAAACGTTCGGTAGCGGCCCCGCCGACGGCGCGTCGGCCGGCGACGCTCCCTCCGACGCAACGATCCCGTGCGACCCAGCCTTGCCGGCCGGCCAGGGCGGCGCGAACTTCCTGCCGGTCCGAGCATCGAACCGACCACCGGAAAGCGAATGTCGCCGCACCGCCTCATCGCCACCCGACGTCCCGTGCCGGGGGAGTCGAACGACGCGTACGAGGCACTCTGGGAGAGGGTGCGGGAGGCCGTGACCACGGCGGGCGGGCACGCCTGGCGATTCCGGTCGCCGACCCGGGCGGGACTCTACCTGGAGTTCATCGAGTCGCGGGCCCTGGACACGGTGCTGTCGGCCGAGTCCGTGGCCGACGCGCGACGGGCGCTCGACGCCGCGTTCGCCCCGGCGACCTCGGAGGAATGGGAGGAAGTGACGTCATCATGAACGACCGTGATCAGCTCCGCGCGCTGCTGCTCGAGCGCTCGATCCGCCTGGGCGACTTCGTCCTGGCCAGCGGGAAGCGCTCTTCCTACTACATCGACGGCCGCCGCACCACGATGAGCGGCAAGGGCCAGTTCCTGATCGGCCGGGTCGGGCTCGAGGCGATCGACCAGGCGGGCTGGCGTCCGGCCGCGGTCGGCGGCCTCACGCTCGGGGCCGACCCGGTCGCCTATGCGATCGCGCACACCGCGGCGCTCGAGGGAAGGCCGCTCGACGCCTTCACGGTGCGCAAGGAGCCCAAGGCCCACGGGACCGGGCGCCGCATCGAGGGGTGCTTCGAGGCCGGGATGGCCGTGGTCGTGGTCGAGGACGTCGTGACGACAGGGGAGAGTGCGCTCCGCGCGGTGGAGGCGGTCCACGCCGAGGGCGGGAACGTGCTCGGGATCCTGGCGGTCGTGGATCGGGGCGAGGGCGGGAGGGAACGCCTGGAAGAGGCGGGCTACCGGCTCGTTTCGCTGTTCACGGCGGCGGAGCTGCTGTCCTGAGGCGGGCGGCCGTCGGCGCCGGGGCCGGGCCGCCGCAACCCTTCACTGCGACCGCGTGCCCGCTTCGCCCGGAGCCGCCTGGTCCGGCCGCTCGACGGTGTAGACGGCGCGCAGCGCCCTCGATATCGACGCCACGTCCGCACGCGCGATTCGCTTTTCCTGCTGCGTCGCCGCCAGCGCCGCCCGGGCCGCGGCCTTCACCTCGTCGGGCGACGCCCCGCGCCGAAAACCGAGCACCGCGGCCCAGGACTCGGCGCGGCTCACCCAGCGCCGCGCGCTCGCCGCGGCCTCGTCCTCGGAGATCGCGATCCCCATCTCCGCCGCGCGCGTGGCGAGGTACGCGTTGCGCGCCAGGCCGCGGACGACGGTGGTGAACGCGTCGTCCGTCGCGTAGTCGAGTCGGCCGCGTGCCTCGTCGTCCAGCGTGATGAGGTAGCGCCGAAGGTCCGCGCCGCGATACGCGCCGCCCGGCCAGGAGGCGAGGGCCGCGGTGTCCGGCAACGTGCCGGCGCGCCAGGCGAGGATGGCGTCGGCGTGGAGCGCCACGTTCCCGGCCTCGCGGTTCGCCCACGCGTCCGCGCGCGCTGCGGCGTCGGCGAGGTCGATCAGGCGGCCGATCACTTCGGAGCGCACTTCCTCGAACGGGATCGGTCGCCGCTCCTCGAGACGGAGCACGTGGAAACCGTACTCGGTCTCGACGACGTCGCTGACCTGCCCGGGCTCGAGCGCGAGCGCGGCTTCCCAGAACTCGCGTACCCACGTCCCCTCGCGCCCGGGCGAGAGGAGCCCGCCGCGCCTGTCGGCGCCGGGCTCTTCGGACACTTCGGCGGCGACGCGGGCGAAATCCTCCCCGGCCCGGATCCTCTGCAGCGCGGCTTCGGCGCGCGCTTTCGCCTGGGCCCGGTGCTCCTCGTGCCGCCACCGCTCGGAGATGATCACGAGGTGCCGGACGACGAGCTCGACCTCGGGGTCCCGCGCGTACCGCTCGCGCAGCGCGTCGTCGTCCAGCCCGACCTCGCGGACCGAGACCTCGGCGGTGAGCCGCTGGAGCAGAAGCCGCTGCCGCTCGCGCTCGATGTACGGCGCGCCGACCCGGTCGAGCTCGCCTCGGGCGACGGCGAGGGCGAACGCGGTCAGGTCGGTCAGTTCCTCGATGCTGCGGTCCGAGAGGCCGATGAGTTCGTCCGCGGCATAGGCGACGCCGCCGACGCGCAGCGCCGGCGGCGGACTGCCGCTCCCGCACCCGAGGGCGAGGACGGAGGCCGCGACGGCGACCGTCGCCGCGCGGCGCACACCCGGCATGCGGATCGCGAAAACTCCCATCGAGGGCCTCCCTCAGCGCCTTCCCGTGGCCGCGTTAGCCGCCGACCTGCCTCAGTCGAGGAGCCGGAGGGGCATGACCAGGCACAGGTAGTCCGGGACGCCGTCCTGCCCGGCGCCGACCGGCTCGAACGTGGCGGCCCGCTCGGGTGCCCGGAACGTGATCCGGACCTCGTCCGTCGGCATGTAGCGCAGGACCTCGAGCACGTAGCTCGCGTTGAACCCGATATCGATCGGGTCGCCCTCGTACGTGACCTCCAGCTCCTCCTGTGCCTCGCCCAGGTCCGGCGTCTCGACCGAGAGGCGCAGCATCGGGCCGGCGAAGGTCATACGCACGCGATGCGTCTGCTCGCTGGCGACGACCGCCATACGCCGCAGCGACGCCGTGAGCGCGGCCTTGTCCGCGATCGCGATCTTGTCGTTGTCCCGAGGGATGACCTGCTCGTAATTCGGGTACGGACCCTCGATCAGCCGGGTGTAGATCCGCGTTCCGCCGCAGTGGAAGCCCAGATGGTTCTCGTTGCGCGCAACCTCGATCTCGTCGTCCGGGCCGAAGAGGCGTTCGACCTGGAGCAGCGCCTTCGGCGGCACGATCAGGTCCGCCCGCGGCGCGCCCTGCGAGTCCGACGGCACGCGGATCCGCGCCAGACGGTGCCCGTTGGTCGCGACCATCCGCATCTCGCCGTCCGTGAGCTGCCAGAGCACGCCGTTCAGGATCGGGCGGCTCTCCTCCGTCGAGACCGCATACGATGTCTGGCGGATCAGCATCTGCAGGACTTCGCCGCGGATCCTCCAGCTCTCCCGGAAATCGACGGCGGGGAAGGCCGGGAACTCGTCGCGCGGCAGCCCATTCAGCCGGAACGACGCGCGGCCGCACGTCAACTCGAGGCGGTCGCCCTTCGTCTGCACACGCGCCGGGTGCTCGGGCAGCTCGCGGGCCAGCTCCTGGAACTTCTTCGCCGGGACCGTCAGCGACCCCGCTTCCTCGACCTCCGCCGGGACCTGCACGCTCACCGCGATGTCCAGGTCCGTCCCGCTCATCTTCACCCAGTCGCCGTCGGCTTCCAGGAGGATGTTCGATAGGACCGGCAGCGTCGTGCGGGCCGGGATGCTGGCCGCGACGGCGGCCAGGCCCTGCTGTAGGTTGTCCCGTGTGATCGTGAATTTCATGGCCCCCTCACCTTGGGATCGCGAGACGGTTATCGACACCTGTGGTAGCCTGCGATGATCAGAAATATAAAACCAAGCCGTAGTAGTAGAGGCTGTGGATCTGTGGAGATCGTCGCCTCGAGTTCCGTAGCCCCTTCCGCCGCCGCGGGTTGGACCGATCGCCCGCGCTGTGGATTCGCCGTGGGGATCGCGTCGATAGCTTGGCGCTTCCCACAGCGGCGGCGCCATAGTGGAAAACGCCGGGAATGTCCACGGCGATTCCACAGTGGATTTCCACTTACCCCCTGAGCTCCTCCCGAATCGCCTCGACCCGCTGGCGGAACTCGGCGTCATCGGCCATGTCGCGCTCGACCTTCTGGATCGAGTGGATCACGGTCGAGTGGTCGCGGCCGCCGAAGACCTTCCCGATCTCGACGAGCGGGAGGTCGAGCAGCTCGCGGATCAGGTACATCGCGACCTGGCGCGGGACGGTCAGCTCCTTCGTCCGGCGCTTGGACGCCAGCTCCGCCGCCGTGACGCCCCAGTGGGTCGCGACGCGGTCGCGGATCGTCGCCGCGGTGAGCGGCTCGCGCCCGCCCGTATCGCGCAACACACCGCCGAGCGCCTCGCGCGCGAGGTCGACCGTGATCTCGCGGCGCGTGAGCGACGAATACGCGAGCAGTTTGATGATCGCGCCCTCGAGCTCGCGGACGCTGGACCGACAGTTGTGCGCGATGAAGTCGAGGACCTCGTCGTCGAGGACCAGCTCGTCCTCGTCCGCCTTCTTCCGCAGGATCGCGACGCGCGTCTCGAAGTCCGGCGGCTTGATGTCGGTGACGAGCCCCCACTCGAAGCGGGAGACGAGGCGTTCCTCGAGCCCCGGGATCTCCTTCGGCGGCCGGTCGCTCGTGAGCACGATCTGCCGTTGCGCGTCGTGGAGCGCGTTGAAGGTGTGGAAGAACTCTTCCTGCGTGCGCTCCTTCTCGCTCAGGAACTGCACGTCGTCGATCAGGAGGAGGTCGATCTCGCGGTAGCGGCGCCGGAACTCGGCCATCCGCCCCTCCTGGATCGCGGCGATCAGATCGTTCGTGAACCGCTCGCTCGAGATGTAGGCGACGCGCTTGTTCGGGTCGCGCGCGAGCGTCGCGTGCCCGATCGCGTGCATCAGATGCGTCTTGCCGAGGCCCACGCCGCCGTAGATGAAGAGCGGGTTGTAGATCCTGGCCGGCGCCTCGGCGACCGCACGGCACGCCGCGGCGGCGAGTTGGTTGTTCGCCCCGACGACGAAGCGGTCGAAGGTGTAGCGCTCGTTGAGCGGCGTGCCGATCATGGTGCCCCGCGCGGGCGCCGGGTTCGCGCCGGCATCGCCGGCGGGCGCCCGGGTCGGCGGCGCCGGCGGCTGTGTCGTCGGCGTGGAGAGCGCGCGCGCGAGCGGAGTCGCATCGCCGGCTGCCGACCGGACCGGTCGGACCACCACGGCGAGCGGCCGCCCGAAGACCCGCTCGGCGACCTGCGACAGCAGCTCGCCGTACTTGTCTTCGATCCACTCGGCGTGGAACTCGCTCCCGACCGCGATGAGCAGCTCGTCATCGGAGAGCGCCATCGGCTCGGTCTGCGAGAGCCAAATGCGGAACGTAGGATCGGGAAGCTGCGCTTTCGCGCGCTCCACGATCCGGGACCAGGCCTCGGCGGCGGTCAACTCCATCGGGACCCGTGATACCGGGGGGAAAACTACTTCGCGTGCGGTGTCGGCGCGGAAGCTAGAGGCGGATTGTGGATAAGTCAACGCCCTTGCGCTCGCCGAGCGCCCGGGCCGGAAGATCGCTTGACCGCACCGCGGGTCACGGGCTATACTTACAAGCTTTGCTGGAAACGGAGTACGACACATCGGGGGAAGATCATGGGGAAGCCGACCTATCGGCCGCGCAACCGGAAGCGGCTCAACAAGCATGGATTCCGTGCGCGTATGCGCACGCGCGCGGGGCGCGCGGTCCTGAGCCGTCGGCGGCGCAAGGGTCGCAGCCGGCTCACCGTGACGGTGGGGTCCAAGTAGCGCCGGGTCGCCAGTGAGCTCAGCCCCGCGGGAGAAAAGGCGAGGAGAGCGCCTGCCGCGGGCGCGCCGGATCACGCGCAGCCGGGAGATCCGCGTGCTGTTGAGGCGGGGGAAGAGGAGCAGGACGGCCCATCTGGACGTCTTCGACTCCCCTTCCCCCGTGTCGTATTCGAGGGTTGGCCTGGTGGTGCCGCGCCACAAGCGGCGAGTGGTCGACCGCAACCTGTTGAAGCGACGGTTGCGTGAGGCCCTGCGCCGTTTCGTGTTGCCGCGGCTCGACGCGGCGGGGCGGACGGTGGATGTGCTCGTGCGGGCGCGGCGGGAGGCGTACGACGCGAGCTTCGCCGAGCTGAAGCAGGAGCTCGAGGAGTGGCTGGATCGACGTTGGCCGCGCGCGTCCTTCTCCTCCTGATCGGCGGCTATCGCCGGTGGATCTCGCCGGCGCTGCCGCCTGCGTGCAGGTTCACGCCGACCTGCTCCGCATACGCGGCGGAGGCGATCGAGCGTTACGGCGCCGCCAAGGGTACGTGGCTGGCGGTGAGGCGGCTCTTGCGGTGCCACCCGTTCGGTGGGAGCGGGTACGACCCGGTCCCCTGAAACCGCCGGTCGCGCGAGGCGTAGGGCGCTGGCCCGGGGTGGGCGGGCGCGAGGGCGGATCGGTTTCGAATATTCGCGGGCGCGCGCAGCGCCGGGCGTCGGGCGCCGGAGAGCGCCGGGGCCGGCGGAGAGGCGCGCTCCTTCTCGACGAGTGAGTGGGTGATGGAAAGCGGACGGTTCGTGCTGGCGATCGTTCTCGTGATCGCCGTGATCGTGATCACCAACCTCCTGTTCCCGCCGGTTCGGCCGGAGCCGGGGACCGAGGAACCCGCCGTTGAGCAGGTGGCGGACAGCCCCGTGGCGGCTGCGCCGACGGCGCCGACGCCGGCGGTCACGCAGGCCGAGGAGATCGACGCAGACACCATCGTCGTCGCTTCGCCCATCTACAACATCGCGATCTCGACGCGCGGCGCGGCCGTGGTCGGCGCCGAGCTGCTGCGGTTCCAGTCCTTCACGCGTGACGGCGCCGTCCAGCTCGCCGATCCGCAGTTCGCGGCGTTGCTTGCCTATGGCCTCCGCGTCGACGGCCGGACCATCGACCTCGCCTCGCTGCCGTTCCGCGCGGATGCGTCCGACACGGTTCGCCTGGCCGAGGGCGACGAACCGCGCACGATCTGGTTCGTGCACGAGGATTCGCGCGGTTTCGCCGTGCGGCTCGGGTACACCTTCAGCCCCGACGATTACCTGATCGGCGTCCAGGGCCAGGTGACGGGGCTCGGCGGGACGCCGCTCCTCACGCTCGACCTCCCGATGACGCTCGCGACCAACGAGGCGAACCCGGCGGAGGACTATCGCTCGCTCGCCTACGGCGTGCGTGGCACACGCGACGGGATCGAGAGCGTCCGGCTCGACGACGTGAAGGCCGAGCGCGTCGAAGAAGGGCCGCTCCAGTGGGTGGCTCTCAGAAACAAGTACTTCCTGCTGGCGGCGGTCCGCGCATCGGGCGAGGGCGCGAGCGATTTCGGCGGGCTGATCGCCCGGCCGGTCGAACAGGAACACGCGGCGGACCTGACCGCTACGCTGCCGATCGGCAGGGACGGCGACTTCGCGTTCCGGCTCTACATCGGACCCCAGGAATACCAGCGCCTCGCCCTGATCGGCTACGATCTGGAGGACGTCAACCCCTACGGCTGGCGCATCCTCCGCCCGATCATCCGGCCGCTGGCCCATCTCGCGACCTGGGCGCTCGTCGGGATGCACCGCACGCTGAACATCGATTACGGCTGGGTGCTGATCCTCTTCGGCGTGCTGGTCCGCATCGTGTTGTGGCCGCTCAACGCGCGCGCCGGACGCGCCCAGATGAAGAACATGGCGCTCCAGCCGCGAATGCAGGAGATCCAGCAGAAGTACGCGAACAACCCCGAGAAGCTCCGGGACGAGATGCTCAAGCTCTACCGCGAGGAGGGGTTCAACCCCTTCGGCGGGTGCTTGCCGCTGCTGATCCCGTTCCCGGTGCTGATCACGCTCTTCTTCGTGTTCCAGAACACGATCGAGTTCCGCGGCGTGGAATTCCTCTGGCTGCCGGACCTTTCGCGCCCCGACCCGCTCTACGTCCTCCCGCTCCTGCTTGGCGCGAGCATGTTCGTCATGCAGCGGATCACGATGAAGGTCGCGCCCCAGAACCCGCAGCAGAAGATGCTGACGTACTTCATGCCGGCGTTCATGGTGCTGATCTTCTTCCAGCTCGCGTCGGGGCTCAACCTGTACTACGCCGCGCAGAACCTGGCGTCGATCCCGCAGCAGATCCAGCTCGCGAAGGAAAGGGAGCGCTTCCAGAAGAAGCGGGGGTAAGGGAGTGCGGGTCGGGCCCGGCGGGAAGGCCGGGTGGGAATGCGTGCCGGCCGGCGTCGTGGGGCGCCGGCCGGTTTGCTTCGGAGTGCTGGCCGGTTTGCTTCGGGGTACCGGGCAGCTTGCTTCAGGGTGCCGGCGTCAGCGGAGGATCTCGAAACCGGCAGGGATGCGGACGGCGGCGCCGGTCACCGGCTCCTCCGTCACCGCGGCGACGCGGGCGCCGGGCGGACCCTGCTCGAGGATGCGGCGCAGGTGGTCGAGAGCGCCCGCGGCGCCCGAGGCGACGACCTCGACGGAGCCATCCTCGCAGTTGCGCACCGTGCCGCGGAGACCCAGGGACTCGGCTTCGCGGCGCGTCCACCAGCGGTAGCCGACGCCCTGGACGCGGCCCGTGACCCGGTACATGCGGATCGCGTGCTCCTCCGGCATTGCCTTCGTTTTCAATCGAACGGGGGTTGGGTTTCCACTCCGGTCGCCCATCATCGGGCGACCGGAGTGCGTCGTCAAGGCATCGGCCGACGGCATCGAGGCATCGCTCGGCGTCACGACATCGCCTCGCGACGGAAGTCCCGCGCCTCTCGCTGCAGCCAGCGTCGGTCCTCGTTCAGAGAATCGATCGTCTCCTCCGGTTTGACGTCGATCTTCTTCATGTCGGCGACCGCGCCGCGCGCCATCAGCCCGCCGATCAGCAGGAGCAGGACGCCCACGATCAGCGCGCCGGCCCAATAGGCCCCGTTCAGCAGGTTGCCGACGACCAGTACGAGGAACGCGGTGAGCGCCAGCCCGCCCGCCATCGCCAGGCCGACGGCGATCCCGATGCGCACGACCTCCTTCGCGAACGCGGCGGCGGTCTCTTTCATCTCGAGCCGGGCGAGGCCGACCTCCTGACGGACGAGGGACGCGCTCTCCGTGGCGAGCTCGCGAAGGAGGTCGGTGAACCCTTCTCGCTCCCGGTGGTCCGGTCGGAACTCCGACTCGCGGCGCGGCGTGATTTCCCGTTGCATGCTGCCCCCTCCAGGCCCGACGTGTGGTGTCCCCTCACGGCATCAGGGTGCAACGGGCATGCCAGGTATGGATGTAAAACGTTGCGGGGGAACGTGTTAGGGTCGGACCGGGGCATGGCGCGGGGCGGCCTGGCGCGTGCCCCGGCCCGGGCCTGTCCGGCGCCCCGACACCGCTTGGTCGGGGGCATCGCCTGGCTTGGGGCCGTGGCGCGCCAACGCGTGACCAGGGCTGGCACGCGTCACTACCCGGCCGGCGCCCGCCACTCTCGTCCCGCGCCGGCACGAGGGGCCGGTGCGCAGACCGGCCGGGCAGGCTACCGGAGCGGCCGCGTCGACAGCGTGCGGATGCGATTGAGCACGGCGGCCAACTCGTGGATGCGAAACATCGCCAGCTCGCCGGCGCCCTCGGGGTCGAGCGAGACGACGCCGTCGCGCTCCACGCTCTCCATGATCGCCCGGAGGACCTCCCCGATCGGGCGGCGACCGTCGAATGCGCGGCCGCGGGCGCGCGCGATCGCCGCCGCGATCGCACGCACCTGCGCCTTCTCGACGAGCTGCGTGACCGCGGACAGGTCGACCTCCTCGGTGCCGAAGAGGAGGCGGTCCCTCGAGAACGTCTTGACCGCGACGTCGCGCCGGCCGCGGCTCGGATCGACGGAATCCGGGAGCGGGACGCGGGGCGCGATCGGCGCCCAGGCGCCGCCCTCGGCGCGCCGGCCGGTCGGGTGGGAGGCGGCGATCTTCTTCGCCTCGGCCGTGACGTGGCGGGGCTCGTACTCGACCATGGCGATGACGGTGTCGGCCACGTCGAAGTAGTCGCCCGAGCCGCCCACGACCATGAGCGTCGAGACGCCGAGTTCGGCGAGGGGCCGGACGCGGTCGATGAGGGGCGTGATCGGCTCGTGGGCGTCGGGGATGAGCGCCTGCATGCGGCCGTCGCGGATCAGGAAGTTGGTGGCCGAAGTGTCTTCGTCGAGGAGGAGGCAAGTCGCGCCGGCCTCGAGCGCCTCGACGATCGCCGCGGCCTGCGACGTCGAGCCGCTCGCGTTCCGCGTCGCGAAGTGCGTGGTGTCCTCGCCCCCCGGCAGCCGGCGGATGAAGTTCGAGATGTCCGTCCCCGCGATGGCCCGCCCGCTCTCGGCCTGGACCTTCACGGCGCCCGGGATGGTCACGACGCGCTCGCGGCCGTCGCCCGGGATGTGCTCGTAGACGCCGAGTTCGATCGCGCGGAGCAGCGTCGACTTCCCGTGATACCCTCCGCCGACGATCAGCGTCACGCCGGCCGGGATCCCCATCCCCGTCACCCGGCCCGCGTTCGGCGCCTCGAGCGTGACGCGCAGCTCCGGCGGCGAGAGGAAGGGTCGCGCGCGGTCGGGGCCGAGCGGCCGGTCGTCCACGCCGGAGCGGCGTGGGAGGATCGCGCCGTCAGCCACGAATGCGATGAGCCCGTGGTGTTCGAGCTGGTCGCGGAGCGCACGGGCGTCCTCGACGGCCTCGAGATGCGTGCGGACGGCCGCTTCGTCGAACCCGTCGAAGAGGAGCCCCTCGTGGAGGGCCGCGATGAGATCTTCCGTGAGCAGTCGCGCGGCGGTCCGGCCGAGCACGGTTCGGCCGCGGGCGGGGAGCCCGGCGCGGAACCGGGCGACGATCCCGCCGCGCTCGTCCACGGTGATGCTGCCGCGCTGGAGCACCTGCTGCCCGGGGCGGAGGATCGAGAGCTCGCCGCTCTTCCCCGAGCCGAGGTCGCCGCTGCGGGCGGCGAGGGCGCGGTGCAGGGTGCGGTTGAGGAAGTCCGCCATCGCGACGCGGCGAGTCGGCGTCGAGTAGGACCACGGCGGGAGCACCGAGGCCTCCGGCTCGACGGTGACGCGCAGGCGGCTCGGGTCGGCGAACGGGTCGCCCTGCACGTGGTCGATGTGGAGCGTGAAGCGGGGTGTGCGGTACCGGCCGCGGATCTCCTTGTACGCGGGGTAGCCGCGTCCGTCGATGCGGAGGAGGAGGGCGCGGAGCTCGTCGAGGTCGGCGACGCGGCCGGGTCGCACGCCCCGGCTCCGGTCGTGGGTGTTTCGGTCCATCGAGCGATGTGTTTCACGTGAAACATCGGTCCGGGCGACGGCCGCGCCCGGCGGAAAACCGCGGAAAATTGGCGCGGGCGCCGCGCCGAGATCAAGCGCGGGAACCGCATCCCCGCCGCCCGTGTATGCGCCCCGGGCGCCGGCTCGCGAGCGCGCGCTTTCCCCGGACCGCTCCTCTGGATATATTGCGTGCTCCCCCCGGATGGATTCCTGGTGAAGGCAACTGGAGGCACCGTTACGCATGTCGCGCGTCATTGCGATTGCCAACCAGAAAGGCGGTGTCGGGAAGACCACGACCGCGATCAACCTCGGCGCCAGCCTCGCCGTGGCGGAGCGCAAGGTCCTCATCATCGACATCGATCCCCAGGGGAACGCGACGAGCGGGCTCGGGCTCAAGCGGGCGGAGATCGACACCTCGATCTACGACGTGCTGATCGACGGGGCGAAGATTTCCGACGTCCTCGTCCGGGAGGTACACTTCCCGTACCTGGACGTGGCTCCCTCGAGCCGAGACCTGGTCGGCGCCGAGGTGGAGCTCGTCGGCCGGCCGCAGCGCGAGCTGGTCCTGCGCGGCGCGCTGGAGGGGATCCGCGAGGAGTACGATTTCGTTCTCGTCGACTGCCCGCCGTCGCTCGGCCTGCTGACGCTGAACACGCTGGCCGCGGCGGACACGGTGCTGATCCCGATCCAGTGCGAGTTCTACGCGCTGGAGGGGCTCTCGCAGCTGCTGAACACGGTGCGGCTGGTCCAGCGGAACCTGAATCCGCGGCTGCAGATCGAGGGCGTGCTCCTCACGATGTACGACCAGCGGCTGAACCTGTCGCGGCAGGTCGCGGACGAGGCGAAGGAGTACTTCGGGAACCGGGTGTTCCGTACGACGATCCCGCGCAACGTGCGGCTCGCGGAGGCGCCGAGCTTCGGGAAGCCGATCGTCGTCTACGACGCGATCTCGGCAGGTGCGCAAAGCTATCTCTCGCTCGCGCGCGAGGTGATCGGCCGGAGCGGGAAGCCGCAGCCGGACGCGGGCGGCGTGCCGCAGCCGGCGGACGCGGCGATTGTGACGCCGGCGGGGCCTGCGGAGTCGTAACCAGGAGAATGTGCCGGAGATGAGCAAGCGCGACCGACTGGGGAAGGGGCTTGGCGCCCTCCTCGGCGAGTACCTCGGGTCGGAAGGCGCGGACGAGAACACCGCGGAGACGCGGAAGATCGCGGTCGCGTCGATCGCGCCCAACCCGTTCCAGCCGCGGCGGGAGTTCTCCGAGGAGGAGCTCGAGGACCTCTGTAATTCGATCCGCGAGAACGGGCTGCTCCAGCCGATCTCGGTGCGCCCGGCGCCGCCGGGCGGCTTGGCGTCGTGGGAGCTGATCGCGGGCGAGCGCCGCTGGCGCGCGGTCATGCGCCTCGGCTGGACCGAGGTTCCGGCGGTCGTCCGCGAGATCGACGACCGGGCGATGCTCGTGCTCGCGCTGGTCGAGAACCTCCAGCGCGCCGAACTCTCGCCGCTGGAAGAGGCGCAAGGGTACCAGCAGCTCGCGGAGGAGTTCGGGCTGTCCCAGCAGGAGATCGCGCAGGCCGTCGGCCGGGACCGCTCGACGATCGCGAACGCGCTGCGCCTGCTGAACCTCCCCGCGGCCGTGCGCCAGCTCGTGGCGGACGGCAAGCTCTCGGCCGGGCACGCGCGCGCGCTCCTCGGCATCGGGAACGACCACCAGATGATCGAGCTCGCCCGGCGCGCCGCCGAAGAAGGGTGGAGCGTGCGCCAGGTCGAGGCGGAGGTCCAGCGCGGGCGGCCGAAGAAGCAGCCGACGCGGCCGCGTCAGGAACGCACCCGCGAGGCCGCCGAGCGGCGACTGGAAGAAGAATTGCAACGCGTCCTCGGGACCGCCGTCCGGATCCGCCGGAAGCGCGGCATGAAAGGGCAGATCGAGATCCCGTTCTACGGGACCGAGGACTTCGAGCGGATCTACGAGCTGCTGGTCGGCAGCTCCGTGGAAGAGGCGGTGTCTTGACCGACGACTCCCGGAGACACGACAAGGCGATGGATGATCGGCGACTGACGTTCATCGTGGTTCCTCACGGGAACCTCGAGACGCGCACTTACGAGATCTCCTACCGGTGGCTCAAGGTGCTCCTGGTGGCCGCGTTCCTCCTCGTGGGTGGGTTCGCGGTGATGGTGGGGTTCTGGTGGTACATCGCATCGCAGGCCGCGCGCGTACCCGGGCTGGTGCAGGAGGTCAAGATGCTCCAGGAGGAGCGCGCCAAGGTCGCGGAACTCGCGCGCACCCTGGCCGAGGTCGAGGCGCAGTACGAGCGCGTGCGGCAGCTCCTCGGCGCCGATGCCGCGCCGCCGGGCCGCGAGCCGCTCCTGCCGCCGCTCCGGACCGAGTCGCGCGGGACGGTGTCCGCGCCCCGCGGCGAAGGGACCCCGGACGCCTGGCCGCTCACGGAGCCCGGATACATCACGCAGGAGCTCACCGAAGGCGCCGGCGAGTCCCACCCCGGCGTCGACATCGCGGTGCCACAGGACTCATACATCCGCGCCGCCGCCGGCGGCATCGTCCGCGACGCCGGCACCGACGAGGTCTACGGCAAGTTCGTCCTCATCGACCACGGTGACGGCTACGAATCCATGTACGGTCACGCTTCCCAGATCTTCGTCGCGGCAGGCGACTCCGTCGAGCGACACGAAGTCATCGCCCTCAGCGGCTCGACCGGGCGTTCCACCGCACCGCACCTCCACTTCGAAGTCCGCAGGGAAGGCCAGGCCGTCGATCCTCTCTCCCTGGTACGTCAACGTTGAGGTGCCATGTTCGGCAAGAAACCATCATCCACCAACGGCACGACCATGAAAGACCAACAGGGGACGCATCAGGCGCGAGACGGTGTCATCTCCATCATCGGACCCGGGATGCGCGTGCTCGGTGACTGCTTCACCGAGGGGACGCTCCGCGTCGAGGGTTCGATCGAAGGGACCGTCAGCGCAGGGAAGGCCGTCGTCGTCGGGAAGGACGGCGTCGTCCTCGGCGACATCACGACCCAGGATGCCGTGATCGGCGGCCGGGTGGTCGGAACGATCATCGCCGAGAGCCGGCTCGAGCTCCAGGCGACATGCGTGATCGAGGGCGAGGTGCGCGCGCGGCGGATCAAGCTGGACGAGGGCGGGCGCGTCAACGGGAACATCCAGACGGGCGACGTACAGCGCGGCGACGCCAACGGCAGGCGCGGCCAGTCCGCCGACGCATCGGAGAAGACCGTCGCCGCGAGGTGAGCGGCGGGGGTCATGGTCCGATGCCCCGAGCGCGGAGCCGCGTGCACGCGGCTCCGCGCCGTGTTTTTCCACACGATGTGAATAATCCGTATCTCGCGGTCCCATCGTAAGTTGGGCGGTTGTCGACAAACACGTGCACCCCGGTGTTGACAACTTGCGGGAGGTTTTCCACAGAAGGGTGCGTAGCGCGTGGAACGGCCGAATGATACGACTCGACGAACTCGTGGAATACCTGGACGGGTACCTGCGGATCGCGGAGGTGCCCGATTACCCTAACGCGTTGAACGGGCTGCAGGTGGAGGGTCCGGGCGAGGTCCGGCGGATCGGGGTGGCGGTGGACGCGAGCGAGGCGTCGATCCGGGCGGCACTGGGCCGAGGGTGCGACCTGCTGCTGGTGCATCACGGGTTGTTCTGGGATGGGAACGTGCCGGTGACGGGGCGGCGGTACCGGCGGCTGCGGCTCCTGATCGAGGGCGGGCTGGCGGTCTACAGCGCGCACCTGCCGCTGGACGTGCATCCGGAGGTGGGGAACAACGTCGTGCTGGCGCGGGAGCTGGGGATCGAGGTGGAGGGGACGTTCGGCGAGTACCGGGGGATGCCGGTGGGTGTGTGGGGTCGGCTGGAGCTGAGCCGGGAGGCGCTGGCGGCGCGGCTGGACGAGGTGCTGGGCGGGAGGGTCCGGTTGCTCCCCGGCGGGCCGGAGCGGCTGAGGCGGGTGGGGGTGCTGACGGGGGGTGGCGGCAGCATGATCGGCGAGGCGATCGGGGCGGGGCTGGACGCGCTGGTGACCGGCGAGGGAGCCCATCACACGTACTTCGATGCGATCGAGGGCGGGATCAACGTGTACTACGGCGGCCATTACGCGACCGAGACCTGGGGCGTGCGGGCGCTGGCCGCGCACCTGTCGGAGCGGTTCGGGGTGCCGAGCGAGTTCATCGACCTGCCGACGGGTCTCTGAGGCGGCAGATCCGGGCCGCGGCGTGCGACCCCTCGCGCGCGGCGGTTCGGGAACGTATTTTCGTGCGCAAAGCGAGGCCCGCGCCGGGGCGGGAGGTTGGCAAGCCACGGCCGGCGGGCAGCGCAATCGACGTGGGGCGCACCACGTCATCCGGCCGTAGCCAGATCTCCCCACGCCACCCATCGAGGCGAGCCGGACCGGCTCGGGTCAATCGGGACAACCGGGTACGGATCGAGGCGCCGCGGTGCCGCGAACGCGGCACGGAGGCAGGCGCTCGACGTTGTGACGGAGGGCTGATGGAGCAGCGGATCCAACCCGCATCCTCGGCACCGGAGCCGGCGGTAGGGCTGAGCAACGTCGACCGTAGCGAGCGGGAGCTGTCCTGTTTGGCCGAGCTGGCGCACGCGCAGGCGACGTCGCGCCATGCGGCCGAAGTCCTGGACCTCCTCGTGGACCGGCTGCGGATGCTGCAGGGCGCGCAGGCCGCCGCCGTACTGGCGCTGACGCCCGAGGCGGACGAGCTCAAGGTGGAGGCGGTACAGCCACCGGCGCTCGGCGCGCGCGTGCGCGGGCGCCGTTTCGCCCGCGAGGGCGCGTGGGTCGACCGTGCGCTGCGGGAGGCGCGGCCGGTCCCGGTGCATCCCGCGTCTCCGGCGGCGCGGGACGCCCTGGTCCAGGCGCTGCTGGAAGGCCGCCCGTTGGAGAGCGGGCTGGCGGTCCCGATCCGCGGCGTCCGCGGCGCGCAGCTCGGCGCGATCGTGCTGCTGAACCCCTCCTCCCGCCCCACCCCCGCCGACGTCCGCTTCGTCATAGCCCTCGCCGACCACGCCGCCGTCGCGTTGCAGCGAGTCCGGCAGGACGAGCGGAGCGCGGCCGACGAGACTCGGCTCCGCGTCATGGGCGCGGTGCTCACGGCCGCCTCGGCCGGGCTGGACGAGGACGCGGTGCTGCGTGCGGCGATGCAGGCGCTCCTGGAGGGTCTGGCCGTGGACGGCGCGGAGGTCGCGCTCCGCGACGGCGGCGAGCTGAGCGTGCGGTATCGCTACCCCGTGGACGGCGATGGCGCGGTGCTCGGCGGCACCCGGGCAAGGACGCTCCACCTCCGCGCTGCCGAGCGCGGCCGTCCGACGACCGAGGAGCCGGGTCCCGGGGACGGGCGGTGGGGCGTCGGCGAGCCCCGCCTGGCGTGTTTCCCGCTCCGAACCCGCGACCGGACGCTGGGCTCTCTGCTCGTTGCCCGACGGATCCGCTCGTTCGACGAACCGGAGCGCCGACTGCTGGAGTCGGCCGCGCGATACCTCGGGGTGGCGATCGAGCTTTGCCGGCTGTTCCGCCGCGCCGCGGTCGAGGCCGACGAGCTCGAACGTCTGGCCGCCGAGCGGTCCACCGCGCTCCAGGCGACCCAGGAGCAGCTCGAGCGCTCGCAGTGGCTGGCCAGCCTGGGCGAGATCGCGGCGGGCGTCGCGCACGACCTGAACAACGCGCTCAACCCGATCGTCGCCTTCGCCGAACTGATCAAGGAGCACAGCGATCAGCCGGCCAGGGTCCGCACGTACGCGGAGCGCATCCTCATGGCGGCGCAGGGCGGTGCGGAAACGGTGCGGCGCATCCAGCGCTTCACCCGGCACCGGGTCGGCGCGATGACGTTCCAGTCGATCGCGGTCGACTCGCTGGTGCAGGACGCCGTCGAGCTGGTCCAGCCGACGCTCACGGAGCGCGGGCACGACATCCAGGTCGAGCAGTCCCTCGACGCCGACCTTTTCGTCTACGGAAGCGCGGGCGAGCTGAGACAGGCGTTGCTCAACCTGATCTCGAACGCGATTGACGCCATGCCCGCCGGCGGCACCTTGCGCTTCGTCGCCCGCGGCTCCGGCGACCACGTGCACATCGCCGTGCAGGACACCGGGACCGGGATGCCGCCCTCCATCCTGGAGCGCGCGATGGAGCCCTTCTTCACGACCAAGGGCGCGCACGGGACCGGGCTCGGGCTGGCGGAGGTGTTCGGGATCGTGAGGCGGCACGGCGGGACGCTGGAGATCGAGACCTGGCCGGGGGTGGGGACGACCGTGACCATGGCGATCCCGCGCGCGAACGCGGCCCCCGAATCACAGGCCGACCGGGGGAGCGGCAAGTCGCAGTCCCGCAGCGGCTTCCGCATCATCCTCGTGGACGACAACCCCCTGGGCCTGGAGGCGACCGCGGCGTCGCTGCGGTCGGCGGGGCACCACGTCGCGACCGCGACGACGGCGAAGTCGGCGCTCGCGCACTTCGAGGCCGGCGGCTACGACGTCGTCCTGACCGACCTGGGGCTCCCCGACATGGAGGGGTGGGAGTTGATCGACCGGATACGATCGCTCGACCCCGCCATACGGATCGGCGTGATCACGGGGTGGGAGGTGCCGGACGACCAGGAGGAGCTGACGCGGCGCGGCGTCGAGATGATCCTGACCAAGCCCGTGGATCCGGAGCGGCTGCTGTCGCTGCTGTGACGCCGGGGTTGCGGGCGGTCGCCGAACCCGCGGGGTGGCGCGGGCAGGCCCCGGGGCCGGCCCGAAGCGGCCGAATTCCCCGGGCCGCCCCGCCCGCGCCCACCGCCCGCCCCGGCGCTCAGCTCCCGCCCACGAACCTCTGTGCCTCGTCCTTGTAATCCGGGAGGATCTGCGCGTGGTCGCGGTACTCCGGCCGCTCGCGCACGCGCTCCTCGTCGTAGACGCCGAGGAGGCGCGCGTAGAGACGCCGGGCGGTCGCGACGTCACCCGCCTGCGCGGCGGCGCGCGCGGCGGCGCCGAGCCCCAGCAGGTGGTCCGGTGCCTCTGCCAGGATCCGGTCCGCGGCCTCGCGTGCGGCGGCGTAGTTGCCGGCCGTCGTCTCGAGGACGGCCAGGTGGTAGTGCCCGTCGGCGTCCAGATCGCCAGCCTGCTTGTAGGCGAGGATCGCCATCGGGAGGAAGAAGGAGGCCTGCGCCGAGTCGCCCATCGCGAGCGACTGCATGACGCGGTTGAAGAGCCGGTCGGCCTGCTCGCGCGGCGTCCCCGTCAGCGGCGGCGCGCGCCCCGGCGCCTCGCCCGCCGGACCCGCGACCCCGGCCGACCCCGCGGCGTCGAAGGCGGAGCCGGGCCCGACGTTGCGTTCGCCGCGGTTCGCCGCCACGACCAGGACGACAACCATGACCGCCAGCGCCCCGGCGACCGAACCGAGGAACCCGGCGGTCGCGGTCGACATCGAGGCGGAAGAGCCGCCGCGCGCCGGAGCGCCGCACTGTACGCAGTAGCGGGCGCCGGGGAGGAGCGCGGCCTGGCAGGACTTACATTGCGCGCCCTCGACCGGCGCGCCGCAAGACGGGCAGTACGCGCCCGACGTTTCCGTTCCGCAGTTTGGACACTTCATGCGCTGAAGATTAGCGGCGCCGCGAAGGCGCGTCCACCCCGGCGGCCCCATGGCCCCACCCCGCCCGCTACGACGCCCGCGACCGGAGCGCCAGCAGATACGCCTCGAGATCGTAAAGCTCCCGGTCCGACAGCCCGCTCGCGAGGCGCGCCTCGATCCGCGCGCGCTTCGAGGGCGAGAGCCGGATCCGCGCCAGGAGCCGTCGCACTCGCGCCTCCGACGGCTCCGGCGCCGCGTCCTCGGGGCCCGCGGCCAGCGCCCGCGCGCTCCGCGCGTCCCGGCGCAGCCGCTGGACCTTCGCCATCTCCTCCCGCGAAGGCCGCGGGCCGCACGCGAAGTCCCGGTTGGCCAGCGCCCGTCCGACCGCCGCCGTCTCGCAGTTCTCGACCACGCGCTCGCCCGCGTACCGCCCAGAGCCGAACCGCTCGTACGCCCACCCCGTCGTCGGGACGGGGTCGCGAGGGTCCCGGTAGACCATGGCCTTGAAGACGACGAGGTCGTCCTCGAGCCGCACCAGCTCGGTCCGGATCGAGCCGGTGGGGAAACGCTCGTAGAATGCGCGGATCCGCGCTTTCACGTCGACGTAATCACGGAGATCGATCGCCATCCGTCCGTACCGCCAGGCGAAGGGTATAACATGAGGTCCGACAACGACTTGTACCCGTCGCCGCGGCCCGCGTTCGGCGTGCGCGCGGCCGCCGCGTCGCCTGGCCCGGTGGGGAGAGCTCGTGTATCTTCAAGCGCCGCCGCGCCATCGCGGGTCGGCGGACCATGCGCCGGGCGGGAGTGCCGGGGCGGCGGCCCCGGCCGGTAGCGGCCGGGCGCGGCGGCACGAGATCGTCAACAGGCAGTTTGGAAGGACCGAAGCATGTCGACGGACGAACGTCGCATTGGGGGAGCGGAATGGGCCCGGCCGACGGAGGACGAGCGCCTCCTGTCACGGCGGCCGGAGGGGACGCGTGCGTCGGATTTCACGCACACGGACCCGTGGCGGGTGTTCCGGATCATGGGCGAGTTCGTCGAGGGTTTCGACACGCTGGCGACGCTGGGCCCGGCCGTGAGCATCTTCGGCAGCGCGCGCATCCTCCCGGACGACCCGATGTACGCCGCCGCGGAGGAGACGGCGCGCCGCCTCGCGGAGCTCGGTTTCGCCGTCATCACCGGCGGCGGCCCGGGGATCATGGAGGCGGCGAACAAGGGTGCGAAGGAGGGCGGCGGCGAATCGGTCGGGTGCAATATCGAGCTGCCGTTCGAGCAGGGGATGAACGCCTACGTCACGAAGGCGATCAACTTCCGCTACTTCTTCGTGCGGAAGACGATGTTCGTGAAGTACGCGGAGGGGTTCATCATCTTTCCGGGCGGCTTCGGCACGATGGATGAGCTGTTCGAGGCGCTCACGCTGATCCAGACGGGGAAGGTCCGGCATTTCCCCGTCGTCCTCTTCGGCACCGCGTACTGGAAGGGGCTGCTCGACTGGCTGCGCGACACGATGTTGGCGGAGGGGAAGATCTCGCAGGAAGACCTGGACTGGCTGGTGGTGACGGACTCGCCCGAGGAGACGGTCCGGGTGATCCTGGAGGCGTACCGTGAGCGAGTGGCGACGGGGGAGACGGCGGTTGGCGTGGCGGCGCGGCGGAACCAGCCGGCCGCGGGCGGTGGTGCGGCGAAGGTCCCGTCGCGCCGGGACATCTAGACGCGGAGCGAAACGCAAATGAGCAAGAGTCGCTATCTATCCGGCCGCAAGATCGACCCGCGCCGCATCGAGCCCGGGATACAGGCGGCCGACCTGATCGATGGCGCTTTCCTGTCGTACAACGCCGGGCGTCTGCGCGAGGGGTGCCTCCTCTTCACCGAAAGGATGCTCGAGGACGACGTGACGATCGGCGTCACGATCACGGGCGCGCTCACGCCGGCCGGGCTCGGGATCAGCGCGCTGATCCCGCTGGTCGAGGCGGGCTTCATCGACTGGATCATTTCGACCGGCGCGAACCTGTACCACGACACGCACTTCGGCCTCGGGATGTCGCTCCACCACGGGAACCCGCACGTCTCTGACGTGGAGCTCCGCGAGGAGGAGGTGGTCCGGATCTACGACATCTTCTTCGACTACTCGGTGCTCCTCGACACGGACGCCTTCTTCCGCAGGATCATCCGCGCCGAGGAATTCCAGCGGAAGATGTCGACGGCGGAGTTCCACTACCTCTGCGGGAAGTACATCGCCAAGCGGGAGAAGGCGCTCGGGCAGGGACGCAAGTCTCTGCTTGCGGCGTGTTACGAGTACGAGGTCCCGGTCTACACGTCGTCGCCCGGCGACTCGTCGATCGGGATGAACGTGGCCGCGGCGGCGCTGCAGGGGAACAAGCTGGAGATCGACGTCTCGCTGGACGTGAACGAGACCGCGTCGATCGTGTTGGACACGAAGCGTCGCGGCGGGAAGTCGGCGGTGCTGATCCTGGGCGGCGGCAGCCCGAAGAACTTCATGCTGCAGACGGAGCCGCAGATCCAGGAGGTGCTCGGGATCGAGGAGCGGGGGCACGACTACTTCCTGCAGATCACGGACGCGCGGCCGGACACCGGCGGGCTCTCGGGCGCGACGCCGGCGGAGGCGGTGAGCTGGGGCAAGGTCGACCCGGACCGGCTCCCTGATGCGATCGTCTGTTACACGGACTCGACCATCGCGCTTCCGCTGCTTGCGGCGTACGCCCTCACGCGGCACGAGCCGCGCGAGCCGAAACGGCTCTTCCGCCGGCGCGGCGAGATGCTCGAGCGCCTGAAGGCGGAGTACGCCAACTCGCTCCGCAACGAATCGGCGCGGGAGGCCGCGCGGCACGGCGAGGAGCACGAAGTGACGCTGGAGCGGCACCGCTGACATGATCCACGATCCGACCGGCATCGCGGCCGCGATCGCGGCCGCGACCATGCTCGCCTTCTGGCTCGACCGCCGCTTCGCGTGGGCGAGCCGGCTCGGCGCGACGCTGCTGGTCATCATCCTCGGCGCGCTGCTTTCGAACCTGGGGCTGGTCCCGGCCGAGTCGCCGGTCTACGACGTCGTGACCGGGCCGGTCACCTCGCTCGCCATCGTCTGGCTGCTCCTCGCCGTCGACGTGCGCGAGCTGCGGACGGCCGGACCACGCATGCTCGCCGCGTTCGGGCTGGCCGCCGTCGCGACGGTCGTCGGCACGACGGCCGCCACGGTGCTCTTCGGCGGCGCGGCCGGCCCGGACGCGTGGAAGCTGGCCGGCGCGCTGACCGGCTCCTACATCGGCGGCGGGCTCAACTTCGTGGCGGTCGGGCGCGCGGTCGAGATGCCGGACTCGCTCTTCGCGGCGGCGATCGCGGCCGACAACCTGATGACCGCCGTCTGGTTCGGCGTGACGCTCACGCTGCCGGCATGGCTGTCTCGCTCGACCCGCATGGCGCCGCGCGCCGCGGATGGCGGAACGCCCGCCCCGCCGGCCGACGTCCGGTCCACAGAAACGGGCGCCCCCGCGCACCCCTTCTTCTCGCCCGTCCCGCTGAAGCTGCTGGACGTCTCGATCCTGATCACGCTCGGCCTCGTAGTGCTCCGCGCCGCGCAACTCGCCGCGGACCTGGCTCCGGCCGTCCCCGAGATCCTGTGGCTCACCACCTTCGGCCTCGCCGTCGGGCAGCTCCCGCCCGTGAGGCGGCTGGTCGGCGCGATCCACCTCGGCTCGCTCGCGCTGCACTCCTTCTTCGCGGTGATCGGGATCGGCTCGCGCGTCGCGGAGGTCGCGCGCGTCGGTCCGGAGGTCTTCTACTTCGTCGCGCTCGCCGTAGTGGTCCACGGCGTGGTCCTCTACGGCGGCGCATGGCTGGCGCGGATCGACGCCGCGACCGCGTCCGTCGCGTCGCAGGCGGCGATCGGCGGACCGTCGACCGCGCTCGCCCTCGCGGTGGCGCGGGATTGGCGGTCGCTGGTCCTACCGGGAACGGTGGCCGGGCTGTTGGGCTACGCCATCGGCACCTACGCGGGGATGGCCATGGCGTACGCCGCGCGGGGCCTGATCGGAGGATGATGCGTTGCGAGTCGCGATCACCGGGGCGACGGGACTGATCGGGAGCGCGCTGGCGCGGGCGCTCTCCCGCGCCGGGGACGAGATCGTGGTCGTGAGCCGGCGGCCCGCGGCGGCCGGGCGGGCGTTCGAGGGCGGGGGCGCCGCGCGCGTCGTTGCCTGGGACCCGGCGCGCGGCGCGATCGACGCCGCGGGGCTCGAGGGGTGCGACGTCGTCGTCCACCTCGCGGGCGAGTCGATCGCGGGGGTGTGGACGCCGGGGAA
>Ga0207864_1000719_pt1 | contig 42569 bp, 29 predicted proteins | sample HigsolmetaAR202D_FD_184834 | JGI IMG/M metagenome (GOLD analysis project Ga0207864, IMG submission 184834) | Ionic liquid and high solid enriched microbial communities from the Joint BioEnergy Institute, USA - AR20-2-D (SPAdes) (version 2) ...
GACGGAGGGAGGAGGGAGGGCGACGAAGCGACGGAGCGACGAAGCGACGGAGGGAGGAGGGAGGGCGACGAAGCGACGGAGCGACGAAGCGACGGAGGGAGGAGGGAGGGCGACGAAGCGGCGAAGCGACGAAGCGACGAAGGGGGGAGGATGAGCGACGGAGGGGAGGAGGGGGAGAGTGGTGATGGGTTTGAGGAGGCGTCATTGGGGGAAGGAGAATGGGATGGCTGCGCGTGTAAAGACGTTTCGCGATCTAGTGGCTTGGCAGAAGGGGATAGAGCTGGTCAAGATGGTTTACAGGGTGACAGAGACGATGCCGGCGGAGGAGCGGTTTGGGCTGACGAACCAGATCCGGCGGGCAGCCGTCTCGATTCCTTCGAACATTGCCGAAGGTCATGCGCGCCAGGCGAGGCCGGACTATCTGCGATTTCTGCGAATCGCACGGGGCTCGCTGGCGGAACTGGCGACGCAGCTCGAGATCGCTGTCCAGTTGAATATGATCCCCTCGCACGATGCCCTGAACCTGATGCTGGAAGAAATGGATCGCATCCTGCAAGCCCTGATCCGAAGCCTGGAACGGATGAAGTAACCCATGATCTCTGCACCCCTTCATCCCTTCGTCGCTCCGTCGCTTCGTCGCTTCGTCGCTCTGCGCCCATCCAACTCCACACCCTCCCCCCCGAAGATCCAGCCGTTTATGACATGATCTGCAATGCCGACACGATCGGCGTGTTTCAGATCGAGTCGCGGGCACAGATGTCGATGTTGCCGCGGTTGCGGCCGCGGTGTTTTTATGACCTGGTGATCGAGGTCGCGATCGTGCGGCCGGGGCCGATCCAGGGGAACATGGTGCATCCCTACCTGCGGCGACGCAGCGGGCTGGAGGAGGTGAGCTATCCGTCGGAAGACCTGCGGCAGGTGCTGGGAAAGACGCTGGGTGTGCCGCTGTTTCAGGAACAGGCAATGCGCGTCGCGATGGTGGGGGCTGGTTTCAGCGGGGCGGAAGCCGATCGTCTCCGCCGCGCGATGGCGGCTTGGCGCAAGCAGGGGGAGATCGAAAAGTTCCATCGACGCATCGTCGAGGGGATGGTGCGCAACGGCTACACGCCGCAGTTCGCTGAGCAATGCTTCCAGCAGATCCGGGGGTTTGCCGAGTATGGATTCCCCGAGTCGCACGCAGCGTCGTTTGCATTGCTGGTCTATGCATCCGCCTGGCTGAAGCGGCACCATCCGGCTGTGTTCGCGTGCGCGCTGCTGAACAGCCAGCCGATGGGGTTTTATGCCCCCGCGCAGATCGTGCGCGATGCGAAGGAGCACGGCGTGGAAGTGCGGCCGGTGGATGTGAACTTCAGCCAGTGGGACTGCACGCTGGAGCGGGGGCGGCATGAGCATCCTGGCGAAATGCGGGATACGCGCTCGCTGCCGCCACAGCAGTGGGGCGTCGGCGGGCCGGCGCTGCGGCTGGGGTTTCGGCAGATCAAGGGCATGCGGCAGACGTGGGCCCAGCAGGTGGCAGCGGCGCGGCAGCGGGTGGGGCGGTTCCGATCGATCGAGCAGTTTCACCGCGCGACCGGCTTGCCGGTGGCAGCCGTTCGTCTGCTGGCGGAGGCGGACGCGTTTGGATCGGTCCAGCGGACGCGCCGCCCGGCGGTGTGGGAGACGCTGGAACTCGATGACCAGCAGATGCCGCTGTTTGACGGGGATGAAACAGCCGAGGCGCCACCGGTGCCGAAGATGCTGCCGCCCATGCCGTTGGGGCAGGAGGTGATGACCGACTACGCCGTGCAGGGGCTGTCGCTGAAGCGGCATCCGGTGTCGCTGGTGCGCAAGTCCCTGTCGCAGTGGAAGGTACAAACGTGCGAGGCGGTGAACCGCCAGAAGCACGGCCGATGGGTGAAGGTGGCGGGGCTGGTGCTGATTCGCCAGCGGCCGGGGACGGCATCGGGGATTGTGTTTGAAACGCTCGAGGATGAGACGGGGATCATCAATCTGATCCTCCGGCCGGATATTTACGAGCGTTACCAGGCGGCTGCGCGTCATGGAAGCCTTGTGCAGGCTGAAGGGTATGTCGAGCGCGCCGGCCAGGTGGTGCATGTCATGGTCAAGCGGATGTTCGACCTGACGCATCTGCTGGCGGGGTTCTCGATCCGTTCGCGGGATTTTCACTAGACGGAAAGAGACGGGGAGAAGGAGAGACTGAGAGACGGAGAGACGAAGAGACGGAGAGACGAAGTGTGGCGCGCCCGAAGGGGGCATCGGGGATCAATCCCCTCAACTCTGATCTTTGCCTCTTCGCTCCTTTGCCTGAGATTTTTTCACGCAGCCGGCAGTTCGTAGTCGGCTGGCGCGAACTTCTCTGTTGAGACGGTAGCCATCATCTGGGCGATGAAGTCGTCCTCGCGGTCGGGCAATGCCTCAACCGCCGCCTGGATCGTGTCCAGCCAGGGCCGTTCGCGCTCCGGCAGCACCAGTTCGCCAGCCTGCCATGCCTGTCGCAGCAGGTCGACGGCGGTGAGTGCGGCGGCCTTGCCGGCTGTGTAGTGGTCGGGCGCGGCGACAATCGCCCGGGCGATCGCGACGGCGCTCTGCGGCGTCAGCACGTACGCCTGCGGGTCGAGGCTTGCATCCGATCGCACCAGCCATTTTCGCAGCATCGCCGCAGCCTCCGGGCCGTCGGCCAGCGCCTGGTTGAACAGGCGCGTGTCGTAGACGAGCTGCTCCAGCGACACGATCGGCGCCATCGCCCCCAGCAGGCGGATGTTCTGCACGCTCTCATTGCTCCAGGTGTCGGCGGCGGCAGCGGCGACGTTGCCCACAGGCGACAGGTGCGCGCAGGCTGCACTCTTGCCCTCCATTGCCATCGGGAAACCGGTGATGGCTTTGAGGATCGGATTCTCATAGCCGCAGTCTTTGCCCGGGCCGACGGCGCCGCACTCATACGCGACCAGCGATCGCACGGCTGAGACCGCGCGCACAACCGCGACAAACACGCGGCTGATCATCTTCTGCTCAGCCAGCACCATGGCGGTGTTGCCGAAGCCGCAGGCTGTGTCGCCGGCGGCGACGGCATTGTGGCTGCGGGCGATCTGCGCGATGTTTGTCCACAGATAGCGCATGTCGCGCACGCCCATCACACACAGGCCGAAGATGACCGCGGCCATGTCGCCCATCGTCAGTGCCTCGTCGTGCACCTCCTTGCCGCCGACGCTTTCGATGCTCAGCAGTTCAGCGCCGGCTGCGGCACAGCCGTCGAACGTGCGGATCAGCGCATCCCAATACCGGCCGGAGCGGATGGCCGGCGGCTGGGCGAACTCGCGCACGTCTGTGGGCGTGACGCGCAGGGTGCTTTTCAGCCCGGTCCTGGCGTGCGCGTCTTCCAGCGCGTCGACCAGAAGTTTCGTGATGTCGATGGCCCACTGCGGTTCGATCGTCATTGGCGGGAGCGTCTCAAACTCGACGACCAGACCGTCGCAGTGCAATTCGGCTGCCCGGCGTGTGGCGGAGGTGATGATCTGGCGGTACTGCTCCAGCACAGCCGGCATGGTGGACGCCTCAACCGGCATGGCGGGGAGGGTGAAGTTCAGCTCGGGATAGACCTGTCCGCCGCCGATGACCAGGCCATGGCGCGTCCGCAGCGGCTGGGGGCAGCGGCCGAAGATGAGCTTGTCAGAAGCATCAATGGCAAGTGTCGTAAATCGAGTCATTTGTGTGCCTCCGGGAACGCGGGGCGCACCGGCAGGGCGGCGCGTCCACGATCGGCTGCGCGGCGATTGGTTTCAGGCCAGGAGCTGGCGAACGACGGTAACGGCTGTGGCGGCGTCCGGCGCAAAGCCGTCGGCGCCGATCTCATCCGCGAACTTCTGCGTGACCGGCGCGCCGCCGACGACCACCTTGACGTCGTTGAGGCCGGCTTGCCGTATGGCGGTCACCGTTTCCTTCATCGCGGGCATGGTCGTCGTCAGCAGGGCGCTGAGGCCGACGACCTTGGCGTTGTGCTCGCGGGCGGCGTCGACGAACTTCTGCGGCGGCACGTTGGTGCCCAGGTCGATGACGCCGAAGTTGGCGCCTTTCCACATCATGGCGACCAGGTTCTTGCCGATGTCGTGCAGATCGCCCTGGACGGTGCCGATGACGGCGGTGAAGGCGGGCCGGATCCCGGCCTTGACCAGCAGCGGCTCGAGGAGGTTCATCGCCTCCTTCATGGCGCGGGCGGCGATAAGCATCTCGGGGACGAAGATCTCATTGCGCTGGAAGCACTGGCCGACGTCGTCCATACCGCGGACCAGTGCATCGAGGATGGTTGCGGGGCTGATGCCGGCGGCGATCGCGTCCTGGGTGTACCTGCGGGCGTCGTTGCGGTTGCCTTTCCTGATCGATTCGGTGAGCGGGGCCAGATCCATGATGCCTCTCCTGTATGCGCAGATACGGTAGCGCAGCAGGCGGGACAAAACATGTACTGGCCGCTCAATCTTTTGTATTTTTATGCTCGCGCCGGTATTGGGCGGGCGGGACGCGGTAATGCTGGCGGAAAACGCGGGTCAGATGGCTTTGATCCGTAAAGCCGCACTCCAGGGCGATGATCTTGAGCGGGCGGTCGGTTTCAGCCAGGAGCTTGGCTGCACGCTCCGTTCGCAGGCGCAGGAGCACATCGCTGAAGTTGCAGCCGAAGTGCTGCCTGAACATCCGCGAGAAGTGCGAGCGCGACATGCCGGCTTCCTCGGCAACCTGGTCGCGGGTCAGCTTTTCGCAGCAGCGTTCGCTGATGATGCGCATCGCGTGCTCAAGCATCGCGGCATGCGGGTGGCGCGGGGCCGCGTGGATGGCATCCATGATGCGCTCGAGCATTTCGTTGAGCCAGGACGCCAGTTCCTCGTCGTCGTGGATCGTGGCGAGGCGCGCGATCGCGTCGTAGCGGCTGCCCAGCAGCTCCTCGGGCACGCCGCCGCCTTCGACGGCTGTGCGGGACATGGTGACGACCAGCTCCATGAACAGACTTTTGACCAGCTCGAGGCGGTCGCCAGCGTGGTGAATCATCGCCACGAGGAGGCGGTTGAGGATGTTGCGGGCTTCGTGGCAATCGCCCTTGCGGATGGCCGCCACCAGCGACGGTTCGTCCAGGAGGTAGGTGGATCGCAACTGGAAGAAGGGATTGGCTTTGTAGGCGTGGATGGCCTCGGCGCGGGCCTGTTCGCGGCGGTAGGCCTGGCGGCGGAGCTCGAGCAGGGCGGCGTTGGTGAGATTGTGCTCCTCGGCCAGGCGGCGCAGGTCGGTGCATGCAGCCCGCACGTCGATGACGGGCGCGGTTGAGCCGCGGCGGAAGAGGCGTGCTTCGGCGATGCCGGCGACGAGTCCGCCCGCGACGCGGGCGTTCACCATGACGGGGACCGCCCACAGGACGGTTTCATCGGGACCCGGCTGAACAGCCGGTTCACCCCATCGCAGGGCCTCGTCGATGGCCAGACGGCGGACGGTTTCGTGGCTGGGGCCCTCCCAGCCGCGGGCGCGGTAGGCCTCGATCACGCGGCCCTGCGGATCGGTGAGGCACAGCCCGACGCCCCAGCGGCTGAAATACGCCCGGCCGACGCGGCGCGCGGCCGGACGGTCAGGGGGAATCGGGGCAGAATCGGCGGGGGCGGGCGGCATACCCCAGCCATTATCGTCGCGTCCGCCTGTCGCGCCGACAACTGGAGCGGGGGCCTGTGATGGTCAAGCGCCTGTGCGGGCTGACTTTGGCGGTGGGGTTGTCGGTTCCCTGGCGCATTTTCCGGTGACGGTTGGGCGAAATCATTTCTGTGATGCGATTTGAAACCCGCCGTCTCCGGTAATATAAGTAGGAGTTCTGTGATTGACGTGACAGCCCCCCCCATCATCCGCTCCCGGTCCGTCGTGGATCTCATCGGCAATACACCGCTGGTGGGATTCAAGCGGATCACGCGCCCGGTCGCTCCGGTGCAAGTGTATGCAAAAGCCGAATGGGCCAACCCCGGCGGCAGCGTTAAGGACCGTGCTGCGCTGTATATGATCCTCGACGGTGAACGCCGCGGCCTGCTGACGAAGGACAAGATCATCATCGACGCCACCAGCGGCAACACGGGCATCGCCTATGCCGTCATCGCCGCTGAACGCGGGTACAAGGTCAAGCTGGCCTTGCCCTCCAACGCGTCGATCGAGCGCAAGCAGACGCTCATCGCCTGCGGGGTGGATCTGATCCTGACCGACCCGCACGAGGGCACGGATGGGGCTCAGCAGTACGTCAAGAAGCTGGTCGAGAAGGATCCGCTGAGATACTTCTATCCCGACCAGTACAACAACCCCGCCAACTGGCGGGCGCATTACGAAACCACCGCCATGGAGATCTGGCGGCAGACGGAGGGGACGATCACGCATTTCGTCGCAGGTCTGGGGACGACCGGCACGTTTGTCGGGGTGAGCCGTCGGCTGAAGGAGCTTAATCCGTCGATCCAGTGCATCAGCATGCAGCCGGATTCGCCGCTGCACGGGCTGGAGGGGATGAAACACCTGCCGACTGCCATCGTTCCCGGGATCTACGATCCGACGCTGGCGGACGGTACCGTGGAGATCGCCACGGAAGACGCCCACTGGATGGCCCGGCGGCTGGCGCGCGAGGAAGGGTACCTGGTCGGTGTCTCCGGGGCAGCCAACATGGTGGCTGCGATGCGTGTGGCACAGGGGTTGCGCGAAGGCGTCGTCGTCACGATCTTCTGCGATGGGGCCTCGAAGTATTTGTCCGAGAGCTTCTGGGCGGATATCCATAGTGAAGCCGAGAACTGGCCGTGATCGCCGCTTGGGATGAGGGGGAGCACCGTCATCCTCCCGGACAAAATCGAACCAACCAGAGGTGAAATAACATGAGTGTCCTGGTACTGCCGAATCACATTCGTCAGCAGATCGAGCAGGAAGGCGCGGCGGCGTATCCCGACGAGTGCTGCGGCATCATGATTGGCATCGAGGAGCCCGGTGCGCAGATGACGCGCCGCGTCGTCGAGCGCCTCATCCCCGCGCCCAACGTCTTCGATCCGAACGAGCAGTACCATCGATTCTCGATCGATCCGAAGACGCTCATGCAGGCGGAGCGCGAAGCCGGCAAGGCTGGCAAGCTGGTGCTGGGGTTCTACCACAGCCATCCGGACCACCCAGCCCGGCCCAGCGAATATGACCGTCAGCACGCATGGGAATTTTATTCGTACGTGATCGTCTCGATTCGCAGCGGCAAGCCTGCGGATCTGACCGCCTGGGTGCTGGATGCGCCCGGCGGCGGTTTCCGCTCGCAGGACATCTACCGACATTGACCCGGCGTTCGCCTCGCGGACGCTACAGCAGTAGAAGGAGCATGAGGATATGAGCGAGCAGTATGCCCATCCGGAGATGCTGGTCAGCACACAGTGGGTTGCCGATCACAAGAACGATCCGAAGATCAAGCTGCTGGAAGTCGATGTCGACACCACCAGCTACGACAAGGGCCATATTCCAGGCGCCATCGGCTGGAACTGGCAGACCGATCTGCAGGACCGTGTCGTGCGCGACGTGGTGGATCCCCGCGCGTTCGCTGAGCTGTGCTCGCGCAGCGGCGTCAACAATGATGACACGGTTATCCTCTACGGCGACAACAACAACTGGTTCGCCGCCTGGGCGCTGTGGCAGTTCAAGTATCACGGCCACAAGGATGTCCGCCTGATGAACGGCGGCCGCAAGAAGTGGGAGCTCGAGCATCGCGAGATGACCACCGAGCGGCCCAACGTCGAGCGGAGCAACTACCAGATCCCGGCGACCGACGAGTCGATTCGCGCCTATCGCGACGAGATCCGCAAATCGCTGGGTATGGGCACGATCAACCTGATCGACGTGCGGTCGCCCGATGAGTTCACCGGCAAGATCATCGCCCCTCCGGGCATGACCGAAACGGCCCAGCGGGCGGGGCACATCCCCGGTGCTCGCAATATTCCGTGGTCCAAGACCGTCAACGAAGACGGTACGTTCAAGACACCGGCCGAGCTGCGCAAGCTCTATGAGGAAGCCGGCGTCGACTTCAGCAAGCCGACCGTGGCGTACTGCCGCATCGGCGAGCGCTCCAGCCACACCTGGTTTGTGCTCAAGTACCTGCTGGGCGTTGACAACGTCAAGAACTATGACGGAAGCTGGACCGAGTGGGGCAACCTCGTCGGGGCGCCGATCGAGACCGGCGAGAGCCAGCCGGCGCTGCCGAAGGTGAAATGCTAGGGGTGCAGTTGGGGAGTCATCCGAAAGCGAGTGTCACATGCCGCTCAAGCCACACGGCAGGATCTTCAATGATATCACCGAGACCATCGGCGGAACTCCGCTCGTGCGGATCAACCGCCTGGTCCCCAAGGACCATGCGACGGTGCTGGCAAAGTGCGAGTTCTTCAACCCGCTGGCCAGCGTCAAGGATCGCATCGGCGTCGCCATGATCGAAGCCGCCGAACGCGCCGGCAAGATCAACCGCGACACCCTCATCATTGAACCGACCAGCGGCAATACCGGCATCGCGCTGGCGTTCGTCTGCGCAGCCAAGGGTTACAAGCTGATCCTGACGATGCCCGAGTCGATGAGCATCGAGCGGCGGCGGCTGCTCAAGGCCCTGGGCGCGCAGGTCGTCCTCACACCCGCGGCTGAGGGCATGCACGGCGCCATCAGCAAAGCCGAGCAGCTCCTTCGGGAGAACCCCAACACGTTCATGCCGATGCAGTTCGACAATCGCGCCAATCCCGAGATCCATCGCCGCACGACGGCTGAGGAGATCTGGGAGGACACCGGCGGCAAGGTGGACATCCTTGTCGCCGGTGTCGGCACGGGCGGCACGATCACGGGCGTGTCGGAGGTGATCAAGGCCCGTCGTCCTGAGTTCAAAGCCATCGCTGTCGAGCCCGAGACGTCGCCGGTCATCGACCAGACGTTGCGCGGCTTGCCGGTCAAGCCCGGGCGGCATCGCATCCAGGGTCTGGGCGCCGGCTTCGTCCCCAACAACCTGCACACCGAGGTCATCGACGAGGTGATCAAGGTCAGTGACGACGATGCCTTCAAGTGGGCGCGTCGTCTGGCGCGCGAGGAAGGGATCTTCGGCGGCATCAGCTCCGGTGCGAACATGTGCGCCGCAGCCCAGGTCGCCGCCCGCCCCGAAAACAAGGGGAAGGTCATCGTGACGATCATGTGCAGCTTCGGCGAGCGGTATCTGAGCACGCCGTTGTTTGAGGAAGAGTGATGGTGTCCCTGGTCACTGGTCATTGGTCACTCGCCGGTGGCTGGTTCTCGAGAGCGCACCGCGCTGCGCGGCGATTCTGAGATGACGGGTTGCGGCGAGTGACAAGTGACAAATGACCACTGACAAACCTTCAAACATCACCTGGCACCAGGGTCACGTCAGCCGTGAGGACCGTCAGCGGCTGCTGGGGCAGCGCGGGGTGACGCTGTGGATGACGGGGCTGTCGGGGGCCGGCAAGAGCACGATCGCCTGCCTGGTCGAGCGGATGCTGCTCGATCGGGGGCGGCTGGCGTATCGGCTGGATGGCGACAATGTGCGGCATGGGTTGAACGCGAATCTCGGCTTCAGTGCTGAGGATCGCAGGGAGAACATCCGCCGCGTCGGCGAGGTGGCGAAGCTGTTCACCGATGCCGGCCTCATCACGATCGTCAGCTTCATCAGCCCGTACCAGCGCGACCGCGATGCGGTGCGAGCCATCATGGCTGAGGGGGATTTTGTCGAGATCCATGTGCACGCGTCGCTGGCCGCAGCCGAAGCCCGCGACCCCAAGGGCCTCTACAAGAAGGCCCGCGCCGGCCAGATCAAGAACTTCACCGGCATCGACGACCCCTACGAACCCCCAGCCAATCCCGAGCTCACGCTGGACACGGAACAACTCACCGCCGAACAGGCGGCGGAGACCGTCGTGAGTTGGCTGGCTGAGCGCGGGTACCTGTCACAGTAGTCACGTGGCATGGACGCGTCGAACAATATGCATCTACGCATTCAACAATCGCTCGAAGCTGTCATCCTGAGCGCAGCGAAGGATCTCAACCGCTCCTGACGCACCAGATCCTTCGCTTCGCTCAGGATGACCTTGGACAAGGACTTCACGTGATGGTGCGTAGTGTTGGCCTTGCCCATGGAGGTCAAGGAGGATGGGTGGGGCGAGCAAGTGGCACGGGCGTCCCGCACGTGCTGCTCACGGGGGGGATGCACGTGCGGGACGCACGTGCCACATCCGATGGCTGGTTACGTTGACCTCCATGCTCACTCCACCGCCTCCGACGGCACGGCTGCGCCGGGGGAGGTGGTGCGGATGGCTAAGCGGGTGGGGCTGTCAGCCATCGCATTGACGGACCATGACACCGTCGGCGGCATCGCCGAGGCGCAGGCGGCGGCCGAGGAGGTGGGGATTGATTTCCTGCCGGGCATCGAGATTTCCTGCCGGTATCCCCAGCCGGGGGTGATGCATCTGCTCGGCTATGGGATCGACCCGACGCATCCGCGCCTGACGCAGTTGATCGATCAGCTCATTGCCGGGCGCGAGGCGCGCAATCCGAGAATCATCGAGCGCCTCCAGCGGCTGGGCATCGATATCACGCTCAATGAGGTGATTGCCAAGGCCGGCGGTGGCGTGATCGGCCGGCCGCACTTCGCAGCCGTGCTGATCGAAAAAGGCCGTGCCAATTCCGTCCGCCAGGCCTTCGACTGGTATCTCGGCCCAGGCGCGCCAGCTTACGTCGAAAAAGAGCGCGTCGCAGCACGCGACGCCATCGACGCCATCCGTGATGCGGGCGGCATTGCCGTGCTGGCGCATCCGTCGCAACTGCGTGCGACCAATCGCGCGCACCTCGAGCGGATCGTCAAGGACCTGGTCGACCTGGGCCTTGGCGGAATCGAAGTGCTGCACAGCGACCATGACGATATGATGGTGCGCCAAGCCGAATCGCTTTCGCGCCGCTACGGTTTGCTGCCGACCGGGGGTAGCGATTTCCACGGATCGCGCAAGGCACAGGTGCGCCTCGGCTGGGCGGGAAGGCGGCGCGTGCCGCGGGCGTGGTATGACGACCTGGCTGCCGCAGTGGCCGACGCGCGTGGAGGAGCGGGATGAACAACAACCTTCAGCCACCGGCGACCGTTCGCATCATTTCCGTCGTGTTCGGCGCGATCTTCGCTGCGATCGGCGTGACCGTGATCGTCTTCCTCTGGTCGTCGGGCGGACCGGGCGAGCCGCCGGTGTTCTTCCGCATATTCGGCAGCCTGATCGCCCTGGCGTTTGTCGTGGTCGGCGGGGCGACGGCGATTGTCGCACTCACGGGAGGGCGATCGCGCCGAAAGGCGGACTCCGACCACCCCATGCCTTCGAACGTAACCACCTATACCTGCCCGCGTTGCGGGGCGCCGCTGGCAAAGGATGCGGATGTCTCGCCGCTGGGGGATGTCCGATGCGGGCATTGCAGCGGGTGGTTCAACATCCACCGCACCTCCAGCCCGGAGTGATGGCGAAGGGAAAAAAGCAGTTGGGCCTGCCGGAATGGAATTTGGGGGTTTGACAAGTCGTCAGCACGGCAAATACCATTCCCGCACATGAAGCTGAACCGGATCAACCTGATCGACAGGGCGATTGCCTGGGAGGGTGTTGCCGTTTGAGGGTCTGGTTCAGTGACCGAGCTGAGCAATGAAACCCTGAAGCGGTGGCTTCGGGGTTTTTTGTTTGGCTTGGCAGGGGGAGATTGGCGGTACGAGGATGTTGCAGTCGGAACCCAAGGAACTGGTGGAACGGCGACCGTTGGTCGAGCTGTTGCTTCTGGCTGCGCCGACGGTTGCGCAGATGGCGTCGTACACGGTGTTGCAGTTTGTCGACACCTGGATGCTGGCGGAATGGCAGAAGATGCGCGCCCTGCCCAACGACGCCGCAGCCACGGCGGCCGGCAATGCCGGGATGTTCGCGTTCTCGATCATAAGCTTCGGCACCGGGATGCTGTGGCTGGTCAACACATTGGTCAGCCAGCATTTCGGGCGCGGCACATGGCAGGAGTGCGGACGATATCTGTGGCAGGGAATCTGGTTTGGGCTTCTGTACGCGGCCGTGCTGTTTCCATCGATCTTCATCGGACCGATGGTGTTCCGATCCTTCGGGCATGAGCCGCTGCTGGTGGAGCTCGAGGCGTCGTACTACTTCATCGCGGTGATCTGGTCGGCTGTGAAGCTGGTGGGGGTGGCGCTGGGACAGTTTCTGCTGGCGATCAACCGGCCGGTCATCGTCTTCACGGCCGCGTTCGTCGCGGTGGCGATCAACATTCCCGCCAACTACGTGCTGATCTACGGCAAGCTGGGGTTCCCGGAGATGGGCGTCGCCGGCGCGGCGTGGGGGACGAACATTGCCGTGACGGTCGAGGCGATTGTGCTGGCCGCGGCGGCGCTTTGGCCGTCGGTGCGGCATCGCTTCAACGTGCTGGACTGGCGGCTGCGCTGGTCGCACTTCCGCGTGCTGCTGCGCGTCGGCACGCCCAGCGGCGTGCAAATCGTAGCCGATGTGCTGGCGTGGTCACTGTACACGATGTGGGTGATGGCGATCTTCGGCACGAAGGCGATGGCGGCCAATACCTACATGATGCGTTACATGGTCGTGAGCTTCATGCCGGCGTTCGGGATATCAGCCGCGGTGACGGCGCTGGTGGGGCGGTACATCGGCCGGGGCGACCTGCAGGCGGCTGAACGGCGGGCGCATCTCGGCTTTGCCGTGACGGCGACGTACATGCTGAGCTGCGGGGCAGGATTCTTTCTGTTCCGCCATGATCTGATCAGCCTGTTCACCCCGGACCCGGAGATCCTCCGGCTGGGGGCGATGCTGCTGGTTTTCGCTGCGATTTATCAGTTTTTTGATGCGATGTACATCGTCTACAACGGTGCGCTTCGCGGGGCTGGAGATACGTTTGTTCCGGCTGTGGCGACCGGCGGGTTGTGCTGGGGGATGGTGCTTGGCGGGGGATACCTCACGGCGCGATTTCTCCCGCAATTCGGCATCGCCGGACCTTGGACGGTCGCGACGCTTTACGGGATCATCCTGGGGCTGTTCATGTTTATCCGCTTCCGGGGGGGCGGCTGGCGGCGGATCGACTTGGTACGCAGCCGACAGGCGGATAAAGTACCCGATTTCCAGTAGGTGTTACTGGTTCCTTGTTCCTTGTTACCCGCAAGGCGCCGCCGGAACGTGAAGGCGTCGCCGACGCAACAGGTAACAAGTAACAAGTAACAAATAACCAAGCCAATGAGCGACAAACCAAACTACAAGGACACCCTCAACCTTCCGAAGACCGACTTTCCCATGGCGGCCAAGCTCGTGGAGAACGAGCCCAAGCGGCTGGAGAAGTGGCGGGAGCTGAAGCTGTACGAGCGGATCCTCGAATCCCGCAAGGATGCGCCGCTGTGGGTCCTGCATGACGGCCCGCCGTTCGCCAATGGCGACATTCACATCGGCCATCTGATCAACAAGACGCTCAAGGACGTGTTCCTGCGGTGGCATTCGCTCAAGGGCGAGCGGACGCCCTACGTGCCGGGGTGGGACTGCCACGGCTTGCCGATTGAGCACAAAATCCAGCAGGAGCTCGGCCCGAAGCTGCGCGAGATGAGCACCGTCGAGGTGCGCCGCCGCTGCTTCGAGTACGCCAGCAAGTACGCGACGCTGCAGAGCAGCCAGTTCCAGCGCCTGGGCATCCTCGGCGACTGGGAAAATCCCTATCTCACGATGAAACCGGCTTACGAGGCCTCGACACTCGAGGTCTTCGCCCGATTCGTCGAAGCCGGCTTGGTCTACAAACAGCTCAAGCCGGTCTACTGGTCGATTGCCAACCAGACTGCGCTGGCCGACGCCGAAATCGAATACCAGGATCGCGATGACATGAGCATCTACGTCCTGTTCGAGATCGAGAACCGCGACGCGCTGCCGTCCTCGCTGAACGCGCCCGCCGGCGAGCCCGTTCATCTGATGATCTGGACAACCACGCCCTGGACGCTGCCAGCCAACCTGGCTGTGGCCGTCGCCCCGCAGGGCAACTACCAGCTCGTCACGTTCGAGAAGAATGGCCGGCGCTTCCACGCCGTCGTCGTTGATCAGCTCGTTAATCGAATTGCCGAAGCCGGCAAGGCGCAGGTCGTGCAGGTCCTCGGCAGCGCCGTCGGCGACACGCTTACGGGCGTGAAATACCGCCATCCGTTCATGGATCGCGTCTGTCCGGTCGTGACAGCCGATTACGTCACGTTCGAAGACGGCACGGGCCTGGTGCATACCGCGCCCGGCCACGGTGAGGACGACTACCAGACAGGCCGGGCGTACGGTTTGGACATCTACTGCCCCGTGCTGGCCAACGGGCGGTTTGATGACACCGTCCCGGATTGGCTGCGCAATCAGCTTGTCTGGGACGCCAATGAGATCATCATCCGCCGGCTCGATGAGCTGGGGGTGCTCTACCATCAACAGACGATCCGCCACAGCTATCCGCACGACTGGCGGTCGAAGACGCCCACGATCTTCCGCGCCACCGAGCAGTGGTTCATCGCCGTCGACAAGCCCTTCCAGGCCGGCGGGCAGGAGTCAGCCGGCGGGTCGAAATCGCTGCGCGAGCGGGCGCTGTCGGCTGCGAAGGACCAGATTCGTTTCGTCCCCGAATGGGGCCGCGCGCGCATGACCGGCATGCTCGAATCGCGCCCCGACTGGTGCATCAGCCGCCAGCGGGCGTGGGGCCTGCCGATCCCGGTTTTCTACAACGAGCAGGGCGAAGCGCTGCTGACGCCCGAATCCGTCCGTGCCGTCGCCCGCCGCTTTGCGGAGAAGGGCAGCGATGCATGGTTCACCGATTCGCCAGCCGAGCTGCTGAAAGATTACGACCCCGGCCCGAAGTTCCCCAAAGACAAGCTCCGCAAGGAAAAGGATATCTTCGACGTCTGGTTCGAATCGGGAAGCTCGTGGCATGCCGTGCTGCTCGGGCGCAGCGACCTGCGCTACCCAGCCGATCTGTACCTCGAAGGCTCCGACCAGCATCGCGGCTGGTTCCAGCTCTCGATGCTCCCGGCGCTGGGCGCGACCGGCCAGGCGCCGTTCAAGCAGGTCCTCACGCACGGCTTCGTCGTCAAGCCTGACGGGCGCAAGGTCTCCAAGAGCGACAAGGAGTACGTCACCGCGACCAAGGAGATCGAAACCCACGGCGCGGATCTCTTGCGTCTGTGGACCTGCAGCGTCGACTACGAAGGCGACATCCCGACCAGCCCGCAGGTCATCCGCGAGTTTGGCGATAAGTACCGCAAGATCCGCAACACGCTGCGGTATCTGCTGAGCAACCTGTACGATTTTGATCCATCTGCCGACGCGGTGGCGGAGATCCCCGCATCCAGCCTCGACGGCTGGGCCAGTGCGGAACTGGATGAGCTGATCCGGCAGGTCTCGGCAGCCTACGACAACTATCAGCTTCATCGCGCCTTCCGCCTGCTGCACGACTTCTGCGCCGTGCAGATCAGCGCGATCTACGGCAACGCGATGAAGGATCGGCTTTACTGCGAAAAGCCGGATTCACCGCTGCGTCGCCGCTGCCAGACCGTCATGCACCGTATGGCTGTGGTGCTGACGAAGCTGCTGTCGCCGATGCTGGTGTTCACAGCCGACGAAACTTGGGAACACCTGCGCCGCGCCGGCGAAGACGCCGATCTGCCCAGCGTGCACCTGGCGCGTGCTCCCCAGCCGGCGGCTGAGCCGCCCAGCGAAGAGCAGCGCCGTGAGTGGGAGCTGATCCTCAAGCTGCGCGATGACGCGCTGCTGCAGCTCGATGCGCTTAAGAAGGAAGCCGGCTTGAACAAGGCGCTCGATGCCGAACTGGTCTTCCATGTCAATGACGACGCCATTCGGCAGAAACTCCAGCAGTACGGCCCGGATCTGGAAGACATGGCAGGTGCGGGGCATCACGCCTTTGCCGAGGCGTCGGCGTCCGAGTCCGCCGTCACGGTGAAGGTCCTCGACCGCCGCAACGACTACCAGGCGTGCGCCAGAAGCTGGAAGCGCCGTCCCGACGTGGGCCAGGACCCGAATTACCCGGATCTGAGCCTGCGCGACGCGCAGGCAGTGGCGGCCATGCGGTCTTAGTCAGCAGGCAGCGAGGCAGCGAGGTAGTCGGCAGTCTGCGGTCTGCAGTCAGCGGTCAAGACAACAAAACCCCAAACACCAAAACACAGAACCACGCATGGCCGACACGCCCATCAAGCTCGCCGTTTTTGCCAGCGGATCCGGACGGACCCTGCAGAACTTCATCGACCTGATCGCTGAGGGTCGGCTTAACGCGCAGATCAATCTGGTCATCGCGTCTCGGCCGAAGATCCTGGCGCTGGAGCGGGCAGCCAACGCGGGCATCCCGAACTTCGTCGTCGATCGGCGCGAGATCGCCGATGCCGACGCCTTCAGCCGACAGATCTTCTCGCTGTGCGACGACGCCCGCGTCGATCTGGTCTGCCTGGCGGGCTGGCTCTCGCTGCTGGCGGTTCCCGAGCGGTACAACGGGCGGATCATGAACATCCATCCAGCCCTGCTGCCCGCGTTTGGTGGGAAGGGGATGTATGGCGACCGGGTACATCAAGCCGTTCTGGATTACGGCTGCAAGGTCAGCGGCTGCACGGTGCATTTCGTCGATGCCAACTACGACGAAGGGCCGATCATCCTGCAGCGCGTCTGCCCCGTGCTGGAGGAGGACGACGCGCATGCACTGGCTGCCCGGGTGTTCGAGGAGGAGAAGATCGCCTACCCCGAAGCCATCCGCCTCTATCAGCAGGGCCGCCTGACGATTGAAGGCCGCCGCGTGCGGATCCGGTGAGTGCGGCGCCGCGAAGATGCGACGATCGCGAAGGGGATAGTGCAAAGAGCTCAGAGATCCCAAAGATCACATAGAAGCTTTTTGTGGCACCGGCGTCCCGCTGTATGATGGAAGGTGCGTGCATTCTGGCATCTTGGCGTGGGGGATGCCCACCCTATATTCGGCGTTCGGGCGGTCGCTGGATGGTCTGATCCATGATGTTGAAGATGCCTGCACAGCAAGTGAAATCACGGGCTGGTAGTCCGTGCCACGGATAGCTCAACCTCTGCGAAAAAACCTCTGCGCTGTCTGCGTCTCTGCGGTGAATAAGACTTCCTTATTCCCCGAAGAGTTCCCGGATTTTGGCTGGGATGTCGTTGGAGCGCATGAGGGATTCGCCGACGAGGACGGCGCTCACGCCGGCGTCAGCCAGCTTGCGGATGTCCTCGTGCGTGTGGATGCCGCTTTCGCTGACCAGCACACGGCGGTCTTCGACCAGCTCAGCCATCCGCAGTGTCGTGCCGAGATCGGTCTTGAACGTCCGCAGGTCGCGGTTGTTGATCCCCAGCAGCGAATAGCTCTTGTGCGGGAAGCCGATCACCCGGTCGCGGACGCGCATCAGGTTGTCCATGTCGTGCACTTCGATCAGGCACGTCATGTTCAATTCGGTGGAGAGAATCTGAAGGTCGATCAGCTCGTTGGTTGTCAGGCACTCGGCAATCAGCAGAATCGCGTCGGCTCCGTAGGCGCGGGCTTCGTACACCTGATAGGCGTCGATGATGAAGTCTTTGCGGAGCACGGGGAGCTTGACGACATCGCGAATCGCGTGGATGTAGTCGAGGCTGCCCTGGAAGTATTGCTCGTCCGTGAGGACACTGAGGGCGTTGGCGCCAGCCTGTTCGTACTGGCGGGCGATGGCGACCGGATCGAAATCGGCTCGGATGATACCGGCGCTGGGCGAGGCCTTTTTGACCTCGGCGATCAGCGCCAGCGGCCGGTTGGCCGGGCGCGTGGTGACGGCATGGAAGAAGTTGCGCGGGCGGCCGAGGGTCGAGATCATCTCCTTCAGCTGCTCCAGCGGCACGCGCTGCTTCCGCTGGGCGACTTCCTGCCGCTTGGTTTCGACGATTTGTTCGAGGATATTGCTCATGGCGGCCCTGGTCGCTGTTTTCCCGATGGCAGGTGCGTCAATACGGGCGTGGCGGGGTACTGTAAACCGGATGCGTTGAATGTCAAACCTTGTGGCTGTTTCGTTGCTGACGTCGATGGGCATTTTAGCCGGGCTGGTCGTGTGGTGCGGTGTGTCGGCGGCGCTGCTGCGCCGCTGGGGGCATTTCCGCCTGGACAGCGTTGTGGGGCCGTTGCGCGTCATGGCGGGGGAGAGCCCATGGATTCTGCTGGCGATCCTGCTGGTGTCGCTGAGCACGGGGGCGCTGGCGGCGCGGGTGGTGGTCGACACGTGGGACGTCTCCAAGACGCACCAGCCGTTTGTCGTCACCATCGCGATGTCGATGGTCGGCGCGGCGATGGCGCTGGCGGGGGTGAGGCTGTTCAAGCAGGGCGGTTTGCGCAGCATCGGCCTGGAGTGGCGTACGCTGTGGCCGGCATTGACGCAGGCTGCGGGTGGGTTCCTGCTGGTCCTGCCGGTGGTCTATCTGGTGGCGATGATTGCTCAGGTGATCGCCGAGGCCCTGGGGCGCCCGCCCGAGCCGCATGGGCTGCTGGAGGCGATTGGCACCTCAGCCAACCCCGTCGCAACGATGGTGCTGGTGTCAGCCGCCGTGATCGTAGCGCCCATTTACGAAGAATTGATGTTCCGCGGGCTGCTGCAGACGATGTTGATGCGGCTGCTCACCGGGCCGCGGGACCCGGAGCTGCCGGTCGGATCTCGCGTGCAGGGCCGCTGGCAGGCGATTTTGATCACCTCTTTGCTATTCTCGGCGGCACATCTTGAGCTGGCGTTCATCCCGCCGCTGTTCGTGCTGTCCGCAGGGCTGGGATATGCCTACGAGCGGACGGGGCGGCTCTGGGTGCCGATGGGGATGCATGCCCTGTTCAATGCCACCCAGATCGGCTGGTTCGTGGTGCTGCTCAACCAGGCCGGATGACCGTTCGAGGGGCTGCCTCCCTTACGCATCGCGGCGCCAGCGCGTAGAATCCGCCCTTGAACATGAGCCTCTCCATCGATGAACAACTGAACGTGTTGTCCCGCCGCTGCGAGCGGATCGTCCCCGAAGCCGATCTGCGCAAAAAGCTCCAGTCCGGCCGCAAGTTGCGGATCAAGCTGGGGATGGACCCGACCGCCCCCGACGTGCACCTGGGCCACGCCGTGCCGCTGAAGGTCGTGCGGCAGTTCCAGGAGTGGGGCCACAAGGCCGTGCTGATCATCGGCGACTACACCGCTCGCGTGGGCGACCCCTCCGGCCGCAACACGACGCGCCCCGTGCTCACCGGCGAGCAGATCGACGCCAACGCGAAGACCTACGTCGAGCAGGTCGGCAAGATTCTCCTGACCGATCCCGAGCACCTGGAGATCCGCTACAACGGCGAGTGGTTCAGCAAGATGGGCCTCTCGGACGTCATCAAGCTGCTGGCCAAGAAGACGGTCGCGCAGATGCTGGCCCGCGAGGACTTCGCCAATCGCTACAAGTCCGGCGTTGACATCCGCCTGCATGAGCTGATCTATCCGCTGATGCAGGGCTATGACTCGGTCATGATCGATGCCGACGTGGAGATGGGCGGCAGCGATCAGTTGTTCAACAACCTGGTGGGCCGCGATCTTCAGGAAGACGCCGGCAAGCCGGGGCAGGCTGTGATCGTCACGCCGCTGCTGGTCGGCACTGACGGCCATATGAAGATGTCCAAGAGCAAGGGCAACTACATCGGCGTGACCGATCCGCCTTCAGGGCAGGATGGCATGTTCGGCAAGATCATGTCGCTGCCCGACAGCCTCATGGAGGTCTACTACACGCTGCTGACGGACCTGCCCGCGACGGAGTACAAGCCGCTGATTGCACAGGACCCGCGCGGGGCCAAGATCCGCCTGGCCAAGTACATCATCACCTGGCTGCACAGCGCCGAGGCGGCGGACGCGGCTGAAGCGGAGTTCATCAAGGTCTTCAGCAACAAGGGCGTGCCGGACGAGATGCCGGAGGTGCAGGTCTCGACCGACGCGCAGAAGCTGGCGCCGGTGATCGTGAAAGCCGGCTTGGCGTCAAGCAACAGCGAAGCCATCCGGAAGATCAAGGAAGGCGCGGTCAGCCTGGACGGGCAGAAACTGGCGCCGACCGACTTCCAGAAGGATTTCACCTTCGACAAGCCGACCGTGCTGAAGCTGGGGCGGAAGTTCGTTCGGATTGTGCCTGCGTGATCACGTGGTCGGGAAGAATGAGGGCCGCGAAAGACGCGAAGGGGGCGCCAAGAGGCGGTCGCTCAACGATCACAAAGGGTCCAGAACGTGTGTCGGCACGGGCTGTGGGAGCCCGTGCCGCGCCTAAGTTATCCTCTGCGTCTGTGGTGGTGATCCATCACCGGTTGCCGCTGAGCAGTTCATCCCACGTCGACACGACCGGTGCGACGGCGGGGGTGGGGGGCTGCTGGAGTTCGCGGGTCTGCGGCTGAGGGGCCGGGGTTGTTGTGATAGCAGGCGGAGCCGGCTGAGGTGTCGTCGGTGCGACGGCGACAGTGGCCTGCGCAGGCGGTTGGGCAGAGGCCGTGGAGGCCTTGCCGCCGCTGGGCCAGCTCCAGATCAGCCAGCCGATCATCACCACCGCCAGCGCGGATGCACCGATCAGCCAGCCGCGCGTGTTGGCGGCGTCGCTGCCTGGTGCAGCCGATGGCGTATGCGCGGGCTCGGCAGGGTGGTGTGACGGACGCACAGGCGGCGCCATCCGCTGCGGCTGGGTTGCCGCCAGATGCGCGTAGTCAAATGGCACGACAGGCTTAGCCGGCGGCTGCCAGTTGATCGGGCGCGGGATCGGCCGTGGCGGGGGCCGGAGGATCTGCGCCCGCGACGGGCTGGGCATAGCGACGCCGATGCCCGAGGGGATCTTCACTTCGGTCAACGGCGGGATGCGCAATGGAGTCATGCTGCGTGCCATGTTGAGCGCATCGGCACGCTGGCGGCGCGGCTTGCCTGACATCCCTAAGGGGCGAGGGGCCAGCCGGATGCGAATCAGACCGGATATGACGTCTGTAACGCCTTTGCCGCCATCAGGGGCGAATCCCGCCCAGGAAGTGCAATGTGCGATCCCCCGCCAGGTAGTACAGCCCGCCCTCGACGCCCTGCCACGTGCGGATGCCCGACCGCTCGCGGATTGTCGGGCTGAGCACCAGCAACCCGCTTTCGCCGTTGTGCGTGCGGGTCCGACTGAAAGCGAACAGGTTGTACAGCGGGCTTGGCGGTCCGTCGCCATCGCGTGCCCCGGGGGCGTCCAGCAGCACGATATAGTCGCTGCCGATCATGGCATCACGGTAATTGCGTGACGCGGCTGGATCGTTGAACCCCTGCCATGTCTGTTGCGGGTTCTCCAGGTTGTAGGCGAGCATCGTCCGCGGCGACATCACGTACAGATACGTGCCATCCACCATCAGCCGCGTGTCCCAGCCCTGCGTACCGGTGGCCAGCAGCGCTTCGACCTCGCGCCCGCCTTCGCCGATGGGATAGCGGATCAGCCGGCCGGTCTGCAGCGAGTGCATCCGGACAAACTGCCCCTCATCGCTGAGCACGATGACGCGCCCATCCTGGATCAGCAGGTGATCAGGAAGCACGGCGCCGTCGTAGACGCGCCGGCCGGGCGCCTGGCCGGGTACCTCCCAGTTGAGCTGCTCACCCGGATCGTAAAGATCCTTGGCGCAGACGCGATCGGGCAGCACGTAAACAAGCGTGCCATCAGCCGCCAGAGCGAAATTCAGCGGCACCGTGCCGCTGGTCGTGCTGAAGCTGCGGCGTGAGATCAGCTCGCCGCTGTAAGTGTCGAAGACGACCAGGTCGACGCGATCATCGCGGATGAGGCGCACGACGGTGAAGTCGTCATTAGCGATGACCCGGTCGATCGGGGTGCCGTCGAGCAGGCGGCTTTGCCAGGCGATCGAGCCGTCGGCGAGATCGGCTGCCACCAGCCGGCCGGTCGACGTGATCAGCATGACGCGATCGAGCGTCACGGCTGCCTGGATGAACCGCTCTTCGCTGCCGCTCTGCGGACGAGGAAGCGCTGGGCGGACGGCCTGCACCCGGTTGTTGACGACGTTCACGGCCCGATCATCAAGCAGGACCGGCGGGGCTGGCCTGTCATCGGCGGTAGCGGGAGATTCAGCTTCGACCAACCCGACAGCCGGCAGCGATTGCAACTCGAGTGTCCATTTCACCATCGCCGAGTCGCGGTCGACCAGGACAAGCTGCGTCGGCGTCCACAGCAGCAGGCCGTCGTCGATCCACGCCGCCTGCTGAGGCGGCTGCGAGCCGATCTTCCCCTGCCCGAGCGGCTGCGTCGCGCCGACCGGATAGATGGCGACGCCACGATCGGCGCTCCATGTCACGATCCGGTCATGCCGTGCAAAGCCGGCTGCGGGCGGGACGAGGGCGTCGATCCCGTCGATGCGCTTGCGCGTCTCGTCGGGGAAGGGGCTCTTGCCGCGGTGGGCCAGTGTCCAGTCGCGGGTGGGCAGGTGGAAATCGGGCGCCGGGCGATGATGGACGCGCGCGGCATGCTCGCGCAGTGCATTGGCTGCGTCAGTGAAGGAGACGCCCTGGATGGTCGTGCCGTCGGGGAGCACCAGCGGCTGCTGGAGCATCGGATTGCCCGCGATGCGCACGCCCTGCGAGAGGCGCGAGATGGCGACCTCGATGCGATTGGGCATGGCCAGGTAGTTGCGTGCCATGGCTTCGAGGACGCGGACCTTGGGCACGGCGTCGGGGTACTTGTGGCTGATCAGGCGAAGCGTGCGCGTGGCTGGCCGATGCTGGCCGGCGGCTTCGAAAGCATCGGCTGCCGCCAGCAGGGCGGAGGGGATCACGTCAGCGTTGGGGTACCGGGCTGCCAGCTCCAGCAGCGCCTGGGGATCGTTGCCGGCGGCTGCGACGCCCTGGCGGGCGAGTTCATCGAACTTCGCATAGGCTCCGCGACCGGCGCGGCGGATCAGGCTGGCGATCTCCTGCTCAGCCGCGGCCGCCGCCTGCGTCGCGCCGCCGAAGCGGGGATCGGAAATTGTGACCAGCCGGAGCTGCGGATCGTCGAGGATCTGCTGATACAGCTCCGCGACGCGGAGGCGATCGCCTTGCGCGTCGGCAAACTGCGCGCGGCTGAGACGATACTGCACCTGTTGCGAGGGCGTCTCGGCGGCTGCGGCCGCCCGATCGTAGAGCTGATTGGCGAGGTTGGCGCTGAACTCGTCCCTGCGCGTCGCCATCTGTTCGGCGTAGCGGAGAGCGGTGTAGAACAGCCGGTGGCGCGCGGGGCCGGAACGCATCGCCTCCAGTCCGCCCAGCAGCGACACGGCTTCGTCGAGCTTTGCCAAGGCGACGTCCTCCCGCCCGGCAACAAACATCACCTCAGCGTAGCGCAGGCGGATGTCGGGATTGTCGGGGGAGGCCGCGACTTCAGCATCGAGCTTGGCACGGGCCAGGGTCAGATCAGTGTAGACGTCGACGCTGCTGGCAGTCGCAACGACGACGCGATCGGCTGTGACCAGGATGTTGCCCGGACCCTCCTCCCACTCGGTGTTCGTGTCAGCCGCGGCGGGGTGATTGGCGACGACCCGACCGGTGCGCAGGTCGATTTGCTTGAGCTGCTTGCGCGTGGGGACGAAGACGGATTCGGTCGTCATGAAGGGCCGACCGCGGATGGGCGAGCCGGGGAAGCGTTGCGGCCAGTAGACGATGTCGATGTTGGTGTCGGCGTACTGCTCCGGCTCATAGCGGCGCCAGTTGATGCACTTCATCCGGTCATCACTGCAGACGACCAGGCGATCGCCCAGAACGCCGACGATGGTCGTGGGATTGTCCAGATGGACTCCTCGGATCGCCTTAACCTGCTCGCCAGTTTCGGCGTTGAAGATCAGCAGGTCGTTGCCGTCGGTCGGCAGGACGAACAGGTGGCCTTCGGCGATGATCGCCGGGTTGAACGTCCAGGGACGCGGCAGCTCGATGCGCGCCCGTGCGCCGAAACGGCGCGTTCGCCCCGTCGTTGTCGGGACGTTTCGCTGATAGATGCTCAGCCAGTCGATGATGCCGCTGTAGGCATCGACGGCAGCCACCGCGCCGACGTTGGTCAGCACATAGAGCTTGCCGCCGGCGTAGGCGATGTGCGAGGTCGTGTCGCTGGAGCGCGGCCGGGCCTGGCGGCCGGCGAAGATGTTGACCTGGTCGGTGCTGGCGCTGGCCAGATAGGTGGACCAGCGGTGCGCGCCCGTGCGCAAATCGAGCGTTACGAGGTAGCAGTCCTCGAACTGCGCGCCCTTGCCGCCGCGGCCGATGATGTAGACCGAATCGCCGACGACCAGCGGCGATCCGCTGAAGTTCAGCGTGCGCAATGCGTCGCGATCGGGCAGATCGCTGGGGCGGGCGATCCATCGCTCGCGACCGGTGGCGCGATCAAGGCAGACGATGCGCGTTACGCCACGCGTGTCGTTCGGCAGGTCGCTGAATCCCATCACCGCGAGCACGGCATCTTCAGTGACGGTGACGGTCAACTGCTGGCCGACGGGCACCGGGACTGTATCGAAGATGTACGCGCCGCCGGGGTGCGTCTGCTGCCATGCGGGCAGCGGCTGGCCGCTTTCGAGGCTGACGGCGTAGATGCGCCGGCCGTCCTGGAAGAACAGGACGCCATCATCGACGACGGGGATGACGCCCAGGCGGTTGCCGTTGCTGTCGATATCGCGCTGCTGCGTTTCGATGACGGCGCGCTGCTCGGCTGGCAGGGCGCTGTAATCCGGCGCGGACAGCGGGATGCGGAACAACCGGGCGCCCAAGCCGCCACGGGCGGTGGAGACGCGACCACGGCTGAGGTCGCCGCCGAACATCGGCCAGTGGTCCGGGGAACCTGATTGCGCCGTCGCGGGTGCAATCTGAAGCTGCTGCTGCAGCGAATCGGCGAGATTGACGACTTCGCCGGCGATTGTGCCGGTGGCTTGCGGATGGTTGGTGCGAAGCGTGTTGAGCAGCTCGGTGGCTGTGGATTCGTCGCCGAGCAGATGCGCCAGCAGGGCCGCGCGATACAGCAGTGCGGGCCGCTCGTTGCTCAGCAGCGGATGCAGCGACAGCAGCCGCTGGGCGATGTCGCGTGCAGCGCGGAAATCGCCATCGCGGAAGTACAGGTCGACCAGTTGAATCCCCGCCCGAAGCCCGGGGGCCGTATTGAAGTATTGCCAGTAGATCTGGCGAAGGGCGCCGATGTCGCCCGTGTCGATCGTGGCGTAGCGGGCTTCGGCGATCGGCTCGAAGCGGGCGCGATAGGCGGCCAGACCCTCAGCCGGCCAGCGGGCGATCTGCTGCTGGACGGCGTTGGCGACGCTGGTGTAGCGAATCGGCTCTTTCTGGTCGTTGGTGGCGGTCTGGATGACGCGATCGGGGTAGTTCTCGAGGATCTCCTGCAGGACGTCGGCTGCCTTGGCCCACTCGTTCATCCGCTCGAGGCGAGCGACAAGGGGAAATTTCTCGAGGGCGACGGCTGAATCGCGGACATAGACACCCTGCGTGGGTTCGCGGGCGTAGGGGCTTTCCTCCTCCTGGGCGTGAAGTAGATCCGCCGCCGCGACGCTCGCGACGGTGGCAATCGCGGCGGCGGTTCGGAGGAATCGGCGATGTCGCTTACGGCCGAGCATGAGGTTTTCCATCGTCGCCAGGGGCGGCCGGGGCTGGCGGCTCGAAGTATTTCATCCACAGCGGAGCCAGACGTTGCACCTCAGCCGGGTCGATCTTTGATTTGTCGGACCAGATGGCCAGTTCCAAAGCCCGCGTCGCGGGACAATTGGCCAGCTCATCTCGATGTTCGGCGATGCAGCGGATGGTCCGCTTGATCAGGTCGATGGCGTTGGCGCTGGCCGCTTTAAGATTGCCGATGATTTCTTCGAGCAGGGCTGTGGCGTTTGGGTGTTTCTGCTCGGCGCCGGCCGTGGCGTCTTTCGGTAGAGCGGGCTGGCGCCAGCAGTCGTAGTCGGTGACCAGCGCGATCAGGGCATAGGGGATCTCGGCTTCGCGGGCGAGCTTTGCCTCAGGCATGGCGGTCATGCCGATCAGGTCGCCGCCCCAGAGGCGATGCATGAGACTTTCGGCACGCGTGGAGAGGGCGGGGCCTTCCATGCAGACGTAGCAGCCGCGGTCGTGGACGGTGTAGTCCGGGCGGGGGCTGAAAGGCCGCGGCTGCGGCGTGGATTCCGACGCCACGGGCTGACCGAGGGGAGCCAGACCAGCCGGTGGCGGCTGATCTGCCTGTGTCTGCGGCTGAGCGGTGTTGTCGTCAGGTTTGGCAGCCAAGAGGAGCATCCGACGCAGCACGGGGCAGAAAGGTTCCGCCATTTCAACATGGACCGCCGCGTTGTCGAAGAATGTGCCGACGCGGCGGAACGTCTTGTCGATCACCTGATCGACGATGACCAGGTCACGCGGACGCAGCTCCTCGCGCAGCGAGCCGACGGCGCCCGAGGCGATGATGTGCGTCACGCCCAGCCTCTTGAGCGCAAAGATGTTGGCTCGGAAGGGAACCTGGGCCGGGGGAAGGATATGCCCTGGTCCGTGACGCGCAAGTGTAAAGAGCGTCACGCCTTCCCACTGCGTTTCGATGATGCTGTCGCTGGGACGTCCGAAGGGAGTGTCGATGTCATGCCGTACGCCATCCGCCTCGGCTGCGATTGCTTCTGCCAGGCCGGTTCCGCCAATCAATCCGATCCGTATATCGCTCATACCTTGAAACCTTATGGCAACAAGCGTGCGGAGGCAAAAGGGCTGTTGCTAAAGCGAGCCGTTCCAGTCTGGCGGAAGCAGGAGGACCGGGATTCGCGTGTTCTTGATCAGCTCAACAGGGACGTTACCTGCCAGCAGGCGAGCGAAGACGTTTTTTCCGGTGAGGCCCAGGCAGATCAAGCTGACATCGCGTTCGCTGGCTGTGTTGAGGATGGCGCGGGCGATGTCATCGCTGAACAGCAGCAGGGTCTGCACGGGGACATCGCGCTGCTGGAGCTGCTCGCGGAGCAGGCTGATGGCGGCCTCGCCGTCGGCTTGCTCCTGTTCTCGCATCTGTCCGGCGCTGGGGCGCGAGACATGAACGACCAGGACCTCGGCATTAAGTTGGCTAGCCAGCAGCGCGACCGGATCGACGACCTTTTGCGCGGCCCAGGGGCTGCTGACGGCAACCAGGATTCGGCTCATGGTTGGGGATTCTACTCAAAAGTGCCCCCGGGTGGATAGGGTTGAGCGAATCAGGTTTGCCCCGGCTGGGGTGGCGGCAGGAGGCCGGCGAGCTTCTCGACGGTCTGCCGGTATGCCGGTTGATCGGCGAGATTGACGGTTTCGTCCGGATCGGCCTGCAGATCGTAGAGCATGTGCGCAGCGACGCTGCCGTCGTCGTTGCGGAACTGGCTGTAACGAAATTGCTCTGTGCGGACGGTTTCGCCATTGCCGTAGCGGCTTAGCGAGGCGGCCTTGCCCGGCGCGGCGGGATCGGCGAGGCGCGGCAGGAGGCTCTGCCCAGCCAGCGGATGCGGCGCGGGCAGATCGAGCAGGTCGCAGAGCGTGGGGTAAATGTCGAGCAGATCGGCCAAGCCATCCGACCGCCCGCTGGTCATCCCGGGGACGCGGATCAGCATCGGCACGCGCAGCGATGTCTCGAACAGGCAGTGTTTGCACCACAAGCCATGCTCGCCGAGGTTGAAGCCGTGATCGGGCGCGAACACGACAATCGTCCGATCGGCAAGACCATGCCGCTCCAGCCCCTCGATCAGCCGACCAACCATCTCGTCGACATAGCTGACGGACGCACGATAGCCATGGATCAGCCATCGCTGCGTCTGCTGGTCGAACGGGCCGGACTCGGGGATGCCGGTGTAGTTGAAGCGCAACTCGCCGGAGTTGTGCAGGGCCTGGGGTGGGCAGTCGCGCGGCGCGGGGATCGTCGATAGCGCGACCTGGTCGGGATCGTACAGCTCCCAGTATTTCCGCGGCGCGACGAAGGGCAGATGCGGACGGCGGAATCCGACCGCCATGAAAAACGGCTGATCCTGAGCAGCGAGCTGCTGCATGTCCGCGAGGGCTGAGCGGAGAATCTGTCCGTCGGCGTAGGTGTACTCATCGACGTTGTCGTCGCCGATCTCCCAGGCGGGGCCACGCTTGCCGGGCTTTTCGCCAGCGGCGATGGCGCGATTGCGCTCGTGGATGCGCGCAACGTTTTCTGCATTGGCGTAGCCGGGGAACCACTCTTCCCGATCGACGGGTGGTTTGGTCCAGCCGGCAGCGCAGTCGTCTGCGTGGTGCAGGACCTTTCCGTGGGCGAAGGTCACGTAGCCGTGATTGCGGAGATGCGTGTGCAGCGGGATGGCTTCGGGGGCATCGTCCTCCAGTCGCGTGAGGAAGCTGACGAAGCGTTGCGGCGTCGGCTGAAGGCCGCTGAACAGGCTTGCCCGCGATGCGCCGCACACAGGCACCTGGCAGTAGGCGTGATTGAACTGCACGGACGATGCAGCGAGGCGATCGATGTGCGGCGTGTGCATGAACGGCTTGCCATAGCAGCCGAGCTCGGGGCGAAGGTCGTCGAAGGTGATGAAGAGGATGTTGAGTCGGTTGGCCATTACCCCCGCCTTCTAAGATCGGTGGTTCGCTGGTTGGTTATGTCAGCCGCAGGCGTTTCATCAGGTCGCGCATGGCGCGTGTGGCCTTGCCGCGATGGCTGATGGCATGCTTCTCGGCCGGCGACAGCTCGGCTGTCGTGCAGCCGAGGTGCTCCACATAGAAAAGCGGATCATAACCGAAACCATTGCTGCCTCGCAGGGAGTGCAGGATACGGCCTTCCACCGCATCCCGCGTGGTCAGGACGATTCGTCCCTGCGGGTCAGCCAGCGCAAGCACGCAGACGAAACGAGCCGAGCGGCGATCGTCCGGCACGTCGGCGAGCTGCTTGAGCAGCAGGGCGTTGTTGTCGGCATCGCCCGAGCCGGCGTTGTGCAGGGCGGCCCAGCGGGCGCTGTGTACGCCCGGTGCGCCACCCAGGGCATCAACCTCCAGGCCGCTGTCGTCTGCCAGTGCCCAGCAGTTGAAATGCCGGGCATAGGCGGAGGCTTTCAGGCAGGCGTTGTCGCGGAAGGTCCGGCCGGTTTCGGCGACCTCCGGCACATCGGCGCAGGAAGACAGATCGCGAATGCTCAGACCCGGAGCATCGAGCATGTCACGGAACTCGGCGGCTTTGCCGCGGTTGCTGGTGGCGATGAGAAGGTCCATGGGCGGGCGATTGGTATTGAATCGAGTCGATGCGGTTCGGGGTGGTGGATGGCATGCGGGAGGCGTGGTGATTGATGCGTGAATCAGCGGGGCGGCAATTGCCGGCTTTTTCACGCACCAATCACCAGTTCCATCCCTCACTTCTGAGAGTTTCCTCTAGTCGTTCAGCGACCGCAGCTTGCCGGCTGGGCGTTTTTGCGGCTGCTGCTGCGGCTGGCCGTAGATAGCGGTGTTGTAATCAGGTCGCTGCGTCGCCTGGCTGGGCGTGGAGCCGATGTCGCTCCCCTGGGTCAGGATGTTCTGCGGACGCTTGGGGACGAGCACGATGTAGGACGGATCCGGCGTTCGCTTGACCTGGCCGGTTTTGGGGTCACGCGTGGTGGTGTAATAGAGCTCGCCGTTGATGTAGCGATGGGGGAATCGCTGCATCATCTCGATCATGGTCGGGTCCTTGGGGATGAAGTTGGGCGTGACGGTGATGGCCTGCTTGGATTCCTTCAGACGCTGCAGGCCCTCAGCCAGCCGGCCGGTGGGGCGGTCGGTGGCAATGACGACAGGCTTGTCGACGGCGTCATTGACCACGGGAGCGGCGGTTTCGGCGGCTTCGGGGCCCCAGGCACCGATGCAGACGGAGCTGGCATTGTCGCCGTGGTGGTAGTAGGCCTCGATGCCGCGGGCGCGGGCTTCCCGGACGGCGTCGACGGCTGCCTGCTTGCGCTCGATGCTGCCGGTATAGATGCCGATCTCGAGCGTGTAATAGCCGCCGCTGTTGAGCAGATTCCACTCGGCTGGGGCCTCGGGATCGCTGACGTCGATCCCGACGAACATGGCATGGCGGAACAGCGGCCTGTCGCTGAGGTCTTTCAGCTTCTTGATACTGTCGAGTTCGGTCTGGGCTCGGCGTGTGGCTGGATCGTTGGGATCGTCGAAAGCGCGGTAATAGCCATGGTAAAGCGTGGTCTCATTGTTGCCGTGGACGAGATACCAGCCCCGAAGATCCGAAATCTTGCGGAGGTCATCCCGCAGACGCCGCGACTCGGCGATATGGTTGGGGCCGGTGATCGTGCGGCAGTAGATCGTCCACTGGGCGTCAGCCGGCGGGACGGGGCGGTCCTCCTGGCTATCGGCGACAGTAGAGGCGGTCGCCTTGGCCGACGAGGTGGCCTGTTTGCCAGCCGATGAGCCCGGCAGGGCGGACTGGGATGGCGCCTGGGGAGCAGCGGACGGCGGGTTATTCCCGCCGCAGGATGCGGTTACGAGTCCAATGAGTGCGACGGCTACAACTTGTCGAAGAGTCATGGAGCTACCTCCGCGGTGTTAGGGCGGGCAGTGTACCACACAATCGCCGGGATGCACTCGAATAGGCCCGGACGCCACCGGCAGGGGCAAGCGAACTCAACTGTAAGAAGGGACGGGGCGGTGGTCCGCCTCCCGAACGGCCGAGGCTGGAGCCGCCGGTAATATTTCGCTTAATTGTTTGAGGGCGTTGACATTGCAGGACGTCGCCTGTATGTTTGGCGAGTCATCGTTGACGGAGCCACATAGACCAATTTCAGCCAACTGACCAGTCCTTCCCCTGCTCTACGGAGAATGGGAAGCAGGCTGGTTGTGTCATTGCGCTTGACCTGTGATTGGTGGTGGCTATCGTAACAAGGTTGGTTTCGCGATGGAGGCGGTGAGCCGGCGAGGGTGGTTCCGCGTCGGCAGTCGGTTCCGGCAATGAGCCCCGGCGGGCGAGCATTTGCCTCGGAAATCCGACATCGCGGCGAGCGGCGGTCCAGCAGAAGTTGTCGGTGAGCAGCGGCGAAAGTCTTCAGAAAACAAGGTAATCAGCGATAGCGACCGGTCTGCGCCGGGCGGGCGTGCTGTTATTTTCGCTCTCCGGCCAAGCGCCGACCGTGTCCTGATTCCACCTTCCTTCCGAGGGAAAAAGGATTAGCAATGCAGCAGGTGCGAGAGATTCGCGACTTCAGCAAGCGTGGCGATGCACTTCCCATCCCCAATCTCATCCAGGTCCAGGTGACCGCCTATCAGCGGTTCCTCCAGAAGGACGTGGAGCCCACCAAGCGAAAGAACGAGGGCCTGGAAGCCCTCCTGCGGGAGGTGTTCCCCATCGAAAGCTATGACGGGAACCTCCGCCTGGAATACATCAGCTACGACCTGTCCGAGCCGCGGTATACGCCCGATGAGTGCCGCGCCCTGCGCCTGACCTACGGCATGCCGTTCCGCATTCAGGTCCGCTTTGTCCGCAAGGACAAGGACGAGGTGATGGAGGACTCGATCTACCTGGGCGAGATCCCCATCATGATCGGCGGCGGTGAGTTCATCATCAACGGTGCCGAGCGCGTGATCGTCAACCAGCTTCACCGCTCGCCCGGTGTGGACTTCCTGGTCGAGGTGCAGGAGGGCGACCGTCCGCTGCACGGCTGCCGCGTCATCCCCGAACGCGGAAGCTGGATCGAGTGTTCGGTCACGAAGAAAGACGCCCTGGCCATCCGCATCGACCAGTCCAGCAAGATCCCCGCGACCACCTTCCTGCGGGCGCTGGATCCGAAGTACGGCACCTCCGAAGCCATCATCCGCGAGTTCTACGACGTCCAGACCGTCAAGGTGAAGGACCTGCAGGCGACCTATTACGCCGTCAGCCCGATCATCGATACCCAGAGCGGCGAAGAGCTCGTCCGCGCCGGCGCTCAGATCGGCGAGGCCCTGCAGAAGATCCAGGCCAGCGACCTCAAGACCGTTGACGTCGTCACCCGTCCGAGCGATCCGCTGATCCTCAACACGCTCGCTGAGGACACAGCCGACAGCCACGAAAGCGCGCTGCTCAAGATCTACGCCCGCCTCCGCCCGGGCAACCCGCCGCAGCTCGACAAGGCCAAGACGCTGTTCGAAGAGAAGTTCTTCGACGAGAACCGCTATCGCCTGGGCCGCGTCGGCCGCTTCCGCATCAACCGCAAGTTCGACCAGAACGTCCCTGAGACGGTGATGACCCTCCGCAGCGAGGATCTGGTCAACAGCCTCAAGTACATGTTCAAGCTGCGCAGCGGCGAAGGGTACGTCGACGACATCGACCACCTGGGCAACCGCCGCCTCCGCACGATCGACGAGCTGGCGACTGAGGAGCTGCGCAAGGGCTTCCTCAAGCTCCGCCGCACCGTGCAGGAGCGCATGAGCTTGAAGGATCCCAATGAGATCGGCCGCATCGCCGAGCTGGTCAACTCCAAGAGCATCAGCAGCGCGATCGACTTCTTCTTCGGTCGCGGTGAGCTGTCGCAGGTGGTCGACCAGACCAACCCGCTCAGCACGCTCACGCACGAGCGACGCCTGTCGGCGCTGGGTCCGGGCGGTCTGAACCGCAAGCGTGCCGGCTTCGAGGTGCGCGACGTGCACATCTCGCACTACGGCCGCATCTGCCCGATCGAGACGCCTGAAGGCACGAACATCGGTCTGATCGCGTCGCTGGCCATCTACAGCGACATCGACGACTACGGCTTCCTGATCACGCCGTACCGCGTCGTCGAAGAGGGCAAGGTCAACGGCAAGCACAAGTACCTGCGTGCCGACGAGGAGATGAAGGCCGTCCTGGCGCCGCCGGACGTCGTCGAGAAGGACGGCTCGCTGAAGAAGGGCCTGGTGCTGGCGCGCGTCGAGGGCGACCTGGCGACCGTGCCCAGCAAGCAGGTGCAGTACGTCGACATCAGCCCGCGGCAGACGGTCTCCGTCTCGGCGGCGCTGATCCCGTTCCTCGAACACGACGACGCCAACCGCGCCCTGATGGGTTCGAACATGCAGCGTCAGGCCGTTCCGCTGCTGCGGACCGATCCGCCGCTGGTCGCCACGGGCATGGAGAAGCCGGTTGCGCGCAACAGCGGCATGGTCGTCCGTGCCGAGCGTTCGGGCGTCGTGACGTATGTCGACTCCGAGCGGATCCTCATCGACAACGCCGATGAATACATCCTCCGCAAGTTCGTCGGCCTCAACGAGCGCACCTGCCAGAACCAGAAGCCGATCGTCAAGAAGGGCCAGCGGGTCAAGAAGGGCCAGATCATCGCCGACGGCGCCGCCACCCATCAGGGCGAGCTGGCGCTGGGGCGCAACGTGCTGGTCGCGTTCATGACCTTCGACGGCTACAACTTCGAAGACGCCATCGTCATCAGCGAGCGGCTGGTCAAGGATGACGTGTTCACCTCGATCCACATCGAGGAGTACGACGTCGAGATCCGCGAGACCAAGCTCGGCCGCGAGGAGTTCACGCGCGACATTCCCAACGTCAGCGAGCGTGCGCTGGCCAACCTCGACGAGAACGGCATCGTCCGCATCGGGACGCGCGTCGGCCCCGGCGACATCCTCGTCGGTAAGGTCGCGCCCAAGAGCAAGAGCGAGCTGACGCCCGAAGAGAAGCTGCTGCACGCGATCTTCGGCCGCGCCGGCGAGGACGTGAAGAACGACTCGCTGGAGATGCCGGCCGGCGAAGAGGGCGTGGTCATCGGCGCTCAGCGCTTCAGCCGTCGCATGCACATGAACGACGAGCAGAAGAAGGCGATGAAGAAGGAGATCGAGCGCTACGAGAAGGAAATGAATCTCAAGGCGATCGAGATCTTCCGCCAGATGGTCAACGAGATGAACGAGGTGACCGGGCAGATCATGGTCGACCCCAACACGCGTCAGAAGGTCGGCCAGAGCGACATCCCCGACGTCATCCTCGAGCAGATCGAGAACTTCCAGCTCGACTGGCTGAAGGGTTCGAAGGAAGCCAAGGCGCAAGCCGAGGACACCTACAACCGCTTCTGGCCGCGTGTGCAGGCCGTGCTCAAGGAGCGCGACCGCAAGATGGAACACATGAAGCGCGGCGACGAACTGCCGTCGGGCGTGCTGGAGATGGTCAAGGTCTACGTCGCGACCAAGCGTCCGCTGAGCGTCGGCGACAAGATGGCTGGCCGCCACGGGAACAAGGGCGTTATCGCCCGCATCGTGCCCGAGGAAGATATGCCGTTCCTCGAGGACGGCACGCCGGTCGACATCCTGCTCAACCCGCTGGGCGTGCCCAGCCGTATGAACGTCGGCCAGATTCTCGAGACGCACCTCGGCTGGGCCATGGCCGTTCTCGGTCAGCAGGCCATCACCCCCGTCTTCGACGGGGCCACCGAAGATGAAATCTTCGCGGCGATCGATGAGGCGAATAAGTCGGTCGCGCGGCGTCAGGAGGAGGCGGCCCTTGCCGGAGTGGCGGCCGAAATGGAGGCCATCGTTCGCGACGAGAAGGACCACAAGAAACTGCTGGACTTTGGTTTCTCGCAGTGGCTGAGCTCGTTCAAGGTGCTTTATACGGATACGCCGAAGCGATTGAGTGCTGAGGAGCTTCGAGATCTCGAAACTGCACTGCTAGGCGAGTATCCAGACCCGAATCCGCGTGTCGCAGCCCGTGCCCATCTGCCGCGATTCAATCGCAAACCGGCAAAGGTCAGCGATATCGATGAAGCCAGGGAACGGGTGTTGGGTTCACCAACTCTGGCAGCGTTATTCAATAAGGCGAAGCAGGCTATCTCTGATCAGGATGGACAGCCTTGGCTGCCGAGTTCGCCAGAAATACTGCATCAGATTGAAGATCGACAGGGCTTGTATTTCTTCAAGAACCGGCTGACCGGTCGGGTTAACGAAGGATACATTGGTTTGGCTGGTGAACGTGGCGATCAAATGCTTCAAGCGCGTCTCAAACTCCATTGGAGCGGTCCAAGCGCCAACAATTTTGTCCAACGATTCCGTGAAGAGGCGCAGTATCTGCTGCAGACCTATCCGAAGCCGCGGCCGTTGATGGATCGAGAGTTGGCAGTACAGATGCCCTACGGCGGAAAGGTGCAGTTGTATGACGGCCGCACCGGTGAGCCGTTCGAGCAGAAGACCACGGTCGGCTACCTGTACATGATGAAGCTGCACCACCTGGTCGACGACAAGATCCACGCCCGTGCGACCGGCCCGTACAGCCTGATCACCCAGCAGCCGCTGGGCGGTAAGGCCCGTACCGGTGGCCAGCGCTTCGGTGAGATGGAGGTCTGGGGCCTGGAGGCGTATGGCGCAGCCTACATCCTGCAGGAACTGCTGACCGTGAAGTCCGACGACGTGGAAGGCCGCACCAAGATCTACGAGAGCATGGTCAAGGGCGTCAACACGCTCGAAGCCGGTACGCCGGTGTCGTTCGACGTGCTGTGCAACGAGATCCGCGGCCTGGGCCTCAATATCCAGCTCGAGAAGAAGAAGGGGCTGGGTATGGAGGAGGATACGGATCTGATGTGAAAGGACGGCGAGCGCGTCTGAACAGGACGCCATCAGCATCCTGAAATCGATCCGGGAGCTGAAAGAACTGGAACCTTTCGTTCCGTTCGTGCCTCTTGGAAGCAGTGGATGCCAGGATCGCGAGCTGATCGGCCTGCTGCTGTGGCGAACCTCAAAGGCGCACTGTGCTGCCGGGTTCGCATGGCGGGGCATCAGGCAGCCTGAGCGGGTGAAGCGAACCTTGCAGAACAACACGCGGGCGGTTGGCCTGCATCATGGAGACGAAAGAGAATCATGGCTGAAACCATCTACGATCGCGTGAATGACTATGGCTCGGTGCGGATTCAGCTTGCCAGCCCCAACGACATCCGGTCGTGGAGCTTCGGCGAGGTCAAGAAGCCCGAGACCATCAACTACCGCACGTACCGCGCGGAGAAGGATGGCTTGTTCTGCGAGCGCATCTTCGGCCCCGAGCGCGACTGGGAGTGTTCGTGCGGCAAGTATAAGGGCACGAAGTACAAGGGCATCATCTGCGATCGCTGCGGTGTGAAGGTGACCCATTCGCGTGTGCGCCGTAAGCGCATGGGCCACATCAACCTGGCTGCGCCGGTCGTGCACATCTGGTTCTTCAAGGCCCTGCCGTCGCGCCTCGGCGCGCTGCTGGACATGAAGACCAGCGACATCGAGAAGATCGTTTACTTCCAGGACTACGTCGTCACCGATCCGGGCAAGACGCCCCTGAAACGCAAGCAGCTTCTGACCGAGGACGAGTACCGCCAGGCCTACGAGAAGTATGGCGATGACTTCGTTGCCGAGATGGGCGCTGAAGCCATCAAGAAGCTGCTCAGCCAGCTCGATCTCGAATCCGAAGCCAAGAAGATCCGCGCCGAGATTGAGAAGACCAACTCCAAGCAGAAGATCAAGGACCTGACCAAGCGCCTCAAAATGATCGAGGCGGTCCGCAACTCCGAGAACAAGTGCGAGTGGATGGTCATGGACGTGATCCCGGTCATCCCGCCGGATCTGCGTCCGCTGGTTCTGCTGGAAAGCGGCAACTTCGCGACGTCGGACCTCAACGACCTCTATCGCCGCATCATCAACCGCAACAACCGCCTCAAGAAGCTGGTGGACCTCAACGCCCCCGAGGTCATCATCCGCAACGAGAAGCGCATGCTTCAGCAGGCGGTCGACGCGCTGTTCGACAACGGCCGCTGCCGCCGGCCGGTGCTGGGTTCCAGCAACCGTCCGCTCAAGTCGCTGACGGACATGATCAAGGGCAAGCAGGGCCGCTTCCGCGAGAACCTGCTTGGCAAGCGCGTCGACTACTCGGCCCGTTCGGTCATCGTCGTCGGCCCCGAACTCAAGCTGCATCAGTGCGGTCTGCCCAAGAAGATCGCCCTGGAGCTCTATCAGCCGTTCATCATCCGCCGCCTCAAGGAGCATGGCCTGGCCGACACGATCAAGTCCGCCAAGAAGATGCTCGAGCGGCGCGATCCGGAGGTGTGGGACATCCTCGAAGAGGTGATCTACCAGCATCCGGTGCTGCTGAACCGTGCCCCGACGCTGCACCGCATGGGTATCCAGGCGTTCGAACCGGTGCTGGTCGAAGGTAACGCCATCCGCATCCACCCGCTGGTCTGCCGCGGCTTCAACGCCGACTTCGACGGCGACCAGATGGCTGTGCACCTGCCGCTGTCGATCGAGGCGCAAGCCGAAGCGCATGTGCTCATGCTGGCGCCCAACAACATCTTCTCGCCGGCCAACGGCAGCCCGATTATCTCGCCGTCGCAGGACATCGTGCTGGGCATCTATTACATCACCATTGAGCGCGAAGGCGACAAGGGTGAGTTCATGATGTTCCACAGCCCGCATGAGGCGATGATGGCGTACGCCCAGGGCAAGATTGCGACCCACGCGCGCATCTTCGTCCGCCTGCCGGAGCGCACGCATGTCGTCACCAGCCAGGACAGCGGGCCGGTTACGATCGAGAGCGTTTCCTGGAAGCATGCCGAGGAGCATCGCAAGCGGCTGGATCCGAGCTACGAGATCCGCCCGATGCCCGAAGGCTACAACGGTAAGGTCATCCTCACGACCATCGGCCGCTGCATCTTCAACGATGTGCTGCCGAAGGACATGCCGTTCTACAACTACCCGCTGGCCAGCGCCGGCCAGAGCCGCGTGATCGCCGACTGCTACGCCAAGCTCGGCCGCCCGGCGACGATCGACCTGCTGGATGAGATGAAGACGCTGGGCTTCCGCCACAGCACACTGGCTGCCCTCAGCTTCGGCATCGTCGACATCCGCACGCCCGAATCCAAGGCCACGATCCTGGAAGAGGGCCAGAAGAAGGCCGACAAGATCGAGAAGAACTACCGCATGGGCGCGATCACCGATCAGGAGCGTTACGCTCAGCTGATCGATCTATGGGGCCATGCCCGCAAGCAGGTCACCGACGATCTGATGACCGCCCTCGAAAACGACTATCGCGACGAGGAAGGCCGTCCGATCACGGCTGAGGAAGCCAAGAAGCGCGGCATCCCGCGGTACATCAACCCGATCCACACGATGGCCACCAGTAAGGCCCGTGGTTCGGTCGACCAGATGCGCCAGCTCGGCGGCATGCGTGGTCTGATGGCCAAGCCGTCGGGTGAGATCATCGAAACGCCGATCAAGAGTAACTTCCGCGAAGGTCTGTCGGTGCTCGAGTACTTCAGCTCGACGCACGGCGCCCGTAAGGGTCTGGCTGACACGGCCCTCAAGACGGCGGACTCGGGTTACCTGACCCGTAAGCTCGCGGACGTGGCCCAGAACGTGATCATCAACGAGCTGGACTGCGGCACGCTCAACGGCGTCAACAAGAGCACGATCTACAAGGGTGAGTCGGTCGAAGTCGAACTGAAGGACATGATCGTCGGCCGTACGGCCCGCGACACGATCCGCAACCCGATCACCGACGAGGTCATCGTCGCTGAGAACCAGGTCATCACCGGCGAGATCGCTGACAAGATCAAGGCGCTGAACCTGGAGAGCATCCGCGTCCGCTCGCCGCTGACGTGCGAATCCCCGCGCGGCGTGTGCGCCCGGTGCTACGGCGTCGACATGAGCACCAACCGCCTGGTCGAAGAGGGCCTGGCGGTGGGCATCATCGCCGCTCAGTCGATTGGTGAGCCCGGTACGCAGCTCACGATGCGTACGTTCCACACCGGCGGTGTGGCGACCGGTTCGCTGATTGAGAACGACATCAAGGCCGGCTCGGCGGGTACGGTCGAGCACCGCGATATCTCAGCCGTTCCGGTTAAGGATCAGGAGACGGGCGAGACCCGCCTGGTCGCGCTGAAGCGCAACGGCGAAATCGCCATCCTCGACGCCAAGGGCCGCGAGCTCGAAGTGTACAAGGTGCCTTACGGTGCCACTGTGCTCGTGCCGCATGGCGAGAAGGTCAAGGCTCGCCAGCAACTGGTGGTGTGGGATGCCCACATCACGCCGATCCTGGCTGAGAAGGAAGGTACGATCCAGTACGAGGATATCGAGGTCGGCGAAACCGTCCGCGTCGAGGAAGAGCGGCGCGGGGTCGGCGAAGGCAAGCTGGTCGTCATCGAGCACAAGGGTGAGCGTCATCCGCGCATCACCATCGTGGGCGAGGACGGCAAGATCCTCGACTTCCACTACCTGCCGGCCAAGGCCCGTATCGACGTCAAGGAAGGCCAGAAGGTTCAGGCTGGCCAGCTCATCGCCCGTCTGCCCAAGGAAGCCGGCGGTACGATGGACATCACCGGCGGTCTGCCGCGCGTCACCGAGATCTTCGAGGCCCGCAAGCCGAAGGATCCCGCCGTGCTGGCGGAGATCTCCGGTACGGTCGAGATCCGCTCGGAGAAGCGTCGCGGCAAGATGACCATCATCGTCCGCAACGAGACGGGCATGGAGCGCGAGCACCATGTCCCGCAGGACAAGGAACTGCTGGTGCACACCGGCGACTTCGTCGAAGCCGGCGAGCCGCTGATCCGCGGTCCGCTGATCCCGCACGACATCCTGCGGATCAAGGGCGAAGAGGCGCTGTACCAGTACCTGCTGACCGAGGTCCAGAACGTCTACCGTTCGCAGGGCGTGAAGATCAACGACAAGCACATCGAGATCATCCTCGCCCAGATGCTGCGGAAGGTGAAGGTCGAGGATCCGGGCGATTCCAACTTCCTGCCGGGCGAGGTTGTGGACAAGTTCCGCTTCCGCCAGGGCAACGAGCAGCTCACGCAGAGCTACCGGATCACCGATCCGGGCGGGACGGACTTCAAGGAAGGCGATCTGGTCTCCAAGGCCGAGGTCAAGGAGGCGAACGAAGCCGCCGAGGCCGCCGGCAAGGAACCGGCCAAGTTCAAGCGTCCCAAGCCGGCTCGCGCCAAGACCCTGCTGCTGGGCATCACCAAGGCCTCGCTGCAGAGCGAAAGCTTCATCAGCGCCGCCAGCTTCCAGGAGACCACGAAGGTCCTCACGGAAGCCGCGCTGGCTGGATCGGTGGACTATCTGGTCGGCCTCAAGGAGAACGTCATCCTCGGCCACCTCATCCCGGCCGGTACGGCGTTCCATCCGTATCTCAACATGCGAATCAAGCACCTGGCCGAGCCGCCGGCGCACGAGTCGGCTCAGTCGGATGGCCCGCGGTCCTTCATCGAGGCCGAGGCCCAGCCGACGACCTGAGCCATTTGCCGCCTATGAACGCGGCCGGTGCCGCAATCAGAAAAAACGCTCCATTGCCTGCGGGCAGTGGAGCGTTTTTGTTGTCTTCAAGGACGCCGACAGGGGTCTGAAGCGGCGGCCGTGCTGGCAACGCGCCGGCCTTTGGCGTATGATCCGCCCTCCGCAAGTCGGAAGGAGCTCGCTAGATGCAATTCGGAATGTGTACGGGACCGCAGAATGCCCAGGCCGCCAAGGCGGCTGGTTGGGACTTCATCGAGGGGCACACACAGGCGATGTTCCAGGGCGAGTCCGACCAGGTTGATCTCTCGCCGCTGAAGCAGTTGCCGCTTCCGCTGCCCTCAGCCAACTGTCTGGTGCCGGGATCGCTTAAGATCGTCGGCCCTCAGGTCGATTTCGAGGCCCTGCGCCGGTACATGACCAATGTGCTGACCCGTGCCGGCCAGACCGGCGTCCATACGCTGGTCTTCGGCAGCGGCGGGGCGCGCGGCGTACCCGAGGGGTTCGATCGCGACAAAGCCCGCAGCCAGATCCTCGATTTTCTGCGGATGAGCGCTCCGATCGCCCAGCAGAACGGCGTCACGCTCGTCATCGAGCCGCTGAACCGGTCCGAGTGCAACATCATCAACTCGGTTGCCGAGGCGATGACCTACGTCCGTGAGGTCAATCACCCGGCCATCCGGTGCCTGGTTGACAGCTATCACTTCTGGCTTGAGGATGAGCCCCTGGCTAACCTTGAAGCCGCGATGCCCTGGATCGGCCACGTTCACGTGGCTGACAAGGTCGGCCGAACCGCACCGGGCGAGTCCGGCGCGCCCGAGCAGTCGCCGTATGACGCGTTCTTCCGGACGCTCAAAACCGGCAACTATCGCGGCTTGATCAGCGTCGAGTGCAAGGGCTTCGACATCGCTCAGGACAGTCCGCGGATCATCGCCTTCCTGCGAGAGAAATGGAATAATGTGTAGGGGTCATCTGTCAATTGTCACCTGTCACTCGCTACAACTCGTGGTTTGTGACTGAATCGCACCCGGAAACGCCCGTTCCCATTCCGACGCCCGGCGAATGACAAGTGACCAGTGACCAATGACAACCAACGAGTAACAAATAACACTAACCCCCATGAAATACCGCCTTTTTACTCCCGGCCCGACCAGCGTTCCCGAAGCCACGCTCCTGGAGCTCGCCCGTCCGGTGTCTCATCACCGCACAGCCGAGTTCCGCGCGATGTTCAAGCAGATCCAGCAGGATCTGCGATATGTCTTCCAGACCAGCCAGCCTGTGCTGACCATCACCGGCTCGGGCACGGCGGCCGCTGAGGCGGGCATCGTCTCGACCCTCAAGCCCGGGGCGAAGGTCCTCAACGTCTCCAACGGCAAGTTCGCCGAGCGCTGGGCTCAGGTCTGCAAGGCCTACGACATCGACGTCGAGGAGCTCAAGAAGGACTACGGCACGCACACGACGCCCGAGGAGATCGCCGCCAAGCTCAAGGCGACCAAGTACGACGCCGTCATCCTCGTGCACAGCGAGACCAGCACGGCGACGACCTGCGATCTCAAGGGCATCGGCAAGGTCGTTCGCGACAGCGGCGATACGCTGCTGATCGTCGACGGCATCACCAGCATCGGCGCCTTCGAGTTCCGCATGGATGAATGGGGCGTCGACGTGGCCATCACGGGCAGCCAGAAGGCCCTGATGCTCCCGCCGGGTCTTGGGTATGTCGCTCTCAGCGAGCGGGCGTGGAAGGCCGTCGAAGCCAACAAGGCACGCCGCGAGTTCTACCTAGATCTGGCCAAGTACAAGAAGAGCCTCGAGAACGACGACACGCCGTTCACGCCGGCCAACACGCTGATCGCCGCCCAGCAGGTCAGCCTGGCGATGATCCGCCAGGAGACGATCGAGGGCGTGTGGAAGCGGACGGGCATCATCGCGGAGGCGTTCCGCCAGGGCGTCCAGGCACTGGGGCTGCAGCTTTTCAGCCAGTCGCCGGCTGACTCGGTGACGGCTGTGCGCTACCCCGCCGGGATCAGCGACAAAGACTTCCGCAACGGGCTGAAGAACAAGCACAACATTCACGTCGCCGGCGGCCAGGGTTCGATGGAAGGGTCGATCTTCCGCGTGAACCACATGGGCTACACCGACGCCTACGACGCGCTGGCGGTTGTGGCAGCCATCGAGCACGTCCTCAACAGCCTCGGCCACAAGGTCGAGTACGGCAAGGGCGTCGCGGCTGCCCAGAAGGTGCTGGCGAAGCTGTTCGCGTAAGCGCTTTACCTCCGGTTCTGGGAAACCACAGATGAACATGGATGAATGCAGATGGTTCTGTGTTCATCGGGGTTCATCTGTGTCC
>Ga0207864_1000720_pt1 | contig 42559 bp, 36 predicted proteins | sample HigsolmetaAR202D_FD_184834 | JGI IMG/M metagenome (GOLD analysis project Ga0207864, IMG submission 184834) | Ionic liquid and high solid enriched microbial communities from the Joint BioEnergy Institute, USA - AR20-2-D (SPAdes) (version 2) ...
GCCGTTCCGGCGCGCCCGCCCCACCTCACCGCTGCACCCGCCCGTACTTCTCCACGATCCGCTCGACCGTGCTCACGTTCCTCATCGTGTGCGGCACGCCGATCGCCTTCTCCAGCGCGCCGGCGGACACGGCGGAATCGCTCATCCGCCCCCTGCGGAGCCAGTAGATCTCGCGCCCGTGGACCGGGAACCGGTCGCCGTCCGTCTCGAGACGACGGAGCCGGTCGGCGACGTCGTCGCCGACCGGCTCCCGAACGAACGCGACGTGCGGCGTCCACCCGTCCTCCGCGGGCGTGACCGACGCCGCGAAGCGGAGCACCGACTCAAGCTCCTCCACCGTCCGCAGGAACGTGTCCACCGGGAACCCGAGCGACGCGGCCAGGCGACGCTCGAGCCCCGCCTCGAGCGCGGCGGGCGGCTCCGTCGCGTCGAAGATCACGTTCCCGCTCGCGATGAACGTCGAAACGTCCCGCAAGCCGAACGACTCGAACACTTCGCGCAGACGATCCATCGTCACACGGCGGTTGCCGATGTTGATCCCGCGCAGGAATGCGACGTACCGCGGCATGGCGTCCCTCCCGGAGTTTCTCCCGCCCGCAGTATGCCCGGCCCCGCGCCCGGGGGCAAGGACCGTCCGACGCTCTTACCGACCGGCGCCGCGACGGGCCGCGGCCCACGCATCCAGCGAGTAACTCCCCGCCCCGTGCAAGAGGAAGAACACCGACCCGAAGAACATGGCCAGCGGCGCGATATTCGCCTCGAAAGGCAGCCCGACGTGCACCATGCCGAGTGCGACCAGGAAGTTCACGCACATGACCAGCGCGGCGACGCGCGTGAAGAGCCCGAGGGCGAGCAGGATCCCGCAGACGAACTGGGCGTACGCCGACACATGCGCCGAGAGCAGCGGGTACGGGAACCCGTTCCGGGCCAGGAAATCCCGGAACTCGATCATCCGCTCCCAATGGAATACGTTGTCCTGCGTCCCGTAGATCAGGACGAAGGCGAGGAAGAGACGAAGGACCGGCGCGCCGAGCGCGGAATACCGATCGAGGGGGATCGGCCGTACCATTTCGCGAAGCATCGAGCCTCCGGTGCAGAGGTGATACGAAGGGAAGACGAGTATCGGGACGCCGCGCGTGAAGCTCGCCTATTTCGAGCATAGAACGCGCGACGGGGCCTTTCCGGCGACGCTCGGTACAGCCACAGGATGGGCGAGCCGAGCGCGAATCGCCATCCCTTCCAGGCGTATCCACCAAACACACGAGCGGGCGGCGCGTGTACACGCGCCGCCCCCTCGCTGCACCGCCCTCGCTGCACCGCCCTCGTCACTCCACCCACCGCCACTACCGGAATCGGATCAGCTCCACGTCTTGCCCGCCCCGGTGCCGGACCTCGATCGTCACGTTCTCCCCACGACGCAGGCGACGGAGACGCCGCGCGAGATCGTCGTTCGACGACGGGACCTTCACGATCACCACCCGCGACGGGCCACGGTCCAGAGTGAAGTAGTTTCGCCGGGTGTCCACGACCACGACCCGCCCCGTCCACCGCTCGGTCTTCCATACGCCGTGACGGCCGTTGTCCCACGGACCGCGATCGCCCCAGCCCCACCCATTGCCTCGCCGCAGCTCGACCCGCTCCGCCCACGGCCGGCCGCGGCGGTCGTACTCCACGCGGATACGGACGTCGTCGCCGCGCCGCAGCGCCGAGACCGGATACGAGCGCCGCCCGTCGTGCACACGGGTGCGGCGGTCGTAATAGATGGTGTACGTCCGCCCGCGACCCCCGCGCCCCTCGCTCACGTAGATCCGGTCGCGACGCGTGTCGATGCCCCGGATCTCGCCGTGGATCGTCGCCTCCCGCCCCCACACCCCGCCCGGCGGCCGCCCCGGCGTGCCCGCCACCGTCGTGCACGCCGGCGCCACGCCCAGCGCGAAGACCAGCAGCATCAGCCCGACCCGTATGGTTCCCGCCTTCAGGATCATGAGTACCTCCCGTCGTACTGCGACAACGCTTGCGCGGTGTCCGGAGGGAGCAACGGCCGGACCAAGCCGTAATTCCTTGGTATCACGTCAGTTCCGACCGATCCCGCACCACGCGGGTGTCCTCTGGGGGAGACAGATGTTTTCGAGGGCGGGAGACATATGCGGGGCCCGAACTATCGTCGTAACATGGAGTTCCGGTACCCGCACCGGCGCGAGCGGTGACCCGGTTGCCGACGACGACGAGCGCGGATAACCTGCTCGATATCGACCCGACGACCCGGCCAGCCGAACGCCGCGGCCGGTTCGCCCGTTCCACTACGACACCGGTAGCTCCGCATGAACGAACCCGTGACGGAACCCACCGCGCCGGGGCCCCGCCTGATCGACCTCAGCCACACGATCGAAGCCGGGATGATCACCTACAAAGGGCTCCCCGCGCCCGTGATCTGCGACTACCTGAGCCGCGAGGCGTCGCGTGCGATGTACGCCGAGGCAACGGAATTCCACATCGGCCGCATCGAAATGGTCGCGAACACGGGGACGTACGTCGACGCCCCGTTCCACCGGTTCGCCGACGGCCCGGACATGTCCGGGTTGGAGCTGGCGTCGCTTGCGGACCTGCCGGGAGTGGTCGTTCGGGTGGCCGGGCGGGAGGGGCCGGGAGGGCGTGACGACCCACGAGGGCCCGAGGGGCGGGCCGGGCGCGAGTGGCCTCACGGGAGTGGCCAGCTCGAAGGATCCGACGGGAGCGACAACCCCGACAGGTCCCGCGGGCGCGCCGGTCGCGAGGGCTTTGCGGAGCTCAACGGGCGCGCGATCGGCCCCGAGGCGTTCGAGTCCCACGACCTCCGCGACCGCGCGGTCCTGGTCCACACCGGCTGGGCCGCCCACTGGCGCACGGACCGCTACTTCGAGGGGCACCCGTACCTGACCGAGGACGCGGCGATCTACCTGCGCGATCACGGCGCCGTACTGGTCGGGATCGACTCCTACAACATCGACGACACCGGGGACCTGCGCCGCCCGGTGCACACGATCCTCCTCGGCGCGGGGATCCCGATCGTCGAGCACATGCGCGGCCTCGAGCAACTCCCGGTCACGGGGTTCCGCTTCTCGGCCGTTCCGGTGAAGGTGAAGGGGCTGGGGAGCTTCCCGGTGCGGGCGTACGCGCGGCTGTAAGCGGACCAACAATTCCTGCAGACAGAGCGCTAGGCCGTCCGGGGTCGCGAACATGTGGCGAACGGCCGCACGCCCGGCCCGCCCCTACGATCCCCGTCGGCTTCGCCCTCCCGATCGCCGCCGCCGGCGGCGGGTGCGCCGGAGCGCCCGCCCGCTCCCGCGACGTTACTCCGCCGCGACCACTCGCTCCACCGTCTCCACCGCGTCCGCCGATCGCGGCCGCACGATCCGCGCGACCGTCGACCGCAGCGCGCCGAACGCCAGTGCCGCCGCACCGCCAGCGATGAAGCTCGACGCGCCGTCCGGCAGCCCGAGCCGCGCGGACAGCAGCGACGACGCGATGTTCTCCACCCCGGCGAAAACGAAGGTGATCAGCACGCCGAAGGCGGTGTAGACCGCGCTGCGTCGCACGATCAGCGACGACTCCAGCGCACCATCGTAGAAGACGCCGACAGCGAGGCAGATCACCATGGCCAGGTTCCCCAGGCCGAGGATCGTGCCGGGGATCGCCTTCGCGACCGGGTGCTCGAGGCCGAGCTGCTGCATCACGGACTGGAGCGCGATGTTCGCGAAGAGCCCCACGGTGCCGACCACGCACCCGTCGACGATCCAGCGGATGCGTCGCCGGTCGTCGACGTCGGCGAGGCGGTAGCTGAGTCTCAGGTTCAGCGCGGAGATGAGGATCGCCACCGGCGCGCCCACGACGATGAAAAGGGCGATTAGGACGCCCAGCGTCGCCGCGCCGATGCGCGCGATGAGCGGCGATGTGCCGTCGACCCCGACGCTCTCGGCCCCGACGACGCGCGCGATCACGTAGAGGAGCAGCGGGAGCGACCCGGCTACGATCGCCACCGCCCAGACCGGCCGCGGCCGCAGCAACAGTCGACGGAGCCAGTACCCTGGGCGCGCGCCCAGCCGGACCACGCGCGCGGCGACCGCACGCACGCCCTTCCCCGCGCCGCCGCGATCCGCCGGCGGCGACGGAGGCACGAGGTCCGCCGGCGTGAGCGGCCGCGGGAACACAGTGGAGAAGCTCAGGAACGCGGCGGGCGCAAGCCAGAGGGCGAGGTGGATGATGAGCCCGTCGACCTCGATCAGCGGGCGGACCCAGGCAGGCGCGTCCGGCCCGCCGCGCCCCAGGACGACGGCGAGGTAGACGGATGCCCAGAAGAGGGCGAGGCTTCCCAGGAACCAGGTCAGCGCCCGCGCCGCGGGCCTGTGCGCCGCGCGCCACGCCAGCGCGAACCCGATCCCGCACGCCGTGAACGCCGTCGCCTGACCGAGCGCCATCTCGATCAGCGTCCGGATCGACCGGGGCGCAGCATACGGCGCGCCGAGACTCGCCAGCTGCAGGACGAGCATCCCCGCGGCGACGAGCAGCAACGCGCCGGCGCCCGCCCGGAACGCCACGACGCCCCGCACCGCCGGGTCCCTCATGCGATGCCTCCTTTCACAGTCAACCGCGCGGCGCCCCTCGCGGCGTCATCCCGCCGCGCCGGCCAGCGCCACCCGCCCTCCGCCTCACCCCTCCATCATCGGGATCCGGATCCCGTTCGCCCGCGCCGTCTCGATCGCCAGCTCGTACCCCGCGTCCGCGTGCCGAGCCACGCCGATCCCCGGGTCGTTCGTCAGCACCCGCTCGATCCGCTCGCGCATCTCGGGCGACCCGTCCGCGACCAGCACCTGCCCGGCGTGCAGCGAGTTCCCGATCCCCACGCCGCCGCCGTGGTGGAAGCTGACCCAGCTCGCGCCCGAGGCGGTGTTCAGCAGCGCGTTCAGGATCGGCCAGTCGGCGACGGCGTCGCTCCCGTCCTTCATCCCTTCCGTCTCGCGGAAGGGCGAGGCGACGGAGCCGGTGTCGAGGTGGTCGCGCCCGATCACGATCGGCGCCTTCAGCTCGCCGCGCGCGACGAGGTCGTTCAACGCGACGCCGAAGCGCGCCCGCTCGCCCTGCCCCAGCCAGCAGATCCGCGCCGGCAACCCCTGGAACTGCACCTTCGCGCGGGCCATCGTGATCCAGCGGCGCAGGTGCTGGTCCTCGGGGAACAGCTCGAGGACGAGGTCGTCGGTGCGGTAGATGTCCTCCGGATCGCCCGAGAGCGCGACCCACCGGAACGGACCCTTCCCCTGACAGAAGAGCGGACGGATGTACGCCGGCACGAAGCCGGGGAACGCGAAGGCGTCGTCGAACCCGGCGTCCTTCGCCTGGCCGCGCAGGTTGTTGCCGTAATCGAACGTGACCGCGCCGCGTCGCATGAGCGCGACCATCGCCTCGCAGTGCACCCGCATCGACGCCATCGAGCGACGCACGTACTCGACCGGGTCGTTCCGCCGCAGCTCGGCGGCCTCCTCGAGCGACAGCCCCGCCGGCACGTAGCCGTTCAGCGCGTCGTGCGCCGACGTCTGGTCCGTAAGCACGTCCGGCACGACCCCGCGCCGCACCAGCTCGGGCAGCACCTCGGCGCAGTTCCCGACCAGCCCCACCGACAGCGCTTCGCCCCGATCCCGGGCGCCGAGCACCCACTCGAGCGCGGTGTCCAGGTCGTCCGTCATGCGGTCGCAGTAGCGGGTCTGCACGCGACGCTCGATCCGCTTCGGGTCGACCTCCACGACCAGGATCGCGCCCTCGTTCATCGTCGCGGCGAGCGGCTGCGCGCCGCCCATCCCGCCCATCCCGCCGGTCAGCACCCAGCGACCCTTCAGCGTCCCGCCGAAGTGCTCCCGCGCGACCGCGCCGAACGTCTCGTACGTCCCCTGCAGGATCCCCTGCGTCCCGATGTAGATCCACGAGCCGGCCGTCATCTGGCCGTACATCATCAGCCCCTGGCGCTCCAGCTCGCGGAAGTGCTCCCACGTCGCCCAGCGGCCGACCAGGTTCGAGTTCGCGATCAGGACGCGCGGCGCGCCGGGGTGGGTCTTGAAAACCGCGACCGGCTTCCCCGACTGCACGAGCAGCGTCTCGTCGTTCTCCAGCTCACGGAGCGTGCGCACGATCGCGCCGAACGCTTCCCAGTCCCGGGCGGCCTTACCCATGCCGCCGTAGACGACGAGATCCTCGGGCCGCTCGGCGACCTCGGGGTCCAGGTTGTTCATCAGCATCCGGAGCGCGGCTTCCTGCGTCCAGTCTTTACAGGTCAGGGCGGAGCCGCGCGGGGCGCGGATGGTACGGGAGGTGTTGGTGGTCATGGCGGTGTAGGTGTCAGGTGTCAGGTCTTGGGTGTCAGGTGTTGGGGCTCAGGGCTCAGGGCTCGGGGCTCAGGGCTCGGGGCTCGGGCGTGGTGTGGACGCCCGTTGGGGGAGAATGGGGTGACGGAGGGGGATTCTCAAGGGGGTGAGGAGATGGTGCGGGGGTGAGACGTCTCACGGGGGCGCTTCCGGGGTGCGGTGCTTGGTCCGCCGACGGTCTGGCGGCGCTCCGGCGCGGATGCGAGGTTGTTGCGATCCGGCTACCGATGATCTTTACCGTCGACGTCGACGGGGTCGGCGCGGCCGCCGTCAACCGAGAACTACCACGATGCTCGAATCCCTGACCAGCGACTCCTTCGCCGAACGGATAGGCGAGACGTTTCGGATCCACGTCGACCCGGCGACGTCGATCGACGCCGTCCTATCGGAGGTCACCGAGCGCCCGCGCCCGGCCGGCTTCGGCCGGGCTCCGTTCACCCTCCTCTTCCACGGGCCGATGGACGCCGCTCTCCCGCAGCGGATCTACCAGGTCGAGCACCGGGAGATGGGCGTCCTCGAGATCTTCCTCGTCACCGTCGGCCCGGACGCGCGGGGGATGCGCTACGAGGCGGTGTTCTCCTGAGGCTCCCGCACCAGGAAGAGGTAGACTCCCCGGTCCTCGACCTCCTGAAACCCGAAGCGGGCGTAGAGCCGCCGCGCGGGGTTGTAACGCTCCACGTGGATGCTGACGCGCTTTCGCTCCCGTTCGGCTTCCCCGATCACGGCCGAGAGGAGCGCGGTCCCGATCCCGCGTCCGCGGAACGCGGGGAGGATCGCGATGTCCATGATCCGGATCTCCTCGGGCCAGCGCGCCACGTAGAGCCGGCCCGCCGGCTCGCCGTCGCACTCGACCACCGCGAACGAGGCGCCCGCGTAGTGCTGGCGGTAGAACCGGTCCTGCGCCTCGAATTGCATGCGCAGGAACGATTCGACCTGCTCGGCGTCCCAATCGACGAACGCGAGCTCCTCCTCGCGGGTCGAAGCAAAGACCCGGTAAAGGAACTCGCGATCGCCGGCGCCGGCCTCCCGCAGCGACAGCCGCGGCCCGGGCGCCGGGGCCGCACCCGTACGCCCGCTCACGGGCGCGGCGGGAAAACCCCCTCGAGCGCGATGCAGAAGGTGACCGCGAGATAGGGCATCCGGTTCTCGTGGGGCTGGGAATGGCCCTCCGCCGTGGAGAGCATCGTGTCGGACATAGGCGTCGTCGGCGTGGTCGCGGCGTACGCCGAGCCGCCCCCCGATACGTTGAGCACGCTGGAGGGGTCCGGCGACCTGTTGGGGGTGCGGCCCGCCGCGGCCTTCATCTCGTGCCTGTGGGTCGGGACCTGGGATCGGAGGAGCGTGACCGCGTTGGCTCCGCCGGCCTCCCCCAGCGCGCGCGGCGTGAGACCGGGCGCGGCGCCCGCACCCACCACCACCCGCCCCATCAGGTTCGGGAGCCCGAACGTCGTCTTGCCGTCACCGCCGTACGTGGCGCCGAGAATCGAGTAGAGCGCCACGTTCTGGGTGATGAGCATGAGCTGCCCATCGCACGCCGCCCAGCCTCGTGGCGTGAAATCGAAGGCAAAGGGGCGAACCTCGCCAATGAACGGATCGGCCATCGTCGTCTCCTCAACTCCTGGACGGGAAGATCCCGTCGAGGCAGATGATGTAGTTCAGGCACTGGTACGGCTGCATGTTGTCGTGCGGCTCCGGGGACGGCGTTCCGTAAATCGTGCCGGTCCTGGGATCGATCGACTCGCCGATCGCGTTCGGGTGCATCGACAGCGCGGGCGCGGCCGTGGAGTACATCGAGATCCCTGACCCCGCGGCCAGGACCGCGCCCTCGGGATCCGTCAACTGGGCGGCATCGGCCGCGACGTTCACCGAGTGCGTGTGCGCCGGGAGGTTGGCCGGGGTCAGGGTCACGGCCTCCGCGCCCCCCTTCTCCCCTTGCGTGTACCCGGGGCCGACGTGGACCGGGACGCGCCCGCGCAGGTCGGGGAGCGCGAAGGTGGTCGTGCCGTCGCCACCGTACATCGTGCCGAGGACCGAGTACAACGTGGAGTACTCGGCGATCGAAAGGAGACTCCCGTCGCAGAATGCCCAGCCGGCCGGGGCGAAGTTGCCGGCAAAGAGCCGGATTTCACCAACGTAGGAATCCATCGGTCCCCCTCCTAGTCGCGGGATGGGTAGAGCCCCTGCAGCGCGATGCAGTACCGCAGCACCGTGTAGGGCTGGCGGTTCTCGTGCGGCTGGCTCGCGGGCTCGCCCGCGCCGACGGCGGCCGCGCTCAACGTCGTCGGTTGGGTCTTGGCCGTCACGCTGATGTACGCGGGATGCTCCAGCCTGGCGAGGACCGCACCCGCCGGAGAGGGTACGGTCGCTTGCTCCGTCGTCGCGAGGATCTCGTGGCCGTGCTCGCCCGGCATGTTCGCCAGCGTCAGCGTGACCTGGGCCATGCCGCCCGACGCCCCCACCGCATGCCCGCTCCCCCTATGGACCGCGACGCGGCCTCGCAGGTCCGGGAGGTTGAAGGTGGTCTGCCCGTCTCCGCCGTACCGGGTGCCCAGGAGCGAGTAGAGCGCCTGGTTCTGGGCGATGGACAGCGACTGCCCATCGCAGTCCGCCCACCCGCGCGGCGCGAACGTGTACGGGAACAGCTTGATCTCTCCGAGGAACGGCTCCGCCATCGTCCTCTCCTTTGGAACGGGTGGTCGGTTCAGGGCCGGTAGCAGGTGCCGCCCGTGACGGTGTGGATACCCGTAGCGGTGTCGAGGAACACCTGCGCCGGACCGCCCCCCTGGTACGTGTTGCTGTTCGACAGGAACGACGCGATGGCCCCGTCGTCGTTGCCCCCCGTGTACCCCTCCAGGATCAGCAACGTATTGCCGGTGCGCCCGACGACGAGGTCGTCGGTGAACCCCTTGTCCAAACGGTGGTCGAGCGAGTTCTTGAGCGAACCCTGCGTCGGATGCCCGGCCACGAGGCACAACGTGCTGTTCAGCACGGTGGCGAAGAACGACTCCGGCCAGAGCACGTCCGAGTCAGAATCCTGCGACATCGTGACCGTGTTCGCCTGAACGACGGCGTCGTGGCGGCCGGGGCCGTTGCTGATGGCCTGCACGTTGAGCCCCCACGAGCGGCACTCGTGCACTACGTTGTCCGTGATGGCCGTGCGGTGGTTTCCGGCCCCGTTCCCGTTCGCCGTGATCCCGTTGTACCCGCACGACCGCGGGACTCCCGGCGTCCCGACGGTGTTCCCCCGCACGTACCCCGTGGCCTTCCCGTTGGGGCCGGATTCCCACGCACCGACCACGATCGAGTACTGAGAACCCGTGACCGTGTTGTCCTTCACGTCGAAGTCGAGGGTCCCTTGCCAGGTGGTGGCCTCACCGGCGACGACGTGGATCCCCCTGTTGTTGGTGGCGCCGAAGGTGTTGTTCTCCACCCGCACCGTGCCCCCCGCGGTCCCCTCCGCCACGTAGGAGAGGCCGAAGGAGGTGTGGTTCCCGATCGTGTTCCCGACGAGGGTAACGTTGATCACCGCACTCCCGCTCGGCCGGATCCGCACGCCGCCGTCCCTGGGCGACATCTCGGTTTCCGAGATGTCGTTGCCGTACATGTAGAGGTCGAGCGTGCCGCTGGAGTTGGCGATGTAGACCTCGTCGTTGTACGACCCGCGAATCTGCACCGTGTCGATCCGCGCCGTCCCGGTCAGCGACGTGAACCGGATCCCGTGCTCGTCGGCCGCGTCGCCGTTGTTCTCCAGCGTGCTCCGACGCAGGTGGAAGCCGGTCACCGCGTCGCCACGGATCCCGTTCCCGCCGCTCCCCTGGATCATCATCCACGAGAGCGAGACCGGGCCGGTGTTCGAGAGCGAGATCCCATCGCCCGCGGTGTTCTGGATCGTCCCGCCGGAGCCGGCCGTCCCCGTCCCCGTCACCTCGAACGTGCCCGTCGTGTTCGAGAGAACGATCCCGTTCGCGCCGCCGCTCGCGCTCACCGAGCGGAACGCGCCGGAGATCTGCCCGTTGGAGAGGCTGATCGCGGGTCCGTTCGTCGAGTTGACCTCGGCGTCGCTGCCGAGGGTGAGCGTCCCGAACCCGTTCCCCTGGATCCCGGTCCCGCCGGTGGTGATCACCGTGAGCCCGCGCAGGGTGTTGTTCGTGCCGAGGACGATCCCGCCCGAGCCGCCTCCGATCCGGGCGCGCGTGCCGTTCGCCGCATTCATCGCCGGCAGCGGCGCGCTCCCCACGGGCGCCGTGATGCCGAGGATCTGCTCGAGCGACTCCGTCGCGTCCTGCCCGATCAGCTTCTGCCCCGGACGCAGGGTGAGCGGAGAGGACAGCGTGTAGTTCGTGCCGCTCTCGTAGAGGAAGATGACGTCGCCATCGCCGGGGTTGTTCCCCACGTTGTCGTTCACCGCCCGGAACGCATCCAGCGAACTGAACGGGTTCGAGAGCCTGCCGCACCCGTTCGCCACGCTCGTGCACGCCGACGCGGTGTTGTCGATGAACCAGATCATCCCGGCGACCGTCACGGTCACGGTGGCGGTGTCCGCTTGCACGCCGTCGCTCAGTACGTAGATGAAGGAATCGGTCCCCTCGTAGCCGGCCGGCGGGTTGTAGGTGAAATCACCCATCCCTGTGCCCGAGGTCGTCATCGACACATCGCCGCCCTGCTGCGTCTTGCCGGCCACGCCGTTCCAGCCGACGAACGTGATCGTAGCGCCCGGCGGGACCTGGTCGTTCGAGGTTACTTTGAATCCGCTTGCATCCGAAGAGATCGACACGTTGCCGAGCACCGCGATCGGGAAGGCGTCGTCCTCTGCCCCGAGCGCCGGGACATAGGCGGCCACGTAGATCTGCGCCGTGCCCGTGCGGGGACCTGAGGTCGCCGTGATCGTGACCAACCCGGTGTCGCCCGCGGCCGTGACCAGCCCCGTCTCGTCCACCGTCGCCTTCGCCTCGTCGCTGCTCGTCCAGCTCACCTCCTCCTCCGCCAGCACCGCGCCGAGCCGGTCGCGCACCACCGCCGCGAGCTGCAGCGTCCCATCCCCTTCCGGAGCCCCCACGACGATCGTATCCACGGCGGGTGTGATGTCGATCCACCCTTCCGGATACCGCACCTCGGCCGAGACCAAGACGCCGAACTGGAACGACCGCACGTTCGGCGAGAGCAGCCACTGCCACGTCTTCGCCGCGCTCGTCTCGCCCGGCCCCAGCAGCTCGTCGTACTGGAAGTAGGGCTGGTCCGAGGCGGTGAAGAGCCCCACCCCGTCCGCGTTGTGGACGACGACGCTTCCGCCCTGCCCGTCCGTGGTGGACGTCACGACCGGGCCCGAGTGGAAGAAGACCCGAACGCCATCTTCGTGCACGGTCTCGCCATCCACCGTCCCGAGCGCCTGGCCGATCAGGTTTTTCACCGTCACATCGGCCTGGAAGATCCCCGCGGGAGCGGCCGGATCGCACTGCGCCTCGAAGCAGACGTTGCTCGAGGTGAGCAGCACGTTGATCCCCTGCCCACCCAGCGTGAGCGCGCCGCGCGCGCCGGCGGGAAGCTGGCCGGCGGGTGCTGCGCATTCGAGCGTGCCGCGCGTCACGTGCGCCGTGCACTCCAGCGCGACGGTTCGCATGTCCACGTCCGGTTCGGGAGCGAGAGGGTCCGCGCCGCGCTCGCCGCTGCAGCTGGCAAAGACGAGGGCGCCTGCGATGAGGAGCGGGATGAGCAGACCACCAGAGGACCACGGTGCCGTGGTGCGTCCGGGGCGAGCCTGGTTCATGAGTCGCCTCACTCGGTTGACGATGACGTGCACGGAACGCTGCCCGAATGGTCGCTTCGGACAGCGCTTCGATCATGACGGGCGCGGTGCGCGCTGCCCGATGCTACAACAACATCGCTACTGCCGATGGCTCGCGGGGCAATGGCGAGCCATGTGGTGCGTCCACGGGACGAGCCGACCGCCGCGCCCGACCAGGGCGAGTGGGGGTAGGCTCGCGCCCATTCCATCTTCCCCGTCACCCGCACGCACCGGATGCATGGGAAGGTATCGAATTCATCGCCGCCGTCGGCGGGGCGGGCGCTCGCCACGCGTTGCGCCTCGAGCCGCTCCAGGTACTTCGGCCACGCCTCCCGCAGTGAGACGCGCCTGAGGTCCGCGACGACGTCGTTCTCGTTGAATCCGTAGTCCGAGAGCTGGCAGCACGTGGAGAGGCGGGCGCGGGAATCGACGTAGACGCGCCTCACCCCGTAGGTGTCGCACAGCGGCTCCTCGCCCTCGAACGGCGCGCCGTAGTCGAGCTGGATCCGCGTCCGGCGCCCCGGCTCGGCCGCCATCGCCCGGACCTCCCGGGCGACGTCCCACCACTCCGCCGGATCCAGGTCGGTGCCCCGTTCCAGGCTTCCGGTCACCGGCTGCGGCAGGATGAAGTGGACCGCCATGCAGCCGAGCGCTTCGGCCAGCTCGACGGCGTCGCGGAGCTGGTGACGGTCCCGCCGGTCGACGACGATCGACAGCGCCGACGGGATTCCCAGGTGCGTCAGAATGCCCACGCCCAGCAGCACCCGCCGAAAGCTCCCGCGCCCTCGCTCGGCGTCGTGGACCGCCTCGTCCGCGCCCGAGAGCGAGAGGCGCACCGATTGCGGCGGGAAGCGCCGCAGCAACGGCACGACCCGCTTCAGGTGCCAGCCGTTCGTGACGAACCGGTACGGCACGCCGCGCGACGCGATCGTCTCGACGATCTCGGTGAACCGCCGGTGGATCAGCGGCTCGCCACCCGTCAGGCTGACCGTGACCTCGCCCCACAACGACAACGCGTCGTCGAGGATCCGGCCGACCAGCTCCGGCTCCAGCTCCCGCACGGTCTCCACGTCGTCGCGGATGCAGTGGGGACACCGGAGGTTGCAGTGTTGTGTGATGGCGAAACCGAGGAGCATCGGGCCCCGGCGCGACTAGAAGACCGTGCTTGCGCCGCCGTCTCCGATGATACCCGAACCCGGGATCGATTCCATGGTCAACGCGCTCAGGGGAGGCAAAGGCTCGATCGCCGGCCGGCTCCACGGGCGGCGCGTCTCGCCCTCGGCACGCGCGACGACGGTTGCGTACGGTGCTCCGGCGGGGACGGCTCCCTCTCGTCGCATGCTGGACCTCATCGAGTCCATTGGGTTCTCGGACGATGCACTCGTGCCCCCGCGCCTACCGACCACCGCACGATCGAGCCGGGAGCGTCGAATAACGGACTAACCTTAATGCGCCCTACGCCGGTTCCGCAATGCCGTCCTAGCCGCGGGTCGTGACGAGAAGGGTAGTGGCGGGGGGAACCGCGAGATACGGAGCACGGGGACGCCGGACCGTAGTCGAGGCGGACCCACGTCCGGCGTCCCGGCTCGCGCCGCCCTGCCAAACCCGGCCACCCCTGCCTTTCTGACACCAATTCGGTTATATTCCAATCATCGTTGAAACGAGGCTAACCCACGACAGGCCAACGAGTTGTGCGCGAGTGACCGCGCGTGGCCCGTAGAATGCCTTGCGGGGTATCGCCTTGCGGCGGCCTGCCGGGCCGTCGGTCTCCGACCCAGAGGTGAGTTGTATGGCTGAGCGACTGATGCTCCCCGTGCTCCCGCTCCGGGAGACGGTGGTCTTCCCGGGCGTCACGGTCCCGATCAGTGCCGGGCGGCCGGGCACGGTAGAAGCGATCCAGGCGGCACTCGACACGAAGGACCGGCTGATGTTCGCCGTCTGCCAGCGCGAGAACGTGGAAGAGGTCGAGCCCGAGGTCCTGTATGGGACCGGCGTGGTCGTCCGGATCATGCAGGTGCAGCGAACGCGCGGTGGACTCCAGCTCGTTATCCAGGGCGAGCACCGGGCGATGGCGATGTCGTACGCCCGGAGCGGGACGGCGATGCTGACCGCCGCGGTACGGCCGCTGGATGAGCTGGCGCCGGTCGACGTGAAGGACCCGGCGTTCATGGCGCTGGACAGCGCGCTGCGCGAGCGGTCGGCCGAGCTCGGTCGCCGTCGCGGCGTGCCGGCGGAAGCGCTGGAGCAGTTCGTGGAGGGCGTCGACTCGCCGGGCGCGTTCGCGGACATCGTCGCCTTCTACCTGGAGACCTCGGCTGCGGAGAAGCAGGAGCTGCTGGAGCTGCTCGATGTGGAGGAGCGGATGCGGCGGGTCCTGGTCGCGGTCGAGCGCGACTTGCTGCGGATGGAGGCGCAGCAGGAGATTCAGCAGAAGGTCCAGGAGGAGCTGGGCGAGAAGCAGCGCGAGATGGTGCTTCGCGAGCAGCTCAAGGCGATCCAGCGGGAGCTGGGCGAGGACGACGAGGCGGACGAGATCGAGGAGCTGAAGGAGCGGATCGCCGCGCTGGAGCTGCCGGAGGAGGCGCGCAAGGAAGTCGAGCGTGAGCTGAGCCGGCTCGAGCGGACGCATCCGCAGTCCGCGGAGTACCAGGTCATTCGGACGTACCTGGAGTGGGTGACCGAGCTGCCGTGGAGCGAGCGGACGGAGGATCGTATCGATCTCGCGCGCGCCCAGGAGGTGCTCGAGGAGGACCACTACGGCCTGGAGGACGTGAAGGACCGGGTCCTCGAGTTCCTGGCGGTGCGCAAGCTCCAGATGGAGCGCGCGGCGGCGGAGGTCGCGGAGGAGGCCGCGGCGGAAGCCGCGACGGTGGCGCCCGAGACGGCGGCCGCTGAGGCCATGGCGGGCGAGCGCGCGGCGGCGGAGGCTGCGAAGGAGGCGGAGGGCACGGAGCAGGCTGCGCCGGAATCCGCGACGGAGGAGCCCACCGCGTCGGCGGAGGAGCCCGCGGCGCCCGGCGCCGGCACGGACTCCGACGCCGAGACCGTGCGCGCGAAGGCGCGGGCGGTCGGGCGCGGTCCGATCCTGCTCTTCCTCGGGCCTCCGGGCGTGGGGAAGACGTCGATCGCGAAGTCGATCGCGCGGGCGCTGGGTCGCAAGTACGTGCGCGTCGCCCTGGGCGGCGCCCGTGACGAGGCTGACATCCGCGGGCATCGCCGCACGTACGTCGGCGCGATGCCGGGCCGGATCATCCAGGGTCTGCGCCAGGCGGGGACGAAGAACCCGGTCTTCCTCCTCGACGAGGTCGACAAGCTCGGCGTGAGCCTGCAGGGCGACCCGGCCGCGGCGCTCCTCGAGGTGCTGGACCCGGCGCAGAACCACGCGTTCGTGGACCACTACCTGGGCGTGCCGTTCGACCTGTCGGAGGTGCTGTTCATCGCGACGGCGAACTGGCGCGACCAGATCCCCGCGCCTCTGCTCGACCGCATGGAAGTCGTCGACTTCAGCGGGTACACGGAGCAGGAGAAGCTGGAGATCGCCAAGCGCTACCTCCTGCCGCGCCAGCGTGAGGAGAACGGCCTCCGCACGGAGGAGCTGGAGGTCGAAGACCGCGCGGTCCAGCGGGTGATCAGCGGGTACACGCGCGAGGCCGGCGTGCGCCAGCTCGAGCGCGAGCTCGGGAAGGTCGCGCGCAAGGCGGCGCGGCGGATCGCGGGCGGCGAGGTCGAGCGCGTCGTCGTCACCGAGGACGACGTCCAGGAGCTGCTCGGCCGGCCGCGGGTGCACCCCGAGCGGGCGGCGGCGAACGACGCCGTCGGCGTGGCGACCGGGATGTACTACACGCCGATGGGCGGCGACATCATGTTCATCGAGGCGAGCGCGTCGAAGGGGAAGGACAACCTGATCCTGACGGGCCAGCTCGGCGACGTGATGAAGGAGTCGGCGCGCGCCGCGCTGACCTATGCCAAGACGCACCACGACCGCCTCGGGATCCCCGAGGAGAACCTGAAGGACGTGGAGATCCACATCCACGTGCCTGCGGGCGCGATCCCGAAGGACGGCCCGTCGGCCGGGATCGCGATGGCGACGGTGCTCGTCTCGGCGCTATCCGGCCGTCCGGTCCGCAGCGACGTCGCCATGACGGGCGAGGTCACGCTGACCGGCCGGGTGCTGCCGATCGGCGGGGTGAAGGAGAAGGTGCTCGGCGCGCACCGGGCGGGGATCCGCGAGATCATCCTCCCGCGCGACAACGAGGCCGACCTGGACGACCTCCCCGAGGAGGTCCGCCGGGAGCTGAAGTTCCACCTCGTGAGCGAGCTGGGCGAGGTGCTGGCGCTCGCGCTGCGCGGCGCCAGCCTGCACGAGGGGAGTCTGATCTTCAGCGAGAGCGGCCTGCAGCCCCCTGCGCCGGCCGGCTCCTTCCCGGGCGGCCCGATCCTCAACTGATCGGCCGGGCGGCGCGCCCGCCGAGCCTGGAGCGCCCGTCGAGGCTTCGCCGCCCGCCGGGCCCGCGCCGCCGAGCCCGCGCCGCCGAGCCCGCGCCGGCGGCCCGCGCCGGCGGCCCGTGCCGCCGAGCCCGGAACGGCCGCTGAGCCCAACGCGGCCGCCGAGCCCAACGCGCCCGTCGAGCGCCTGTACGCCGGCGGGCGCTTCGGCTTGTCCCGGGAACCGTACCCGTGTACATTGGCGCCCCGACTTCGAAGGCGCAGGCGACGCCACGCAGGTCGAGTTCCTGGGGCGGATCCACGCCAGCCGGCTCTTCCTCCCTCCGAGCACCCACATCGGGGGCCGCGTCTTCCGACGTCTCGCCTTCCTCTCGATGAGGGCGCACGAAGACCGGGCCCGCGCGGCGATCGAGATCTACGCGCGGCCGCGGCGTCGATCGGCAAGCGACCGGACCGGACAACCCTCCGCGCCGGTCGCGGCATCCGAGATACAGTTTCCGGAGCACGCCCGGGTGATCTCCCGGGCCGGCGATTTCACTCCACCGAGAACCGAATATGTGGCGTCGTCTGGTACTCCTCCTGGGGCTCCTCGCGCTCGCGACGGCAGCCTCCCCGGCCACCCCGCTCCATGCCCAGGGATGGGATCCGAACCAAACCCGCATCGGCCGCATCGGCTTCGACTTCGGGGGCAGGGCCGCCTGGGGGCGACGCGAATACAACGGCTACGACACCCGCACCGCCTCCATGGGCTCGATGGCGCTCGGGGCGCAGTTCTCGTTCCTCCACCTCTTGCGTCCCAGGGAGAAGCGGCTCCGAATCACCGACTACATCAGGGCCGACGCGGATATCGGCTGGAAGAGCGAGAAGCAGCACGATCTGCCGCCCAACGAACCCCGCTTTTACGAAGGCGGCAGCATCATGGGCCTGTTCACGTACAGTTTTGGGATACACGCGACCTATCTCGTGAACGAGGCGCTCGAGGTCGGCGCCATCGTCGCCAAGGGCACATGGAAGGACGAGATCCCCTTCGACGTCGGCAACGTCTTCCGCGACACCGGCACCCCGACGATCTGGACCGGCCAGATCCGTCTCCACAACCTGATCGCCGAGGTCCATTACGGAGCGACCCCGATCTCCGACTGGCACATCCAGCACTTCGTCGACTCTGAAGATCGATTCTCCCACCGTGACATCTACCGGAGCTTCCAAATCCGGCGCATGCGGCCCCGCAGCGCGTTTCACGTCGGCTTCGGCTTCGAACGCTACGACTTCAGGGTCTACAGGGACGAACCCTCCGACCTGAGGGAGCGGATGACCAACCGATCGGCGACGTCGATCACCGTGTTCATGGGCGCCCAGTTCTGATGCTGGGAGGAGAATCGAGCGTGGAACGACTGAACGAGAACGCGCATGTGGGGCCGTCGGTCCGCCGCGGCATGGCGCCGGCCCGTCGCGGCATGGCGGCGATCCACCGCGGCATGGCGGCGATCCACCGCGGCATAGCGTTGATCCGCCGCAACACCGCGTCCATCCGCCGCGGCACGGCGCCGGCCTATCCTTCGCCGGGAAGCACCACCTGGAAGCACGTCGTGCGCGCCGTCGCCGCGCCCACTCTGTTCGCCTGCATGGCGACCGTGGGCACGCCCGCTCCATCGACGGCGCAGCTCCTGGAGCGGGGCTCGTTCGTCGAACCGGGCTCGCTTCTCGATCACGGCCCGCACCTCGAGCGGGACTGGCTCCTCGATCGGAGCTCGCTCCTCGAGCGCGGCTCGCTTCTCGATCGGGGCGCACACCTCGAGCGAGGCGCGCTCCTCGAGCACCGGTATGCGTGGACCCCGCGGACCGACGCGGCGCGGCCCACGATCCCGGCGACCCCACGCCGCGCCGTCCAGCCGGTCACGCCCCCCGCCGCCATGCGGGCGCCCTACTCAAGGTTCCGCATCGGGTTCGCGGAGGCCTTCCTCTCGACGACAGCCGGCACGTTCGAGCACGACTTCTCCGGGGTAGCCGGAAAGGAGATGGTGCTGCTCGGCGGCGAGTTCGGAATGTACGGCTCGCTGCTCGGTTTCTTCACCGGCGAGTACTTCAACTACAACAAACGGCGGCTGCGGGTCGGCGACTACATCCGCATGGACACCGGGATCGGGGTGCAGCGCGTGAACCCGACCGAGGTCGCCAGCGAGGTGTTGAGGCCCCTGGTCAAGGGGTACGAGCTGTGGATCGATCTCCGCATGGCCTTCGGCCTCCAGGCCAATCTCCTCGTCACCCGCGACCTCGAGGTCGGCGGCGTCGTCGGCAACTTCTACCGGTGGACCTCGATCTGGGACGCCGATTTCGACATGTACGGGGTACCCTCCCTGCGCGGCGTGCGGCTCCGCTATCGCGGCGTCGTCGGCGAGTACCAGACCGCCAGGTCACCGGTCGATCACAAGTCGATCAATTCCCTGGCGTACGAGAGGCAGGACTTTTACCACACGCTCCGCCTCCGCTTCGACCGGAGCGAAACCGGATTCCTGGGCCTCTTCCCCATCATGGGGATCGACATCGAACACTGGCAGCGTCGGATCACGAAGGACGGAGAACCGTACGTCATCCGGTCCGATATGACGGATACCGATGCGAGCCATAGGGGGACAATGATCCGGCTCGTCGGAGCCATCTCCATCTGAGCACGCGAGCACGCGGACCAGGCACCGAAATCCAGAGTTGCTACGAATCGGCATGGCGCCGGGCCGTCGGACTCAGCTTTTCGAGGCGAGGAGTCGCTTCCGTTCAGCGGTCAGGACAGAGGACACGGCCGACGGCGAGATCCGCAGAAACGCGGCGATCTCGGTGCATCGATACCCGGCCGCGGCCGCCTGGAGGATGATCGAGCGTCGCGCCCGCACGTAGGCTGACCCTCCCCATCGCGATCGCACGAAGTGCGGGACCAGGTCGTGTCCGGACGCGCGAACCACCGTCGCCGCGATCCTGGTGAGATCCGGCCGCCTGGCCCGAGCGGTTCCGGGGTCGAAGAGATGACTCACCCCGTCGACCGCAACAGTGCTCGGCGGAGCGAGGTAGCACATCCAGTTCGCGTCACCACGCGCGACCGGCGGCCCCGGCGGCAGGGGCACGAACTCGTCGACCGTCCCGGCGTTCTCCTCCCGGATTCTGTCGCATTCCTGTCGCCACTCGAGATACGTGAGGTAATCGCCGGCCAGCTCGGCCGGTGTTCGATCTTGCGCCGTGGCAAAGGCTTGCGCCGCGGTCGTGATCGTTACCGGTTGAGGCCGCCCGTCCGCCGCAACGTCGTCCCCGACCCACGCTCCGTGCGAACTCCACGGATACTCCCCCGGCGTTGTGCACAGCCCCGCTCGAACGGGGTTGAGGTGCGTGTAGACGACGACGTTGCGGAAATAATCCGGCGTCCCGCAAACGTGCGACCGGTACCGTCGCTCGAAGACGTGACCCTCCCTGCCGAACGCGCGCAGCACGGCGAGCGCGGTTCGGCGCAGCAATGGCTGCATGAGACGCCACAACGGCCTCTTGCCTTGCCGGACAACGAGATGCACGTGGTTCGGCATGACCGTGTACGCGAATAGCTCGGCGTCGCTGTGCGCGATCTGTTCCCGGAGCAGCGTCACGAAGCGCGTTCGGAGCTCGGGCGAAAAAAACGCCTCTCGTCCCTGGCAACGCGCGATCAGGTGGAACGTGCCTCCCGGTAGGTAGAGGCGATGCTGGCGACCCATGGCCGGGAAGCTGGCCCGGGGCTCCGGGCATTTCAATGTTTCGGCGGGTCAACTCTGGGAATCGGTGCCTGGTCCCCGATGGCTGGGAATCGGTGCCTGGTCCCCGATGGCCCGATGGCGATGGAAATGCCGGACGAACCAATCGGCGGCCAGGGCAGCGACCCGCTCGAGCGCGCCCGGCTCCTCGAATAGGTGCGTCGCGCCGGGGACGACGACCAGCTCCTTCTCCTCCGTAAGCTCTTCGTACGCCTCGCGATTCAGCTCGAGGACGACGTCGTCGGCGCCGCCGACGATGAGGAGCGTGGGCGCGGTGACCTCGCGGAGCGCGGGACCGGCGAGGTCGGGGCGGCCGCCGCGGGAGACGACGGCGGCGATCGCGTCGCCGAGGCGGGCCGCGGCGACGAGCGCGGCCGCGGCGCCCGTGCTCGCGCCGAAGTAGCCGATCGGCTGCTCCGCCCATTCGCGGTCGCGCCGGACCCACTCGGTCACGCGGACGAGCCGGTCGGCCAGGAGCTCGATGTCGAAGACGTTCGCGCGGTCCGCCTCCTCTTCCTCCGTGAGCAGGTCGAAGAGGAGCGTGGCAACGCCAGCCGCGCGCAGCTCGCCGGCCACGAAACGGTTCCGCGGACTGAACCGACTGCTCCCCGCCCCGTGCGCGAAGACGACGAGGCCCGTGGCGCCCGCGCCGCGCTCGATCGTGCCCTCGAGCGACGCGCCGTCGATCGGGATCCGTACCTCGCGCGATTCGTCGCCTTTCATCTCCTCCGCTCCGGTGCCGAGTCGCCCGGGACGGGCGATCCCCTCGTGTCAGCGGTTCCCGCGCGAAAGCGGGTTGCCCGGGACGACGGGGTACAGCATCCATGCCAGGCACCGGGCCGCCTACACCCCGGGCAACCGTCCGCCGGCGATCTTGCATCCAACGGGTCTGGTCGGGTCAACCCTCCAACGCGGGAGCATGACATGCACAGAGCATCGGGGCTGACGATCGCGCTCCTGGTGCCCGTCGCCCTCGGCGCGTGCGGCGCCGGGGAGGGCGGACGGAGCGCGGTGGCGCGCGCGGTGGTCGACACCGTCGGCGGCGTCGAGCGTTACCTCTACCCTGGCCATGGGGGTGGAGCGCTGCGGTGGAAGGCCGACACCGTCGCGGTGATCGGCGGCGCGATGGTCGAGGAAGATGCCTACCACTTCGACCGGGTGACCTCGGACGGGTTGGCTTCGGACCGGGCCGGCCGACTCTACGTGCTCGACCCCGTCGGGCGAAGGGTCCTCGTCTACGACGCCGAGGGGAAGCACGTCGCGACGCACGGCCGCGCGGGCGGCGGCCCCGGCGAGCTGAGCACCCCCTCCGCCCTCGCCGTCGGGCCCGGCGACTCGATCTGGGTCGCGGACACCGGGAACCGTCGCTACACGGTCTACCCGCCGGCGGGCGGCGAGGCGCGTAGCGTGCCGTACCCCGACGAGGCCGGTTTTGCCATCGGCTCGCTCGCGATCGACCGAGGCGGGCCGATCCAGTCGTTCCGCCCCCCCATGGGACCGCCCGGCCCCGACGGGCCGGCGCCGGAGCCGCCCCGCAGCATCCTGCGCCTCGACGGAAACGGGGCGATCCTCGACACGCTCTGGACCACCGCGCCGCCGCAGGTCGACGAGGTCCAGACGGGGAACCGCGCGCAGGGCCAGGTCATCATGATCCGCATGTCCCGCGCGTTCGAGATGCCGCAGCTCTGGCGGGCGTTCGATGATGGCGGGATCGTCGTCGCCGACACGGCCGAGTACTGGCTCCGCCTGATCGACGCGAACGGGACCGAGACTCGGCGCGTCGTGCGCGACCTGCCCGCGCGCGCGACGACCGAGGCGGACAAGGAGGTCGCCCGCCAGCGGCTTCGCGACCAGGTCCGCAGGGGCGGCGGCGTCCGCATTACGTTCGGCGGTGGCGGCGGAGGTCGCGGCGCACCGGCGGGCCCGTCGGCGGAGCAGCTGCTCCAGGCCCAGCTCGACGCCATGACCTTCGCGCCCGTCATCCCGCGCATCACCGGGATCCGCGTCGACCCGCTCGACCGCATCTGGGTCGGCGTCTCGATCGACGAAGCCGGCGCCACCGAGCGGATCGACATCTACGACCGCGACGGGACGCTCCTGGGCGAGCTGACCGGCTGGCCGCTCCCCGACGCGTTCCTCGGCCCCGACCACGCCGTGCTCCTCACGCGCGACGACATGGACGTGCAGCAGATCCTGATCATGCGGATCCTGGTGCCCGAGGACTGACGAACGTCAGTCCTCGCGGCGCCCTCGTTCGCTCACGGCTGGTACGTCCCCGGCACCGTGCGCACCGCGATCGCCAGTCGGTTCCACGCGTTGATGGCGATCACGGCGACGGTCAGCGCGATCAGCTCCTGCTCGCTGAATTGCGACCGCGCCTCCGCGTACACCTCGTCGGGGACGTGCCCGTCGTGGACCAGCGTCACCGCTTCCGTCCACGCCAGCGCCGCACGCTCGCGGTCCGTGTAGTACGGAGTCTCCCGCCATACCGACAGGCCGTACAGCCGCTGCTCGGTCTCGCCCCGCGCACGGGCGTCCTTCGTGTGCATGTCCACGCAATAAGCGCAGCCGTTGATCTGCGACGCCCTCGTGCGAACCAGCTCCAGCAGCGACGGCTCCAATCCCGAACGCGCTACGTACGCGTCCATTGCCCCGATGGCGCGCTCGGCCTCGGGGGCTACCGCTTCCACATCGATGCGAGGTTCGAGAACGATCGGCATGTCTCACTCTCCTTTCCCGGCCGGCGGTGCCGCAGGCTCGCCCTGCGCCGCCGGTTCCCTCGCGGCCTTTGCGCCGCGCTTGCCCGAACGCGCGGCCGGCCGGACCGCGCCGCGCACGATGCTAACCCTTGCTTGGACCCTCTACAAGCGCCAAACTGTGAATATTCGATGTGACCAAATCGCGGGGCGAAAATGGGGACCGGACCGAAGGACGGGCGAGGTCGGAGCATGCGGCGCCGTGCGGCCGACGGCGCCGATCTCCTCGTGCGACTCGACGCGTCGTCGCCGCGGCCGCTGTACGCGCAGCTCTACGACGGTCTTCGCGAGGCGATCCTGACGGGGCGGCTGCGCGGCGGGGCGCGGCTGCCGTCCACGCGCGTGCTGGCGGCGGACCTGGGCGTGTCGCGCAACACGGTCGTGCTGGCGTACGAGCGGCTGCGGGTGGAGGGGTACGTGGCCGGTCGCCGTGGCGGGGGGACGCGGGTTCGGCCGGTGTTGCCGGATCCGCCGTTGAGCGCGAAGGCGGCCGGCGCGATTGCGCCGGGCGCGAAGCCGCCAGCGACGACGCCGACCGCCGCCGGCGGGGCGATTCCCGCGACGCGCGGGCCGCTGTCGGCTCGCGCGGGCGGCGACTCGCCCCGTGCCCGCGCCGCCGCCGATCTGCTTGCCTCCCGCGGCGCCGTCCTTGCCGCAGCCGGGGCGAGCTTTCCCGTGCGGAGCGGCACGCCGCCGATCCCGTTTTGGTTGGGGGTGCCCGCGCTCGACGCGTTCCCTGCGCGGCTGTGGGGGCGGCTGTCGGCGCGGCGGTGGCGGCGCGGCGGTGTGGTGCTGGGCGACGGCGACCCGGCGGGCGAGCCGGCGCTTCGCGAGGCGATCGCGGCGTACGTCGCGAACGCGCGCGGGGCGCGCTGCACGCCCGACCAGGTGTTCGTGGTTAGCGGGATGCAGCAGGGCGTCGACCTCGCCGCGCGCCTGCTCCTCGACCCGGGCGACGCGGTGTGGGTCGAGGAGCCGGGCTACCCGGGTGCGCATGCGACGCTCCGCGCGGCCGGCGCCCGTCTCGTCCCCGTCCCGGTCGACGAGGACGGGGTCGACGTGGCGACGGGCGAACGCGCCGCGCCGGACGCACGCATGGCGTACGTCACGCCGTCGAACCAGTTCCCACTGGGCGCAGTCCTGAGCGCCGCGCGCCGACTCGCGCTGCTCGACTGGGCGCACCGCGCGGGCGCCTGGATCCTCGAGGACGACTACGACTCGGAGTTCCGCTTCGCGGGTCGCCCCCTCGTCTGCCTCCAGGGGCTCGAGGCGGAGCGGAGAGGGGCGGCCGAACCCGCGCGCGTGATCTACATCGGCACGTTCAGCAAGACGCTCGTCCCGGGTCTTCGACTCGGCTACCTGATCGTCCCCGACGCGCTGGTCGACGCGTTCCGCGCCGCGCGCGCCGCGATCGACCGCCACCCGCCGACCCCGCTCCAGCTCGTGCTCGCCGACTTCATCGGCGAAGGCCACTACGCGCGCCACGTGCGCCGGGTCCGCGCCCTCTACGCGGAGCGCCAGGCGACGCTGCTCGCCGCGGCCGAAGCGGAACTCTCCGGCCTGCTCGAGCTCGCCCCGGCCGCGACCGGGCTCCACCTGGTCGGCTGGCTGCCCGAGGACGTGGATGGCGCCGCGGCGGAAGCGGCCGCCGCCGCCGAAGGCGTGCGGGTGTACGCCCTCTCCCGCTACTCCATCGCCCCGTCGCCCCGCCCGGCCCGGGATGGCCTGGTCCTGGGGTACGCGGGGTTCGACGATGCGGCGATCCGGGCGGGCGTCTCCGGGCTGCGGCGCGCACTCGCGACGCTCGTACGGGTCGGCGGAGCGAGCGGACCTCGAGCCCCCTCACCCCAGGAGGAATCGAAATGAGAGACCTCTCCCCACGCCTTGCCGCCATCGTCGAAGCGCTCCCGATCCGGCCCGGGATGCGCGTGCTCGAGATCGGCTGCGGCCCCGGCGCCGCCGCACGCGCGATCGCGCGCCGCATCGGCGACGGCCACAGCCTGGCGATCGATCGCTCGGCGAAGGCCGTGCGCCAGGCCATCGCGCTATCGGCGGCGGAGATCGCGTCGGGCCGGATGAACGTCCGGCAGGTCGCGATCGAGGACTTCGAGCTGGAGCCCGGGGAGGCGCCCTTCGATCTCGCCTTCGCGATCCGCGTCGACGCGCTCGACGGTCGCCACCCCGAGCTGGAACAACGCGCCCGCGAGCGGATCGCGAAAGCGCTGGCCCCGGGCGGCCGTTTGTACATCGACGGAGGCGACCCGCTCCGCCTCGTCGAGCTCTGAGGCCGAGGCTCAACGTGTTCTCCAACCTCACCGGGCTCATAACCCTCGCTCGCTCGCCCCACATTATTGACCATTCGGTCCACATTCCTTACCATATCTTTATGGCACGCCCACGGGAATTCGAGATCGACGAAGCGCTCGACGCGGCGATGGAGCTCTTCTGGGAGAAGGGCTACGAGACGACGTCCGTCGCCGACCTGACCGAGCGGCTCGGGATCGGACGCGCCAGCCTGTACGCTGCGTTCGGCGACAAGCACGAGCTCTACCTCCGTGCGCTGGACCGGTACGTCAAGACGCGCGACCCGGACCCGGTCGAGCTCCTCTCGCGCCCGGGCCCCGTGCTCCCGGCCGTGCGCGCGCTCATCCGTGCCTACGCCGAGGAATCCGCCGCCGACGCGAAGCGACGCGGCTGCATGATCGTGAACGCAGCCACCGAGCGCCTGCCCGGAGATGCCGCGGTCGGGCGACGCGTCGAGGCGGCGTGGAACGCGCTGGAGACCGCGCTCGTCTCGGCGCTGCTCCGGGCGCGCGCCCAGGGCGAGCTCGCGCCGGACCGCGACCCTCGCGCGCTCGCCCGTTTCATCCTCGTCCTCCTTCAGGGGATGCGCGTCGTGGCGAAAGGCGGCCCCGACCCCGATCGACTCCGCGACGCGGCCGACCAGGCCCTCGCCCTGCTGACCTGACCCCTACCGGCATCGACGGAGGCCACCCATGTCGCATCCGGATTTCGTTCGCCCCATTTTAGACCAATCGGTCCATTTCATCGACCGACGACGCCGGCGGGCGGCGTTCGCGCTCCTCGCGGCCGTGCAGGTCGTGTCGATCATGGCGATGACATTGGTGGTCGTCGCGCTCCCCGCGATCCAGCGCAACTTCGGGCTGGGCGCCGGCGGGCTCGCTCTCGTGACATCCGCGTACGGCGTCTCGTTCGCGGGGCTCCTGCTCCTGGGCGGCCGACTCGCGGATCTGCACGGCCCGCGCCGGCTCCTGGTGTGGGGACTGGCGGCGTTCGGCGTGGCATCCGTGACGGCGGGCGCGGCTTGGGCGCCGGAGGTCCTGATCCTCGCGCGGCTCGCCCAGGGCTGCGGCGCGGCGTTGGCCGCGCCGTCTGCGCTGGCGCTGGTGGGCGAGGTGGTTCGGGACCCCGCGCGTCGGGAACGAGCGCACGCGCTGTGGGGCGGCCTGGCCTCGTTCGGCGCGGTGCTGGGCATGCTCGTGTCGGGCGCGGTGGCGTTCGTGTCGTGGCGGTGGCTGTTCGCGATCCCGGCCGCCGTGGCGGCGCTGGTTCTGTGGCAGGCGCCGCGCCTCCTTCCCGAAGCAACGCCGCGTGAAAGGGCGTCGCTGGACGCCGCCGGCGCACTCCTCGCCACCCAGGGTCTGGCCTTGACGAGCTTCGGGTTGTTGCGGGCCGCCGACTTCGGCTGGTCCTCGGGCTCGGCGCGGCTCGCCACCGCGGCGGGAGTCGCGTTGCTGGCGGCGTTCGCGTGGGTCGAGCGACGAGTGCGGGACCCATTGCTGCCGCCGTCGCTGCTGCGCTCGCGCCGGCGCGGCGTCGCGCTCCTTGCGATCCTGGCGACCTCGGCCGCCACCGCTGCGCTCACCTTCTTCGCGTCCCTGTATTTCCAGCAGCTCCGCGGGCTCACCCCGCTCCAGACGAGCGCGGTGTTCGTACCCTACGCCTCGGTGCTGGCGGGCACGAGCGTCGTATCGGGCCGGCTGGTGGGGCGGCTCGGGGCGGGACGCGTCATCGTGGTGGGGCTCGCGCTCGCCGCGGCGGGGTCCGCGCTGGCCGCCCGCATGGACGCGGGACCGGCGACGTGGGTCGTGGCCGCGCTCCTCGTGTTCCCGGCCGGCGCCGTCCTGGCCTTTGCCGGCGCGACCGTCGCGGCGCTCGAGGGCGCGCGGCCCGACCGGGTCGGAGTCGCCGGGGGACTGGTCAACACCGCCCTCGAGACCGGCCCGGTCCTCGGCCTGGCGGTGCTGGTCGCCATCGCCAACCGAAGCACGACTCGCCTGGTGGCAGACGGGATCGACCCGGCACCCGCGACGCTGGCCGGCTACTCCTCCGCGCTCGGTGCGGCGGCCGTGGCGCTCGCGGTTCTCTGCGTCCTGGCCGCGGTCGAGTCGTCGCCCGCTTCGGTCGGCTCCTCTCCGCTCGAACCATCGTCGACTCGATCGAAAGGGGGCAGTGTATGACGCCGAGATTCAACGACAAAGTCGTACTGATCACCGGCGGCGGATCTGGGATCGGCCGCGCCACGGCCCGCGCGTTCGCCCGCGAGGGCGCCCTGGTCGTGGTCTCGGGGCGCTCGCCCGACAAGCTGGCCGGGACGGTGACCCTCATCCAGGAGGAAGGAGGGCACGGGTGGGCGATCACCGCGGACGTCACGCGCGCGGACGACGTCGCCCGCATGGTCGACGAGATCGCCGCGCGCTACGGCCGCCTCGACGTCGCATTCAACAACGCCGGCATACTGGGCTCTCCGGCACCGCTCGCGGACCTCGACGAAGCCACCTGGGCGGCGGTCCTGGCCACCAATCTCACCGGCGTGTGGCTCTCGATGAAGTACGAGATCCCCCTGATGCGGGCGACCGGCGGCGGCGTGATCGTCAACATGGCGTCGAACATCGGCGCTCACCTGCGCGTCCCCGGGCTGGGCGCCTACTCGGCCGCCAAAGCCGGGGTGAGCGCTCTGACGCGTGCGGCCGCGAAGGAGTACATCCGCGACGGGATCCGGATCAACGCGTTCAGTCCTGGCCCGATCGCCACGGACATGACGCGCTTCGACGGCGAAACCGACGCCGAGCGGGACGCGCGGGTCGCCGGGTTCCTCCCGGTCGGGAGGATCGGCCGGCTCGAGGAGGCGGCCGCCGCGGTCCTCTGGCTCGCGTCGCCGGAAGCGGCGTTCACCGTGGGGCACGATTTTGTGATGGACGGCGGTGCGGCCGCGTAGACTCGTCGCGCGAAAGCGACGTTATGGCGCCGGCGACCTCGCGCTCACGGAGGAAACGGCGCACCGAGGCGCCCTCGACAGCCGGTGCGTGCGCACTCCGAATGCATCACGGCAAGCCAGGGCGCGGGAGCACGTCGACGGTGCGACTGCCGGGGGGCGTTGGGCGACGTCAGCCGTTCCCCGGCCTCACCCTCAACTCCGACCGGACATCGAACCCGCCGCGCGGCTTCCAGTGCACCACGCGTAGTTCGGTGCCCCGGTGTGACTCCGCCCCCGCGTCCCCAAGGTCTGTCCAGGGCACGGAGGACATCGGCTGCAATCGCCTCTCCTCCAACGCGACCGATACGCCCGGGAGCACGACGGCGTGCGCGGCAAAAGTGGTCGCCATGCCGGCGAGCGGGACCGCCTCGCGCCGGCCCGGGTCGGCGAGGGCGACATCGAACCTGGACACGTTGTGATGGAGTACCCACGAGCCCGCGGTCCCCGGCGGTGCGACACTCGCCTGTACTACCCGGATGACCGGCTCCTCCGGCGAGCCCTCGACGCTGTCGATGCGAATTCGCACGCCGTCGTCCGCGAACGATCGCCCGATTTCGAGCGGCTGCGGCTGCAGCTGCCGCGCTTCGAGCACCTCGATCCGGCCGGTCAGCACCAGTGTCGCACCTCGGCTCAGACGCCCCATCTGAGAAGAGGACAGTCGAAATCTCAGCGTCCGGTCTCGTTCCAGCCACGGGACGCGTGGCCCGACCCGACGGAACCCGTCGTCGGCGAGCGGGTCGACCGTCCGCAACCAGACGGAGCCCGCCACCTCGTCGAGCCGTTCCGACGGCTTGCCCGCTTCGCGGATCTCCAACCGAGGATTGACGAGAACGTACGCCAGATCCGACGCGCCGCCCGCGACCCCCAGTGTGAGCCGGAGCTCCTGCTCGCCGCGCGGCAACGGCTCGAATGCGACGCTGTCGACACGCAGGTCGGCCCGCAGCCCCGCCGGAACGTCCTTCATCGTTATCGGCAGCGGCACCGGCTGGCGCCCGGCCACCCCGACCGCCGCCATCGCCGCAACGACGACCATGGCCGCCGCGACCGCGCTCCGCCGTACGTCGCGGGTGTGGTACTGGTACGCCACGAGCCCGAACAGCGCGACGGCGATCCCGGCTTCCAACGTCGGCAGTGTTCGGACGACCATCGGACCCCACACGAGCCATGGAAGCAGGCTCCACAGCCCAACGTACGGTGCCAGCGCGACAATGATCATCGACAGGACGAAGGTCCGGATGTTCCTCGCGAACCCCGCGACCACGCCCGCCACCCCCAGCCACGCGCCGTAGTCAGCAACGGACCGGGCGATATGGGCAGGCAACGACCCGGACTCGACGCCGAGCGCCGAGAGCGCGACCGCTTGTCCCGCGACGCCCACGCCGACCAGCGCCACCGCCGCGACCGCGACCTTGGCGGCGAACACGGCCGACGGGTAGAGCGGCCGGGTCGCCCAGAACACGTCGCTCCCCATCGGCGCGTCCGCCTGGACGACCACCGCGAAGACGACCAGCCCGAACGGGACGAGGAGCGTCGCGAGCAGCACCCCGCCCCGGCCGCTCCCCCACGCATGCACCGCGACCGCCGTCGCCACCGCGACGATCACGGCGTACACCGCCAGCATCCACGACGCGTGCCGAAGATCCTTCGCGGCCACGTGCGCCGCCTGCCTCAGCCACGTCATGCCGCCACCCCCTCGACTCGGCGAGCGTCCTGATCCCGACGGACCAGCGCGACGAACACCTCACGCAACGTCGCCTCCCGCACCTCGATCCGCGTCGCGTCCGGGAACCAGCGACGGTACGCGTCGCCGTCCAGGCCATCCCCGTCGGAGACGATCAGACTCACGCGCGGCGCGGCACGACGGACCGAAAGCCACCCCTCCGGCACCGTCGCCGGAAACGATGTCGACTCGCCCGCCCCCACCACCTCCACCCGCCGGAACCGCGCGCGGAACGTCTCCATCGATTCCGACAGGAGCAGATGGCCGTCATCCAGGAACCCGACCCAGTCCGCCAGCGGCTCCAGCTCCGCCAGGTCGTGCGATGCCACCACCACCGTCCACCCCTCCGTCCCCGCCGACTCGAGGAGCCCGTGCACCAGCTCGTCCTTCACCGCCACGTCCATCCCTGTGAACGGCTCGTCCATGAGGAGCAGCCGCGGCCGCGGCGCCAGCGCACAAAGCAGCGCGGCCTTCATGTGCTCCCCACGCGAGAACGTGCGGATCCGCCGGTCCGGGTCGAGCCGGAAGCGACGCCGCAGCTCGTCCGCCAGCGACCGGTCCCACTCCGGGTACAACGGCGCCAGGTACGCCTCCAGCTGCCGCAGCGTCATCCACCCGGGGAGCCGCAACCCCTCCGCGACATACCCGATCGCCTGCCGGTCCCCGACGCCGAGCGCCGTCACGTCCTTCCCCAGCACCCGCGCCCATCCCGCGGCCGGCCGCCGCAGCCCGGCCAGGATCTGCAGCAGCGTCGTCTTCCCCGCCCCGTTCGGCCCCAACAGCGCGTACACGGCGCCGCTCGGGACCGCGAGGCTCACGTCCGACAACGCCTCGACCCGCCGGTACCGGTACGTCACCCCTGCGATCTCGACTGCGGCCATGCGCATTCCTCCTCGATCAGTCCGCGTCGCTCACTCCGCGTCGCCCGACCCGGCCCGCCCGCGCCCGAACAGCTCCGCCCACCGCGCCGCCACCGCGCCCAGCACCTCGTCCCGCTCCAGCCCAAGCCGCTTCGCCTCCACGACCAGCCGCTCGACCGCGTCCGACAGCAGACGCCGCCGCTCCTCCGGCGAGCTCCGCGGCCGCGACGTCACCACCGTCCCGATCCCCGGCCGCACCTCCAGCAACCCCTCCCGAACCAGCTCCGCCACCACCTTGTGCGCCGTATTCGGGTTGATCTTCAGCGCCTGACTCAGCTCGCGCACCGACGGGAACGCCGTCCCCGCGGGCAGCTCGCCCGACACGATCGCACGCGTCGCGGCATAGACCACCTGCTTGTAGGGCGATTCGCCGGGCCTCAGGACCACCTCGAACGGAAGCATGGTGTACTATGCGCACTAGTACACCTGGATGTCAAGGGGGACGTGGTAGGGCTTCGCGAAGAGCCCGGCCGTGCGGTATCATTTCCGCGGACACGTGCGCCACGCGCCCGATCACCCCCGACAGGAAGGAGTCGTCGAAGATGCCCAGGATCGCCGCCGCCGTCCTCCCCGCCCCCGGCGCGCCCGTCGAGGTGCGCGAGCTACCCGAGCCGGAGCTGGAACCCGGCTCCGCCCTGCTGGAAGTCGAATTGAGCGAGGTGTGCGGCACGGACGTGCACCTCCGCGCCGGCCGGCTGGCGGGCGTCCCCTACCCCATCGTCCCCGGGCACGTGACGGTGGGCCGGCTCGCGAAGATCAGGGGGACCCTGAAGGACGCCGCGGGGAACGCGCTCCGGGATGCCGAGGGAAACGTGCTCCGCGAGGGCGACCGCGTGACCTTCCTGGACGTGCACCGCACATGCAACGCGTGCTGGCACTGCCTGGTCGCGAAGGCCACGACGCGCTGCCCCGACCGCCGCGTCTACGGGATCACCTACGGCGTGGCGGACGGCCCGAGCGGCGGGTGGGCGGAGGCCATCTACCTGAAGCCGGGGACGCACATCATCCCCGTCGGCGACCTGGATGCGGAGGCGTTCATGGCGGGCGGGTGCGGGCTCCCGACCGCGCTCCACGCCGTCGAGCGGGCGGAGATCCGGCTGGCCGACACGGTCCTGGTCCTGGGCGCCGGCCCGGTCGGGCTTTCGGCGGTGATCCTGGCGAAGATGAGCGGCGCGCTACGCGTCCTCTGCATCGGCGCGCCGGAGCTGCGGCTCGAGGCGGCCCGGGCCGTCGGCGCGGATGCGACGCTCTCCATCGAGACGACGTCGCCCGAGGAGCGGCTCGCGTGGGTCCTCGAGCACACCGGCGGCCGCGGCGCCGACGTCACCATTGAGGCCGCGGGCGCGCCAGAGGCGGTCGTGCAGGCGATGCGCTTCACCCGCGACGCCGGGCGCGTGGTCGTCGTCGGTCAGTACACCGACCACGGCGACGTCGCCTTCAACCCGCACGCTGACCTGAACCGGAAGCACCTCGATGTGCGCGGCTGCTGGGGCTCGGATTACTCGCACTTCTACCGCGCCGTCCGGCTCATGCGCGACCCGTCGCGCTCGCGCCCCTGGTCGGCGCTCCCTCTCGAGCGCTTCGGGCTGGCGCGGGCCAACGCCGCGCTCGACGCCGTGGCCGCGGGGCGCGTGGTCAAGGCGCTGATCGATCCGAAGGCGTAGGGCGCCGACGAACGCCGATCGCGGCGACCACCGTTCGGGCCGGCTCAGCGCTTCACCAGCACGACGCGGACGAGGGTCTCGTCGAAGGTCCGTTCGCCCTCCAGTCGTCCGTCGCGGTATACGAACGGCATGTCGCGCACGAAGGTGTCCGCGTTGTGCGAGAAGCGGACGGTGTCCCCGCTCAGCGTCCAGGTGCCGGCGAGGTTGGCCTCGAAGTCGCTGCCGTCCTCTTCGGCTTCCGGCATGAAGAGGTGACCCTCGGTCGTGTTGGTCGCTTCGAGCGTGATCGTGAGGGAGCCGCCCCGGGTGAGCCAGTCGACCGTTTCGCCCGCCTCCGTCGTCGAGAACACGGCGCCGGCGACCCCGGCCTCCGCCGCGTATTCGCCGACCAGGTCCGCGGTGGTGAGGTCCGGTCCCTCGGGGTCGTCGCCGCATGCGGCGAGGAGGATCAAGGCGGCGAGCGCAGCTGGGGAGAGCTTCCGTACGCGTCGGTTCATGGCCACGGTCTCCTGAGTGATGGGTGTGGTCGTCGAACGTGAGAGTACGCGCGTGGCCGGTCCGTCTCCCTATCAATGCGCAAGGCGCGGTCGGAATGACAAGTCGGTCGACGGTTCGTGTTCTTCTGGGCCGCCGCCGCGCGCCCGCCCGGCTCACGAAATCCTTGACGCCGCGCCGCCGTTCGGGCTAGCGTAGGATCCCCCGTCCGCGGCGCGCGCTCGCCGGCGCGCCCCGCACCTCTCCCCGGTCCATACCGATTCCGGTCGTCACGACCGACGACGATCCAACGTTACAGTATCGCGCGCGGCGCAAGCGCTCTGCGATTCTCGCAGGGCGCTTTTTTCGTTCGGTACTGCAGTTCTCAGTCTCACCCACCACAAAGGAGGACACGTGCGCAAACGACGTATGAGTCCATGGTTGTGGCTGGCGCTGCTGGGCATGCTCGTGCCGGCCGAGCTGGGCGCGCAGAGCCGGAGCGTCACGGGTCGGGTGATCGATGCGACGACGATGCAGCCGATCTCGAACGCTTCGGTCTCGGTCGTCGGGGTGCCGTCGCCCGGCGTCACGCTGACGGACGCCCAGGGGCGGTTCACGCTCGTGGTGCAGGCGGGCGCGACGCGCATCGCGGTGCAGGCGCTCGGGTACGTGCGGACTGAAATCGAAGTCGGCGCGGGCGACGCGCAGATCGAGATCGCACTGCAGCCGGACGTGTTCCGCCTCGAGGAGGTCGTCGTCACAGGTCAGGCCACGACGATCGACCGCCGCAGCGCGACGACGTCGATCGCCTACGTCGCGGGCGACGATGTCAAGCGCGTTACGACGCCCACCGTCCTGAACGCGATGGCGGGGAAGATCGCCGGCGTGAGCCTCCAGACGAACTCGGGGGCGCCGGGCGGCGGGATCCAGATGCAGATCCGCGGGACCAACACGCTCCTCGGCGGCTTCGACCCCCTCTTCGTCGTGGACGGCGTGATCTACTCCAACGTGAGCATCCCTGGCGGCCGCGGCTTCGCCAACCAGGCGGCCTTCGCGGAGATGGAGGCCGACGCGGTCAACCGCATCGCGGACCTCAACCCGGCGGACATCGCGAGCATCGAGGTCCTGAAGGGCGCGGCCGCGTCTTCGATCTACGGCTCGAAGGCGGCGAACGGCGTGGTCGTGATCCGGACCGTTCGCGGCACGGCCGGGGCGCCGGAGTTCAACGTGACCCAGCGCGTGGGCATGAACATGCCCCTGCGCCTCTACGAATCGCGCCGCTGGACGCGCGAGGAGGCGCTGGAACGGTACAGCCCGGAGACCGTCGACTTCTGGTTCGGCGACAACCCGAACCCGTACTACGACAACGCCGCGATGGTCTACGGGCAGCGCAAGCTGTCGTACGAGACGAACGTCGACGTACGCGGCGGGACGGAGAACACGCGCTACTACGCGTCGGGCACCGTCAGCCGCGAAGAAGGGATCGAGCGCAACACCGGCGCGGGTCGCCAGAGCCTGCGGGTCAACCTCGACCAGCACCTCGGCTCGAACGTCGACCTGAGCCTCTCGAGCGCCTACAACCGTTCGGTCAACGACCGGGGCTGGAACAACAACTGTAACAACTACGCCTGCCACGGCTACGCGCTCGCGTACCTCCCCAGCTTCATCGACATCTCGAGGAGGAACCCCGACGGGACGTACATCGACCCACGGGAGTTCACCATCGTGAAGTCGAATCCGCTCCAGCTCGCCGAACTGGGCGTGAACCACGAGGAGACGAACCGGTTCACGGGCGGATTCACCCTCGGCTGGAACGCGATGCAGACCGCCCGTCAGTCGCTCCGGTTCGTGGCCGGCGGCGGACTGGACGTGTTCGAGCAGGCCAACGAGGTCTGGACGCCGAACGAGCTGTACTTCGAGCAATCCGAGGTCTTCCCGGGCGAGGCGATCCAGAGCGGCGGCCGCAGCCTGTACCACAACTGGAACGTGAACGCGATCCACACGTGGGATGGCGCGGGTTGGTCGGCCATGACCTCCGCGGGGCTCCAGTACGAGGACCGTCGCCTCGAGACGTCGCGCATCCGCACGCAGGACCTGCTCCCCGGTCAGCGGAACGTGAACCGGGGCACCCAGACCGCAGTGTTCGAGGATCTGGAGCAGGAACGCACGCTCGCGCTGTACGCGTCCGAGCAGCTACGCCTCTTCGATTCGCGGCTCCTCCTCCAGACCGGGTTCCGCGCGGAGCGGAGCAGCGTGAACGGGGACATCGATCGGTACTTCGTCTATCCGAACGCGTCGGCGTCGTATCGCTTCCTGGACCTCCTCGGTGACGGCAGCGAGATCAAGCTCCGCGTCGCCTACGGTGAGACCGGAAACCAGCCGCTCTTCGGGCAGAAGTTCACGACGCTGATCACACCCAAGATCGGCGGCCGGCGCGGCCTGGCCGTGAACACCGCCGCCGGCTTCGAGGGGATCGAGCCCGAGCGGCTCAAGGAGATCGAGGTCGGGATCGACGGCATCATCCTCGACAACCGCATCACCTGGGAGCTCACCGGGTTCAGCCGCAACACGACGAACCTGCTCCTCCTCCGCGTGCCCGCGCCGTCCACCGGCTACTCGAGCACGCCGTTCAACGGGGGCAAGATCCGCAACACGGGCGTCGAGTTCGCGCTCGGCGTGACGCCGATCCGCTCGGCCGACATGACGTGGATCTCGCGCGCGACCTTCACGCACTACGTCGGCAAGGTCGTGGACCTGGCCGGTCAGCCGCCCTTCTTCCCGGCCGGCGCGGGCTTCGGCGGCCTCGGCCAGACCCGCATCGAGGAGGGCAAGTCCATCACGCAGATCGTCGGGTACGCCCTCGAACCCGATGGCAGCGCGGCCGAGAGCATGAGCCAGCTCGGCGACGCGACGCCCGATTTCCGCGTCGGGTTCGTCAACGACCTCGTGTACCGCGACTTCAGCCTGAGCGCGGTGCTGGACTGGCAGCAGGGCGGCAACGTGGTGAACCTGACGCGCTACCTGCAGGATGCCAACCGGACCTCGCCCGACTGGACGACGCCCGAGGGCCAGGCCCGATACAATGCGCTCCGCGCGGGCGCGACCGAGCCGTACGTCGAGGATGCGACGTTCGTGAAGCTCCGCGAGGTGTCCGTCCTCTACAACGTCCCCGCGTCGGTGACCCAGTCGATCGGCCTGGGGCTCCGCTACATGCGCATCGGGCTCACGGGCCGCAACCTCTTCATGTGGACCCGCTACTCCGGCCTCGATCCGGAAGTCGCGAACTTTGGCGCGACCGCCGTCCGGCACCCGCTGGACATCACGCCGTATCCGCCGAGCCGGTCCCTCTACTTCAACATCTCGGTGGGGTTCTGACATGACGACGATGAAATCGATTCGGAACAAGGCCTCGCGGGTGCGCAGGGCTCACCTCGGCGCCGTCCTGGCCGGTGCGCTCCTGCTCGGCGCCTGCGATCTGGATATCGCCGACACGAACGCCCCAACGATCGACGACCTCACGGGTTCGCCGACGCGAGACATCCTGGCCAGCGCGGCGACGGGCATCTTCGCCCGGGCGTTCAACGACCTCGGCGCGGAGATCCAGTTCTACGCGATCTACGGTCGGGAAGGGTACAACCTGGACGGGAACGATCCGCGCGAGACGGGCGAGCAGGTGGAGGGTCCGCAGAACCCGGCGGGCCGTAACGCGGGGATCTGGCTCGGCCAGTACAGCGCGATCCGCCACATCAACACGTACCTCGCGGCGCTCCCGAAGGCCACGGGGCTGACCGAGCAGGAGGTCCGGGCCTCCGCGGGCTTCGCGAAGACGTTCAAGGCGTGGCACTTCACCCGCCTGGCGGTGCGCACCGGCGAACTCGGCATCCCGATGGACGTGGACCGGCCGATCACCGACGAGCCGGCGCCGTTCGTCTCGTTTGCGGAAGCCCTCGCCGCCGTGTCCGCCCTCCTCGACGAGGCCCGCAACGACCTCGTCGCCGCGGGCGGCGCCAACTTCCCCTTCCCCATGGCGCCCGGGTTCGAGGACTTCTCCACGCCCGCGGAGTTCATCAAGTTCAACCGGGCGCTCGCGGCCAAGGTGCTGGTGTACCGCGCGACGTTCAACGACTGCGACGCCTGCTGGGCCCAGGCCGCCACGGCGCTGAACGAGTCGTTCATCACCGACGCGGGACTGCCGCAGTCGCTCGCGCTCGGCGTCTACTACGGCTACACCGGCCTGGCCGACGAATTCTCGAACCCGATCACGGAGCCGCTCTCCAGCAACCGGTTCTGGGTCCACAGCTCCATCGTGGCCGGCGCCCAACTCCGCGGCGACGGCTCCCCCGACCTGCGTCTCACGCGCAAGGTCATGGACGCCGGCCGCACGTACACCTACAACGACCTCGTCGGCACCCACAAGCCGGTGCTGTACAACAACCCGAACAACCGGGCGGAGCCGAACGCGGCCGCGTGGATCCCCTGGATCACCAACGAGGAGCTGCTCCTCCTCCGCGCCGAGGTCCGCTGGCACAACGGCGACAAGGCCGGCGCGATCGGCGACATCGACCTCGTCCGCCAGCACTCCGGCGGACTCGGCCCGACGCCGCTCACCGCGGCCAGCCCGGACGACGCGTTCATCGACGAGCTGCTCTACAACCGCCTGTACTCGTTGATGTGGTCGCAGGGTACGCGCTGGATCGACGCCCGGCGCTACGACCGGCTCGACACCCTGCCGAATGACCGGCCGGACGACAAGATCTTCCCGAACATGCTCGTCCCGGCCGACGAGTGCAGCGCGCGCGGGTACACCGAAATTCCGTGCTACCCGCTGACGCAGCCGCCGAACGGTTGATCGCGGGCCCCGGCCGGGCAGGAGTTCCTGCCCGGCCGGGTCCAACATTCCGGCACCAACAATTCCTGCAGACAGAGCGCGACGGCGTCGCGAGGAGGTCGTAACGGTCGGTGCCCGTCGGCGCCGCCGCCGCGCCGGGCGGCCCCCAACAAACGTTTCCGCCGCGCCGCGCCGGGCTACCGGCGCCGCGCCGCTACGCGAAGCTTACCGCCGGCCCGTGATCCGGCCCGACCGGGATCCGAACGTCCCACGCCCGGTCCGGCGGCGTCTGCCCACGCACCAGGTGCGCGTTCAGCCGACGCAGTTCGTCGAGATCGACGTTCTCCTCCCGCGCGATCTCCTCGAGCGTCGTGCCCGGCTCGACGCGGATCTCCTCGTAACGCATCGGCTGCTCGAACTGAACGTCGCGGAAGCCGTACGCCGCCGGGTCCTTCGCGATGTGCCCGACCGCGAGCATGATCGGCACGTAGTCCCGCGTCTCGCGAGGCAGGTACTCGCCGATCTGCCAGTAGAGCGACTCGTCGCCGCGCGCGCCGCCGGCCCGCTCGTTCAGGATCCGCTCCACTCGGTTCTCGCCCGTGTTGTACGCCGCCGCGGCCAGGTACCAGCTGCCGAAGTGGTCGTAGAGCTCCTGCAGGTAGTCGAGCGCGGCGTCGGTCGCCTTGATCGGGTCGTTCCTCTCGTCCACGTACTCCGACACCTCGAGCCCGTACCGCCGGCCCGTCTCCGCTATGAACTGCCAGATCCCCGACGCGTGGGCGCGCGAGTAGGCGGTCGGCTCGAACCCGCTCTCCGCCATCGCGAGGAAGACCAGGTCCTGCGGCATCCCTCGCTCCGCCAGCTTCGCCTGGATCATCGGAGCGTAATACCCGAGCCGCTGCAGCCACTGCTCCGTCCGGTCCCGCTTCTCCGTCGTGAGGAAGTCGATCCAGTAGTCGACCCGCTCGTTCCGCTCGACCGGCAGATCCCACGCGCTCCCGACGATCGTCTCGGCCACCGGTGACGCCTCCGCAGCCGTCGCGCCCGCGGCGACCCGAGCCCGCGCGAAACCGTTCCCGGTCCGGGGAGTCGCCTTCCCCAACCCGATCAGCCCCATGAGCCCCGCGATCAGACCGACGATCGTCCTGCGCTTTCCGTCCTTCGCCATGAGTCCTCCCGCCGTCGGTGGTGGGCCGGCGTAAGTGCCGGGGGTTCAATGGGTTGTGTAGCAAGAAGTGTTCTGGGGGCTCGGGGCTTAGGGTCTAGGGCTTAGGGCCTAGGGCTTAGGGCCTAGGGCTTAGGGCCTAGGGCTTAGGGTCGGGGGAAAGCCGGCGAGGCGGCGCAAGCACCTGAGCCCTGAGCCCCGAGCCCTAGGCCCCGGGGTTCCGGGGTGGAGCGGTGAAGGGGGTGTGGCTCGGGGGAGGGGGCGGCGGCGCGAGGGGTGGGTGAGGAGGGAACGGGCAGGGGCGGTGGGCGGTACGAAACGGGTCGCGGCCGTCCGCACCGAGCCGTGCGGCCGCGGTGGATTCAGGGCCGACACGACCGGCTTCCAACCACACTCGAAGCCCGATGAGCAAAGCATCGCTGCGCATCACCCCCGGCGGCATCGCGGCGACGATCCTGGTTTTCATCGTCGCCGGGGTGTGCGTCCGCCTGGGCTTTTGGCAGCTCGACCGATTGGAGTGGCGCACGGAGCGCAATCGCATCGCCTCCGAGCGATTGGCGCTCCCGGTCCTCCCGGTCACCTCCGCGGACCTCGACACCGCCGGCCTCGCCTACCGGCGCGTCGAGCTCCGCGGCGAGTTCGACAACGCTCGCGCCTTCGTCCTCGCGGGTCGGGCGCACCGGGGGGTGCCCGGCGTGCACGTCGTCACGCCGCTCCGCCTCGAGAACGGCGACGTCGTCCTGGTCAACCGCGGCTGGCTCCGGGCGTCCGACGCCGCGACCGTCGACCTGCGTCCCCATCGCATCGACGGACCCGTCCGCCTGACCGGGATGGTCGTTCCCTTCTTCGCGAAGCGTACCCCCGACGACGACGATCCCCGTGCCGGCGCGCGATCCCCGATCCGCGTCGCCGACCCCGCGGCCGCCGACGACGCCGCACCCGTCTGGTTCCGCCCCGACGACGATGCCGTGCGCGCGTCGCTCCCCTATCCCGTCGCCGACTTCATCGTACAGGCGCTCGCCGAGGAGGGCGCCGACGCCGTCGCCGGCCAAATCACCCCCCTCGGACCGCCCAAACTCGACCGCGGACCGCACCTGGGGTACGCGATCCAGTGGTTCTCCTTCGCGGCCATCGCCCTGATCGGCTGGGTGATCGTGGTCGCGAGGCGACTCACCACACCGCCCAGTTCGTCAGCGGCAGATAGTTCTCGACGTTCATCTGCACGAACTGGCCCGGCTGCGCGTAGATCGGATCCGTCGTGAAAGCCAGCGGCGAGCCGATCGGGTCCAGGATCAGACGCACGTTCGGCGAGGAGGCGAACATCGCACCCGGAAGCCGGAACAAAGCCTCGCCCATGCTGGTGACCATCCCTAGTCGGGTACGGACGCCGCCGCGCAGCATGTAGACCGTCACGTCCGACCAGTTGAAATTCTTGACCTGGAGAATGACCTCGTCCGCCCCGTAGGCCCCGTAGGCCGGATCCCTGTTCGGCATGGACGCGCACGCGCCCAATCCCATGAACAGGAGGCCGACGAGGACGCTATGAAGGAGATGGCGCTGCATCTGAATCCTGCTCCGACAACGGACACGAAACGCATCGAGGCGCCGACTGGGCGCCTCGCGTGAACGGGTGGGGACACCCGCCAAATGTTTCCCACAAGATGCGTGCCGGGAGACCGATGCCGGCCCCGCCGATGAGGCGAGGTCGGCGCGGAGGCACATTGCGCGCAAGGAGCTGCGCACCATGAAAGGACGAGACCCGGAGAGGCAGGACCTCTCCGCCGAGACGGGCCGCGCGGCGACGCCGGCCGCGGCGGACCAGACGGTGGGGACGGCAGCGTCGGGCCTGACGGTCGGGTCGGCAGCGGCAGACCAAGCGGCCGGCTCCGCCGCGGGCCTCGCGATCCTGAGCCTCGGCGTCGATGGGATGGACTGCGGCTCGTGCGCCGCATCCGTCGAGCGGGCACTCCGCGCCGTCGCCGGCGTGCATGATGTCCGGGTCGACCTGATGGGCGGCCGGGTCACCGTGTCGTACGCGCCCGGATCGGCGGCGTGGTCGGACCTCGCGGGCGCGGTGAAGCGCGCGGGGTACCGGGTGCGGGAGGACGCAGCGGCGGCCGGGGGCGCGAGATCGGCGGTGGCTGGCCGTGCGACATCGGCGGCGGGGGTGGGCGCGAAATCGCGGTCGGCCGAGGCAGCGACGGCGGCGGCGGGTGCGACGCCACTCGACGGCGGCGGGGCGGCGCCACCCGCAGCCGAGGGTGCAGCGACCGCGCCCGCGACCCCGCCGCCGGCCATGCCGGCCGCGTCGCCCGCGTCGCCCGCGCCGGCCACGTCGGCCGCCGGCGCCCGCCTCGCGCTCGTCGTCGCCTCCGGCGTCTGCTGGGCGCTCTCGCTCGTCGCGGCGCACGCATTCGGCGCCGAGACCGCCGCCGCCGCGCTCGCCATCGGCGCGATCGTGCTCGGCGGGCGTTACATCGTGCCGAAGGGGCTGCGCGCCGCGCGGACCGGCGCGCTGGACATGAACTTCCTCATGACGCTCGCGGCGGCGGGCGCGCTCGCGATCGGCGAGTGGGGCGAGGCTGCGGCGGCGATGTTCCTGTTCGCTGTCGCGCAGCACCTCGAGGCGGCGTCGATGGACCGCGCGCGCCGCGCGATCCGCGCGCTCATGGACATCTCGCCCGCCGAGGCGACGGTGATCCGCGACGGCGTCGAGGCCCGCGTCCCCGCCGCGGAGGTCCGGGTCGGCGAGACCGTCGTCGTCCGGCCGGGCGAGAAGATCCCCGTCGACGGCCGCGTCCTCGCCGGCGTATCGGAGGTCGACCAGTCGCCGATCACGGGCGAGTCGGTCCCCGTTCTCAGGGAGCCGGGCGACGAGGTCTTCGCCGGCACGTTGAACGGCGACGGCGCCCTCGAGGTGCTCGCCGAGAAGCCCGCCGAGGACACGACGCTCGCGCGCATCATCCACTCGGTCGAGGAGGCACAGGCGACGCGCGCGCCCAGCCAGACCTTCGTCGACCGCTTCGCGCGCGTCTACACCCCCGCCGTCGTGGCGATCGCGGCGCTGATCGCCGTCGTCCCGCCGCTCGTCGCCGGCTGGGCGTGGGGCGATTGGTTCTACCGCGCGCTCGTGCTCCTCGTCGTAGCATGCCCGTGCGCGCTCGTGATCTCGACGCCGGTCACCATCGTCTCGGCACTCGCCGGCGCCGCGCGCGATGGGATCCTGATCAAGGGCGGGCTGCACCTCGAGAACGCCGGCCGCGCCCGCGTCGTCGCCCTCGACAAGACCGGGACGCTGACCGAGGGCCGGCCCGCGGTCGTCGACGTCGTCGCCTTCGACGACGCCGACCCCGCCGACCTCCTCGCCCTC
>Ga0207864_1000721_pt1 | contig 42381 bp, 32 predicted proteins | sample HigsolmetaAR202D_FD_184834 | JGI IMG/M metagenome (GOLD analysis project Ga0207864, IMG submission 184834) | Ionic liquid and high solid enriched microbial communities from the Joint BioEnergy Institute, USA - AR20-2-D (SPAdes) (version 2) ...
ACCCGGCACTCTGCGACAATGGGGGGGTGATCGAGCGCTACACCCTTCCGGAAATGGGGCGCGTCTTCAGCGACGCCCACAAGTACGAGCTCTGGTGCCAGGTGGAGACCCTGGTCATGGAGGCCCACGCGGCGGCCGGGACGATCCCCGCCGACGCGGTGGAGCCGGTCCGGCAGGCTCCTCCGCCCACGCCCGAGCGGGTGGCCGAGATCGAGGCGGTGACCCAGCACGACGTCATCGCGTTCCTGACCGCCTGGGCCGACAACACCGAGCCGCGGGAGGCCGCCAAGTGGGTGCACTTCGGCATGACCTCCTCCGACCTGCTGGACACGGCGCTGGCCGCGCAACTGGTGGAGGCCACCGACGTGCTGCTGGCCAAGGCCGACGAGCTGGTTGCGGTGCTGCGCGACCACGCCCTGGAGCACCGTGAGACGCTGCGGGTGGGCCGCACCCACGGCATCCACGCCGAGCCCGACGTGTGGGGCCACCGGGTGGCGGACTTCGCGTTCGGCATGGCGCGCTCCCGCGACCGGCTGCGCCGCGCCCGCGAGTCCGTGGGGGTGATGGCGATCTCCGGCCCGGTGGGCACCTACTCCAACATCGACCCGAAGGTCGAGGAGTACGTCGCCGAGAAGCTGGGCCTGCGCCCCGCCGACGTGTCCACCCAGGTGGTGCTGCGCGACGGCATCGCCGAGTGGGTGAGCGCGCTGGCGGTCATCGCGACCGTCTGCGAGGCGATCGCCCTGGAGGTCCGGCACGGCCAGCGCACCGAGGTGCGGGAGCTGTGGGAGCCGTTCGGCAAGGGGCAGAAGGGCTCCAGCGCCATGCCCCACAAGAAGAACCCGATCCTGTCGGAGCGCATCTGCGGCATGGCGCGGATCGTGCGCGCCCAGATCGTGCCGGTCATGGAGGGCATCCCGCTCTGGCACGAGCGCGACATCTCCCACTCCTCCACCGAGCGGATCGCGCTGCCGGACGCCGCCATCGCCACCGACTACCTGCTGCACCTGACCACCCGCCTGGTGCGCGGGCTGGTCGTGGACACCGAGCGGATGCGGCAGAACCTGGACTCCACCAACGGCCTGATCTACTCCTCCACGGTGGTCTCCGAGCTGATCGAGACCGGCCTGTCCCGCGAGGACGTCTACGCGCTGGTGCAGTCCGCGGCGATGCGCACCTGGGAGACGGGGGTGGCGTTCCGGCAGACCCTGCGGGAGCGGGCCGCCGAGGAGGGCGTGGAGCTGGACGAGGCGAGGCTGGACGAGGTGTGCCGCCCCGAGCGGTTCGTCCGCCGCCTGGACCGGGTCTTCGACCGGTTGAAGAACCTGAGCTGAGCCGCCGTTCCCGCGCCGTCCGCGCCGTCGGCGGTCCCGCCGGCGGCGCGGCGGCGCGTCCTCACGCAGATCGGAAAGACCACCATGAGCGGTTTTGTCGACAAGCCGGTGCCCGTCGAGGTTCCCGGCCTGACCCACCTGCACACCGGCAAGGTGCGGGACCTGTACGCCACCGAGTCGGGGGAGCTGGTCATGGTGGCCAGCGACCGGGTCTCCGCCTTCGACTGGGTGCTGCCCACCGAGATTCCCGACAAGGGCCGGCTGCTCACCCAGTTGTCCCTGTGGTGGTTCGAGCAGTTGTCCGACCTCGTGGACAACCATGTGATCTCTGACACTCCTCCGCTGGGCGCTCCGGCCGACTGGGCGGGGCGCACGCTGGTCTGCCGCAGGCTCGACATGGTGCCGGTGGAGTGCGTGGCGCGCGGCTACCTGACCGGTTCGGGGCTGAGCGAGTACAACGCCACCGGGTCGGTGTGCGGGGTGCCGCTGCCCGAGGGGCTGGTGGACGGCTCCCGGCTGGACCGGGCGATCTTCACCCCGGCGATCAAGGCCGAGGTGGGCGAGCACGACGAGAACGTCTCGTTCGACGCCGTGGCGCGGCTGCACGGCTCGGCGCTGGCGACGCAACTGCGGGAGCTGACCCTGGGCCTGTACACGCGGGGCCGGGCCATCGCCGAGGAGCGGGGCATCCTGCTGGCCGACACCAAGTTCGAGTTCGGCCGGGACGCCGACGGGTCGCTGGTGCTCGCCGACGAGGTGTTCACCCCCGACTCGTCGCGGTTCTGGCCGAAGGAGGAGTGGCGTCCGGGGCGGGCGCAGCCCTCGTTCGACAAGCAGATCATCCGCGACTGGCTGTCCTCGCCCGCGTCGGGCTGGGACCGCGCCTCGGAGACGCCGCCGCCCCCGCTGCCCGACGACGTGGTGGAGCACACCCGCGCCAGGTACATCGAGGTGTTCGAACGGCTGACCGGCCGAACCGCCGATTTTGTCGGATCTGTACGCCGTTGACGCAGGTGGGGCGGTGTGGTGTGGCTGATCGCGCAACGCCGCCCCATGCGGATGGTGCCCGTTTCGCACCGGTGCGACGTAAAGTGGTGCTCAGCGTCCCGAGCACCCCGAAGAGGTGTGAAGCATCTTCCGGGGCGCTGGAAAACGTCACAGAACTGCCCAGACCATAGTCACCGGGCACAGGTGGTGTGACCATGCCATTACGCCTGCGAACACCGAGTCACTAGCGGCCGGGAAAGTGCGTTGCCGCAAAGACGCAACGGAGCCGGTTGCCCCGCCTCCTTCGTCGGAACCCGCCGCGCACTTTCCTCATCAGATACTCCAGAGTCACGGTCACACCGACGAGACCACCCTTGAATTCCTCTGCCTCACGAAGGAGCCAAAGAGCATGGGCCAGGAGGTTCGCTACCGCGTCCGCGGCGGTCATGCCCTGAACGGAACCGCTTTCATCCAGGGCGCGAAAAACGCTGTCTTGCCGATGATCGGCGCGGCCCTGCTCGCGTCCAAAGGCCGGACGGTCCTGCGGAACGTGCCCGTCATCGAAGACGTCCGCCGCGCCCTGGAACTCGCCGAGTACGTGGGTGCACGGGTCGAGTTCCACGAGGCGGAGCGGACCATCGTCATCGACGCCACCACCCTGGGCGACAGCTCGCGCGCGGTGCTGCCCGCCGAGATCGCCTCCCGCTTCCGCGGGTCGGTACTGTTCGTCCCCGCGCTCATGCACCGCATGGGCCGCGCCCGCATCGAGGGCGTGGGCGGCTGCAACCTGGGCAGCCGCAACCTCGACTTCCACTACCGGGGCTTCGCCCGGCTGGGCGCCGAGGTGACCGAGGACCCGGAGCGCAACCACATCAACGTGAAGGCGGAGAACCTCCGCGGCGGCCGGCTCTACCTCGACACCCCCTCCCACACCGGCACCGAAAACCTGATCATGGCCGCGGTGCTCACCCCGGGCACCACCGTCATCGAGCACGCCGCCCTGGAGCCCGAGGTCCTCGACGTCATCGAGTTCCTGGGCAGCATGGGCGCCAAGATCAGCGGCGGCGGCACCGGCCTGATCACGGTCGAGGGCGTCGAGGAGCTCACCGCGGTCGAGCACACCGTGATGTCCGACCGGATCGACGCCGGCGTGTTCGCGATGATGACCGCGGCGACCGGCGGCGACGTGAGCCTGGTCGGGGCCAACCTGGACCACCTGGGCGTGGCCCGGTGGAAGCTGGAGCAGATGGGCGTCCAGTTCACCCAGCAGGGCGCGGTGCTGCGGGTGCGCCGCGACCCGTCGGTGCCGCTGCGGCCGATCAACGCGGTCACCTCGCCCTTCCCCGGCTTCGCCACCGACTTGCAGTCGCCGCTGATGGCGCTGGCCACGCTGGCCGAGGGCGAGAGCTACATCCACGAGGCCATCTACGACGGCCGGTTCGCGCTGGCCGACGAGCTCAACAAGATGGGCGCCAAGATCGAGGTGGACGGCACGCGCGCCATCGTGCACGGCCCCACCGCGCTGCGCGGCACCGAGGTCATCGCGCACGACCTGCGCAGCGGCGCGGCGGCGATCCTGGCCGGCCTGGTCGCCGAGGGCGAGACGATCGTGGCCCCCGCCTACCCGGTGGACCGCGGTCACTCCCAGTTCGCGAACCGCCTGTCGGCACTGGGTGCCGACGTCGTCCGGGAGGAAGTCAACTAACCTGGAAAGTCGGATTCACGTCGGGCGGGAAGGAGCCTTCCCGCCCGCGTGTTTTGACGTTCTGGAAGAAACGATCTTCACTGGCACTCAACAATGGGTACGATCGCGGCAATGCCGCGATGGAAAGAACATGGGTCGGGACCGGTGGGCGCACACAGTGCAGAGCATGAAATGGTAGCGGGGAGCAGCCCGAGGTGAGTGCGCAGCGTACTGGCGATCTGACAATCGGTGTTATCGGACCGCACGAGGTTGTCGAGCGCGTCATGTTGATGGGTCCGGGTTCGACCGGACCCCTGAACGCCAGACTCATCGCAGCCGCCTATCGGGACGAGCAGGAGGCCACCGACAAGGTGCTCCGGCTGGGATCGGCCATTGACGCGTACCTGTTCGCGAGCCCCGTGCCCTACGAGTTCGCCCGGAAGGCCGGGGTGCTGACGATGCCGGCCACCTACGTTCCGCTCAGCGGCGCGAGCCTGCACGAGGCGCTGCTGCGGGCCACGCTGGACGAGCGGTTCGATCCCACCCGGGCCAGCCTGGACGTCCTGAGCCGCACCGACGTGGTCGAGGCCTACTCCGAGGTCGACCTGCCGGTGGACGGCCTGCACGTCCACGAGGAGCTGGCCGGGACCGCCACGCTCACGGCCTTCCACGAGGGGCTGTGGCGGCGCAAGATCACCCGGATGGCCATCACCTGTGTCCGGGGCGTCGCCGAGCGGCTGGACGCCATCGGCGTGCCCAACCTCCGGCTGCGTCCCACCACCGCGGGGGTGCGCAGCGCGTTGCAGACCGCGGGTCTGCTGGGCGCCCACCACCGCCTGGAGGAGGCGCAGCTCGGCGTGGTGATCGTGGACGTCCCCACGCTGCGCGACTCCAGCCGCCGCTCCACGCCCCGCTACTGGCGGGACGAGCTGCGGCTGTCGCTGCACCGGCTGCTGATGCAGGAGGCGCACCGCATCAACGCCACCGCGCACCAGGTGGACGACCACACCTTCATGATCACCGCCACCCGGGGGTCGCTGGTGACGGCCACCGAGGGCTTCCGCAAGCCGCCGTTCGTGGAGCGGGCCAAGGCCGAGCTGGGGATCGCCATCGAGGTCGGCATCGGCATGGGGCGCACCACCCAGGACGCGGAGACGCACGCCAGGGCGGCGCTCAACCGCGCCCAGGCCACCCGGCAGAGCTTCGCGGTGGACCGGGAGGGCCGCTCCCTGGTGCCCGCCCAGCGGGCGCCGCAGCGCCAGACGGGCGAGCCGCTGCGGACCAAGGGCCGCGAGACCCTGACGCGGCTGGCGGAGAAGATCGCCGAGGAGGACGCGCCCCTGGTGGTCGACGCCGAGAGCGCGGGCCGGATGCTGGGGGTGACCCCGCGTACCGCCCGGCGGCTGCTGCGCGCCCTGGTGGAGGAGGGCCTGGCCTGGCCGCTGCCGCCCAACCGGACGCTACAGCCGGGGCGGCCCCGCCAGTTGTACCGCCTCATCGTGGAGAAGCTGGACAAGGACCGGGCGGACCACGGCAAGTAGCCGGGACCGGCCGGGCCCCGGCCCGCTCCGCCGGGCGGCCGGTCCTCCGGCGGACGGCGGTGCGGAGGGCGCCCCCGCCGCGCGCCCGACCGGCCCCGTTCAGTTGCGCCGCGGGTAGGCCCGGGCCACCTCCAGGAAGGCGTCGTTGTCCTCGGGCGCGCCGATGCTGACGCGGGCGCCCTCCCCGGCGAAGGGGCGGATCGCGATGCCCGCCCGCTCGCAGGCGGCCGCGAAGTCGAGGGTGTCCTCGCCGAGCCGCAGCCAGACGAAGTTGGCCTCGGTCTCGGGCACGGTCCAGCCGTCGGCGAGCAGCGCGCCGCGGACCCGCTCCCGCTCCTTGACGGTCTCCTCGACCCGCTCCAGCAGCTCCTGCTCGGCCGCCAGCGAGGCCACCGCCGCCGCTTGGGCGAGGTGGTTGACCGCGAAGGGCACCATCGTCTTGCGCACGGCCTCGGCGACGTGGGGGTGGCCGACGAGGAAGCCCACGCGCAGCGCGGCCAGCCCGTACGCCTTGGAGAAGGTGCGCAGCACGGCGACGTTGGGCCGGTCCCGGTACAGCCGCACCCCGTCGGGCACCCGCGGGTCGCGGACGTACTCGCGGTAGGCCTCGTCGAGGACCACGAGCACGTGGTCGGGCACGGCGTCCAGGAAGGCGGTCAGCTCGTCCTCGCGCACGGCCGTGCCGGTGGGGTTGTTCGGGTTGCACACGAACAGCAGGCGGGTGCGGTCGGTGACGGCGGCGGCGAGCGCCTCCAGGTCGTGGGTCTCGCCGCGCAGCGGGACCTGCACGGGCACGGCCCCCGACAGGCCGACCAGCAGCGGGTAGGCCTCGAAGGAGCGCCATGCGTAGGCCACCTCGACCCCGGGTTCGGCCACGGTCTCCAGGAGCTGCTGGAGCACGCCGACCGAGCCCGCGCCCAGCGCCACGTGGTCCTCGGGGACCTCGAAGCGGCGGGCGAGCGCGGCCGTCAGCTCGGTCGCGGCGGGGTCGGGGTAGCGGTTGAGGTCGGCCGCCGCGTCCGCGACGGCCGCGCGCACCGAGGGCAGCGGCCCGAAGGGGCTTTCGTTGGAGGAGAGCTTGGCCGACCGGCCGTCGGGGCCGACGACCCTGCGTCCGGGCCGGTAGGCCGGGATCGAGTCGAGCACCGACCGCAGGTACGAGGTTTTCCGCTCCGACACCGTGATCCTTCCTTGACACTCTGTGCAATCATCTGATTACTTCTCGGAGTCGGAGTCCGCCTCCCCGTCGGAGGACACCACCCCTTCGTCCACCGAGAAAGCCGCACGGGCGTATCCGCCGTCGGACGGGTCCGCACAACCCGCCCCGCGGCCGCCGCCCCCTTCACCGCCTCTGGGCACAACACCGCAGAGAACAGGAACCACGTTTCATGAATCTTCCCAAGAAGCTGCGCACGTCCGTCGCCGTGCCCCTGGGGGCCGCCGCACTGGCCTGGGGCCTGGTGGGCTGCGGAGGCGAGGCCTCCACCGGCCCCGCGCCCGGCTCCTCCGCCGAGGAGGAGGCGGCCCGACTGCACGAGGCCCAGTTGAGCGGCTTCCAGGGCCTGGAGCGCGTGGAGGACGAGACCCGGGCGGGCGTCTACGGCGAGCTCGACGTGGTCCAGGAGGAGATCGAGGGCCGCAGTTCGCTCACCCTGGACAAGCCGGAGTGCGCGGACGCCGCGAACCAGTGGGACCAGCTCCCCGAGGTGCAGCAGGCCCCCGCCTCGGTGGCGCTCTTCCAGGGCTCCGAGGGCGCGCTCAGCCACACCCTGCTGGAGCTGCCCGAGGAGCTGGCCGCCCAGGTCGTCGCCTTCGTGCCCCCCGAGGAGTGCACCACCTACGAGGCGACCCTGGAGGACGGCACCACCCGCACGTACACGGTGCACGAGCTCGACGTCGACACGATCGGCGACGAGTCGCGCGCCCTCGCCGTGGAGATGCAGGGCGAGGACGGGAAGAAGCTGGTGCTCTACAGCCTCCTCTACCGCCGGGGCGAGCGCCTGGGCGCGGTGTCCATGCTCGGCGGCCCCGGGGAGGAGCAGCGGGTCGTGGACTTCGCCGCCGCCGCCCTGGACTACCAGAACCAGGTCCTGGGCTGATCCGGCCGCGGCGGGTGGCGCAGCGCGCGCCCGTCCACTAGAGTCTCCCCCGTCTCGAACGCACGTTCGACTCCAGGACGGGGAGAGGGCGTGACCACGGCAGCGTCCAGGTCGGAACGCGGGGCGATCCGGTCCGGCCTGGCGGGACAGCCCTCTCCCCCGTCCCCCCGACCGGGGGGAAAGCCCCCGGTCCGTCATCCCGTTCCTCCCGCGTCGACCGCGCCGACCGCCGCGTCGGCGACCAGGGCGCGCACCTCGGGGCGGCGCCCGGACACCTCGACCGCGAACACCACGTCGACGCTCCGCTCCCCGTCGCGCCCGGGGAACCGGGCCAGCCACCAGCAGGCGTGGCGCCAGGTGTCCGCCGGTTCGGTCGAGACCAGCAGGTGCCGCCGCTCCCGCCACTCGCCGCTGGCCCGCAGCCGGCGCAGCATCCGGCCGCGCGACACCTCGCGCAGCGCGCACGGCACGGGGGAGCGCAGCCGCCGCCACGCCTCCCGGATCTCCGGGGAGAGCGCCGCGACGACGGCGGCCTCCACGGCCAGCAGCGCCCCGTGCCGGGGGGTGGCGTCGGCCAGCGCCGCCCAGCCGGAGCCGGGCAGTCCGACCGTGGCCGCCGCCGCGCCGAGGAACAGCGCGCAGCGGGTCAGGCTGCGCCAGCCGACCGGCTCGGTGCTCAGCCCGCCGAAGCAGCCGCACCCCAGCTCGGGATCGCGCCTGCGCAGCCGCAGCAGGGCGACCAGGGCGACGGCGAACAGCGCCGCGGTGGCCGCTCTGACGACTTCGCCGGCCGCCCCGGACAGAACCATCAGGCCCGCCGCCAAAACCGCCTCCAAGGCCGCGTGGAGGCGTGTGAACGGCTGCCGCAGCCGGACGGGGAGCAGGACCGCCGGCCCCTGCGCGGTGCGGTCCACGGCCTTGGCCGCGGCGCCGAGCAGCAGCACGGCGGCCAGCAGCCACACCTGGGTCTCCCGGAGCGCGTCGATCACGGCTCACCCGCGGTCAGGGTCGCGGTGCAGCACCCGGCCTCGGGCTGCCCGCCCAGCGCCACGAAGGCGGCCAGGGTCAGTTCGGCGATCCGGCCGCTGGCCTGGGAGCCGCAGGCGGCGCAGCGGTCGCAGAAGTGGCTGGCGGCCGCGCCGCAGGCCACCACGGGGAGCACCGCCGCGGTGCGGGTGCACTCGTTGGTGAGGCGGACCGTCGCCCCGAGCGACAGCAGGGGCAGCGGCGCGCACGGGGTCGCCCGGTCGCAGGCCGGGCCGCAGTCGCCGGTCCGGTCCAGGGCCGGGTAGGCCAGGCCCATGAGCGTGCCCCGGGCGTCGGCGGCGGTGTCGCGGCCGAGGACCGGGTCGTACCAGGAGGCCGTTCCCGTCACCCGCGCGGCCTGCCGGACGGTCGGGGGGCGCGGCGGCGTCTCCACGACGGGGTAGGGCGGCTGGGTGGTGGCGGGGACGAGGGCGCGGACGGCGTCGCCGTCGCGCACGCCGACCGCGTCGAACAGGTACCCCTCCTCCAGGCGGGGGTGGCGCACCCGGATCCGGCCGGAGGCCCGGTACGGGACGACCGCGGTGACCGGCGCGCGGTCGTGTCCGGCGGCGACCCGGAGGGTGTCGCCGTCCACGGCAGTGATCACCCCGGTGACCCGGGCGAGGTCGGCCCAGACCCGTTCGACGACCAGCTCCGCGCCCGGGACGCAGCGCAGCAGCACGTCCTGGCCGGGGCGCAGTTCGCGGGCGGTGCGCTCGCCGCCGTGCCAGAAGGTGGTCTGCGGGGTGACGATGAAGCGCCGGTCGCCCCCGGGGGCGGCCAGGCCGAGCATGTGCGGGCTGATGTCGGTCAGCGTGCCCCGGACGACGTGGGCGGGGGTGCGGTCCGGTTCCGGGGCCGCGTCCGGGCCGAGCAGGGCGGCGGTCAGTCGGCGACGGTCGTGCCCGTTCGCTGCCGGCTCCGCTGCCACGAGTGCTCTTCCTTCCGCTCGGGGCGGTGCGCCCCCGCACCGTTGTCCACACGCTGTGGAAATCTCCCCCCATTCTCCCCCAGCGCCGCACCCGGCCGGGCGGGGACCGTCCGCGACCTGCGCCGTCGGCGGCGGGGAGGGGTGCGCCGCGGGGCTGGCGGGCGCCGCGGGCGCGCAGGCCGGACGGCACCGGGATCCGCGGGCCGGGACACCCGCGACAATTGCCCGATTTATCAGAAGATGCCGGTGAACAGGGCAAATGATGACGTTTCCCGTGTCACAGTGGGAGCGTGGCGGTGTGACCGAGAACACGGTGCTCGGGGGTCGGTGGTCGTGTGAACAAGACGACGCGAACCACCTATGACGAGTTCTCCGAGTACGTGCGGCGCCGCGGCCCCGCACTGCGGCGCATGGCCCAGTCGCTGACCGGAAACCACGCCGACGCCGAGGACCTGCTCCAGGCCGCCCTGATCAAGACCTTCTTCGCCTGGGACCGCATCACCAGCCCGAAGGCCCGGGACGGGTACGTGCGCCGCGCGATGGTCAACACCCAGATCTCCGAGTGGCGGCGGCGCCACCTGGACGTCTACCCCACCGACGAGATCCCCGAGCAGCGGGTCGACGACCCGAGCTGGCGCACCGACCTGGCCGACACCGTCAACCGCGCGATCAACCGGCTGCCGCACCGGCAGCGGCTGGCCGTGGTCCTGCGCTACTACGAGGACATGTCCGAGGCCGAGATCGCCTCCGTCCTGGGGGTGAGCGTCGGCACGGTCAAGAGCACCGTCTCCCGCGCCGTGGCCAAGCTGCGCCGCGACGCCGACCTGGTGATCGAGCGCACGGCCCGCTGAGCGGATCGGTGAGCGGATCTGTTTTGCACCCAGGCCCCTTCCCTCTGTACCCTTGTCCCAGCCAGGAGGATTCGCCTAGTCCGGTCTATGGCGCCGCACTGCTAATGCGGTTAGGGTTCACGCCCTTCCGGGGTTCAAATCCCCGATCCTCCGCAGTGGAGAAGGGGTCCCGCGCCGACGCGCGGGACCCCTTCGCGTTGCTCGGCGGCCGCGGCGGACTCCTCCGCGCGGCCGCGCCCCTGTCCCCGGGGCGGCCGGGGAGGCCCGGAGGGCTCCCGGGACAGGATCGTCGCAGCGAGCACCCCGGGTCGGGGAGCTCCGGTCAGCCCTGGGCCGCGAGGTACTCGTCCACGATCGCCTGGGGGATGCGTCCCCGGTCGCTGACCTGCTTGCCCGCGGCCTTGGCCCAGGCGCGGATCTCGGCGCTGCGGTCCCGGTTGGAGGAGCTGCGCTGCTTGCCCCGGGGGGAGTTGCGCTTGCTGGGAGCCCGGCGTGCCGCCTCGACGAACGGCGCGAGCGCCGCACGGAGCTTCGCCGCGTTGGCACCGCTGAGGTCGATCTCGTAGGTGGAGCCGTCGATCCCGAACGAGACCGTCTCCTCGGCCTCTCCACCGTCGAGGTCGTCTATGAGAAGCACTTGAACCTTCTGCGCCATGGGGGCGGTCTCCATCCATCGGTAAGACTGTGGATAACGGACAAGCTGCCCGAAGAACCCCAACAGAATGTCAGGCGTTTCCAGAACGTGCGGCAGCCCGTACCACGATCTTTATCTTTTCTATAAGAAATCGATAGGTCAGGCGCTCTATTGCGTCCGCTGGAAATCCCGGCTCATTTCACCGACAAAGGACGGACGGGAAGGGACGCCGGAGACGCCCGTTACAAGTGAGCGTACCGCCAACGGCGGCAAAGAGCGAACTTTCCGCCTTGCCGGTAAATAGGAATACGCGGAGTGGCGCCCGGAAGCCGTTCTGCACCGCCCCGGCGCGGGGCGGCGCGCTCAGTAGAGCCCACCGGTGTACTCCTCGGCGTAGAAGCGCTCGATCTGCTCCACCGGCTCGTCCCGGCGCTCCATGGCCTTGGCGGTCTGCACGCGGGAGGGCGCCGCGTCGGGGCGCCAGGTCTCCGGACGCCACAGCGAGGACCGGAGGAACGCCTTGGCGCAGTGGTAGAAGACCTGCTCGATCTCGACGAGCAGGGCGAGGCGGGGCCGCTGTCCCCGCACCGCCATCTCGTCGAAGAACGGGGCGTCCCGCAGCACCCTGGCGCGGCCGTTGATCCGCAGCGTGTCGCCCCGGCCGGGAATCAGGTAGACCAGGCCGACGTGCGGATTCTCCAGCACGTTGCGGAAACCGTCGAGCCGCCGGTTGCCCTTGCGGTCGGGGATGGCGATCGTGGTGTCGTCGAGAACCAGGGTGAATCCGGGGGGATCCCCCTTGGGAGAGACGTCGCACCGGCCGTCGGCACCCGAGGTCGCGACGAGGCAGAAAGGGGACGCCGCAAGCCACTGCCGGTCCAGCTCGTGCAGGGCGGTGCGTTCCTTGGCCACGGCCGCCGGGGCCGGGGGGCCGATCAGCTCGGTGAGTTCCGCAGCCGAGGTGATCTCGACCAGACCGTTTTTCTCCATGGCCTTCCCGCCTTTGGTCACTAAGAGTGCCATTCTAGCAATTAATCGGTTAAGCCACCTTTTCCGTCCGGAGCCCCGCCCCGGGAACTGCTGGCCGGAGCCGGTCACGCGCCCCTCCTCCGCCCGGCGACATGCGTGTTCACCCCCCGTGTTCCGATCGTCCCGGACGGCCCCGCCCCGCCGTAGCGGATACGAAGGAACGTGTTCTTCGACACAGTAGAGGCAATATGTCCTTTGCGAACTCATTGCCCTCATACGCGAACTTTCGTCCTGATACGGGGGAGTTGGTGGAGAGGGACGGGAAGTGCGGACCACCGGCAGCCCCGTCCCGACCCGAGAAGCCCGTGAAGGGAAAGGGAAGGCAATGAACCGCACACGTTCCCGGGGCTGGATGCTCTTCGCCGCGACCCTGCTGTTCCTGACAGGGGCGATCAACGTCCTCCACGGCATCACCGCCCTGTTCGCGCCCGACTACCTGTTCGTCTCCGGAGGCCAGACGTTCTTCTTCAGCCTCACCCCGTGGGGTGTCCTGCTGGGCGTGTGGGGCCTGCTCCTGCTGGTCGCGGGCTTCGCCCTGGCCACCCGCCAGAGCTGGGCGCGTACCCTGGCCGTGGTCCTGCTCGCGATCAACGTCGTCGCGCAACTGGCCTTCTTCGCCGCCAACCCGCTGTGGACGCTGACGGTCGTCGCCATCGACCTGCTGGCCATCTACGGCCTGACCGCGGGCTGGTCGTCGGCCACCGCGGTGGAGGAGGAGCGCGGGTCCGAACACGAGGCCGAGTCCTCCTACCGGTCCGGCTACGAGGCGGGAGCGCGCGAGACCCGGGAGAGCCTGGAGAACCGGGAGTCCCACGGCGCCTCCGCCGGCAGGCACGTCCCGCAGCCGTCCCGGGGCGAGCACGCGCGCTGAGCTCTCTCAGCCCGCCACCGGGGGTTCGACCACGACACGGCGCTCCTCGGCCTTCGGGTGGAGGAAGGCCAGCAGTCGGACCCCCTCGGCGGCCACCTCGTCCTCCGCCGCCCCGAGGGGCCGGAGCGGACGGACGGCCAGGGTCGCCGTGCCCCGCCGCACCGTCGCCGTCCACAGGGCGGCGACGGTGCCGTCGACGAGCACCGTGTGCGGCGTGTTCCCGTTCCTGGGGGTGAAGGCGGCGAGGTCGACGGTGAGCACCCGGCGGCGGTCGGCGTGGGAGCGCAGCAGGTTGTCGAAGTCGTAGAGGAAGCGCACCGGCGCGGGCGTGTCGGGGTCCGGGCGCGGGGCGTCGGGCAGGTCGAACAGCTCGGCGCCGTCCTCGCCGCGGAAGACCGCCAGCCGGGGCCGCAGCCCGTCGACGACCTCCCCCAGCCCGGTCAGGCCGCACCAGACCTGCGCGTCGCGGACGGTGGCCGGGCCGAACGCGGCGAGGTAGCGCAGCACCAGGTCCTGCACCGTGCCGGAGCGGTCGAGCGGGCGGCCCAGCCAGTGCTCCGCAGAGGTGTGCACGGCGCGCCCGCTGCGCCCCCACACCCCGCGCGGCGGCAGTTGCACCAGCGGCACCAGCGCGCGCACCGTGTGCGCCAGCGCCGTCGGGTCGCGGTCGGGCCACTGCCCGGCCAGCTCCCGGCCCAGTTCGCTGAAGGTCAGCGGCCGCTCCTCCACCAGGGCCCGCCCCGCCGCGGCGACGGCGGCGAGGTCCACCCCGGCCAGGTCCCTGCCGTAGACGTTGCGGTGGCCGCGTTCGACCACCGGCTGGACCAGCGGGCGCAGCCACAGCGCGTCGCCCGCGGTCACCAGGTGGAGGGTGGAGCGCATCAGCACGGTGCGCACCAGGCTCCGGTCGGTCAGCATCCGGGAGGTGTCCTCGGGGGTGTAGTCGGCGAGGCGGCTCCACAGTCCGACGTACCAGGTGTGGGTGGTCTGCGCCTGCAACCCGGCCAGGCGCTCCAGCGCCTCGGGGACGGTGGCCGCGGCGCGGCGCAGCAGCAGTTGCCGGTCGAGGAGGGCGTGGTTGAGCGCGCGCCGGTCGAGGATGCCGGTGGTTCCCATACCGGACAGCATTCCCGAAAATGCGGCCAGTTTCCGTCCGCAAAGCGGAAGACGGAGGCGGATTCCGCGCGTTCGCGGAGCTCCGCCTCCGTCCCCACGGGACCGCCCGGGGTCAGTCGACGATGTCGACGGTCGGATCCGTCCGGATCTCGATGACGAACGGGACCTGCGGCGCCGCACCCAGCCGTACGACCGCCGCCTCCAGTTCCGCCATGGTACGGACCGTGACCCCGTCCGCGCCGTAGGCCCTCGCCACGGCCGGAAAGTCCGGCCAGCTCAGCAGCGAGGGCGTCGGGTCGGCCCCGGCCCGCTCCAGGGCCCGGTACTCCATGCCGTAGGCGCCGTCGTTGCAGACGACCACGACGAGCGGGAGTCCCGAGCGGACGGCGGTGACTAGTTCGACCATTCCCGTCATTCCTCCGCCGTCGCCGACCACGGCCACGGTCAGCCGGTCCGGTGCGGCGGCCGCCGCACCGATCGCCGTGGCGATCCCCAGCCCGATGGACGCGAAGTTCAGCGTGTGGGTGAACGCGGTGGGCTCCGGGACGTGCAGGTAGCGCCAGGGCGCGTAGACGAACCGCCCGGTGTCGGTGACCACCACGCGGTCGGCGGGCAGCAGCTCGTCGAGGCGGATCAGCGCCGTCCGCGGGTCCAGGGTGTCGGCGCCGCTGCGGTCGACGAACTCCTCCCGCGGGTCGTAGGCGGCCAGCTCGGCGGCGAGGCGTTCGCTGCGGAACCCCCCGGGCCGGTGGCCGACCGCGCGCAACTGCTCGACCATGGCGCGGGCGGTGGTCCGGGCGTCGCCCACCACCAGGACGTCGACCTGCGCCGTGCACTCCCAGCGGTGCGGGTCGACGTCGACCCGCACCACCGCCTTGTCCGCCAGCAGCGAGCCCTCGGCGGTGGTGTAGTCGTTGAGCCCGGCACCGAACGCGATCACGCAGTCCGCGGCGAGGATCGTCTCGGTCGAGACCCGGGAGCCCAGGGTTCCCGCCACTCCGAGGTCGAACGGCTCCCCGCGGAACAGGTCCTTGCTGAGCAGCGTGGTGGCCACCGGGGCCCCGATGAGCTCGGCCAGTTCCAGGAGGTCCTCCCGCGCCCCGGAGAGCGCCGCGCCGCGCCCGGCCAGCACGACCGGGCGCCGGGCCGACGCGACGACCCCCAGCGCCCGGTCGAGCGCGTCCTCGTCGGGGCCGAACGCCTGCCGCAGCGGTCCGCCGTTCCTGCGCGGCGAGGTGTCCTCCACCTCCTCGCCGTGCAGGTCGACCGGGACGTCGAGGAGCACCGGGCGCCGGGTGACCGACACCCGGTGCAGCACCTCGGCGACGTCGCGGCTGACGTCTTCGGCCCGCAGGACGCGGCGGTACTCGGCCCCCGTGAGGTCGGCGACCCCACGCAGGTCGAACCGCTGGAGGTGGTTGGGCCGGGACGCGGTGTCCCCGGTCACGACGACCAGGGCGCTGCGGGCCCGCACCGCCTCGGTCAGCGCGGTGACGACGTTGGCCACCCCGGGTCCGTGTGTGACGGAGGCGACGCCGACGCGGTTGCCCACCCGGGAGTACCCGTCGGCCATGCTCACCGCACCGCCTTCGTCCACAGCGCTCACGAACCGGCCTCCGGCGCCGACGAAGTCGACGAGGAAGCGCATGTTCGCGTCACCCATCAGTCCGAACACCGTGTCTGTCCCGAAGTCGCGCAGTGCCTTCGCGACGGCGGCGGGGACCTTCACCGCACCCTGCCCTTCCACCCCGTTCTCCTGCCCCTACTCGTCCTTGGCGCCGACGAGGGCGACGGAGTTGCCGAACACCTGCTCGCCGCGTCCCATCTCGGCGTGGACCCGGGGCAGGTCGGCGAACTGGACGACCCGGCCCAGGCAGGGGTCGATCTTGCCGGCGATCACCAGGTCGTTGTAGGCCCTGGCCTGCTCGTCGTTGGTGCCGTGGCTGCCCTGGAAGCGCTTCTGGCGGGTCCAGTGGTAGCGCAGGTCCACGACCGCGTCGAAGCCGGTGGTTCCGGCGCAGATGACCACCATGCCGCCCTGCTCGCAGACCAGGATGCTGGTGGGGACGGTGCTGGCGCCGGGGTGCTCGAAGACGATCGCCGGGTCCTGGCGGTGGCCGACGATCTCCCAGATGCGCTTGCCGAAGGCGCGCGCCTGGCTGAGCCACTCCTTCTGCGCGGCCTTGTCGTCCACGCGCGGCGGGATGCCCCAGTGGGTGAAGTCGTTGCGGTTGATGTAGCCGATGGCGCCCTTGCTCATCGCGTACTCGCCGCGCTTGTCGTCGGAGACGACCGCGATCGGCTTGGCGCCGGCCAGGGCGGCGAGCTGGCAGGCCTGGGTGCCGAGGCCGCCGGAGCCGCCCCAGACCAGGACCACGTCGCCCTCCTGGACGGTGTTGCCCTGGAAGCCGTGCAGCATCCGGTAGGCGGTGGTGCCGACCAGGGTGGGGGCGGCGGCCTCGGCCCAGGACAGGTGCGGGGCCTTGGGCAGCACCTGGTGCGCCTGGGCTCGGGCGAACTGCGCGAAGGAGCCGAAGTTGGTGTCGTAGCCCCAGATGCGGGCGGACGGCGCCATCATCGGGTCCTTGCCGCGGAGGATCCACGGGTCGTTGGCGTCCCAGTAGCCGGGGTGGATGACGACCTCGTCGCCCACGGAGACGTTGGTGACCTCCGAGCCGACGGCATAGACGATGCCGGAGGCGTCGGAGCCGCCGATGTGGAAGTCGTAGGGCTCGCCGGCGCGCTGCCGCATCGCGATGACGTCGACGGGGTAGCCGCGGGCCGCCCAGACGTTGTTGTAGTTGACGCCCGCCGCCATGACCGCGATGAGGACCTCGTCGGGGCCGATCGGCGGAACCTCGATGTCGGTCTCGATCTAGAAGGCCTGCTCCGGGTCGCCGAACCGGTCCTGGCGCACCACCAGGGCGGTCATGGTCTTCGGAATCTCTCCGAGCGGCGGCAGTTCTCCCAGCGGGACGGTCCTGTCGGTCGTGCTGACCGACTGTCGCTGCACCTCGGACATGCGTTTCCCTTCGTTTGCTGCGGTCGAAAACAGCGGGGTGGTGGAGTGCGGCCGCGGGCACGGCCGCACCTCCGCGTAGCGGGCGGGCCTCAGCCCGGTTCGGTGGCCTCGTCGGCGTGGACCAGCGCGTTGTCCAGCGCCTCCAGGGCGAAGTCGATCTCCTCTGGCTTGATCACGAGCGGCGGGGTCAGCCGGATCACGTTGTTGTTCGCCGAGAGGTAGAGACCCTGCTTCTTGGCCGCGGCGATGACGGCGTTCATCGGCGCGGCGGCCGGGCCGGCCGGGTTGAACGGCACCAGCGGCTCCCGGGTGTCGCGGTTCTTGACCAGTTCGAGCCCGTAGAACAGGCCGCGTCCGCGGATGTCGCCGATGCTCGGGTGCTTCTCCGCCAGGCGGCGCAGCCCGGCGTCGAGGCGCCGGCCCATCGCCCGGGCGTTGTCCAGGACGTTCTCCTCCTGCATGGCCTTGATGGAGGCGACGCCCGAGGCGCAGGCCAGGGGGTGTCCCGCGTAGGTGAGGCCGCCCCAGAACTTGTTGGTCATCAGCCACTCGGAGATGCGCTCGTTGACGGTCATCGCGCCGAGCGGGACGTAGCCGGAGTTGAGGCCCTTGGCGGTGATCAGGATGTCGGGGGTGACGTCCCAGTGGTTGCAGGCGAACCACTCGCCGGTGCGGCCGAAACCCGCCATCACCTCGTCGAGGATGAGCAGGATGCCGTACTTGTCGCACACCTCGCGGATGGACTTGAGGTAGCCCTCCGGCGGGTAGATGAGCCCGTTGGTGCCGGTGACGGTCTCCAGGACCACGGCGGCGACGGTCTCGGGGTTCTCGTACTGGAGGATCTCCTCCAGGTGGGGGCCGCCCGAGCAGACCGGGCAGGGGTCGGGGTGGCCCACCGGGCAGCGGTAGGTGTAGGGGTCGAACATGCGCACGACCCCGAAGTCGTTGGGCTCGGCGTACCAGCGCCGCGGGTCGCCGGTGAGGGCGATGGCGCCCGCCGTCGCACCGTGGTAGGAGCGGTAGCGGGTGATGATCTTGCGGCGTCCCGTCACGTGGCGGGCCAGCCGCACGGCGTTCTCGTTGGCCGCGGCACCGCCGGTGGTGAAGAAGGTCATCCGCAGGTCGCCGGGGGTGAGCTGGGCCATCAGCTCGGCCAGTTCGGCGCGCGAGCGCTCCGCGTAGCCGGGGCCGATGTAGCACATCCGGTCGGCCTGCTCCTTGATCGCCTCGACGATCCGGGGGTGCTGGTGGCCGAGGTTCATGTTGACGAGCTGCGACTGGAAGTCCAGGTAGCGGTTGCCCTCGTAGTCCCAGAACCAGCTTCCCTCGCCGCCCGCGATCGGCACGGCGTTGACGGTTCCCTGGGTGGACCAGGAGTGGATGACGTAGGCCCGGTCGGCCGCCCGGATCCGGTCGGCGGTCCACGCGTCCGCGGCGCTCGTGGCCGTGCTGTCGGTAATGGTCATTCTCTGCCTACTGTCCTGAGGTTTCCGCACCGAAGACCGCCAGCCGGGCGAGCGGGCGTCCGGCGTTGGCCGCGACGCAGCCCACGAGGATCTCGTCGGGCAGGGGGGCGCCGGGGACCTGGATGGTGATGGTCTGGTGGTGCGAGCGGGTCTTGGAGTCGGTCTTGTGCTTCAGCGGCACGTCGATGGGGGCTCCGGGCAGGCCGACCTTCTCGGCTGCGGGCAGCAGCTCGGTGCCTCCGGCGGCCTTGCGGAAGACGTTGCCGAAGCGCAGGTTGTGGATGAGCGCCGAGCCGTGCTCGACCTCTCCGTCGATGCCGACCAGCGCGACCTTGCCGAAGGCCTCGACCTCGTCGCCGAGAAGGTCGACACAGGGCGGTCCGACCAGTTCGCCGATCTGCTCGCCGACCGCGTCGGCCAGCGTGACCAGGTCCTCCACGTATCCGCTGCCGTAGGGGTTGGCGATGACGATGCCGACGAACGCCACCCGGTGCACCGGGTCGACCGGCCGTCCATTCTCCGACCTGGTCTCCTCCAGATGCCGGACGACCTTGCGGATCTTGATGTCCACACTCACTCCAATCGGTTCACTGAACGAACCAGCGGTCCACATAGTACATCGGTTCTCCCCGAGAGTGTCAAGAAACCCCCCTCGTTTCCGGATTTCTCATTCGAAATCCGCATGCAGGCCCCGGGAGGAAAGCTCCGGAGCCGTGGAGCTTCCCTCCCGGGATTAAGGGATTCCGTCCCCTCTGGAGACCGGGCGCGGAAACGACGGGAAAATCGCCCTCTGCCGCGTTTCCGCGCCCGGACACTTTTTTTATTCCGCGACCGTGACCTCGCTCAGGTCGATCAGTTCCGTCGGCGTGGTGTGGACTCCCTGCACCCCCGATCGGGCCGCGTAGAAATTGGACATCTGGTAGACCGGCACGACCACGACGTCGTCCTCGACGACGATCTGCTCGATCTGCTGGATCACCTGGTTGCGCTGCGCGCTGCCCACCTCCAGCTCGCGCAGCCGGTCAAGCAGCTCGTCGACCTCCTCGTTGTCGTACTGGGACATGTTGTTGAGCTCTTCGGAGTGGAACACCCGGCGCAGCATCTCGGCGGGGTCGCCGGAGCTGAGGCCCCAGCCCAGCCAGTAGAGCTGGGTCTCGTGGTCGAGCAGGGACTGGAACCACGTCCCCGGCTCCTGGACGTTCAGCCGGACCGTGACCCCGATCTCGGCGAGCTGGTCCTGGATGACCTCGGCGATCTCCTGGTCCTTGAGGTAGCGCTCGGTCGGCAGGACGAGCTCCAGCTCCAGGTCCTCGACCCCGGCCTCCTCGAGCAGTCGGCGCGCCTTGTCCGGGTCGTGGCCCAGGCCGACCGGGTCGTTGCCGGAGACGTACTCCGGCGGGGTCAGGCTGGTGGTGGCGGGACGGCCCACGCCCTCCAGGACGTTCTCGACGATCGCCTCGCTGTCGATGGCGTACGCGATGGCCCTGCGGACCTCGACGTCGGGGATCTCCTCGAGGTTGAAGCCGAGGAAGACCGAGCGGGCCTTCGGCTCGATGATCGAGTACAGCTCCTCGGACGCCTCGATGCTGGCCAGCTCGGAGGGCGGCGGGTTCTCGATGACGTCGACCTCGCCCGACTGCAAGGCGCTGTAGCGGGTGCCCGCCTCGGGGATGGGCACGAACGTGACCCGCTTCAGCGCGGCCGGGGCGCCCCAGTAGTCCTCGTTCCGCTCGAACACCATCGAGGTGTTGGGCTCCCACTCCACGAACGTGTAGGGGCCGGTGCCGACCGCCTCGAACTGGATGTCCTCGCCCTTGGTCTCCAGCGCCCGGGGGCTGATGATCCCCGCGACCGGGACGGTGAGGTTGTTGAGGATGCTCGAGTTGGGCTCGGACAGCACGATGCGCGCGGTGTACTCGTCCGGCGTCTCGACCTTCTCGATCATGCCGAGGAAGGTGCTGGCCTGGCCCTGCTCGGCGGCCCGCTCCAGACTGATCCGCACCGCCTCGGAGTTGAAGGGGGTGCCGTCGTGGAACGTGACTCCCTCGCGGAGCTGGAACTCCCACTCGGTGTCCGACACCTGCTCCCAGGAGGTCGCCAGCGCCGGCTGGACCTCTCCGTCGGAGGAGAGCGAGACCAGCCCCTCGTAGACGAGGCTCGTCCGCACGAAGTCACCGGCCAGCACGAAGTTCGGCGGGTCCAGGCTCTGCGCGTCCGAGACCATGCCGATCGTGAGCTCGGCGTTCTCGCTGTCCTGCACGGTCGGTTCGCCGTTCGAGGAAATTCCGCAGCCGACCAGCAGCACGGAGGCGGTGAACACCACCGCCGCCAGCCGGCAGACCTTTCCCGTTCGTCGCACTGTAATCTTCTCCTTCGGGGTCGGGGGCTCTCGTCGAGCCCCGAAAAGAATCGTTTTCCCCCGTGTGCGCCGCTCCGCCGGAGCAGCGCGGACCAATAGGAGACAGATCCGGCCATCGGAATCGTCCGCGTCGCCTCCGTCCTCCTGCTTCCGGGCGCAGCCGCAACGGACTGCCCACCCGAATGAGGACGGACCGACGACCGCCTATCCGACGAGCGTTCTCTGGTCCCGAAAACCCCGTGTCGAAATGGTTCTCCTGTGGTTTCCTGAGCGCGTTCTGCACTGGCCTCCCCCAGGCCCGGCCTCACCCTCCCTCGTTCATGAACCACTGGTTCACTCAAGGTGAACCACTGGTTCGCCTGCGGTGTGCACCCGTGCCGGACGTCCTCTCCCCACCTCTCGGCGTGGAAGGGGTCCGGCACGGGCGGGTCTCGGCCGCCGTCAGCCGGTCACGCCAGCTTGACGACGGTGCTCTTGCCCTCGGTGTAGTGCCGCATGACCTCGTAGCCCATCTCGCGGCCCCAGCCGGACTGCTTGAACCCGCCGAAGGGCAGGGCCGTGTCGAAGACGCCGTAGCAGTTGACCCACACCACGCCCGCGCGCAGCGCCCGGCTCATCCGGTGCGCGCGCGAGACGTCGCGGGTCCAGACCCCGGCGGCCAGGCCGTAGGGCGAGTCGTTGGCGGCCTCCACCACCTCGTCGACCTCGCGGAACGGGGCGGCCACCACGACCGGGCCGAAGATCTCCTCGCGGACGATCCGCATCTCGGGGGTCACGTCGGTGAAGACGGTGGGCTGTAGGTAGAAGCCCTTGTCCCCGACCCGCCGACCGCCGCTGGCCACGGTCGCGCCCTGCTCGACGCCGGACTCCAGGTAGCCGACGACGCGCTTCAGGTGCTCCTCGCTGACCAGCGGTCCGACCTCGGTCTCCGGGTCGAAGCCGTCGCCGATCCGCATCGCCGAGCCGATCTCCGACACGCGCGCGACCACCTCGTCGAAGACCGACTCCTCGACGTAGAGCCGGGAACCGGCCACGCACTGCTCCCCCATGTTGGAGAAGATCGCGGCGGCGGCGCCCGTCGCGGCGGCGTCGATGTCGGCGTCGGCGAAGATGATGTTGGGGCTCTTGCCGCCCAGCTCCAGGGTGACGCGCTTGAAGTTGCCCAGCGAGGCCGAGGCGATCGCCCGGCCGGTCTGGGTGGAGCCGGTGAACGACACCTTGTCCACGTCGGGGTGGGCCGACAGCGCCGCGCCCGCCGTGGGGCCGTAGCCCGGCAGCACGTTGAATACGCCCTCGGGCACCCCGGCCTCGATCGCCAGTTGCGCCAGCCGCAGCGCGGTCAGCGGCGTGGCCTCGGCCGGCTTGAGCACGCAGGTGTTGCCCGCCGCCAGCGCGGGGCCGGCCTTCCAGGCGGCGTTGGACAGCGGGTAGTTCCAGGGCACGATGAGCGCGCAGACGCCCAGGGGCTCGCGCTCGGTGTAGGCGTGGTACTCACCGGGAGTGGACAGCGAGATCGTCTCCCCGGTGATCTTGGTGGCCCAGCCGGAGAAGTACTGGAACGCCTTGACGGAACCGCCCACGTCGATCCGCATCGACTGGGCGTAGGGCTTGCCGTTCTCCAGCGTGGTGAGCCGGGCCAGCTCCTCGGCGTCGCGCTCGATGAGCTCGGCGAGGCGCCACAGGATGCGGGCGCGCTCGTTCGGCTTCATCCGCGGCCAGGGACCCGAGTCGAACGCCTTGCGGGCCGCCGCCACCGCGCGGTCGACGTCGGCTTCGCGCGCCTCGGCCACCGAGACGAAGACGTCGCCGGTCGCCGGGTTGACCACGGGGATCTCGCCGCCGTCCACGGCGTCGGTCCACTTGCCGTCGATGAACAGCCGGGTGTGCTCGATCGGCTTGCGCTGCTGGATCTCACTGTTGGTTTCGGCCATCACGGTCCTTCGTGCAGGGGTGGTACGGACGGGGCGGGCGTCAGTGCTCGTGCAGGATGACGCCGCGGATGTTCACCCCGGCGTGCAGGTCGTCGTAGGCCTCGTTGATCTGGTCGAGGCTGTAGGTGCGGGTCACCAGCTCGTCCAGCTTGAGGCGGCCCGCCGAGTACATCCGCAGCAGGCGCGGCACGTCCGCCACCGGGTTGCAGTTGCCGAGGAGGGAGCCGGTCATCGTCTTGGTGAGGTTGGAGAACGACCGGGGGTTCACCGCGATGTGCTTGTCGGTGGAGCCCAGGGAGGCCACGACGCAGGTCCCGTCCTTGCCGGTGAGGTCGAAGGCCTGGCCGATGATGTCGCCGTTCACCCGGCCCACGGTGATGACGGAGACGTCCGCACCCCTGCCGTCGGTCAGCTCGGCGATGCGCTCGCCTGCCTCCTCCAGGGAGGAGAAGACGTCGGTGGCGCCGAACGTGGGCGCCTGGCTGCGGGCGAACTCGGAGAGGTCGACCACGACGACGTGGTCGGCTCCGGCGTGGCGGGCCCCCTGGACCGCGTTCATGCCGACGCCGCCCGCGCCGAGGACCAGCACGGTGTCGCCCGGACGCACGTTCCCGGCGTTGACCGCGGCACCCCAGCCGGTGAGGACGCCGCAGGACACCAGGCAGGCGGCGACGAAGTCGGTGCCCTCGGGGACGACGGCGAGCTGGGTCTCGTGGCACACCAGGTAGTTGGCGAAGGTGCCGAGCCGACTGGTGGCGGTGACCTCGCGGCCGTCCTCCAGGAAGAACCGGGCGCTGCCGTCGGCGGCGAGCCCGCTGCGCGTGGCGGCGGCGCTGTCGCAGAGGTAGGAGCGTCCGGTGGCGCAGTAGCGGCAGGTGCCGCACACCGGGACGAAGAGCGTGGCGACCCGGTCGCCGGGGCGGACCCGGGTGACCCCGGGGCCGACCTGCTCCACGATGCCCGCGCCCTCGTGCCCTCCGACCTGGGGGAACTGGGCTCCGATGTCACCGCGGACGACGTGGTCGTCGGAGTGACACAGCCCCGTGGCCATGACCTTGACGAGCACTTCCCCCTCGGCGGGCTCACCCACTCGGAGGTCTTCGACGCGCCACTTCTCGCCGACTCCGTGGATGACCGCTCCCCGCGCTCTGACCATCACATCCTCCACAAAATCTGAACCATTGGTTCATCGATAAGGCGTCTCGGCCCGTGCCCTCCTCGCCACGGACCGAGACGCGGTCTTTCCCCGTGGAAAAGCGGTGGGTGGCTCCCCCCGACATCACGGCCCCGGCCGGCCACTCATCCGGGACCGCGGACGCAACCGGACTGCCCCGCCCAGAGGCGTCGGCATCCGCCACCCACCGCGGCCTGTGTTCCTCCGGCGGGGATCAGGTGAAGACGATCGTGCGCCGACCGTTGAGCAGGACGCGCCGCTGCACGTGCCACAGCACGGCCCGGGCCAGGGTCCGCGACTCGATGTCGCGGCCCAGGGTCACCATGTCGGCCACCGACGCCGAGTGGTCGACCCGGATGACGTCCTGCTCGATGATCGGACCCTCGTCGAGGTCCGAGGTCACGTAGTGCGCGGTCGCGCCGATCAGCTTGACCCCCCGCTCGTGCGCGCGGCCGTAGGGGTTGGCCCCCTTGAAGCCCGGCAGGAAGGAGTGGTGAATGTTGATCGCCCGGCCGTCCAGGTGCTTGCACAGGTCCTCGGAGAGGATCTGCATGTAGCGGGCGAGGACGACGAGGTCGATCCGGTGCTCCTTGACCAGGGCGAGCAACTGCCGCTCGGCCTCGGGCTTGGTCTCCTTCGTCACCGGGATGTGGTGGAAGGGGATGCCGTGCGCCTCCGCGAGCGGGGCCAGGTCCGGGTGGTTGGAGACGATCACCGGGATGTCGACCGGCAGTTGTCCGGAGCGCCACCGGTACAGCAGGTCGTGGAGGCAGTGGTCGTACTTGGACACCATGATGAGCAGCCGCGGCCGGACGGCGAGGTCCGTGAGCTCGAAGCTCATCTGGAACTCCTCGGCGACCTGGTTGAACTCCTCGCGGAGCGCGGCCACCGGCGGCGTGTCCGGACCGGTGCCCAGGTGGACCCGCATGAAGAACAGTCCGGAGTCGGTGTCGCCGAACTGGTGGCTCTCCCGGATGTCGCAGCCGCGGCGGTAGAAGAAGTCCGCGACGGCACGGACGATGCCCGGGCGGTCCTGGCACGACAGCGTGATGACGACGGAGTTGCTGGTTTCCACTGACTTCTTCCTCTCCGGTTACGCCTTCATCCGTGCACCGGTCGGGTCGAACGGAGCGCGCAGGCTCACCTGCGCCTCGACCAGCTCGCCGGCCACGTCGAGCTGGTAGGAGCCGCCGGTGATGTAGTCCTTGTCGACCACGTGGTCCCGCTCGATGCAGGCCAGGCCGACGCCCTTGCCGAGGGTCGGCCCGAAGGCCCCGGAGCTGACGAAGCCGACCGGCTCTCCGTTGCGGAGCAGCAGCTCGCCGCCCCACAGAGCCACGTCGGGGTTGTCCACGGTCACGGACACGATGCGGTTCACGACCCCGTTCTGCCTCTGCTTCTCGACCACCTCGCGTCCGCGGAACGCGATGTCGGTGCCGAGCTTGCAGGTGAACGTCATCCCCGCCTCGACCGGGGTGCGGTCGGGGGTGAGCTCGCGGCCCCAGGCGCGGTAGCCCTTCTCCAGGCGCATGCCCTCCACCGCGTAGTGGCCCACCAGGGTGAGGCCCAGCTCCTCGCCCGCGTCGGTGAGGTACTCGTAGGCGGTCACCGCGTACTCGGTGGGGATGTAGAGCTCCCAGCCCAGCTCGCCGATGTAGCTGACCCGGGTGGCCCGGCAGGGGACCGGACCCAGCTCGATCTCCTGGCTGGTGTAGAAGGGGAAGTTCGCGTTGGTCAGGTCCGTCTTGGTCAGCCTGCCGAGCAGGTCCCGCGAGTTGGGGCCCATCACGCCGAGCACGGCGTAGGCGGAGGTGACGTCGACGATCTCGACCCGGCGGCCCGCCAGCCCGGTGCTGAGCAGGTGGTGGTCGCGGGTGGCCTGCGCGCTGCCGGTCACCAGCAGGTACTCGTTGGGGGCGGTGCGGGTGACGGTGACGTCGGACTCGTATCCGCCGCGGTCGTTGAGGATGCCGGTGTAGACGGTGGTCCCCGGCTGGACGGCCATGTCGGCGGTGCACAGGTACTGCAACGCCTCCTCGGCCTCCTCGCCGCGGATGAGGAACTTCGCGAAGGCCGTCTGGTCGAGCAGGGCGACCTTGCTGCGGGCCGCCTGGGCCTCGGCGTTGACGTAGGGCCGCCAGTTCTGGTGGCCGAAGGAGTACTCCACCTCCTTGGCCACGCCCTCGGGCGCGTACCAGTTGGGGCGCTCCCAGCCCATCCGGCTGCCCATGACCGCGCCCCTGGCCTCCAGGAGGTGGTGCACGGGCGAGCGGCGCAGCGGGCGTCCGGTCTCGGCCTCGTGGTTGGGCCACGGGATCGCGTAGTGGCGGCCCAGGGTCTCCTTGGTCCGCTCGCGCAGCCACATCTCGTTGCTGTGGAACTTCGCGAAGCGACGGATGTCGACCGGCCACAGGTCGCGGGTGGGCTCGCCCTCGATGATCCACTCGGCCATGGCCAGGCCGGCGCCGCCCGCGGAGGCGATGCCGGTGGAGTTGAAGCCCGCCAGCACGTACATGTTGGGGACCTCGGGGGTCTGGCCCATGATGAAGTGGTTGTCGGGGGTGAAGCTCTCCGGACCGTTGTAGAACTTCCGGATTCCCGTGGTCTCCAGCTTGGGCACGCGGATGATCGCGTTGTCCATGAGGATGGAGAACTGCTCCCAGTCCTCGTCGAGGAGCTGGAAGACGAACGGGTCGGGGATGTCGTAGGGGCCGACCCACGGCTTGGCGTCCGGCTCGAAGCCGCCCACCACCAGGCTGCCGACCTCCTCCTTGAAGTAGACGTAGCCGTCCTGGTCGCGGAGGACGGGGAGGTCGGGGGTGACGCCCTCGATCTGGTCGGTGACGACGTAGAAGTGCTCGACCGAGTGCAGCGGGACGGTGGTCCCGGCCATCGCGCCCACCTGCGCGGCCCACTGGCCGGCACAGTTGACGACGATCTCGCACTCGATGGTGCCCGCCTCGGTGCGCACACCGGTGATCCGGCCGTCGACCACGTCGATGCCGATGACCTTGGTCTTCTCCAGCACCTTGGCGCCGCGGCTGCGGGCGCCGCGGGCGAACGCCTGGGTCAGGTCGGTGGGGTTGGCCTTGCCGTCTCCGGGCAGCCAGACCGCGCCGACGATGTCGTCCACCCGCATCAGCGGCCACTTCTCGGCGGCCTCGGCGGGGGTGATCACGTGGGCCTCGACCCCGAAGGCCTGGGCGGTCGCCGCGGTGCGGCGCAGCGACGCCATCCGCTCGGGGGTGCGGGCGACCGACATGCTCCCCGACTGCTTCCACCCGGTGCCGTAGCCGGTCTCCTCCTCCAGCGTGGCGTAGAGCTCGGTGGAGTACTTGATCAGCTCGGTTATCGCGCTCGTGGCACGCAACTGGCCGATGAGTCCGGCAGCGTGCCAGGTGGTGCCGCCCGACAGACTGCCCTGCTCCAGCAGGACCACGTCAGTCAGGCCGAGCTTGGTGAGGTGGTAGGCGACGCTGGTACCGACGATGCCGCCACCGATGATGACGACCCTGCTGCGCGTTGGCTGTGCTGTGTTCATGACTTCCCAGGAGAGCAGCGGTTCGTTTAATGAATCTTCGGTTCATTAAACGAACCGAAGGGTGTCCTGTCAATGTTCTGCAATGGCTACCTAAAGTGAGCCCCAACTCCTCCGTCCGGCTCCCACCTGCCGGGCAGGCCCCACGGACCCCCGTGCGAGCAGGGACGATGCCCCGGCGACGCTGCCGGGGGCGGTTGGGGCGGCGGGTCGCCCCGGAGCGGGGCGGCTCAGGCAGTGACCGTCGCAACAGCCTCTCTGCTCAGGGGGAAGTGGCAGGCGGACCAGTGCTTCGTGGCGTCCTGCGTGACCAGCACGGGCTGCTTCTCGGCACAGGTGCGCGGCACCCTGCGTCCGTCCTCCAGCACGGTGACCTCGCTGTCCCCGAGCTTCTGGGCGACCAGCTCGGCCTGGAAACAGCGCCGGTGGAAGGCGCAGCCGGGCGGCGGGGAGGCGGGGTTCGGCGGGTCGCCGAGCAGTTGGATCCGCTCCCGGGTGCGCTCCACGTCCGGGTCGGGCACGGGGGCCGCGGACAGCAGCGACGCGGTGTAGGGGTGCCGGGGGGCGGTGTAGAGCTCCTCCTTGGGCGCCATCTCGACGACCCGTCCGAGGTACATCACCATGACCCGGTCGCTCACGTGCCGCACGACGGAGAGGTCGTGCGAGATCAGGATGTAGCTGAGCCGGTACTCGTCCCGCAGCTCCTGGAGCAGTTTGAGGACCTGCGCCTGGATCGAGACGTCCAGCGCGGACACCGGCTCGTCCAGGAGGAGCACCTTCGGGGTGACCGACAGCGCCCGGGCGATGCCGATGCGCTGGCGCTGGCCGCCCGAGAACTGGTGCGGGAAGAGCCGCGCCTGGGCGCGTTGCAGGCCCATCCGCTCCAGCGTCTCGTGGACGATCCGCAGCTTCTCGTCGCTGGAGAGCTTGGAGTTGGTGAGGGGTTCGGCCACGCTGGCCGCCACGCGCTGGCGCGGGTCCAGCGAGGCGTACGGGTCCTGGAAGACCACCTGGACGCGCTGGCGGAACTCGCGGAGCTGCCGCTTGCTCAGCCTGGTGACGTCCTTGCCCTCGACGATCACGCGGCCGCTGGTCGGCTCGATCAGCCGCAGGATCAGCCGGCTCAGCGTGGTCTTGCCGCACCCCGACTCGCCCACGAGCCCGAGGGTCTCGCCGGGCGCGAGGTCGAAGGACACGTCGCTGACCGCCTTGACCGCGGTGGTGGGGCGGCCGAGCCGCTTCTTCACGAAGTGCTTGGTCAGGTTCTCGACCCGCAGCACGGCCTCGTCCCCGGCGATGTAGGGGGCTGCGGTCGTCGGTTCCACGGTCTCCGCGACCATCACTTGCTCACCTTCTGCAGGGCCATCTCCTCAGCGTGATGGCAGGCGGTCAGTTGGCTCTCGGGGCTCAGGGAGCGCAGCAGGGGGATGTCCCGGGAACACTCGGGACGCCCGTTGGCCCGGTGGCAGCGGGGATGGAAGCTGCACCCGCTGGGCACAGCGAGCAGGTTCGGAGGCTGCCCGGGGATCGGCGACAGTTCGCCGACGTCGGCGTCGGGCCGCGGGCTGGACCGCAGCAGCGCCTCGGTGTACGGGTGGACCGTGTTCTTCAGCACCTGGCGTGCCTCGCCGTGCTCGACGACGCGTCCGCCGTACATCACGGCGACCTCTTCGGCGTAGCGCGCCACGACACCGAGGTCGTGGGTGATGATCACCAGGGACATGCCCAGCTCCCGGCGGAGCCCGTCCAGCAGTTCCATGATCTGGGCCTGGACGGTGACGTCGAGGGCGGTGGTGGGCTCGTCGGCGACGAGGACCTGCGGGCGCAGCGCGACGCCCATGGCGATCATCACGCGCTGGCGCATGCCTCCGGAGAGCTGGTGCGGGTAGTAGTCGGCGCGCTCGCGCGGGTTGGGGATGCCGACCAGCCCGAGGGTCTCGATCGCCTTCTCCTTGGCCTTGGCCCGGGACACCCCCTCGTGGTGGCGCACCACGTCGGCGATCTGCTGGCCGACGGTGAACGAGGGGTTCAGACCGGCCAGGGCGTCCTGGAAGATGATCCCGATCGCCTTGCCGCGCAACTGGCGCGCGGCCTTCTTGTCTGTGGGATCGATCTCTCTGTCCTGGTACCGCACGGTTCCCGACTCGATGGTCCCTCCCGCCGGCAGCAGGCCGAGCACCGACATGAAGGTCATGCTCTTGCCCGAGCCGGACTCGCCGACCACCGCGAGGGTACGTCCCCGGCGGCACTGCAGGGAGACGTCGTTGACGGGATGGACCACACCGCGGGGGGTTTCGATCCGGGTCCGGAGACGCTCGATGTCGAGGACGACGTCGCTGCGGTCACTGTTGACCGTCATAGGAACTCCTCATACTTGTCCCCCTACTGCCAACGATCCGGTTCATCTGGTAAACCATTGGATCAAATAGTGCACCCATGCTACTGACGCAAGGGGCCAAGTCGCCAGCTTGTGGCAAGAATTCATCTCAAAATCCCCCAAGGCAGGCAAAACACCGTCGCCGCAGCTCGGGGCTGACATCCCACAAGACGACCGAACGGTAACCACCATGTCTTCTGCTGCCTTCCGCAACCTGCGACCCCTGCTGCGACCGCGCTCCATCGCGGTCGTGGGCGCCTCCCAGCGGCGCAACCGCGGCACCCGGATCATCGAGAACTTGCAGCGGTTCGGCTTCAAGGGGGAGATCCACGTGGTCAACCCCAAGTACGACGAGGTGCTCGGCTTCCCGTGCGTCCCGTCCGTCAACGACCTGCCTGACGGGGTGGACCTGATCGTCGCCGCGGTCGGCGCCGACGCCGCGCTCGCCGCGGTCCGCGACGCGGGCGCCCGCGGCATCGGCGCCGCCGTGCTCATCGGCAGCGGCTTCGGCGAGGGCACCGCGGGCAAGGAGCGGGCCGCCGAGCTGCGCCGCGTCCTCGACCGGTACGGCATGGTCGCCTGCGGCCCCAACTGCTACGGCACCGCGGACTTCGTCAGCGGCGCGACCGCGTTCTCCGGCCGGATCGTCGACCCGCTGCCGTTGGGCAATGTGGCACTGGTCATGCAGTCCGGTGCGCTCTCTCACGCCGTCACCGACCCCGCGATGGGCCGCGGCTTCGGCCTGTCCGCGCTGATCACGACCGGAAACGAGCTGTCGACCACCGTCTCCGACTACGTCGCCTGGTACGCCCAGGACGAGACCACCCAGGTGATCGGCGTCTTCCTGGAGGGGCTGCGCGACGCCGACAAGTTCGCCGAGGCGTGCCGCCTGGCCCGGGCCAACGGCAAGGCGGTCGTCGTGGTCTCCGGCGGACGCTCCTCCCTCGGCCGCCAGGCCGCCATGGCGCACACCGGGGCGATCTCCGGCTCCGCCGCCGCGCTCGACGGCCTGCTCGCCTCGGTCGGCGCCATCCGCGTCAACGACCTCGACGAGTTCCGCGAGACGCTGCTGCTCTTCTCCCACCTGCGCCGCACGAAGCCGCATGCCGAGGAGGTCGCCGTGCTCTCCATCTCGGGCGGCGCGAGCGGCCTGGTGGCCGACGCCGCGGAGGCCACCGGGCTGCCGATGACCTCCCTGGAGCCCGCCGCCGTCGAGCAGTTGACCGAGATCCTCCCCGACTTCAGCATGGTCAACAACCCCCTCGACGTCACGGGCTCCGCCGTCGAGGACCCCACGATCCTGCTCCGCTCCCTGCGCGTGGTCGCCGCCCAGCCCCGCGTGGGCGTGGTCGTGTTCGCCATGAACGTCGGCCTCAGCGGCCCCGGGCAGGAGGAGATCTACCGCACCCAGGCGGAGCTCCTCGCCGAGGTCGCGGCCGAGACCGACACCCCGATCGTGCTGCTCACCATGGCCGCCGGCCCCCTCGACCCGGTCGTCCACGCCACCACGGAGAAGGCGGGCGTCGCCGTCGTCATGGGGCTGCGCTCGGGCGTGCAGGCCCTCAAGGCGTGGCTGGACTGGCCGAAGTTCACCCTCGAGCAGCGCCCCGAGATCGCGAAGGTCGAGCAGTGGCCCTCGCCGCACCCCGTCGCCTCCGGCACCGACGCGTTGCAGACGCTGGCCGACTCCGGCGTCCCGGTGGCCCCCTTCGGCCTCGCCGCCACCGCCGAGGAGGTGGCCGAGGTGGTCGCGCGGATCGGGACCCCGGTGGTGCTCAAAATCGAGTCTCCCGACATCGCGCACAAGACCGAGGTCGGCGGCGTCCGGCTCGGCCTCGCCTCCCCGGAGGAGGCCCAGGCCGCGGCGCGGACGATGCTCGACTCGGTCCGCACGCACGCGCCCGAGGCCCGCATCAACGGCTTCCTGGTGCAGAAGATGGTCGACGGGGACCGGTTCGAGTGCCTGATGGGCGTCGTGGCCGACCCGCAGGTGGGGCTCGTGCTGTCGGTCGCGCCCGGCGGCGTCCTCGCCGAGCTGATGGGTCCGGCGGCCTCGCGGCCGGTGCCGCTGAGCGCGCGGGACGCCAAGGAGCTCATCGACTCGGGCGTCCTCGGCACCCTGCTGGCGGGCTACCGGGGCGCACCGGTCTACGACCGCGCGGCCCTGGTGCAGACGCTGGTGCGCTTCTCCGAGATGGCGGCCTCGCTGCCCGGCCTGGCGGCGGCCGAGGTCAACCCGCTGCTGGTGCTCCCCGAGGGACAGGGGGTCGTCGCGGTGGACTGCCTGCTGATCAACGACCAGGCCGCGCCCGAGGAGCACTGACCCGGGCGGCTGCCGCCGTAGTCGCGGGGAAAAGAGCGGAGAGTGCCCGTCGCGCCGCGGCGGGCGCCCTCCGCTCTGCGTCTCCCGTGCCCCCCGCAGCGCGGGCGGCGGACGGCGCGCCCGCGGCCGGGCACCGCACCCGGCCGCGCCCGGGCACCGCGGACAGCGAAAAGCGCCGCACGGACGGGGAGCCGTCGTGCGGCGCGGAGTCCACCGCGGTCCGGACCGGCAGGAGGAGGGGGACGCTGCCGGGCGGACGCGTCAGCCCTGCGGGAAGCCGTTCTGGAACTGTAGGTCGGTCACGCTGAGCAGGTTGCTGAGCCGGTGGGCCGACTCCAGCAGGATGTGCACCTTCTCCTCGACCCACTCCTCGGTGAGCCGGAAGGTCGGGCCGCCGATCCACACGGCGTAGGGGTACTTGTCGCGCACGCGGACCACGGTCGCCACGGACGCGGCGCCCGGTTCGAGCTCGTCGGTGGTGTAGGCGTAGCCGCGTTCCCGGATCTCGTCGAGCCGTTTGAGGAAGTCCTCGAAGCTGCCGGTGTGCTCCGGCGCGTTCTTCTCGTACTCCTCCGCGTACTGGTCGATGACCTCCTGCCGGTCCATGGCCGCCAGCAGCACCTTGCCCGTGGAGGTGGCCCACACCGGCTGGGTCCGCGGCACCGGTTTGGGCGTCTGCCCGATGAGACGCGGACCGGAGACCTGGGCCACCACCATCACGTTGGGCGGCAGCAGCACGTCGAAACCGCAGGTCTCCTTGGTGCTCGCGGCCATCTCGCTGAGCACCCCGCGCATGTGGCTGTAGGCGCCGTCGCTGTCCAGCAGGCCGCCGACGATCGACAACAGTCCCAGCGACACCCGGTAGCGCCGGGTGTCCGGGTCGAGCGTCAGCCAGCTCTCCCGTTCCAGGACGTTGAGGACGCGGTAACACGTGGCTTTCGGAATGCCCGACTCCCGGGCCACCTCGCTGAGCCCAATCCCTTCAGGATGCGCCGCGACGGCACGCAGCACCCAGATGGTGCGACGTACCAGACCCGACTCACTCGCCGCCATTCTTCCTCCGAAGAGATCCGTCAATCGGCTGAACTCCGGCGGGAAACCCTGAGTGGTGCCCGGGGTTCTTGGGCTGCCCGAAAAGGGAGTTCCTATCGGCAATATGGGACTGGTCCACCGTGCTGCGGTGCGCTGCCGTGTTTCCGGAGAGATCCCGCCTTGTTCACCGGAGACGAGGCGAAATTCTCTCACCAGCGAAGACTCTCTGCCAGGAGAGCAACCCCCCGGGGGGAGAGCTGTGGCCGCCGACGGCATTTTCCTTCCCCCGAGACGAGCACCGGATCGTCACGCGGGATACGAGCATCACAGAAGGGAGGTCCAGTTAGACAAACGTTTACATCGTAACATTAGCGGGAGGCCAACGAGCTGACGATGGCCTCCCGCCTTTGCACGCATTCCCTCCGACAGTACTCGGAGGCGTGTTCACCAGCGCAGACAGCCGGTCGCATTACCCCGGAACCGGGGCTGCTATTCGGTGCCGCGGCCTCACCGCATGGTGGGGTCGAAAGTGTCGCGGAAGCCGTCGCCCACCAGGTTGAGCGCCAATACCGTCACCAGGATGACCAGGCCCGGGAAGATGCAGATGTGCGGCGCCGAGGTGACGTACTCGCGTCCCGCGGCGAGCATGGCCCCCCATTCCGGGCTGGGCGGCTGCGCCCCCAGGCCCAGGAAGCTCAGCGACGACACGCCCACGATGGCCAGCGCCAGCCCGACCGTGGTGATGACCGTGATCGGCGCGACGACGTTGGGCAGCACGTGCCGGATCGCGATGAGGAAGCCGTGGACCCCCGAGGCGCGTGCCGCCTCGATGTACTCCTTGCCCACGATCTCCAGCGCCGCGCCGCGCACGACCCGGGCGTACTGCGGGATGTAGGTGATGCCGATGGCGATGGCCGCGTTGCGCAGGCTCGGCCCGGCGACCGCCACGATGAGGATCGCGAGCAGGAAGTAGGGGAAGGCCAGGATGATGTCCATGGCCCGCATGAACAGGCTGTCCACGACCTTGCCCTGGTAGGCGGAGAGGATGCCGATGACGGTGCCCACGACGCCGCTCAGCAGGATCGCCCCGGCCGCGGCCAGCAGGGTGGCGCGCGCCCCGTACATGAGCCGGCTGAGGATGTCGCGGCCGAACTCGTCGCGGCCGAACCAGGCGTCCGCGCTCGGCCCCTCCCGGCGCAGCTCCAGGTGCTGCGCGGTGGGATCGTGCGGGGCGATCCACGGAGCGAAGAGCGCGATCAGGACGATCACGGCGAGAATGATCAGACCGGCGAGCGCCGCGCGGTTGCGGGTGAACGCGCTCCACATCTCCGCCCAGGCACTGCGGTCCCGGAACGTGGTCTCCTGCTGTGGAGCGGCGGCTGTTGCTGCACTCATGTCTGGCTAGGCTCCTCGCTGCCGGGGGTCGACCCACTGGTAGAGGATGTCGACGACAAGGTTGATGACGACGAAGACGATGGTTCCGAACAGGACGACCCCGCGGACCACCGGGTAGTCGCGCCCCTCGATGGCGGTGACCATGAGGCGTCCCATGCCGGGGATGCCGAACACCGTCTCCGTGAGGACCGCGCCGCCGATGAGGCCGCCGAATTGCAGGCCGATCACCGTGATCACCGGAATGAGCGCGTTCTTCAGAGCGTACTTCATGACCACCGTGCGCTCCGGAATGCCCGCGGCCCGGGCGGTGCGCACGTAGTCGCTGCTCATGACCTCCAGCATGCTGGAGCGGGTCAGTCGCGCGATGACCGCGAGCGGGTAGGTGCTCAGCGCGATCGCGGGGAGCACCAGGTGGTTGTAGGTTCCCCAGCCGAAGGAGGGGAAGATCGGCCACTTCACCGAGAAGCCGATGATCAGCAGGATCGCCAGCCAGAACACCGGCAGCGACACCAGGGCCAGGACCCCGACGCGGGTGATGTTGTCGATCAGCGAGTACTGCTTGACCGCGGAGACGATGCCCACTGTGACGCCGACCAGCACGGCCAGGACCATGGCGGTCGTCGCGAGGGTGACGCTCGCACCCGAGGTGCGCGCCAGCTCGTCGATGACCGCGCGGCCGCTGCGGTAGGACACTCCGAGGTCGCCCTGCACTGCGTGTGCCACGAAGTTCAGGTACTGCGTGAACAGCGGCTGGTCGAGTCCCAGCTCAGCACGCTTCGCCGCGACCGCCTCGGGCGAAGCGTTCTGGCCGAGCAGCAGGGTGACGGGGTCGCCGGGGGCCATTTCCAGGGCCACGAAGACGATGAACGAGATGATCAGTAGTAGCGGCACCAGCCCGATGAGCCGCCTGCCCACATAGGCCAACATTTCTCGTATCTCCTAAACCAGGACCGGGAAAGGACTCCCCGGCGCCCTTCACACGGTCACTGCTTGAGGGTGACCTCGGTCAGGTCCCAGAGGGTCGACCTCGTGGTGTGGAATCCCTCGACACTGCTGCTGGTGGCGTAGAAGTTCGTCGAGTAGTAGATGGGCACCACCACGACGTCCTCCTCGACGATGCGGCGCTGGATCTCGTTGATCGTCGCCTCGCGCTCCTCGCTCTTCACGGGAAGCACGGCGAGCTCCTCGATCTCCTCGTCAGCACCCGAGTAGCCGGACATGTTGTTGACCGCCTCGGAGTGGAAGACCCGCTTCAGCATGTCGGCCGGGTCCCCGGCGGTCATGCCCCAGCCGAGCCAGTACATCTGGGTCTCGTGCTCCAGCAGCGAGGTGAACCAGGTGCCCGACTCCTGGACGACCAGGTTGGCGGTGACGCCGACCTCTTCCAACTGCGACTTGATGACCTGAGCGACCTCTTCGTCCTTCAGGTAGTACGAGCTGGGCAGGACCAGGTCGAAGGTGACCTCGTCGACTCCGGCCTCCTTGAGGAGCTTCTTGGCCTCCTCGGGGTCGTAGTCGATGTTGATCGGGTCGTCCTCCTGGGTGACCAGCGCCGGCGGGACCAGGCCCTGGTTGGCGACGTCGCCCACGCCCTCGAGCACGTCCTCGACGATCGCCTCCTTGTCGATCGCCATGGCGATCGCGCGGCGGACGTCGACGTCCGGGATCTCCTCCAGCTCGAAGCCGAGGAAGACCGGCTGCGCCTTGGGCTCGATGAGCTCGGTGAGCGCGTCGGACTCGCGCATGAAGTCCAGCTCGGACGGCGGCGGGTTCTCGATGACGTCGACGTCGCCGGCCTGAAGCGCGGAGAAGCGGGTGCTGGCCTCGGGGATGATCGAGATCTCCAGGGTCGACACCGTGGGCTTCTCGCCCCAGTAGTCCTCGTTGCGCTTGAGGACCATGAGCTCGTCGGGGTCCCAGCTCTCCAGGGTGTAGGGGCCGGTACCGACCGGGTTGGAGCCCAGTCCCTCCTCGTCCTCGTCGATGGCCTTGGGACTGACGATGCCGGACACCGGCACGGACAGGTTGTTGAGCAGGCCGGAGAACGGCTCGGAGAGGTGCAGCTTGACCTCGTAGTCCCCGACGACCTCGACCTCCTCGATCACGCCGAGGTAGCCGCTGCCCTGCGCGGACTTGGCGGCGCGCTCCAGGCTCTTCTTGACGGCCTCGGCGTTGAAGTCGGTCCCGTCGGTGAACTTGACGCCCTCGCGCAGCTCGAAGGTCCACTCCGTGTCGGAGTTCTGCTCCCAGGAGGTGGCGAGGCTGGGCTGCGGGCTTCCGTCCTCACCCAGCTCGATCAGGCGGTCGTAGAGCAGGTCGAGGCGGGTGAAGTCCGCGGCCAGGGAGAAGTTCGGCGGGTCGAGGCTCTGGACGTCGACACCCATGCCGACACGCAGGGTGATGTCGTCGGTGGCGGCCTCCTGGTCACCCGAGGAGCTGAGTCCGCAGCCAGTCAGAGTGAGGGTGGTGATCAGGGCCACCGCCGCGGCAGTGCGGGGTGCCCATTTTCCCCTGGTGTAGTCCATGGAGGTGTTTGTCCTTCCTTGGTGCCAGGGTTGTGGGAGGGATGGGCGGCCGACCTCCCGAGAGGTCAGGAGGCAGCCCGGCCAGCGGACCGTGCGGGCGGCCCACTGGAGATCGGTGGGGTCAGGCGTCCTCGCGGTAGGGAGTGTCACGCGCCTGGAGGAACGCCTTCAGTCCGTGCTCGGCACGGATCTCGCGGAGCCGGTCGCGCTCGGGCACGCCGGTGGAGTCGAGCACCAGGGTGTCGGCGAACCGGTGCCCCATCTGGAGACCGCGGAAGCCCTGGGTGTCGTACATCATCCGGACCGAGCGCTTGACCGCCTGGAGGGTCAGCAGCGGGGCGTTGGCGATCCTCTTGGCCATGCGGATCGCCGCCTCGTCGACCTGGTCGTCGGGGACGACCTTGTTGACCAGCCCGATGCGGTACGCCTCCTGCGCGCTCACGCTGTCGCCCGTGAAGTACATGTGGTTCATCACCTTGAAATGCGTGAGCCACGGAAGGAGCAGCAGCGGAGAGAGGGTGCCGTGCCGGATCTCGGGCTCGCCGAAGGAGGCCGACTCACCGCAGACCGTGAGGTCGCCGATGAGGGCCAGGTTGCAGCCGGCGGCCAGGGCGACGCCCTTGACCGAGGTGATCAGCACCCGGTCCAGGTACCAGAGGCGCTCCATCATCCGCGCGTTGCGCTGCGCGATGCGGTCCGTCTCCACGGTGTTCTTGGGGGCGGGGTCGTTCACCAGGTCCACGCCGGAGGAGAAGGCGCGCTCGCCCTCCGCCGCCAGCACGACGACCTTGATCTGCTCGTCCGCCTCGATTTCATCGATGGCGCTGTTCAGCTCGTTGACTGTCTGAGCCCGCAGAGCGTTCAGGGCCTTCGGACGGGCCAGGGTCAGCACGGCCACCTGGCCGTCGCGTTCCAGTCGGATGTCTTCGTAGGCCACACTCGCTCCCATCTCACGTCTTGGTCCAAACACTGAACCATCGATTTGGATAGTGGACCCGAGCGGTACCCGCGATGTCAAGAGGAAGCAAGCCAAGTTCATGCGCACGCAACAAAAGACGGGGTCAGACATACGTTTTCGCAGTTGAACCCCAACGCTCCGCAAACACAGCACCCCCGTCGCACACTCTGCGCACCCGAGTCAGCACGCTCCGCCGCGCATGTGATTTCCGGGGCACCGCCCCGCCCTGACCGCCCTCTCGCAAGCCCGGAAATCCCACGCCCCGCCGCAGTTCAGGGCCTCTGACACGCCCGTCCGGAACCCCGCCCCCGAGCCGGGCGCACGCAGGCTCCATTGACAGGGAGCCCCCACTCATCAAAAATGAACTGTCAGTTCGGCCAGTGAACCAACTGGGGTCGGCCGGTGGCAACCGGTCGCCACCGTGTCCCGCCGTCAACCCCCTATCCCACGGAGAGAGGTCTCGTGCGCTTCGACGTTGCTGTGACGGGCGGACTGCTCGTCGACCCGGAGTGGGGCACCCTGCGGGGTGGCCTGGGCATCAAGGACGGTCGCATCGCCGCCGTCCTGGCACCGCACGAGAGGCCCGACGCGGACGAGACCATCGACGCCACCGGCCTGGTGGTCATGCCGGGAGTCATCGACCCGCACACGCACCTGGGGTACGCGCTGCCCTTCGAGGAGGACCTGGCCACGGAGACCCGCTCCGCCGCACTCGGCGGGGTCACCACGGTCATGAGCTTCTACCGCCAGTACAAGGGCGCAGAGCCGGCACCCTACGACGAGATTCCCGAACTGGTCGAGGCCATCAACCGCCGGGCCGTGGTCGACGTGGCGCTGCACCTGGGCATGCTGGCGGAGTCCCAGGTCAACGAGATCCCCCGCTACGCGGCCGCGGGCGTCAGCTCGCACAAGTTCTACATGGCCTACCGGGGTCCCGACGGGGCCACCGTCGGCATGGTGAACGAGTGCGACGACGGCCTCCTCCTGGAGGGCCTGCGGCTGCTCGGCGAGCACAACGGCGTGGCCTGCGTCCACGCCGAGAACACCGACATCGTCAACCGCACGATGCGGCAGGTACGCGAGTCCGGAGCCACCGGTCTGCGGGCCTGGTCCGCCGCCCGTCCCGCGTTCGCCGAAGCGGAGAACATCCACCGGGTCGCCTTCCTCGCCCGGCGGACGGACGCCACCGTCTACCTCGTGCACATCGGCTCCCGGGAGAGCCTGGAGGCCGCGGTGCAGGAGAAGAGGGCCGGGGGCCGGGTCAGGATCGAAACCTGTCCGCACTACCTCACCCACACCTACGACAGCCCGGTCGGTTCCCTCGCCAAGATCAACCCGCCCGTTCGCACCGCCGACGACGTCGAGGCGATGTGGCGGGGCCTGATCTCCGGCGACATCGACACCGTGGGCACCGACCACTGCGCGGTTCCGCTGGACCGCAAGCAGAGCGACATCTGGTCGGCGGCGGCGGGCTTCCCCGGCATGGCGACGACGCTGCCCGTCCTGCTCTCCGAGGGCCACCACAAGCGCGACATGAGCCTCCAGCGCATCGCCCAGGTCCTCTCCGGCAACGCCGCGTCGATCTTCTCCATGCCGAACAAGGGGACGCTGCGCCCGGGGGCCGACGCCGACCTCGTGCTGTGCGACCTCGACGCGGAGCGCGTCGTGGACCACGCGGCACTGGGCAGCTCGGCGGAGTACAGCATCCTCGACGGCCAGACCCTCAAGGGCTGGCCGGTGCGCACGATCTCGCACGGGCGGACCGTGGCCCTCAACGGGGAGATCGTCGGCGAGCCGAACGGCCGTTTCGTCGCCCGCTGACCCGACGGACCACCCACGCCCACTTCCTCAACACACGACAAGAAAGCGGGGACACCCTCCGATGAAGGCGAAAGTGCTTCTGGTCCAGAACGGACCCGCGACCACCGACACCGAGAAGAACGTCGAGGAGAACCTGGCGCTGGTCGCCGAGGCGACCAAGGACTACTCTCCTGACTTCGTCCTGTTCAGCGAGCTGTCCAACACCCAGTACTTCTGCGGCTTCAACTCCCCCGAGCACTTCAAGCTCGCCGAGCCGATCGACGGCCCCTCCGTCAAGCGGTTCCAGGAGCTGGCCAAGCAGCTCAACAGCTACGTCCTCTTCCCCTTCTACGAGAAGGGCGAGGTCAAGGGTGAGTTCTACAACAGTGTCGCGGTCATCGGCCGCGACGGCGAGCTGATCCCCGGCGACCTGCCCGACGGCCGCCAGGTGCGGGTGTACCGCAAGAACCACATCCCGGACCAGTGGAGCTACTCCCCGGGCCTGAACGAGCGCTACTACTTCAAGGAGGGGCCGGGCCTGGCCACCTTCAACACCGAGTACGGCAAGATCTCCATCCTGATCTGCTACGAGCGCTCCTTCCCCGAGGCGTGGCGGGTGCTCGCGCTCCAGGGCTCCAAGATCATGTTCGTCCCGGTCGCCGCGTGGGGCCCCAACCGCGCCGACTCCTGGGGCGGGGAGCTGCGCACCGCCGCCATCCAGAACGGCCTGTTCGTCGTGGCCTCCAACAAGGGCGGTGTGGAGCACACCGAGGGTCCGCGGCACTTCTTCGGCGCGAGCCGGATCATCAGCCCGCTGGGCGAGGAGCTGGCCGCCGCCCCGGCCGGTGAGGGACCGCACATCCTCAAGGCCGAGCTGGACCTGGACGAGATCGAGAAGCACGGAGTCCGCTACACGTTCTTCCGTGACCGTCGTCCCGAGCTGTACCGCACGCTCAGCGACGACATCGCCCGCGGCGTCCTGTAACCCCCTCCACAGTTAGGAAGAAGAACATGGATGTAGGGGTCTTCCTCGGGTCGCAGTACGGGCCCCAGCAGGACATCTACGCGGCCTTCCAGGGGATGGTCGAGCAGACCAGGCTCATCAGGGACAACGGTTACGACGCCATCTGGCTGGGCCAGCACTTCCTGAGCGCTCCCGAGCAGTACCTCCAGACCACCCCCCTCCTGGGGCGGCTGGCCGCGGAGGCCGGGGACATGTGGCTGGGCACCAACCTGCTGCTGCTTCCGCTGCTCAACCCGGTCGACGTCGCCGAGCAGTACGCCACGATGGACATCATCACCGGCGGCAAGCTCATCCTCGGCGTGGGCCTGGGCTACCGGGACGAGGAGTTCAAGGCCTTCCAACTGAACAAGAAGGACCGGGTGGGCCGCCTGGTCGAGGGCGTGGAGATCCTCAAGCGGCTGTGGACCGAGGAGAACGTGTCGTTCGAGGGCAAGCACTTCACCCTCGACAACGTCACCATCAGTCCGCGTCCGCTCCAGAAGCCCCGCCCGCAGATCTGGTTCGGCGCCACCGCCGACAAGGCGATCCAGCGGGCCGCCCTCCAGGGCGACGCCTGGATCGCGACGTCGATGACCGAGTGGGGCGAGATGGAGCGCCAGGTCGCCCTGTACCGGAAGACCCGGGAAGAGGCCGGCCTGCCCAACGACAACGGTTTCGCCAAGTGCGTGGAGCTCTTCGTCGGCGACGACAAGGAGAGCGCGCTGCGCGAGGCCGAGCCGTACATCGGCGCGAAGTACAAGGCCTACTACAGTTGGGGCATGGGCAACAACGTGCCCGGCAACAGCGGTGCGGACATCAGCAACTTCGCGGAGCTGACCCGCAACCGGTTCATCGTCGGCGGCGTCGACGACGTGATCGAGGAATGCCTGTACCACCGGGACACGTTGGGCGTGACGCACCTGATCGTCCGCCTCAACTTCCCGGGCATGCCGATGGAGCTCGTCCGCCGCAGCATCGAGCGTTTCGGCAAGGAGGTCATCCCGGCGATTCGCTGATCACTCTCCTCGGTTTTCCTGGATTGGGAGGGCCGCTCCGGACACGGGAGCGGCCCTCGTGCTGTGTGCGCCGCGCTCAGCGCGGCCGCACCAGCAGCGGCTGGCTGACCTCGCCCAGGTGGCCGTCGGGGTCGCACAGCGTGGCGTGGGAGACGCCGATCCCGTCGGCGGACAGGTGGGAGCGGCAGGCCAGGTGCACCCACTCGGCCGCGGGGAAGCGGGCCAGGGTGACGGTGATGGACGGCGGGATGAACAGCCACTCCTCGATCGGCAGGGCCGCGGACAGGCCGTTGGCGGAGTCGGCGACGACCAGGGTGCGGGCCAGGCCGGTGAGCTTCTCGCCCGCGACCAGCGGGATG
>Ga0207864_1000722_pt1 | contig 42372 bp, 35 predicted proteins | sample HigsolmetaAR202D_FD_184834 | JGI IMG/M metagenome (GOLD analysis project Ga0207864, IMG submission 184834) | Ionic liquid and high solid enriched microbial communities from the Joint BioEnergy Institute, USA - AR20-2-D (SPAdes) (version 2) ...
AGCTCGGTCGACGCGCGCTGCTTGCCGGCGGCGCCGCCGCGCTCGCGACGGGGTGCTCGCGACCGAAGCGCGACGCCGGCGGGCGCGTGCGGCTCCGGCTCTGGTACACGCTCGGCGGGCGGAACCGCGCGGTGCTCCACGAGATCATCGATCGCTTCCACGCATCGCAGGACGAGGTCGTGGTCGAGGCCGTCTACCAGGGCGACTACTTCGAGTCGCTCGCGAAGCTCCGGACGGCGATCGCCGCGAAGGCCGCACCCGCGCTGAGCCACGTGGTCGCGGAGGTCGTCCCGTACCTCGCACGTGCGGGCGCGCTCGAGCCGCTCGACGGCTATCCGGGGATGAAGGAGATCCCGTTCGTCCGCGCGCTCGGACAGGCCGGAGCGTTCCGCGGGGGAGAGACGCAGCCGCTCTACGGCGTGCCGCTCAACCGATCGACGCCGCTCATGTACTGCAACGGCGAGCTCTTCGAGAAGGAGGGCCTCCGTCCGCCCGAGACCTGGGACGACATGCGCAGGCTGGCGCGCGCGCTCACGCGACCCGGCGAGCGGTGGGGGCACGAGGTGCCCATCTCGTGGTGGTTCTGGGTCGCGCTCGTCGGCCAGGCCGGCGGCGCCGTCTTCGACGAGGCGGGCCGCCCGACGCTGGGCGGCGAGGCCGGCGTGCGCGCGCTCCGGCTCTGGCAGGACATGATCCATCGCGACCGCGTGATGCGCCCGCCGCCGGGACGCGACTACGACGCGTGGAACGTGACGAACCAGGACTTCCTCGGCGGTCGCGCGGCCTTCATCTGGACCTCGACGGCGTACATCCGTTACCTCGAGGACAACGCGAAGTTCCCCGTCGTGGCCGCGCCGCTTCCACGCGACGTGCGCGCTTCGGTGCCGACCGGTGGCACCTTCTTCGTGGTGGTCCGGCAGGCGCCCGAAGAAGAGAAGGCGGCGGCGGCGCGATTCCTCCGCTTCTTCTGCGAGGTCGATCAGGCCGTGTACCTCTCGACGCGCACGGGATACCTGCCGATCACCGAGACCGCGGTCGCGAAGATGCGCGCGGACGGTTTCTTCGCGAAGCACCCGAACGACGACGTGGCGCAAGCGCAGCTCGCGAACGTCGACCCGTGGCCGTGGGAGCCGATGCTCTTCCGCATCGAGCGCGACATCGTCGATCCACGCCTCGAGGAGGCCGTCCTGCTCGACAAGGACCCGAGCGTGGTGCTCGAGCACGCGAGAGTGCTGGCATCGCGGCCGGGATGACGCGCGCGCGCGAGCGCGCGCACGCAGTCCTCAGTCCTCAGTCCTCAGCAGGTCCAGGCGAGCAGCGCGCGCCCGTCGACTTCGACCACGTGGCCTCTGTCGGAGGCCCATGATGACGAACGGCCAACAGGTCGTGACGCGGAGTATGCGTCGAGCAATGCGCCCGCGTTCCTTGCTCGTGCGCACCTGCAAGCCCATCGGAAAAGCTGAGGACTGAGGACTGAGGACTGAGGACTGCCGAGGCCGAAGGCCGAGGCGCCGGCCGAAGGCCGAGGCGCCGGCCGAAGGCCGAGGCGCCGGCCGAAGGCCGAGGCGCCGGCCGAAGGCCGAGGCGCCGGCCGACGGCGTCGAAAACTTTCCCGTCCCCTCCGTGACTTGTTATCGCGGACGCATGGGAGGCGCGATGGCGATGATGGGCCTGCTGAAGAAAGTGCCGCCGCTCGTCAGGGTGGGTGCGGTGTCTGGCGCGCTGGGAGGGGCGAGCGTCGGAGTGATGGCCGGCACGCCGGCGGGGGTCCTCCTCGGCCTGGTGCTCGGTGTGGGCGCCGGGACCGTCGCGGGCGTCGTGATGGATCGCGACGACAAGCGCTCGAGCCATCGAACGCGGCAGCTCGACGACATCATCGGCGTGACGAACGGCAGCCTCGGAGCGCCGCCGAGCGTCCCGTCGCGGTCCGAAGAGGACCACGAGCGGGAGCTCCGCGCGTGGGTCACCGAGTGGCTGACGCCGCCCGCGCCGCCCGTCCGCTGATCGCGGCTCCGGCGTTCAACCCCCGGGCCGCGACTCCACGGCCGCCGGCACCTCCGTCGGCAGCTCCCCGCGTCTCCTCATCGACAGGAACCAGAACACGCCGAGGAGACACGGGGCCATCTGGCCGAGCAGGTACACGTTGAACACGGTCGCCCCGCTCGCGAGGCCGACCGCCTCGAAGAGCCGCTGGAAGGCGACGTGACCGACGCCGAGGCCCGCGGGCGAGATCGGCAGGAGCAGCGCGAGGAGCCCCAGCGGGAACACCGTCGCGACGGTGGTGTACGGGACGGCGGCGTCGACGAGGGCGTGCGTCAGGACGGTGAAGAACGCGATGCCCGCCGCGTGGAAGAGCATCGAGAGGCCGAGGGCCGTGACGAGCTTGCGCGGATCGGCCGCGAGGATGCGCATCGAGGATACGAGCTGGTTGAGCAGCTTGGCGATCTTCGACGGGCCGCTCGTGTAGCGATCGAGGCGTGCGCCCGCGCGGCGGACGACGACGAACGAGAGGGCGCCGCCCGCGAGCGTCGCGGCGCCGAGCAGGGCGACCGTGAGCGCGAGCGGGCGCAGGAGCGGGGCGGCCCAGAGCGTGGGGCCGCGGACGACGACGACCAGCGTCCCCACGAGCACGAGCGCGGCCACGCCGAGCAGGCGCTCCACGAAGGCGAGCAGTAGAATGGTCGTTCGCTTCTCGGGCGGGGCGTCGCGGGCGACGTAGAGCGCCTTGACGACGTCGCCGCCGATGTTTCCCGGGATGACGACGTTGAAGAAGAAGGCCGTCATCTGGAGCGAGAAGAGCGTCCGCAGCTTCACGGTCACGTCTGCGAGCCCGAGCAGGACGCGGAACCGGAGCACCGAGATGAGCGCGCCGAACAGGAACAGGCAGAGGTCGGCCGCGAGCAGGGCAGGGCGCTTCAGCAGGATGGCCAGCGCCTTGACGTCGAGGTTGCCCTTCCGCACGAGCCACCCGATGAGGACGGCCGCGACGAGGACCTTCACGGCGAGCACGAGGAGGTTGCGGACGCGCGGCTTCACGAGAGGCGTGGGCGCGGTGGCAACTTCCGCGCGGCGGCACTATACCGAGACCCCCGCACGGAGTTCCACCGATGCCCGTACCTTTCATCGACTTGACGCGAATCGTGGCTCGCGTCCGCGACGACGTCCTGCCCGCATGGGCCGAGTGCCTCGACAAGTGCGAGTTCGTCGGCGGTCCGCGGGTGACCGCCCTGGAGAAGAAGCTAGGCTCGGTCCTCGGGGTTCCGCGGGTCGTGGCCTGCGCGAACGGCACCGACGCTCTGCTCGTCGGGCTCCAGGCGCTCGGAGTGAAGCGGGGGACGAAGGTGGCGCTTCCGAACCTGACGTTCTGGGCGACGTTCGAGGCCATCGCGCAGCTCGGCGCGATCCCGGTCCTCGTCGACGTCGACCCCGACGACCTCCAACTCAGCCTGACGGAGCTCCGGTCGGCGCACGACGCGCATCGCTTCGAGGCTGCGATCCTCGTCCACCTCTTCGGCTGGACCTCCGGCCGCCTCGCCGAGATCCGTGCGTTCTGCAAGGAGCGCGGCATCGCTCTGCTCGAGGACGGCGCGCAGTGCTTCGGCGTCGAGGTCGACGGCGAGCCGGTCCTCGCGAAGGCGGAGGTGGCGACGCTCTCGTTCTATCCGGCGAAGGTCGTCGGCGGCGCGATGGACGGCGGCGCCATCACCATGCAGACGGAGGCGCGCGAGACCCTCGTCCGGTCGCTCTGCAATCACGGGCGCGCCGAGCACTACTCGTACGCGCACGTCGGCTGGAACTCGCGCATGGGCGGCCTCCAGGCGGCCTTCCTCTCGCGCATGCTCGACGAGGTGCCCGCCATCCTCGCGTCGCGCCGCGAAGCGGCCGAGTTCTATCGCCGCCGCCTCTCGGAGGAGAAACGCATCAAGGTGTACGGTCCGCCGAAGGGCGTCGTCGAGAACGGCTACCTCTCCGTCGTCACGGTGGAGGGCAAGAAGGGCGCGGAGCTCGTCGACGCGCTGAAGAAGGCCGGCATCGGCGCCGCACGCACGTACCCCGAGACGATGGACGTGCAGCCTCCGGCCGCGAGCACCGGCGCCATCGTCCACGGCGATCTCGCCGTCTCGAAGCGCTTCTGCGAGTCCGTCGTGAACCTGCCGCTCTTCTACGGCATCCGCGAAGACGAGCGCGAGGCCGCGGCCGCGGCGCTCTTGGCGGCGATCTGAGCGGGCGCGCCATCGCTGCGCCTCGTGCTCAGCTCGGCTCGCCCGGGGCGTCCTCGTCGCCGTCCTTCTTCCCGTCGTCGCCTCCTGCCGCGGCGGCCTCTTCGCCCTCGACACGCGACGCAGGTGGCGCGCTGTCCGCCCGCGACGGCTCGTGCGCGTCCGCCTCGGCACGACGTTCCGGCTTGGTGTCCACGTCCGCCGGCCACCACGGCAGCGTCTCGAAGCGCGCCCACTCGGCGCGCGCCCAGCGCCAGGCGTCGCGGCCGAACACGTAGGCGATGCCGAGCACGGTCGCGAGCGACACGAGCAGGCAGCCGACGAGGAAGCGGTCCTTGTACTCGAGCCGCACGATGTTCTTGCCGGCCGGGACGTCGACGGCGAGGAGCTTGTCGACGCTCTTCACCGTGCCGATGCTCGCGCGCCACTGCGGCGCCCAGTTCTGGTTGACGTAGATCGTCGTCGGCTCTTTCGCGTCGACCTCGAGCTCGATCGCGAGCGGCGACCACATCAGCCGCTTCACCGTCGCCTTCGTCGGATCGGCCGGGTACTCCTCTTGCGGCAGGTCCGCGCGGAGAAGGGGCGACTCCGGGAGCGGGTTGCCGGCGACGCAGTAGAGCGAGCCCATGTTGATCGCCGGGAAGATGTGCGCGTCGCGCCGGTTGCCGCGATGCTGCCGGAACGGCTGCTCGTACACGCGCGGCGGCGGCTCGGTGTACATCGCGTGCGGGCGGATCCGCACCGGCGTGAGGACCTCCTCGGCGATCGGGCGCACCCGTCCGTAGGCGAGGAGGGTCGCGATGCCGACTGCGATCGCTCCCGCGATCGCGGGGAGGGGCGGGGCCGTCGTTCTCCGCGCCCAGTGGATGCCCTCCCAGAGGCGACGGACGAGCGCGGGGATCGCGTCCTCGAGGCGCGTGATCCCGCGCGATGCAGCGACCGAGACGAAGAAGACGAAGAGCACCATGTACCGGTCCGGGTACCGGAGCTGACCCACGACCGGCAGCGCCTTGAGGACGTGGAAGGGCGCGTACTCGCCATAGTCGCCGCGCGCGAGCGCGAACGCGAGGATGGCGCCGCCGCAGAAGATCGCCGCCGCCACGTCGGCGGTCGCGACGCCGATGAGCGCGATGACCACGACCGTGCCGTACTGCGGCCACATCCCGTTGAAGAGCTTCCCGGGCTCGTGCACCTCGATCGGCGTGAAGGTGCGCGCGAACTGGCGAACCCACACGAGCGTCGGAACGAGCTTGCCGAACGCCAACGCGAGCGCGACGAGGCCGATCGTCGCTGCGCTGATCCAGATCGCGACCCACGGACGGCGCCACCACCTCGCATCGGGGGAGGGCTCCTGTTCGCGTCGCAAGAGCGCGTAGAAGAAGATGGCGATCGACACGTAAGCGACGACGATCAGCGTGAACGGCGTCGGGTACGTGCCTGGCGCGAGCACGATCCACGCGAAGAAGAAGCCGCCGACGATCCGCCAGCGCCAGGAGGTGATCCCCGCGATGAGCGCGAGGACGACCCACGGAATGAGCTCGAACCCGAGGAAGTGGACCCATCCGTCCCGGATGAAGCCGACGAAGCGGTCGCAGTTCGCGTACACGAGCGCCGCGAACGCCGAGCCGACGGCCGAGGCGTCGAGCTTGCGGCAGAGGCGGTACATCCCTTCGAGCCCGAGGACGACGAGCACGAAGATGGTGAGGCGCCGGCCGTGCGCGACGCCGAAGAGGAGGCGGAGCACGAAGTCCGGGCTGAGGAACGGGTCCTCGGGAGCCGGGATGCCGACGGTGCCGCCGCACCAGTACGGGTTCCACGCGGGGAGCTGTCCGTACCGCAGGAGGGTCAAGCGGTCGGACTCCTCCCACGCGTAGAACTGGTGGTCGTCCATCCACTGCGCGAGGTTGAACGGGTCGGTGAAGATCCCCGCGTGCGTCCACGCCACCACCGTGACCCAGACGACGAGTCGCAAGAGCGTCATCGAGGCCAGGCGGTCGGTCCACCGCACCGTCTCGGAGAAGAGACCCGAGGGCTTCACCACGTCGTCCTCGGATCCCATGGCGGCGTCGTCGCCGGCAGCGGCTCGCCGTTCGGCCCGGGCCACTTCTTGCGGATGCCCTCGTCGAGGATGAGGTACATCTGCGTCAGCGTGCCTTTGTAGCGCGCGGCGAGCTCGCGCATCTTGACCCGCTCGTAATGGCCTCGGTCGTCCTCACGCGACCAGAGGTGGCCCTTCCACGTGTTCGCCTCGATCGCGCGCCGCCGCTCCGCCTGCTCCGCCTTCGCGATCTCCATGAAGATCTCGCGGCGGACTTCCTCCGGGTACTTGAACCGGTAGTCCTCGATCTCCTCGTTCGGGATCTTCGGCGGCGGCTTGGCCGAGAGCATCGGGGAGACGAGCGCGTTCGTCTTCTTCACCACGAGCCACGCCGCGACGAGCATCACGACGAGGCGCACGACCCAGGCGGCCTTCGTCGTGGGCTTCACCGCGAAGTCGAAGACCTGGAGGTTACGCTGGATGCGGCTCCAATCGAGGCGCGGCCCGTCGCTCATGAGCGCAACGTTGCGTCAGACCCACTCGGAGTCTTCGGTGGGCAGGGCGTCCGAGGCAGGTGGCATCGACCGGTGGCCACGGACCACGCCGTCCGTCTGCACGGCCCGCTCGGCGATGAGGACCGCCGACGCGGCGTCTCTGCCGGTCGCGAGCTCCCCGATCTCTCCCTCCGTGACGTAGGCGTGGAACTGCTCGGCCTGCGCGCGGAGCGGCTCGACCTTCACGACGCCGAACTGGATGCGATCCGTCGCGCGGTAGAGCTCCTGGAACGAGGCATAGCTCGTGCTCTCCGGCTCGACGGCCTTCACGAGGTGCCCGCCCATGAGCTCGCACGTCTGGAGGATGTAGTCGACGAAGCAGACCCCGCGCGTGCCCGTCACGCGGATCGAGCGGATCTTCGTCGGCGTCACCCAGTTCACGTGGACGCTCGCGCTCGGTCCGCTCGAGGCTGCGAGGAAGATCTCCGCGGTGTCGACGACGCCTTCCTTCCAGACGGCGTGACACATGCTGTGCGCGAGCTTCACCGGGCCCACGAGCCCGCGGAGGATGTCGATGTCGTGGACGGCGAGATCGAGGATGACGTTGTTGCCCGTGATGAGGGTGTCCGGGTAGCCGCCGACGCGCGTGAACGAGAAGTGAATCGGCTTGCCCAGCCAGCCTTCCTTGATGATCTCGCGCAGCTTGCGGACGGCCGGGTTGAAGCGCTCGACGTGGCCGACCGCGAGCCGCACCCCCTTCGCCTCCGCGGCCGCGAGCAGCTCGCGCGCCTGGGTGAACGTGCTCGTGATCGGCTTCTCGACGAGCAGGTGCTTGCCCATCGCCAGCAGCTCGTTCGCCACCTCGAAGTGGAGCGCCGTCGGCGTGGCGATGACGGCCGCGTCGAAGGATCCGGGCGAGAGCCGAGAGACCGCCGGGACGACGGGGATGGAGCCGAGCTCGGGAGCCGCCTTCACGGCGGGGTCGACCACCGCGACGACCTCGAAGCCGGGCGTCTCGCGCATGACGCGGACCTGCGCTTTGCCCATCCGCCCGTAACCGACGACGACGATCCGCACTGTCTTCATGACCGTAGGTCCCCTCGGGGTGGGGTGGCTGTCGGGCCAACAGCGGGCGGCCGCGAGAGCGAGACCTTTATAGTGCGAAGCCGAGGCATTGCAATGCCGGCTCCGATTCCCATTCGCTCGGCGTTGCCGCGCCGTATCCTTGGGCCTCCTGTCGCGCGCGAGCGCGCTCGAACGATGAGCGACTGGGACCTCGACTTCAGTCACGACCTCTTGAAGACGCTCGTGGACGCGGTCCGAAGAGAGCGACGTCTCGAGCTCCTCGGCGACGCCGAGCGTGCGCTGGCGTCCGGCGACGCGGTGGCGTTCCTACGCCACGACGTCGACGTGAGCCTCGCCCGAGCTCGCGTCATGGCCGACCTCGAGCGCGAGTGGGGGGTACGCTCGACCTACCACGTCATGTGGCGCTCGCCCTTCTACGACCCGGCGAGCGCGGCCGGTCGTGCGGACCTCGCGGCGATCGCCGCGGCAGGCCACGAGGTGGGCCTGCACTTCTTCGCGCCCGAAGGCGCGGGGGCGCCTGTCGAGCTCGAGGCGGCGATCCGCGCCGAGTGCGAGCGCCTCGAGGACCTCCTCGGGACGCCCGTGCGCTCGCTGTCGTTCCACATCCCCCCGCCGTCGATGATGCGTGGGCCGCTGCGCGTCGCCGGGAGGATCAACGCGTACGCCGCCGAGCTTTTCGAGTGGTACCTCTCCGATTCGGCCGGGCGGTGGCGCGAGGGCGATCCGCGCGAGAGCCTCACGAGGCCTCGGTCGCGGGTCCTTCAGCTGCTCGTCCATCCGATTTGGTGGGGTGAGCAGCACGCTCGCCCGGCAGACCGCCTCGGCGAGTGGGTGGACGAGATCGCGCGCGCGACGGGCCGCTCCTTCGAGGACGTCGCCGAAGAGACGTGGAAGCACATCATCTACCGAGCCGAGAAGCCGCGCCGAGAGCGCTCGTCGGGGGCGTGAGGGCCGGCTGCTTGCCGGTGACGCCTGCGTCTTCTAACGTCGCCGGCATGGATATCCGCCTCGAGCCCGTCGTCCCGCCGCTGTCGGACGAGGACGTCGCGTTCTGCGTGAAGGGGCTCCGCGAGGTCTTCTCGAGCATCGACAACTGGCACGCCGTCGGGCAGGTGAAGCGGTACCTCGACGAAGAGCTCCGCCGCGACGACACGTGGATGTTCATCGCCGTCTCGAACGAGACGAACGAGCGCGTCGCGCTCGCGTCCGTGACGCGCTTCGCGATGCCGAGGTACCTCGGTCACGCCTACGAGGTACAGGAGATGTGCGTCCTGCCGGAGTATCGGGGCAAGGGCATCGCGACGCGCATCCTCGAGCTGCTCGTCGAGAAGTACTCGCAGGATCCGAAGGCGCGGAAGCTGATCATCCGCACGAACGACGGGAACGTCGCGGCGAAGAAGGCCTACGCCAAGGTCTGCGAGCCGACCGACATGGTCTCGATGCAGCGGTTCCTCAACAAGCTCCCGCACGAGCCGACGGCGACGTGCGGGGGAGCAGCGTGATCCCGTGAGCGAGCCCGCCGGAACCCCGAGCTCCGCGAAGGAGCGGTCGCCGTCCGACGTCGCGGAGGCCGAGCTCCATCCGATCGTCGGGGTGCACCAGCCGAACTTCTTCCCCTGGCTCGGCTACTTCCACAAGATGCGCTGGTCCGACACGTTCGTCCTGCTCGACGACGTGCAGGTCCCGAGGCGCTCGGGCGGATCCGTGACGAACCGCTGCGAGCTCGTCGTGAACGGCAAGCGTCTGTTCGTGACTGCGCCGATCGACCGCACCAAGTCGAGCACGATGCGCATCGACGAGGCCCGGTTCTCGCCGCAGGAAGACTTCCGCGGACGCCTGACGGCGATCCTCGAGACGGCGTACGCGAAGGCCCCGTACTTCAAGGAGCTCGGCGGGACGCTCCGCGAGATCGTACAGAATCCGACCGAGTCGCTCGCAGCCTACAACACGGCGGCGATCACGCGCATCGCGGAGATCCTCGGGCTGCGGCCGCGCATCGTCGCTTCCTCCACGCTCGGCGTGCAGACGACGTCGACGCAGCGACTGGTGGACATCGTCGAGCGGCTCGGCGGGCGGACCTATCTCGCCGGCGGGGGAGCGAAGGACTATCAGGACGACACGCTCTTCTTCGCGCGGGGCATCAACGTCTACTATCGCGAGTTCGTCGCTCCGGCGTATGCCCGCTGGAAGGGCGAGCCGCAGGCGGGCCTCTCGGTGCTCGACGCGCTGCTCGTCCTCGGTCCCGAAGGGACTCGAAAGCTGATCGATCAACCGCTCGATCCCGGGCTGCTGCGCCTCGCGACCGAGGCCTCGCGATCGAGCGTGACGACCACGGGAGGTGGTACGTGACTCCGGTCGAGCTCTCCTGGGTTCTGCCCGTCCACAACGACGAGCACACGATCGCCGCGAACGTCGCGCGTCTCGTGGCGCACACGAAGCAGTTCGAGCGATCCGAGATCCTCCTCGTGGAGAACGGAAGCCGGGACGACTCGTGGGCGCAATGCGAGAAGCTCGACGGAGACCACGTCGGCGTCCGCGTGCGAGCGTTCCGCGAGCCGCGAGCAGGCATCGGGTACGCGTACGCGCGCGGGCTGGCGGAGCTCGAGAGGCTGCACGGTCCGGAGTCGAAGCGCTGGGTGGTCCTGACCGGCAGCGATCTCCCGTTCGGCTTCACCGACCTCGAGGCGGCGCTCCCGCTCATGCGCAGCGGACGCGCGCCCGTCATCATCGGCTCGAAGGCTCACCCCGACAGCAAGGCCTTCGCGGGGTGGAAGCGCCGCGCGATGAGCACCGTGTTCCGGGCGGCGCGGCGGCTCGTGCTCGGGATGAAGACCGGAGACTCGCAGGGCAGCTTCTTCATCCGCCTCGACGTCGCCGTGCCCCTCGCGCACCGGATCGTGTCGCGTGACTTCTTCTACACGACGGAGCTCGTCTACTACGCCGAGCCGCTACCCGACGGGGTCGTCGAGGTCCCCGCGACGATCGAGCCGTCGCAGCTCGTGCAAGGCGCGACGACGGTGAGGCCGGTGAAGCACGGCGTGGCGATGCTCAGGCAGCTCGTCGCGCTCCGCATGCGCAGCCGCGGAGCATGACCCCGCGCCGGCGACATCACCCGTGGCTGATGCTCGGACCGTCGCTCGCGGTCTGGATCCTCTTCGTCTTCGTGCCGCTCGGCCTGTCCGCGTACCAGAGCCTGTTCGCGTGGGACATGCTCACCGAGCCGGTCTGGGTGGGCGGCGCCAATTACGCCGCGATCGCCGAGGACGGCGAGTTGCTCCGCATCCTCGGAAGGACGCTCGGCTACAGCATCCTCGTCGTGGCCGGCTCGATGACGCTCGGCCTCGCGCTCGCGCTCCTGCTCGACCGGCCGGGGCGCCTGTTCGCCTTCGTGCGCGGAGCGATCTTCAGCGCATACGTCGTGTCGTGGGTCGCCGTCGCGCTCCTCTGGGTCCTGCTCCTCGATCCGGATCGCGGCGTCGCGGCCGCGGTGCTGCGCGCGCTGCACCTGCCGCGCATCGGCTTCCTCACCGATCCGCGGGCCGCGCTCCCGACGCTCGCCGGCGTGACCGTGTGGAAGATCACCGGCTACGCGATGATCGTCTTCCTCGCGGGTCTGCGCGCCGTGCCTCGCTCGCTCCACGAGGCGGCGGCGCTCGACGGCGCCGGCGCGCTCGCGCGCTTCCGGTACGTCACCTGGCCGCTGCTCCGTCCGACGGCGGCGTTCGTCGCGACGACGAGCCTCATCGTGAGCTTCCAGGCGTTCGACGTCGTGCGCATCATGACCGGCGGTGGTCCGGCCCGCGCGACGACGCTCTTCGTCTACGCGGTCTACGAGCAGATCTTCATGAACCTCAGCGTCGGGCGCGCGAGCGCGCTCGCCGTCGTCTACTTCGTCGTGCTCTGCGTGCTGGCGGCGCTGCAACTGCGCGCGTGGCGATCGCAGACCACGACCGCGAGGGGCGCATGACGGGCGGAAGGCGCGCTCCGATCTGGGCGAGCGCCCTCGCCGTCGTCGCCGCGGCGGCGTGGGTGCTTCCGTACGCGTGGATGGTCGTGACGTCGCTCAAGCCGCTGGAAGAGATCGCGAGCGACCCGACCGCGCCGCTGCCGAAGCGACCCCAGCTCGACGCCTACCGCGAGGTGTTCGAGCAGGTGCCGGTCGGGCGCTACCTCGTGGTGACCATCGCGGTCGCCGTCGTCATCGGCCTCCTCCAGATCGCGCTCGCGCTGCCGGCGGGCTACGCGCTCGCGAAGCTGCGGTTCGTCGGCAAGAAGACGGCATTCGCGCTCGTCGTCGCGTGCCTGCTCGTGCCGCCGCAGGTCACGTTCGTGTCCGTCTTCTCGATGTTCGCGAAGGTGTCGCTCACCAACACGTTCGGCGCGCTCGTGCTGCCGTTCGCGGCGAGCGCCCTCGGCACCTTCCTGGTCCGGCAAGCGCTCCTCTCCGTGCCCGACGAGATCATCGAAGCGGCGCGCCTCGACGGCGCCTCGGAGCTCACGATCATCTACCGGATCCTCGCGCCGATGCTCCGGCCGACGCTCGTGTCCGTGTTCCTCGTGAGCTTCGTCTACCACTACTCGGACTACTTCTGGCCGCTGGTGATGACGACCGACGACACGGTCCGGACGCTCCCTCTCGGCGTGGCGCTCCTGAAGGAGCCGGGCAGCGGCGTGCGCTGGCACGTCGTCATGGCCGGCAACGTCATCCTGTCCGCTCCGGTCCTCGTCCTGTTCGCGATCGCGCAGAAGCACCTGATCCGCGGGGTCGTGGGCCGCGCGTGATCGCGCCATGGAATGGCGAGACGCCGGCACGTGGGAGCGTGCCGGCGTCTCTGGGATTGGGATGGGATGGGGATTGGATTGGGATGCTCGCTGCTTCTTGGGTCGCTCTCTCTTTCTGCTGGGTTGGCGGATAGAAGGTCCCCTCGGCGGGATCGTCGTGCTCGACCTCGGATGCTCGCTCGCGGTCGCCTGTGTTTTCTCTCATCCGAGACCGAGCCTTCGGCGATCCCGCCGAAGGGCGGAGCGTGGAGGTTCCCTCGTCACGATTGGGTGCTGGAGGGATGGGCGCTTCGGAGGGTCTCCACGTGAGTCTTCGAGGTCATAGGGCCCGCCCTGGCGGGGTCGGCATCGTCACGGCGCGGTCCAGGTTTGGGTCTCTCGCTCGCGGTCGCCTGTTCATGCCATGCCGTTCCGACCCCGCCGGGGGGTTGTGCGCTACGCGCGGGGGCTCGCTGACCCGCGTGTGCGCGGTCGATCGTGATGTCCATGCTCGCTCGGACGTCCGATCGAAGCCTTGTGTCGCCGTGTGGGGGGAGGGTGTCGTTCGAAAGCCAAGGAAAAGGGTGGGTCGAAAGCCAAGTGCCAAGAGAAGGGAAGGAGAAGTCGAGAAGGGAAGCTCGCAATCGAAGGAAGCCGGACAAGGTCGAATCCAAGCGAAGCGAAGTCGATGGGCGCGCATCACTCCACGGTGCACGAGGCGCTGTGGGAAGGCGTCACCCACGTGAAGACTGGGAGGCCGAGGATCGTGCGGTCCGGGATGGCGGGGTAGTAGCCGATGAAGTTGAAGCACATCTCGTCACCGGTCCCTTCGCCGAAGCCGACCCGCGTGTCGCCCGGGTTCTTCCAGGTGCAGCGGGTGCGGATGACGTCGCCGGGCGCGACGGACTTGTCGATCGGGTAGTTCGCCTGCGCCTCGAAGCTGAAGTTCTTCTGCTCGAAGATCGTCTCGGGCGTGCCGTTGCCTCCGGGCAGGCGCTCCGTGGACATCGACTGCCCGAGCACGTGCATGTGAGGCGAGGCGTTGAAGAACTTCACGCCCTCGAAACGCTTGTCGAGCCGGTAGTCGCAGCGGATCGTGTGCGTCGCGCGCGGCGGGATGTCGAACTTCGTCGAGCCGAACGCGAGGACGCTCGCGTCGTGCGGGCGGAGATCCTCGGTCGTGCAGAGCTCGTAGCCGCTCTGATCGGAGCCCGTCTTCGTGTTGCTGTTGTTGTAGTGGATCTGGAGGACCCAGTGCGTCGTGCCCGCCTCCTCGGGGAAGCCCGCCTCCTTGGGCAGCTCGAGGTTGTCGCCGCCCGGCGCCCAGCCGGCGACGAGCGTCCAGGCGGCGGAGCCGAAGGCGTCGCACTCGAACGGCTCGGGGCTCACGGCCTTGTTCGTCCTGAACAGGAGGATGTGGTGAACGATCTGCTTGTTGTCGACGAGCGGCGCGAGGCCGATGACGTGGCGCTTCTTCGGCACGTTCACGTCGACACCGAAGCAGACGTACTGATCCGTCGGCCCGTCGGGCTTGAGCGAGTACGGGCGGCTCGCCTTGAGGACCTGGTCGGGCTTGCACGAGAGAGGCTTCACGCCGTCCTTGGGCGCCTCGTTGGTGCACGTGGCGGGCGAGGACTCCGCGCCGGACGCGATCCACTTCTCGATCGTCGCCCGCTCGTCGCTCGTGAGCCGCGGCTGCGGGCTCGGCGGCATCGGCCGCGCGTCGTCGGCGATGCGCTCCTTCACGAGCTCGTAGACCTTCTTGTTCGCGTACGCGCCCGGGCCGGGCTTCTGGAGATCGTCCCAGGTCACGAGCGGCGCGCTGGCGCCGAACTGCGGCTCGCTCCCGTGGCACGTCTGGCACCGCGTCTTGAGGATGGCGTCGACGTCGCAAGGCAGGCCGGTGGCGGTCTCGATGCGCGTACCGCTCGTGTCGGTGTCGTTCGCGTTGACCTCGCCGGTGTTCGTGTTCGGCCGGCGCTTCGAGCCCTCCGCATCGAGGGGCTCGGCGAGCGTGCACGCCACGGCGGCGACGGCGGCGACGCAGCTCGTGATCAGCGCGGTGTCGAACGTTCGCTTCATCGGATCTCCGCCAAAGGACGCAAGGGACCGACCGGCGGGCGTGCTTCGGGCGGCTCGCTCCGCGTTGGAGCGGCTCGCGCTCTCTCCGACGCCCCGTCGTTTCGCTCATCCCTTGGTGCACGGCGCGGGCCATCCTGCTTGTGCACGTGGTAACGAAGCGAATTGCGCAAAATCTCGCTCAAAACGGGTTCGTAACCAAGTGTAGGGTAATGAATTCCAGCACTAACAAGTGGATCGAGATCATCCCACCGGAGCTCGAAACGGCCTCGAGAAGGACCGCTGGAAGGAGAAAAACATCAGTGATTCCTTGGGCCGAACGCGGGTGGAGGGGTGGATCATGCGCAGTTGATCGCTTCCCCCACGGGGCGGGGCGGTTGACGGTCAACTTGGTAACGAAGTAGCCTCATCGATCGGAGGCCGCGCAGCATGGCTAGCCCCAAGACGAGCCTCGCCGAGAGGCGCCTGGAGGATCTCGACACGGACCGTCCGCCGCCGCCGTCGAGCCGCCCGACCGATCCTCCTCCGCCGAGCGCCGCGAGCGGGCCGTCCTCGCGACCGGCGCCGTCGAGACGGACCGTCGAGCGAGACGCCGAAGGCCGTCCGCGCCATGCGGCCGATCCGGTCTACGAGAAGCTGGCGAGCGCGATCATCGAGGGCTCGCTCGCGCCGGGCTCGGCGTTGCCTTCGGAGCGCGAGCTCTCGGAGCGCTTCGGCGTCTCGCGTCTCATCGTCCGACAGGCGATCCATCGCCTCGCGGACATCGGGCTCGTCCGCGTCCGACAGGGCGGCCCTTCGATCGTCGTGCACCCGAACGACGCGAGGGACCTCCGCGTCATCGATCTCGTCTACCGTCTCGGCCATCGCGGCGCTCGCGAGTACCGCGAGCTCGTCGAGCGGCAGTTCCTCCACGGCCACGCGCTCCTCGTTCTCGCGGCGAGGCGAGCGAGCAAGGAGCGGCTGCGCGCGATCGCCGCCATGGCCGAGGACTACGCGGCGCGGGGAGCGCCCGTCGCCGAGATGATGGAGTTCGAGAAGCGCTTCTTCCACGCGCTCGCGGAGGCGACCGACAACCGGTTCTACCTGTTCGAGACGACGTGGTGGTTCCGGATGATCGAAGGGCGCGAGTCACGTCCGCCCATCTTCACCGACGAGCAGCGCGTGACCTTCTACCGCGAGATCGCGCGTCGCCTCGTCGAGGACAAAGACGCCGCGCGCTACTACCTCGAGACGCTCGCTCCCATCCTCGACATGATCGGCGCGCTGTCGCTCGGCGCTCGCTGATCGCGTGCCTCGTCGCCGCAAGGACGCGCGGCGAGCACGACGCGGTCGCGGACCAACCGCGCACGCGTGACGCACGGGCAAAACGCCTCTCGACAAGGCGGATGCACGCATCGAGGATGCGCCGCACGCGAGCGAGCCATGATTGATCCGTCGAGCCGTCGCAAGAGCACGTCGATCCGTCCTTCCGCCGTCGAGGCCAAGTCCTCACGCGAGCCGGTCGTGAGAGGCTCGAGCGAGCTCGAGCTCTCGGACGACGACTTCGTCTTGCTCGAGGACTCGCACCCGATCTCGCGATCGGTCCTTCGCACCGCGCTCGCGGCGGCCCGGCCGCCGAGCACGCGCGCCGTGGCGGCGGACAGCCAGTCCGCCGCGAGACCGCAGACGATGCGCGAGACGACGAAGCTGGAGCGCGCCGCGGCGTCCTCGTCGTGGGACGAGCAGGTCGCGATCATGGACGCGTGCCTCGGCGCGATCGCTGCCGAGACGTCGCGCGTCGCCGCCGATACGCCGCGCGTCGCCGCCGAGCTCGACGTGGACGACGACGAGGACACGCTGCCTTGGGTCAAACGGCCGCCGGTCCTCGTCGCGGCGAGCGAAGGCGCTCCCGCGCCGTTCGTGCATACGAGGGCCGCGGACGCGAAGCCGCTCGCGACCGAGGGAGCCTTGCGCGACGCCTCGCCGGGCAACGCGTCGAGGCCCGTCGCGCCCGAGACCACGAGCGAGCCTCCCGAGGTGGTCTCGAGCCGGCCTCACGCCGCGTGGCTCTTGGCCTCCGCCGTCGCCGGCGCGCTCGGTGCCATCGTCGGGATGCAGGCGCTCGATCCGCCTGCCGCTCCAAGGCCCGTCGTGTCGCGCGCGACGATCGAGAGCGCCGCGGTCCGTGCGCCGGCGCGCTCCAGCGCGGGCGCAGCGAAGTCGGCCGAGCGGCCTCGAGCGGTTTTCATCGGCCCGCCGCCTCCACCCATCGGTCCGCCGCCGCCGCCGCGGGCGCCGGCGTCGAGCTCGGCGTCGGCGGCGCCGAGCGTGTCCGCGCGGACGGCCCCGACCGCACGAGCACGCGAGGCGCCGAGCGCGTCGGCGCGGACTTCCGCGACGGCGCGACCCCACGAGGCGCCGAGCGCGCCCGCGCGGACGTCACCGCCCGAAAGACGCGCGCCCGCCCGCGCTCCGAAGGAGGCGAAGCTCCGCAGGTCGGCGCGCTGACACCGTCAGCGCGCTTGGTGCTCCTTCGACGAACGCATCGCGATCCAGTACGCGAGCCCCGCTCCGCCCGCGCCGACGAACCACGCGTACTGGTAGAGCACCTCCAGCGGCTTCACCACGAGGCCGATCCACGCGAGCACGCAGCCGATGGCCGTGGCGACGATGGCCTTCATGTTGAAGCCGGAGCCGCGGTACCTCGGACGCCCGGGCTCGCCGGCGTCGCCGCTCGTCTCTCCGATGCGCTCGCCGTAGGCGTACACACCGTCGCGTCGATACAGGTCCGCGAGGCGGAGCTCCTTCTTGCGGACGATCCAGTAGTCCGTGACGAGCACGCCCGCGATGGATCCGAGGCCGCCCGAATAGCCGACGAGCCAGTTGAACACGTAGCCGTTGGGATCGGCGATGAGCTTCCACGGGAGCATGAGGATCCCGAGGATGCCGGTGATGAGGCCGCCGGTCTTGAAGCTGATCGCCCCGGGTTTGACGTTCGCGAAGTCGTTCGCGGGCGAGACGACGTTCGCCGCGATGTTCACGCCGAGGGTGGCGACGACGACGGTGAACATCGAGACCGCGACGACGAGCCGGTTCTCGAAGTGGCCGACGAGCTCGACGGGATCCCAGATCGCCTTGCCGTAGATCACGGCGGAGGCGCTCGTGATCACGATGCCCATCGCGGCGAAGACGGTCATCGTCGACGGCAGCGCGACCACCTGTCCGATCGCCTGCTCCTTCTGGGACCGGCCGAACCGCGTGAAGTCGGGCATGTTGAGCGACAGGGTCGACCAGAAGCCGATCATGGCGGTGAGGCTCGGGACGAACACCGGCCAGAACTCGCCGAACGTGGCGAACTTGCCCTCGGACCGCATGATCTCGCCGAGCGCCGAGCACTCCGCGCCGGGGTGCTGTTCGGCGCACGTCTGCTTCGCCTTCACGAGCGCCCACACCACGAGGATCGCGGTCATGACGAGCACGTACGGGGCGGCGAGGTTCTCGAGCTTCCGGACGAGCTCCATGCCCTTGTAGACGATGAGGATGTTGAGCCCCCAGAAGAGGAGGAAGCTCACCCACTCGGTGCCGTAGTGCCCGCCGAACAGCCAGCCGTCGCCCGGCTCGCCGAGGAGCGTCTGCCATCCCGGCCACAGCGATCGGAAGAACGTCTGCAGCGCCTGTCCGCCGATCCACGCGTTGATGCCGAACCACCCGCACGCGACGAGCGCGCGCATGATCGCGGGCACGTTCGCGCCGAAGACGCCGTAGCTCGCGCGCGCGAAGACGGGGAAGGGGATGCCGTACTTCGTGCCGGGGTGCGAGTTCGCGAGGATCGGCACGAGCACGATCGTGTTGCCGAGCAGGATCGTGAAGAGCGCCTGCTTGTAGTTCATGCCCGCGCTGATGAGGCTCGCGGCGAGCATGTACGTGGGGATGCAGTGCGCCATCGAGATCCACAGCGCCGCGAACGTGTAGGTCGTCCAGGTTCGCTTCGCGATCTTCGTCGGAGCGAGGTCCTCGTTGAAGAGCGCGGGATCGTCGAGGACGACGTCGTCGCGCAGCTCGACACGCCCGTCCGGGCGCTCGATTTGCTCGTCGGTCGCGGGGGTCGCTGCGGCGTCGGGCATGGGCTTGCCGCATGGTCGCTCGATTCGGCGAGGGGGACTAGGTCTCCGTGAAGGGAGACCTCGGTCCTCAGTCCTCGGTCCTCAGCGGGGATGCGCTCTCTACTCGTCGGACGGGTGACGCCGACGAGGAGCCTCTCGGCTCGCAGGCAGCTCCCAAATCGAGGGCCTGGCTCGACGAGGCATACGAGCCCGAGCGGACAGCGTCGTCGTTTCGGACGCGCCTCTCCGCCGTCACGGAAAAGCCTTTCCGCCGTTGGACGCGCCGTGGCGCCCTTGCGGCGCGCCTTCGTGCAAGCAAGCGGTCGCTCGCGGTCTTCTCCGGGCGTTCGTCAGTCGCCGAGGAAGGAATCGCTGAGGACTGAGGACCGAGGACTGAGGTCTGATTGCCGAGGACCGAGGACTGAGGACCGAGGACTGCCCATCGAGGTCCGAAGACTCACGGCCGCCCCGGCAGCGAGCAAAGACATCGCGACGAGCATCGTGCCCGCCAGCACGCGACGACGCACCAGCGGCCGCACCGTCCGGTCCTCGGTCGCCGCGACGAGCGCGACCGGCTCGGCCGCGGCCGCGCGGTACGAGCGGACGCAGGATGGGACACGGACGAGGACGGCCTCGGCTCGAGCATCGGCGACGAGCGGTGCGAGCGACGGATCGTTCGCGAAGCGGTCGGCGGGGACGACGTCGAAGCCGGGGGCGTGACCTGCGTAGACGCGGCGGAGGAAGCGGATGCGGGAGCCGTCCACGAGCAGCGTCACGAGGAGCGCGAGCGCGGCGGCGAACGTGACGAGGAGCAGAGGGACCGCCGCGATGCCGTCGGCGACGAGGAGGCCGAGCGCGGAGGCGAGGCCGGCGCCGCCCGTGAAGACGACGCCGAACTTCTCGGGCGCGTCGTGACCGGCGATTCTGCGGAGCGCGCGGCTCGCGAGGACGAGGAAGCAGGAGACGGCGAGCGCGGGGAGCCCGCCGAGCACGATCCCGCTCGCGATCCACGGGAGCGGCTGCGTCGTGTTCACGAGGCCGCCGAGATCCTTCAGCGCTCGCGCCGGCGACGTCCCGACCTCGGTGAGCACGAGCGCCTGCACGATCGTGCCGATGCCCGCGCCGAAGGCGCTCGGCAAAAGGATCGCGGCGGCGAGGCGAGCGCGCGTCCGCTCGACGTGGTCGAGGACCTTCGCCGTGACGATCGAGAGCGCGACGGTGAGGCCGATGCCGGCGAAGAACGCGTCGTGGCTGTATGTCGGCACCGCGTCGACCGACATCGAGACGGCTGCGACGGTGACGGCCGCGAGGACGAGCGGGAAGGTCACCTTGGGACGGGCGCCCGGGTCCGTGAAGGCCTGGAGCGCGGTGTCGCGCCGATCGGGTGCGGCGTAGGCGGGGGTCGGCACGAAGTCGAGCGTCACGGCTCGCTTTCGTACGGACGAGGGCGCACGACGGTCTGGTCGTCGTGCCGCCGCCTTCTTCTCTCACTTCGGCAGCTTCTTCTTGCCGAACAGGCGCATCATCGCCTGCCACATGCGCTTGAGGCCGCCGCCCACCGTGAACGGGCTCTTCCGCGCCTGCGTGGTGCGGTGGACGAGGTGGGTTGGGCGGGCGCCCGGCGAGAAGCCGTAGAGCGAGTACAGGTTGACGAGGTCGTTGACGAGGTCGGAGATGCCGTGCGTCTCGAGATCGTGAGCCTGGCAGTAGCTGTCCGGCTTGTTGCGGATCATGCACTTGCCGATGATGAGCATCACGTTCGGGTCGATCAGCTCGCCGTTGCCGTCGAGGTAGTGCTTGTACGAGAAGAACCGGTCGGCGGGCGCGACCTCGGGCTGACCGTCCTGCGTCTTCGGCGCGCGCAGCGAGTTGATGACGCTGTACTCGTGGCGCAGGTACGCCTCGATCGTGTTGTTCTCGTCGGCGCGCTCGTACTCGATGAACTTGTGGAACGCGTCGTACAGCGTCTTCGGGTTCGCGTACGCGCCGCTGATCAAGTAGTAGAACGTCGCGCCGAGCGAGTAGATGTCGGCCGGTCGGCCGACGGACTTCTGGATGCGCGCGCGCACGTTCGTCTCGCTCGGCTCCTTGTAGGGGCGGGCGAGCACCAGGCGCTTGCGCGCGCGGTCGGCGTAGAGAATGGGGTACGACTCGGTTCGGTTGAAGAGCGAGAACGAGTCGTTCTTCGATATCTGGATGTAGAAGTCCTCGAAGTACTCGACCTCGGGGAGCCCCTGCGTGACGTTCACGAGGAGCTCGAGGATGTTCGTCTCCTGCTCGGGGCTCTGGAAGAAGAGCGTGCCGGGGACGGCCGCCTTCATCTGCGTCATCCCGAGCTGAACCTCTTCGTCGTGCAGCTTCGCGACGTTGAAGTCGGCGAGGCGGACCTGGAGCGTCGACCCGCGGAGGTTCGGATCCGGCAGGCCGATGAGGACGTTCGCGGGCTTGATGTCGCGATGGCAGATGTTGCGAACGAGGTGCGCGTACTCGACCGCGCTCGCGATCGGGATCATGTAGTCGAGCACGCGGAAGAGCCGCTCGCGCATGTCGCAGGCGAGGAGATCCTCCTTCGCCCCGCGATTGCGGGAGCCCTTCAGGCGCTCCTCGAGGCTCATGTCGAGCTTCTCGAGGACCATGAACTCGGTATCGCACTTGTCGCGGATGCTGGGCGGCAGGAAGCTCGGGTCTTCGTTCTCGCCCGACGCGTACAGCTCGACGATGTTCGGGTGACCCTGCACGCGCTCGAGGAGCTCCATCTCCATCTGGAAGCGCATGCGGTCTTCCTCGCTGACGCCCTTCTGCAGGATCTTGATGACGACCGGCCGCCGGAAGTCGGTCTTCGACTCGAGCCAGCGCTCCTCGCCGAGGAACACCTTCGCGAAGCGGCCGGAGCCGAGCTCGATCGGGTTGCCGCGCGCGTCGAGCACGAAGGAGTAGGCGCGCGATCGCCGGACGACGAACGGCGAGGTTCGTGCATCGCGAGCGACGGACTCGACGCGGACGCCGAGGGACTGCCCGCCGAGGGACTGGCCGCCGAGCGGCTGAACGGCGGGCGCCGAGGGCGTCGGCGCAGGCGCGGGCGCGGGCCCGACGAACGACATCTCCGCGCGCTGCTGCTGCGGAGGCGGCGTCGGCACCTGCTGCGAGTACATCATGTTGCCCGGCACGGGTTGCGGCGCGTTCGGGCTGTTGCGGGGCCCGGGCAGAGGATGATGACCGCTCGGCGAGTTGCCGTGGGGCATGCCCGGTTTCTGAATCACCGGCTGAGGGCCCGACGAGCCGCGGTCGACCGGGTTCATCACCGGAGGCTGAGGGCGCGGCAGGGCCTGCGACTTCGGCGGGACCTCCGGAGCGGCGGGCCGCGGAGCCTGCACCTGCTGCGGATTGAAGGCCGTCGGCGTGTTGTGCTTCCCGTAGTGGACGCGCGGCTGCGGGGGAATGCTGCCCCCAGCGACGGCGTCGGGCGCGGCCCCGACCGTCGTCTTCTCCTCCTCTTCGTCTTCGAGCCCCGGCGGAAGGGGCGGCGCGTCCCTCTGGGTCACGTTTTCGCTCAACTTCGGCACATCACTACGACGTCGTTCCCGTGACTGAGCATGAGCGCGACAGCCTGTGTGGCCTCGGCATAGGTTACCAGAAGGCTCTGGCCGTTCACGAGAAAGACGCGGCCGTTGGGGGTCGGCGTACCAAAGAGCACACTGACCTCGCCGAGCACCTGACGGTTGACGGCGACGAGCTCGACGGAGGCGTCGTGGTGGATGGTGACGGCGGGTGTCGGGCGATTGCGCTGTAGGGCCACGAAGCAGGTCAGGCCCTTCACGTTGACGGAGGGAGTCTGCGTGGGGAGGAACGTGACCCGGAAGCGAACCTGACCGCCTTGCGTGTCCAGGAACGAAAGGTCGAGCTTTTCATGCACCTGGACGTATCGGATGCGGCGCTCGCCCTGAGCGACCACGCGTTCGGGCGACGACGCCGTGCCAGGGTGGCTGGGCACCTCCGCGTTCTCGACGTCGAGGGTGAACTGCGACTGGCTCGGTGCGGCGATGACGGGCATCTCCGCGGGCCGCTGGACCACCTCGACGGGGACCGGCGCGATGCTGTTCGACTGCCGGACCTTCAGTGCGTCACGCAGCCTCTGTGCGAACTCGGGCGCGCTCGCGATGCGATCCTCCGGCCGCGCGACGAGGGCCTTCGAGATGACGTGGGCGACGTCGCCGGAAAGACCGAGCCGGGAGAGGCGCGCGTTGACGAGCGTGTCACCGCGCACGCGATCGTTGAACGTGAGGCGGACGTCCTCGTCGCCGAAGAGGACGGTGCCGGTGAGCATGAAGATCGTCACGAGGCCGAGGGCATAGACGTCCGTGTGCGGGCCCTCCGGTGATCCGCAGAGCTGCTCGGGCGCCGCCCAGCGCGGAGAGAAGAGCGCCACGGTGCTGACGGACTCGTTGAAGTCGTCGGCAGGCGTGATGTCCTTCTTTTTCAGATTGCTGTGGGCGATGCCGAAATCGGCGAGCTTCGGGACGAGCTCCCCGCGGACGCGCGCGAACAGGATGTTCGAGGGCTTGATGTCTCGATGGATGATGCCGTGCTCGTGGGCCTCGGCCACGGCGCCCGAGATCCCCTCGAGGATGCCGAGCGCCTCCGCCGTGGGCAGCGGGCCGCGTATCCGCACGTGCGACTCGAGGTTGCCTCCGTCGAGGTACTCCGAGACGTGGAAGGGCGCTCCGTTCGAGTCGTCGTTCCCTTTCAGGTAACCGAAGTCGTAGATGCGGAGCGTGTTCGCGTGCTGGAGCTTCGAGAGAGCGAGCGCCTCCTGGAGGAAGTGCGTGTACGTCGCCTGGTAGACGGCGCGGTTGCCGCTCGTCGATCCCGAGCCCTCGACGAGGGTGGTGCGAAGCAGCTTCACACAGACGACGCGATCGAGCCGGTCGTCCATGGCTCGATAGATGGTCGCCATGCCCCCGCTTCCGATTCGATCGAGGATCGAATAGCGATCGAGGAGGCGCATCCCTTCGGAGAGCTCGGGCTCTCCTGGTCGGCGATACGGCCGCGCCATGCACGGACAAGCCTAGCGCCATTTCAGGGTGCTGGTCGACCTTGCTCGTCGATCGGTGATGCCTGAAGACCGCAGCTTGGCCTCGCGATGCCCCGCCGCGAGGCGCTGCGACGAGGCTCCGAGCGCGGGGAGGTCGCCGTGGCGAGACGCGTGAGCGGGGCGTGTCAGGCGTCGAGCGGGGCGTCGGCGGCGCGCCACAAGTACCAGCTCGCGACGGATCGGAACGGGCGCCAGCGCTCGGCCCGTCGGATCAGAGCGGTGTCGCTCGGCAGCTCGTTCTTCCGCTTCCCTTTGTGGAACACGCGCGCGAACCCCTTCTTGATGCCGAAGTCGGCGACCGGCAGGACGTCGGGTCGTCCGAGGCGGAAGATGAGGAGCATCTGCACCGTCCAGCGGCCGATCCCACGTACGCTGGTGAGGGCCTCCACGATCGCTTCGTCGTCCATACGCTGGAGCTGCGCGAGCGTGGGGATGTCCCCGCGCACGGTCTTGTCGGCGAGGTCGCGGAGCGCGAGCAGCTTGTTCTTCGAGAGCCCGGCGCCACGGAGGGCGTGGTCACTCGTGTCGAGGAGCAGGCGCGGATCGAGCCTGCCTCCGGGGAAGAGCGAACGGACACGCTCGAAGATCGTCGCGGCCGCCTTTCCGTTGAGCTGCTGGTACACGATCGACTCGGCGAGGGCGGCGAACGTACCCTCCGTCCTCTTGAGCCGCAGCGCGAACTCTCCGACGGCGTCGACGTGCGCGGCGAGCACGGGATCGGCGGCCCGGATGTGCCGTGTGGCCTCGACGCGGTCGTAGGGCAGGGGCGCTCCGTTCGTCGCCCCGAACAGCGGAGGTTGGCGCGGGCGCAGGCTCGATCCCTCGAGCGCGAGGAGGCGCTCCTTCGTGACGAGACCGCCGTAGGCCGAGAAGCCGCCCGGCTTCCCGGACGCTCCGAGGACGCGCTGGCAAGGCACGAGGATCGGCAGCGGGTTCGCCGCCATCGCGGCGCCGACCGCGCGCGACGCGCCGGGCGAGCCCACCGCGCGAGCGAGATCGCCGTACGAGATCGTCGAGCCCGCGGGCACGCGCTGGAGCTCGCGATAGACCCGGGCGCGGAACGGCGTCACGTTTCGCAGGTCGAGCGGGACGCGTGCGAACGACTGCGGCTTTCCTTCGAGGTGCGCGACGACGAGGGCGATCGCCTCCTTCACCCACGGCGGCGGCGCCGTCACTTGCTCGCCGGCGTCGTCGGCGCGCGAGAGCATCCGCTCGATCGTGAGGTCGCGCGTCGCCTCCGGGAGCTGGACGCGCGAGATCCCCGCGTCCGTCCACACGAGGCCGCATGGCCCGATGGGCGTCTCGAAGACCGTCCACGGCATGACGCCGACAAAATAGCGCGAAGCGCTCGCTCAGGACCTGGAGCGTCCGGGGAGCAAGAGCCCGCGTTCGGTCGGACGCTCGCGCATCCCTTTGTGGATGATGATCTTGCGCCCCGCCTCGCGGCCGTGGGCGTAGGCCTCGCTCCGGCGCTGCCCGGCGTAGCGAACGTGGCGGATGTGCGGGTGGCGCCGACGGAAGTACGCGACGAGATCGCCGTCGGCGACCCAGACGAGGCCGGCCTCGGCGCTCTTCTTCGCCTCGCGGTCGAGCTTTTCGGTCATGCCGCTCATGACGCCCGCGAGGAACGTGCGACGGTCCCGGTCGCCGCGGATCCCGTGCTTGACCTTGTGCTCCCGCCAGAGGTTCTCGGCGGTGGCGACGAGGTAGCCGTGCACGTACTCGGCGATCTCGACGTTCTCGGGCGTGCCGCAGATCTCGAGGACGCTGCCGCGCTTGCCCTCGAGCGGCCGGTACACCGGCACCCAGATCGCCTCGACGAAGAAGTGCTTCGAGAGCAGGAGCGAGAGCAGGCGCTCGGCCTCGGTCGTGCGCCCCGTCGGCCTCCCGAGGTGCCGCCACACGTAGCCCCTCGCCGCGCGCGCTTCGCGCAGCTCGATGTTGTGCTTCAAGAGCAGCCGCTGCGCGGCGGCCATCGCCGCCTCGGCCTCGTGGACGTTCGGGCTCTCGGCGAGAGCGAGCAGCCGCGCGATGCGGTCGCCCACCTTCTTCAGCACGGGGTCGTCGGTCTTCGAAGCGGAGGGCACGCCGCTCGCGGCAGCGTCGATGCCGAGCCGCTCGCAGACGGCGCGGAAGCTCGGACCGTGCGGGGTCTCGTCCCGCTCGCCGAGGACCTCGCTCACGTACTGATGCGCCATCTCGTGCTTGAGGACCTCGACGACGACGCCCCACGGCTCCTTCAGCACGAACGGACGCGAGAGCTCGATCGTACGCGTGGCCGCGACCCAACGGCCGAGCCGCGCCCGCGTCGGGACGAGCTCGATCTGCGGGAGCTCGAGCGATCCCTTGAAGTACGTCTGGGCGAGGAGGCGGTACTGCTCGCGCAGCTCGTGGAGGAGCGCCGTCTCGAGAGCGGCCGAGAGCCTGGGCGCGTCGGTGTCGTCGGTCTCGTGGGTGTCGCGGGGGCCGTGCTGCACGCGTCGACCTAGCTAGTAGACGAGCGAGGTGCGCGCAACGCTCCTCGACCTGGCGCGCTAGCGCGGGAGCTCGAACGCGAAGACCCAATCGGAGTAGCTCCGCCGGTCGTCGTGGCAGTCGACGCACACGCGCGGCCTGCCCGAGAACAGCGGCTCGCCCTCGTCGTCGTACTCCGCCCAGTACCAGCCGTCGCTGCGCTTCTCCATCACGGCGACGATGCTGCGCGACCCGCCGCGCGTGTAGCCCTCCTTCACGATGATCGATCCGACGGGCCACTCGACGATCGCGTTCGGCCCGTCGAGCGCCGCGGCGACGGGATCGTTGACCCAGATGCGGACGACGTCCGAGTGCGCCGTGAAGCTCGGCTTCGGATCGCGGAAGCCGGGCGCCGGGCGCCAGGATCGGAAGCCCGGGCCTTCGTTGATCTTCGCCCAGAGCCGCTTGGCGCCTTCGGGATCGTCGTTCTGACGGCACCCGGCGACGGCTGCGACGAGAGGGAGGGATGCGATGGCGATGCGAAGCCGAAGCACACGGCGAGTTTCGCGCAGGATGCGGTTTGGGTGTTAGCGGCTCGGCGCATCTCGAGCTCGACATGCTCGTCGAGCAACCCGCGTGGGGCTGCCTTCCGATCGGAGCATGGTCCGTGAGAGCGCAACGTCGACGAGCGGAGGAGCGTCCGGTCGGGGCGAGTACTCGCCGCCATTGGCTTGCGATGGGAAAGAAACGTGTGGAGCGATGCAGCGCGCGCGTTCTTGCCTGCGAGCGGTCGAACGGTGATGGCTCGCTGCGAGGACAGCCTGGAGCCCGGAGCCTCTGCTCCTCCTCACCCCTCGTCAGGCGGCGACCCGACTCCGTTGCTCACCCCGTTCGTCGTCCGATCCGCGACCTGCTTCTCCTGCTCCTTCGCCTCGTCCTCCGCGTCGGCCTTCGCCTGTGCGAACGCGCGCTTCGCGTCTTCGATGGAGCCGCCGCGGAGGAAGTACTGCCGGGCCGCCGCGCCGATCGCCATCGTCCCCGCGAATGCGACCGCGCCCGAGACCATCGAGCCCGCGCCCGGGAAGACGAACTTGATGAGGGCGCGCGCGCCCTCGCGGAAGACGAAGGCCGCGCCGACGTTCACGCCCATCGCGCCCAGGAACTCGGCGGCGGCGCGCTTGTCGAGCGGGCGGCCGGAGAGCCAGGCGATGGCCGCGACGAGCATGACCTGCATCGACGTGATCGGGATCAGGTCGGCGACCGGGATGGGGAGCGCCGCGATGCCCGTGCAGATGACGGCGACCGAACGCGTCAGATCCGTCGCGAGCTGCTCCTGGAGACCACGCACGCGGGCGATGCGTGCGAACGTCCCGCGGCCCGCGTCGGGCAGGTGCTTGAAGAGCGTGCCGACGAGCTCGTCGACGCGCCAGCGCTCGTCCGCCCGGATCGTGCCGTCGTCGCGGAACGACATGTACGTGCTCATGCCGCGCGTCCAGACGAGGTGCGGCGCGAGCTTGCCGCGCGCTCGGATCTTGCTCTCGAGGTGGTGCTCGACCTCCGCCACGCGCAGGAGCTTCTCCTCGAGATCCTCCGGCGGCTCGTCCTCGGGACGGTGCAGTCGCGTGCCCTTCGGTTCGAGCACGTCGCAGTGGGTGGCGACGGCGACGAGGGGAGGGCGGAACCGGTGCACGCGCTCGAGCTCGGCGTAGATGCGCTCGAGCGCGGCGAGGTCGGCGTCGATCGCGCTGTCCGCCTCCGTCGCCTTCACGAGGAAGAGGATGACGTCGGGCGTCTTGCGCTGGAGCTCGACGACGATCGACCGGATGGCGTCGCGCGCGTCGTCGTCCTCGACGGGCTTCGATCCCTCCTGGATGCCGCGTGTGTCGAGCACGGAGATCGTTCCGCGCTCCGACTCGTAGTTGAACCACTTGCCGCGGCCCGTCTGCGCCTTGACGTGGCCGACCTCGGCGACCTTCGCGCCGAAGAGCGCGTTGACCATCGACGACTTTCCCGCGCCGCGCCGACCCACGAGCGCGAACGCAGGCGCGCGCTGCTCGAGCAGGATCGTGCGGAGGAGGGCGATCTTGGCGCGAAGGTCGTTCACCGTCTCCTTCGGCAGCGGCAAGAACTGCAGCATTTCTTCGACACGGCGAATGTTCTCGGCGATGACCTTGCGGGCCTTGGATTCCTCGTCCTCGTCCGTCGGAGGCATTCTCGAGAAAGCATAAGCCCGGCACCCGCGTCGCGCGAGCACGCCGGACGAGCTACGCGCCGCGCGGCAAGCGCGACCGCGTGTGCGCGTGTGCGCGAGCGCGACCGGGCGGCGCGCACGGAGCGCGACCGACCCGACCGGCCGGAGCGATCGGAGCGCCGGTCAGAGCGCGACCACGGTGACGTCGAGGATGGCCGGCGTGCACTGGCGCAGGGCGCCGAGCACCTCGTGGCTCGGAGCGCTGTCGACGTGGATGCGCGCGATCGCGGCGCGCGCTCCGTCGAAGACGATGTTCTCCGTCTCCTGCACGTTGATGCCCGCCTTCTTGAGGCAATCGAAGACCGCGGCGAGGACGCCCACGCGGTCGAGATGTCGCACGGCCAAGAGATGCGTGGCGGGCGACTTCTTCGCGAGGTTCACGACGTGGGGCGGGCGGCCCGTCTCCTTGTAGAGGCGAACGATGCGCACCGTCTCGGCGGCGATCGCCTCCTGCGCCTGGTCGGTCGACGCGCCGATGTGATGCGTGCCGATGACGCCCGGCAGCTCGAAGAGGGGAGAGTCGACCGTACCCGTGCCGCCCGAAGGCTCGCCGGCGAAGACGTCGAGCCCCGCGCGGATCCCGCGCTCCTTGACGGCGCGCTCGAGCGCCGCCTCGTCGACGATCTCGGCGCGCGACGTGTTGAGGAAGATCGCGCCCGGCTTCATCGAGGCGAACACGCCGTCGCCCACGAGCCCGCGCGTCTCGGGCACGAGCGCGAGGTGGACCGTGAGCACGTCCGCGGCCGCGGCGACCTCGGTCGGGCTCGCGAGCTGCGTGATGCCGAGCTCCTCCGCGACCGCGGGCGTGAGGAACTTGTCCCACGCGACGACGCGCATGCCGAACGCCCGTGCGCGCGCGATCACCTCGCGCCCGATCATGCCGACCCCGAGCACGCCGAGCGTGCGCCCGTAGAGGCCGCGCGCCTTCGCGTACTCCTTCTTGTTCCACGTGCCGGCGCGCAGGTCGGAGACGTTCTCCGGGATGCGACGATCGATCGCGAGCAGCAGCGCGAACGTGAGCTCCGCCACGGCGATCGCGTTCTTGCCCGGGCAGTTCGCGACCCAGATCCCGCGCTCGCTCGCGGCCTCGACGTCGATCGTGTTCACGCCGGCGCCCGCGCGGACCACGAGCGACAGCCGTCCGCTCTCGAGCATCGCCCGCGTGACCTTCGTCGAGCGGACGACGAGCACCTGGGCCTCGCTCCGCTCGATGATGCGCTGAAGGTCGTCGCCGCTCGCGTCCGGCTCGTAGACGACCTCGCACCCGATCTCCGCGAGCCCGCGGCGTCCCGAGTCTTCGAACTTGTCCGCGACGAGTACCTTCATCACGCCTCCTTCGTTGGTCGTGGACCGGCTTCTTGGTGGGCGCGCAGGATAGGTCAGCGTGGATCGATCTTCCATGCACGAGCCGCTCACGCGCGCCCGACGCGCCGCGGCAGCGGCCTTTGCTGTTGCGCCCCCTCGTCGTGCATCTATCCTCGACCGGCCATGACGCGCACGCTCATCAAGGGAGGGACCGTGGTCACCGCGGTCGACACGTTCGCCGCGGACATCGCCATCGTCGACGACAAGATCGCCGCGATCTTCGGGCCGTCGGCAGCGCCTTCGGGCCCGTGGGACGTCACCATCGACGCCACCGGCAAGTACGTCCTGCCTGGAGGTATCGACGCTCACACGCACCTCGACATGCCGTTCGGCGGCACGACGTCGTCGGACGACTTCGAGACGGGCACCCGTGCGGCCGCCTACGGCGGCACGACGACGATCGTCGACTTCGCCATCCAGGCGAAGGGCGAGGCGCTCCGCAAGGGGCTCGACACGTGGCACGCGAAGGCGGAGGGCAAGGCCGCGGTCGACTACGCCTTCCACATGATCATGACCGACGTGAACGATCAGACCATCCCCGAGATGGGCAAGATCGTCGACGAGGGGGTCACGTCGTTCAAGATGTTCATGGCGTACCCGGGCGTCCTCTACGTCGACGACGGGCAGATCTTCCGCGGGATGCAGCGCGCGCGCGAGGTCGGTGCGCTCATCTGCATGCACGCGGAGAACGGGATCGCGATCGACGTGCTCGTCGCGCAGGCCCTCGCGAAGGGCCACACGGCGCCCATCTATCACGCGCTCACGCGCCCGCAGATCGCGGAGGCCGAGGGTACGCACCGCGCGATCTGCCTCGCGGAGATGGCGGGCGCGCCCGTGTACATCGTGCACCTCTCGGCCGAGCGTGCGCTCGAGCAGGTCGTCGAGGCGCGCGACCGCGGTCTGCCGGTCTACGCGGAGACCTGCCCGCAGTACCTCTTCTGCTCCCAGGACGATCTCGCGCGTCCCGACTTCGAAGGCGCGAAGTACGTGTGCACGCCGCCGCTCCGTCCCGCGCAGATGCAGGACGATCTCTGGCGCGGGCTCAAGTTCCACGATCTGCAGGTCGTGTCGACCGATCACTGCCCGTTCTGCCAGAAGGGGCAGAAGGAGCTCGGCAAGGACAACTTCGCGAAGATCCCGAACGGCATGCCGGGCATCGAGACGCGCATGTACCTGCTCTGGGACGGCGGCGTCCGCGCGGGCCGCATCTCGATGAACCGCTTCGTCGAGATCACCGCGACGGCTCCGGCGAAGATCTTCGGCCTCTACCCGCGCAAGGGGACCATCGCCGTCGGCTCCGACGCCGACATCCTCGTCTGGGACGGCGAGAAGCGTCACGTGCTCAGCGAGAAGACGCTGCACATGCGCGTCGACTACTCGCCGTACGAGGGGCGCGAGGTCGTCGGCGCGCCAACGCACGTCCTGTCTCGCGGCAAGGTCGTCGTCGAGAACGGCAACTACGTCGGCAAGAAGGGCGACGGCCGCTTCGTGAAGCGGAGCACCTTCAACCTCATGTGATCGGCTCCGGCTGAGCTCGGGCTCGAGGCCCGAGGCGAGGCACCCCGAGGCGAGGCAGGGCGGGTGACGAACGGCCGCATCCCAGCGATGCGGCCGTCGTCCTACCCGTGCTCGCAAAGGGCGAGCGCCCGGCTTTTCGCGCCCGCGGGGCTTGTCCGCGTCGAAGCCGGGAAACAAACTGTGGGGAGCGTACGTCCAACGCTACGCGCCGAGCGACCGGCAACAGACAAAGGAAGAGTCCCGATGAGCGAGCGTTACGTCAGGCCAACGATTGCTGGGTGGCTCACCCCGACCCTCATCGCGCCGTGGATCTCGGTTTACGGAGCGGTCACGGCGTTCGCCGTTCTCGGCGTCGACTGGGGCCTGTTCGGGAAGATCGCAGGCTGGGCGGTCGGGATGCTCGTCGGGAGCGTCTGGGCCTTCGTCTTCTGCCTCATGCTCGTCCTCGTGGACGTGCTCCTGCTCGCGGTACGGGTCCGCACGCTCCCGGCAGGCAAGCGCGGCTGGCTCGCGTCGTTCGTCTCGCCGCTCATGGTCTTCGGCATCTACGGCGTCGCGCCGCCGCACACGTTCTGGCACTACGGCCTCTGGGGCGTCGTCGCCGCCGTGTTCGTCCCGATGCTCGCGGTCGCCATGATCGTGCGCGTCTTCGCGGGACGGAAGCCGCCGCGCTGACGGTTCCTCTTCATCGGAGACGTCGAAGGCCCGCGCGCTCGCTGCTCGCGGGCCTTTCGTCTTCCATGCTGCTGGCGCTCACTTCGGCCCGGCGCAGCGGCTCTCGAGGACGATCTCGTTGATCGTCGTCGCGAGCGAAAGGCTGCCGGACCGGACCGCGGCGAGGTCGAAGTTCTTGCCGCCGGTCTGGACGGGGATGGGGTCCTTGCCCTTGTACGGCTTGCTCCATCCGAACGCGATCGCGTCCGATTCCGTGTGGCGCCGTCCGGTGCCGCACCCGCCGCCCTCGAACAGCCCCGGGGGCTTGAGGCGCGTGAACGAGAAGACGCGCACGCCGGCCTTCTTCAGGGCGTCGATCGTCTCGTCGAGCGTGTACTTCGCCGGGTAGTCGCCCTCGCGCGGGAAGTCCGTCTTGTCGGTCTTGCCGTCGTTGTCGCGGTCGCCGTAGTTGTCCGGCGCCTCGATGAAGGTGTCGTCGGTCGCGACGATCACGATGCGCGCGGCGTTCTTGCGCCAGGGGAACTCGGTCGCTGCCATGTGGAGCGCGTCGAGCGCGTTCTCCTCGCAGATCGGATTCTGCTGCGGCGGGCCCGACGGGCCGTCGCCCGGGTTGCGGTCCCTCGCGGTGTAGGTCTTCCGAGTGTCGGCGAAGGCCGCGCGCATCGTGGCGGCGGTCGTGTGGACCTTGCCGCCGGCCTCGTCGCCCGTCGTGCTCATCGCGGCGTTGTCGACGAAGAAGACGAGCCCGAAGTGCGCACCTTCCTTGAGGGCGTTCGACGCCGTCACGACTTTCTCGATCTCGCTCTCGAGCTTCTGGAGCACGAAGTTCATCGAGCTCGACACGTCGAGGACGAGCACGACGTCGATGTCCTCCGTGCACGCGCCGTTCTTCCCCCCGTCGCCCGCCGCCTGGTCGCCGAAGCCGGTCGTCGGACCGCCGGCGCTCGAGCTCGCGCTTTCTTCGGTCGACGTGGGCTCGGGTTCGTCCGGATCGAAGCCGGCGCGCTCGCCGGCCGAGCAGTGGACGAGGCCCACCAATGCCGTCGCGAACAGAGGAGCCAAGAGCCGAGACCGCATGACGTGCGGGGCTTAGCTCAGCCGAGGGCTGGGCGCCAGGCATACGCCCGCGGCGCCGGCCAGGGCGGGCCTCCCGTCACTTCGCGGTGAACCGCAGCGAGTAGCTCACGCCCGTACGGCCGCGATCGAGCTTCGGGAACTCGACGCTCTCGAAGACGGCCACGACGCACGGGACGAACTCCGCCACGTCCGGCCCTTTGCCGAGCGTCGACCGCGGGTTCGAGACCTTCGGGCGCCCGCCGCTGCCCTCGATGAGGAGGTCGACGCCGACGTCGGCCTGCTTCGGCGGGTTCGGCACGTGCTTCGCCCAGCACCGGGCGATCTCGGGGAAGTGGGGCTCGACGGCCTTCTTGAACGGCTCCTTCGTCTTCTCGTCGTACGGCCCGCCGCCGACGTGCATCCCGATGGTGACGATCTTCACCTTCGGAGGATCGACCGGCTCTTCGGACGCCGCCGGTCCGGCGTCCGGCGCACCTGCATCGGCCTCGGGCGAGACCGACGTCTCGGGCGGCGCCGCATCGGCGGGCTCGACGGCGGACGCGGGCGCGGTCCCGGCGGGCGGGGTCGGGACCGCGTCCGTGTCCTTGGCAGCGACGGGCTCGACGCGCTGCGAGGAGCCGCACGCGACGAGCAGCCCGACGAGGGAGAGGACGACCGAGCGCGTGACCATCGACGATCAGAGGTCGATGCCCGTCGGCAGCGGCTCGCCCTTCTTCTGCGCGCTCGCGAGGTGCTGGACGAGCGTGCGCGTGTCGAGGACGCTGATCGTCTGCATCTCGAGCGCGCCGATGCGGTCCTCCGGCGTGAACATCGACTCGGTGCGCTCCATCGAGAGCTTGTGCGCGTCGTAGGTCGCCGACTCGGCCTTCGTGTCGAGGATCGAGTAGTCGTCGCCACGCCGCAGCTCGAGGTCGACCCAACCCGTGATGTGCTGGGCGACGCCGCGGACGAGCGCCTGCTTGATGAGGTACGACTCGGGCTCGTACCAGCGGCCCTCGTAGAGCAGCCGTCCGAGGCGGCGGCCGAGGATCTGGTACTGCTCGGTCGTGTTCTCGTTGTGGACGGCGCTGAGGATGCGCTCGTACGCGATGTGGAGGAGGGCCATGCCGGGCGCCTCGTAGATGCCGCGGCTCTTGGCCTCGATGATCCGGTTCTCGATCTGATCGCTCACGCCGAGGCCGTGGCGGCCGCCGACGGCGTTGGCCGTGAGGATCGCCTCGGTGAGCGACGAGAAGCGCTTGTCGTCGATCCCGACGGGGACGCCGCGCTCGAAGTGGATGCGGACGCGCTCGGGCTCGATCTCGACGTCGGGACGCCACGAGGCGACGCCCATGATCGGCTCGACGATGTTCACGCCGTGGTCGAGGCGCTCGAGATCCTTGGCCTCGTGCGTCGCGCCGAGCATGTTGCTGTCGGTGCTGTAGGCCTTCTCGGCCTTCATCGAGTAGGGGAGACCAGCCTTCTCGAGGTAGGCGCTCATCTCGGCGCGGCCGCCGAGCTCGCCGACGAACTCCGCGTCGAGCCAAGGCTTGTAGACGCGGAGGTTCGGGTTCACGAGGATGCCGTAGCGGTAGAAGCGGTGGATGTCGTTGCCCTTGTGGGTGCTTCCGTCGCTGAAGATGTCGACCTTGTCCTCGAGCATCGCGCGGACGATCGCGGTCGCGGTCACGGCGCGGCCGAGCGGCGTCGTGTTGAAGTACTTCTTGCCCGCGGTCGAGAGGTGGAAGGCTCCGCACTGGATCGCGATGACGCCTTCGCGCGCCAGCGCCTCGCGGCAGTCGATGAGGCGCGCGTTGACCGCGCCGTGACGGAGCGCCTGCTTGGGGATGTCGCTGACGTCCTTCTCGTCGGGCTGGGCGAGGTCGGCGGTGTACGCGTGGACCTTCAGCCCGCGCGCCTTGAGCCAAGCGACGGCGCAGCGCGTGTCGAGACCACCGGAGAACGCGATGGCGATCGACTCGCCGGCGTCCGGAACCTTGCGGAGGATGTGGGCCATGGGGCGGGGGACATATCGTAGGAAGCACGAGAGAACAACGGCCCGATGCCGCACCGCGCCGGGGTCGAGCCCGACCGTGACCCGTGACCGCGCGGGCGCGGCGGACTAGGCTCCCGGGGCCATGCTGGATCTGCCCACGCCGAAGCCGCTTCCCACGAACGAGCCCGTCCTCTCGTACGCGCCCGGGACACCCGAGCGGAGCGCGCTCAAGGCCGCGCTGAAGACGATCGCCTCCGAGCGCCCCGACCTGCCGCACGTCATCGGCGGCAAGGAACTCCGCGACGGCGCTCCGTTCGAGGTGAAGGCCCCGCACGACCACGGCCTCGTGCTCGCGACGGCGCACGACGGCGGCCAGGCCATGGCCGAGCGCGCCATCGCCGCCGCGCTCGCGGCCGCGCCGGGATGGGCGGCGACGCCGTTCGAGGAGCGCGCCCGCGTCTTCCTCCGTGCGGCCGAGCTTCTCGCCGGCCCGTGGCGGCAGACGCTCAACGCCGCCACGATGCTCGGGCAGAGCAAGACCGCGTTCCAGGCGGAGATCGACTCCGCGTGCGAGCTCATCGACTTCCTCCGCTTCAACGTCGCGTTCGCGTCGCGCCTCGCCGAGCAGCCCATCTCGCCGCCGGGCATGCTCAACACGCTCGAGCTCCGCCCGCTCGAGGGCTTCGTGCTCGCGATCACGCCGTTCAACTTCACGGCGATCGCCGGCAACCTGCCGTCGGTCTGCGCGCTGATGGGCAACGTGGTCGTGTGGAAGCCCGCCGAGAACCAGGCGCTCGCCGCGCACCACACGATGCGCCTGTTCGAGGCCGCGGGGCTCCCGCCGGGCGTCATCAACCTCGTGCACGGCGACGGCGCGAAGGTCGCGGACGTCTGCCTCCGTCACCGCGAGCTCGCGGGCATCCACTTCACGGGATCGACCCGCGTGTTCCAGTCGCTCTGGCGCGGCGTCGGCGAGAACATCGCCAGTTACCGGAGCTACCCGCGCGTCGTCGGCGAGACGGGCGGCAAGGACTTCGTGTTCGCGCACCCGTCGGCGGAGCTCGAGGCGCTCGCCGTCGCGCTCGTGCGCGGCGCGTACGAGTACCAAGGGCAGAAGTGCTCGGCCGCCTCGCGCGCGTACGTGCCGCGGTCGATGTGGCCGAAGCTCCGGGATCTGCTCGTCGACCACATCAAGGCGATCAAGATGGGCGACGTCACGGACTTCCGGAACTTCATGGGCGCCGTCATCAACGAGCGCGCGTGGACGCGGCTCGACGGCTGGCGTGCCCGCCTCGCGAGCGACGCCGGCGTGAAGGTCCTCGCCGCCGACGGCTGGTCGCGCGAAAAGGGCTGGTTCTGCGGTCCCACGCTCGTGGAGGTCGAGGACGCCGCGCACCCGGTGCTCGCCGAAGAGCTCTTCGGTCCGATCCTCGCCGTGTACGTCTACGACGACGGCAAGCTCGGCGGTGTCGAGGAGGCGCTCGATCTCGTCGATCGGACGAGCCCGTACGGGCTGACGGGCGCCATCTTCGCGCGCGACCGCGGCGCCATCGCGGCGGCCGTGACGCGCCTGCGCCAGTCGGCGGGCAACCTCTACATCAACGACAAGCCGACGGGCGCCGTCGTCGGGCAGCAGCCGTTCGGCGGCTCGCGCGCTTCGGGCACGAACGACAAGGCGGGCAGCGCGTACAACCTCTTGCGCTGGACGAGCCCGCGCGTGATCAAGGAGACGTTCGTGCCGCCGACCTCCGTCGGCTACCCGTTCATGCAGGCGGAGTGACCGCCTTCACGGTCGATTCAAGACGGCGAGCGTGCGCTTCGGGCGATCGCCCTTCGCGTGACGCTCGCCCTCGCACGCGGGCGAGCCGCGCTCGAGGTCACGGCAGACCTGCGGCCGGCGTTCGTAGATCGAGCAGAGGAACGTCCCCGACGGAGCGTCGACGACGAGCGCTGCACAGCGTCCGGTCGGCCCCGTGCGATCGATCCGCATGAAGGCCTGGTTGCCGATCCACGTGACGAGCTCCAGGGCGGCGTCACCGAGCCGCTCGTAGTCGTCGCCCGTCACGCGCGCGTGGCGATCCGACTCCGAGAAGCAGCAGGCGCCGCAGCGGGTGCAGTCTTCGGCCACGGCGCGAGCCTAGCGCGGGCGGCGCCGGGCGCGATCGTCCCCGGCGGTTTTGCTAGAGTAGCGGCCCTCCATGGCTCAACCTCGTCGTTCGCTCATCTCCACGGTCCTCTTGCTCGCGATGACCGCGGCCGGCCTCTCCGGCTGCAACAAGAAGGGGCATCCGATGCCGGACGCGAACGCGACGCCCGCGCCTGGCCAGGCGAGCGCGACGCCGGCGCCCGCGGTGCCGCCACTCTCGCCGGTCGCGCGCATCGAGGACGAGAGGAACACCATCAACGTCTTCCGTGCAGCCGCGCCGTCGACGGTGTTCGTGACGCAGAAGCGCGTCGTCGTCGACTGGTTCGCCGGCGTCGCCCAGGAGGTGCCGGCCGGATCGGGCTCCGGCTTCGTCTGGGACGACAAGGGGCACATCGTGACGAACTTCCACGTCGTGGAAGGGGCCCAGTCGCTGAACGTCACCTTCCACGATCAGCAGACCTTCGAGGCGAAGATCGTCGGCATGGAGCCGCGGAAGGACATCGCGGTGCTGAAGGTCGACGCGCCCGCGAACCTCCTCGTCCCGATCAAGGTCGCCAAGACGACGCACCTCGAGGTCGGGCAGAAGGCGATCGCGATCGGCAACCCGTTCGGGCTCGACCACACGCTCACGACGGGCGTCGTCAGCGCGCTCGGACGCCAGGTGCAGGGCGCCGGCGGCGTCACGATCCGCGACATGATCCAGACCGACGCCGCCATCAACCCCGGCAACTCGGGAGGCCCGCTCCTCGACTCGAACGGTCACCTCATCGGGATGAACACGATGATCTTCAGCAAGTCGGGCACGTCGGCCGGCATCGGCTTCGCCGTCCCCGTCTCGACGATCTCGCGCATCGTCCCGCAGATCATCAAGACGGGGCGCGCCGAGCAGGTCGGGCTGAACATCGCGATCGACCCGATGCAGAAGCTCGAGCGTCGGCTCGGCATCCGCGGCGTCATCGTCTTGGCCGTGCCGCCGGACAGCCACGCGTACAAGGCGGGGATGCGCGGCATCACACAGACGCGCAACGGCATCGCGCTCGGCGACATCATCGTCGCGATCGACGACAAGCGCGTCGAGACGTTCGACGACCTCTACACCGCGCTCGATCAGCACAAGCCCGACGACATCGTGAAGGTCACCACGGTCCGCGGCGACGAGACGAGGACGCTCCACGTGAAGGTCGTCGTCCTGAACCCGGCGAACGCGAACTGATCCGCTCGCGACCCTGGAGCCCGGAGCCCGGAGCCTGATGCTAGGATGCGCGGCATGATGAAGCTTCGGGGGCACGCCGACCGACGCTCGGGCTGGGCCGACGAGCGACGCGCGCGATTGCCGCGGCGGGCGCTTCTCTGCGCGCTCTTCGCCGTCGCGGTCGTGGCGTGCAAGGACAAGACGCAGGCGGGCGGCTCCGGCGGCGCGCCTGCGGGGCAGGGCAAGCGGCTGAAGATCGCGGTCATCCCGAAGGGCACGACGCACGAGTTCTGGAAGAGCGTCCACGCGGGCGCGGTGAAGGCGTCGAAGGAAGAAGACGTCGACATCGTCTGGAAGGGCCCGCTCAAGGAGGACGATCTCAAGGCGCAGATCGACGTCGTGAACACCTTCGTCGCGCAGGGTGTCTCCGGCATCGTGCTCGCGCCGCTCAACGACTCCGCGCTCCGTGCTCCCGTGAAGGCCGCGGTCGCCGCCAAGATCCCGGTCGTCGTCTTCGACTCGGATCTCCAGGGTGACGACTACGTGAGCTTCGTCGCGACCGACAACCAGGCCGCCGGTCGGCTCGCCGGCGAGGCGATGGCGAAGCTCCTCGGCGACAAGGGCAACGTCATCGTCCTCCGCTACCAGGAGGGCTCCGCGAGCACGCAGAAGCGCGAAAAGGGCTTCTTGGACGTCATCCAGTCGAAGCCGGACATCAAGCTCGTGAGCGACAACCAGTACGGAGGCGCGACGACGGAGAGCGCGTTCCAGAAGAGCGAGAGCTTGCTCCTCGCGCACAAGGCGCAGACCGGCGCGGTCGACGGGGTCTTCACCCCGAACGAGTCGACGACGTTCGGCATGCTGCAGGCGCTCAAGAAGTCGGGCGTGAACAAGAAGGTCCGGTTCATCGGCTTCGACACGTCGGACAAGCTCGTGGCCGCGCTCCGCGAGGGCGATCTCGACGGTCTCGTCGTCCAGGACCCGTTCAAGATGGGTTACCTCGCCGTGAAGACCATGGCCGATCACCTCCGCGGCAAGCCCGTGGAGAAGCGCATCGACACCGGCGCTCGTTACGTCGACAAGGCCTCGCTCGACGATCCGGCCGTGAAGGAGATCATGCAGCCCGACCTCAAGAAGTGGCTGGGGGAGTGAGCGCCGCGGCCGACACGCCCGTCCTCGAGCTCTCGGGGATCGAGAAGTCCTTCGGCGCGGTCTCGGTGCTGCGCGGCGTCGACCTGTGCGTGCGTCGCGGTGAGGTCCACGCGCTCCTCGGCGAGAACGGCGCGGGCAAGAGCACGCTCATGCGCATCCTGCTCGGCGCCGAGCGAGCGGACAAAGGCTCGATGATGCTCTGCGGTCGGCCGTACGCGCCGGACGGGCCGGGCGACGCGCGTGTCGCGGGCGTCGTCATGGTCCCGCAGGAGCGGACCCTCTGTCCGGATCTGACCGTGCTCGAGAACGTCGTCCTCGGCCTCGAGCCGACGGCGGCGGGCTTCGTTCGCAGGCGCGAGGCGCGCGCCATCGCCGAGCGGGCGCTCGGCCTCGTCACGGAGGTCGGCCGTCGCATTCCGCTCGACGTCCGCGCCAAGCACCTCGGAGTGGCCGACCAGCAGCTCGTGGAGATCGCCCGCGCGCTCGCGCAAGGCGGCGCGGCGGACGAGCACGGCAGGAAAGGCATGGCCGCGCGCGTGCTCATCCTCGACGAGCCGACGTCGAGCCTCGGCCACGACGACGCCGCGCGCCTCTTCACGCGCGTGCACGCGCTCAAGGCGGCGGGGCTCTCCATCATCCTCGTGACGCACTTCCTCGGCGACGTGCGCGCGCACGCCGATCGCTACACCGTGCTGCGCGACGGCAAGGTTCGAGGCGAAGGCGATCCGAAGACGACGCCCGCCGAACGGATCGTCACGGAGATGCTCGGTCGCGAGCTGTCGGACTCGCGGGACGTCACGCACGTCGGCGGGTATCGCGGGACCGAGCCGATCGACGAGGCCGGCGCGGAGGTGCTCCTCGAGGTCGACGCGCTCGGCGGCCGCGAGCGCCCGCGCAAGGCGAGCTTCGTCCTTCGCCGAGGAGAGGTGCTCGGCATCGCCGGCCTCGTCGGCTCCGGACGCACCGAGCTCCTCCGGCTCATCGCGGGCCTCGACGACAAGGCGCACGGGACCGTGAAGGTCCACGCGCGGAAGGGCGTCGGGCTGCTCAGCGAGGACCGGGGAGGGGAGGGCTTGATGCTCCGTCGATCGATCGCCGACAACGTCACGCTCTCGCGCCGCGGGCCGTTCGTGTGGAAGCCGAAGGAGATCCTCGCCGAAGGCGGGCGATGGATCCAGGAGCTCGCCGTCAAAGCCGCCGGCCCGTGGCAGGAGGTCGGCGAGCTCTCGGGCGGCAACCAGCAGAAGGTGCAGATCGCGCGCCTGCTCCGCGAGGACTACGACGTCCTCCTCGTGGACGAGCCGACGCGCGGCATCGACGTCGCCAGCAAGGCGCAGGTCCTCTCGCTCGTGCGCGAGCTCGCGCGCAAGGGCAAGGGCATCGTGCTCGTCTCGAGCCAGCTCGACGAGCTGATCTCGACGTGCGACACGATCGCGATCCTGCGGCGCGGAGAGCTCGGGCCTCCGATCCCCGCCGCCGAGTGGACGGAAGAGAAGCTCCTGCTCGAGGTGTCGTCATGATGCTGTCGACCTCGTCGGGGCCGCGTCGTCCGGCGTGGCTCGGCCCGCTGATCGCGGTCGTCGTCGTCTACGCGATCTTCGCCGCGCTCACACCCGACACGTTCCTCCGGACGCAGAACCTCCTCACGATGGCGCGGCAGACCGTCGTCGTCGCGATCTGCGCGCTCGGGATGACGATGGTGATCATCACCGGCGGCATCGATCTGTCGGCGGGCTCGCTCGTGGCGCTCACGACCGTCGTGGTGGCGTGGATGCTCCAGAGCGGCGCGCCTCCCGCGGTCGCGGTGGCCGTCGCGCTCGCCGTCGCCGCGGCGGTCGGCGCGGTCATCGGCACGCTCGTCGGCAAGCTCCGGATGATGCCCTTCGTCGTCACGCTCGGCGCGATGACGGTCCTGCGCGGCGCCGCGAAGGGCCTGGCGAAGGAGCAGAAGATCGACTGCGAGACGAAGGGCCTCGAGACGCTGCTCTCGGCCGACGTCTCGGCGCCCGGCCTCTGGATCACGCTCGCGCTCGCCATCCTCGTCGCCCTGATGCTCGGCTACACGCGGTTCGGCCGTCACGTGTTCGCCGTCGGGAGCAACGAGGCCGCGGCTCGCCTCTGCGGGATCGATCCGGCGAGAGTGAAGCTCCTCGTCTATACGCTCTCGTCGTTCCTCTTCGGCGTCGCCGGCGTGATGGAGCTCTCCACGCTGACCGTGGGCGATCCGACCGACTCGATCGGCCTCGAGCTCGACGTCATCGCCGCGGTCGTCATCGGCGGCGCCCCCCTCGCGGGCGGCGACGGGAGCGTGGTCGGCGCCGTGCTCGGGGCGCTCCTCATGACCGTGATCAAGACCGGCGCCGTCCACAACGGCATGCCGAGCTGGACGCAGGAGATCGTGACGGGCGCGATCATCGTGCTCGCCGTGGCGATCGACCGCGCGCGTCACGGCAAGGGCCGGCGGTGAGATCAGGCGCCGGGCTCCAGGCTCCAGGCGCCCGGCAGAGGAGCTTCGGGCGACGCCGGCGACCTCCCTGGTTCGGCGAGGAAGCGGAAGACGAACGCGACGTCCTCGTTCGGTGCGAGCACGACCGGAGGTCCGAGCGTCGCGCGAGCGCGCTCGAGGGCGGCGACGATCGACGGCTCGGCGATCGCGCGTGCCGGGGTCGTTCCGTCCCAGACGATCTGCACGCCGAGCGGGTCGGCCGCGCGCAC